>Ga0210019_1001013_pt1 | contig 31622 bp, 29 predicted proteins | sample CryGeyCG2114_020_2_FD_183969 | JGI IMG/M metagenome (GOLD analysis project Ga0210019, IMG submission 183969) | Groundwater microbial communities from aquifer - Crystal Geyser CG11_big_fil_rev_8/21/14_0.20 (SPAdes) (version 2) | ecosystem: Environmental > Aquatic > Deep subsurface > Groundwater ...
TTGCAAAGGCAAGAAAATTTTGGGAACATGCCGCTGATGAAAAAAATCCTTACCATTGGAATTGTCCAGATGCGGTGCGATAGAGGATTCGATAAGAACCTGGCGCACGCTGTGAAAAGCATTGCAACATTGGCCAAACGCGGTGCTGATATTGTAGCGCTGCCGGAGCTTTTTACAGGTGAGTACTTTTGCCAGACAAACAATAAAAAATTCTTTGAGCTGGCAGAGAAAGTTCCAAGCGGACCAACAACAGAGGCGCTGGCAGCTGCTGCACGGGATGCAAAAGTTGCGATTGTAGGCGGCTCAATTTTTGAACGCGTTGATACTAAAAAAAGCGTGCCGGAATTTTACAATACCGCACTTATTTTTGATGAGCGCGGAAAAATAGTTTCGAAGTACCGCAAAATTCACATCCCCAATGATCTTGCAAACTACTATGGAGAGACGCTCTATTTTGCAAAGGGAGATTTAGGATTTCCGGTTGCTCACTTGCAGGCAGCACCAAGGACAAGGGGTACAAAACTTGCCGCACTTATCTGCTACGATCAGTGGTTTCCGGAAGGCGCACGTGCCGTGGCTAAAAAAGGCGCGCAAATTATCTTTTATCCAACCGCCATCGGCTGGCCGGTAAAGCAGGGGCGCGTTTTAAACAGCGCGGAACACGAGGCGTGGCAAACCATGCAAAAGAGTCACGCCATTGCAAATAATGCTTACGTTGTTGCGATTAATCGCGTGGGCGAAGAGCATAATTTACATTTTTGGGGCACTTCATTTGTTGCGGATCCCTATGGACGTATCTTGAAAAAAGCCGGCACAGAAAAAGAAGAAAATTTCTTAGTAAAGATCGATTTAGAAACCATTGAACAGATGCGGCGCGACTGGCCGTTTTTAAAACAGTGCTTATGACAAAAACATTCGGCAAATATAAAATGCCGGCGGAGTGGGAGCCGCACGAAGGTACATGGCTTGCTTGGCCGCACAACACCGAACACTGGCCCGGAAAGTTCGAACCAATTCCTTTTGTGTATGTAGAAATTGTGCGTGCACTGTTAGAGGCGGAAGAGCGGGTCTTTATTGAGGTGCGCGATTCGGAAATGCAGCTGCAAGTTGGCGGATTCTTGAATTCTGAAGGCATTGATCCCATGCGCATAGATTTTTTTGATATTCCAAACAATGCATCTTGGGTGCGCGACCACGGGCCGATCTTTGTGTGGAATGAAAAACTCACCCTAACAAACTGGGAATTCAACTGCTGGGGCGGCAAGTACCCGCCATGGGATTTAGATAATGCGGTACCTCATAAAATCGGCGCTGCACTTGACCTGCCGGTTGTTGACGGCGGCATGGTACTCGAAGGCGGAGCAATCGATGTAAACGGCAAAGGAACGCTACTCACAACTGAGAGCTGCTTGCTCAATCAAAATCGCAATCCGAATCTATCAAAGCAAGATATTGAGGCGCGGCTGCGCGACTATCTTGGCGCAACAAATGTTATTTGGCTGCCAGAAGGAATTGAAGGCGACGATACCGACGGGCACATTGATGACATTGCACGCTTTGTAAATCCAACCACAATCCTCTGCTCTGTGGAGCCGAATCCTACAAGTCCAAATCATCAAATTTTAAAGCGCAATTTTGAGATTCTGCAGGCCGCGCGCGATCAAGATGGTAACGCGCTTACTATAGTAGAGATGCCAATGCCGCAGCCGGTTATTCATGAGGGAGAAATTCTTCCGGCCAGTTACGCCAACTTTTATATTGCAAACTCCGCTGTTTTACTACCGACCTTCCGCTGCCCCGAAGATGAAATTATGAAAGAAATATTAGAAGCATACTTCCCCAATCGAAAAATTATCGGTATCGACTGTGTCGATTTGGTTTGGGGGCTAGGTACGCTACACTGTTCTACACAGCAACAACCACTTGAGTAAAAAAACTCATTTTGCAATTTTTTTAATTCTATTACGTTTCAGGAACAATGAAAAAAATATATACGCTCCTCGCAACACTCGTTATTATCGGTGCACTTACTCCATTAGTAGGCGCAGAGAGTCTTTTTCCAGATGCCGATACACATATCTATAATGAACCAATTCATTTTCTTAAAGAGCATAAATTTGTCAGCGGGTATCCGGACGGTACGTTTGGTCCGGAAAATCAGCTCAACCGAGCCGAACTCGTAACAATTCTAGTCACACAGGCCAATCCTCCAATACCTAGCACCACATGCTTCCCGGATGTACCGGTCGATGCATGGTATGCGCGCTTTGTCTGTTATGCAAAATCAAAAGGTATTGTGGCGGGCTATCCCGATGGCAACTTCGGTCCGGCCAATACTGTAAACTTTGTTGAAGCGGTTGTTATGATGAATCGTCTTTTCGGAATTGATTTTTCTACAGCGAGTAATCCATGGTTTCGTGACGGCGTAGAAAAAGCGAGCACTTCAAATCTTATTCCGCACGATATTACGAGCTTTGCGCTAAAAATTACACGCGCACAAATGGCCGAGATGATGACTCGTTTTGTAAAAAACGATGATAATACTTTGGCTGAATATTTAGGATCGGCATACGACCGACCACATAGCTATGCGGCAATTGAGAGCGGCACCAATGCAATTGCAGTATATGTTGCACGTGATTCCGCACAAGAGCCCAAGGTTAAGCAAAATCCAACATCTGGAAGCGCCAGCAATAATCAAACTGGGGGCAGCAGCGGCGGTACTACAACGGGAAGTGGGACAAATGGAACAAGCGGAACAACAAATGATGCAGGAACAACAGGCTCCACAAACAGTGGCACTAATACCGGCACAAATGGCGGCACAAATACTGGAGGAACAGGCACTCAAACTCTTTCTTATCTTGCAACCAATATTCAATCTGCGGATTATGGAAGTACCAGCCCGGTCTATGCCAATGTATTTAAACAAGGCAGCCACTACCTAACGCAAAGTGCTAGTTCAAATCAGCCCTGGGATACCGGTGAGGCAGACCAGCTTATTCTTGATACGAACGGCTGGGTGCGCTCTATTCCTAATTCTCTTACTGCAGATAGTTATGCTGTATTTATGATGGGGAATGGCGGGTACAATATCGCCGGTGATTATCATATTTATTGGGATGGCGAAGGCACTATTACATTTCCATTCACCAATCAATCGGATATTCGATCATCGCAAATTACTGCAAATGGAGGACACGTTGTTATTAGCATGCCCGGTACACATGATGGATTTCTCTTAAAAGTAAGTAATATTGATCCAAATAACACTGGCAACTATGTCCGCAACATCCGCGTTATTGCGCCGGGCTCACAAGACGGCGATATCTTTACGCAGTCATTCTTGAATGAGATTCGTAATTACCGCGCCGTTCGCTTTATGCAATTTATGCGCACCAACGATGTACTCGAACCTGTTATGGAGCGCTTTCGTAATACGGGCGTTCTCGAAGAAATCGGATGGGAAGAGCGGGTAAAAATGAACGATCATAACTGGTCGGACGGACCGATAGAGATGACTTTTGAACTGGCGGCACAGGCAGGTATTGATCCATGGATTACATTTCCGGCACACGTGAGCGATGAGTATATCGAAGAATCGGCTCGTGCTGCACGGGCGCGCCTCGGCAACGGATCACAAACAATTTATGTAGAATATTCTAATGAGGTATGGAATGGAGGCTATCCGTATTCCCTCTCTGGAGAGTATGTACGAGAAAGCGCATACCGCGACTGGCCAGATACGCGTTCGCTCGATGCATTTACGGTACAAATGAACTGGTTTGGAAAACGTACCGCAGATATTTGCCGTACCTGGAAACGCGTTTGGTCAGAGGGCACCGATCAATCAGGGCGGATTAACTGTGTCATGGCAAGCCAAATCGGCGGCGATTACGTACATGAACAGGCACTCGACTGCCCGCTTGCCGTGGCCCGAGGCGCGCGGCCATGTTATGAGCAGATCGACTCACTTGCAACCGCACCATATTTTGGTGGCGGAGGTGATTTAGGTGAATTCAATGAGACAAATACAGCGCGTGTTCGCCAGTGGATGCAAGAGCCGGATGGCGGCTTCGCCTCATTATTTGCGGCACTCGATACACGCATAGATGAAATGTTTGGATATATCGAAGCGGATGCGGCATTTTTGGCAAACAAACCAGCATATTCAAATATTGAGATGATCGCATACGAAGGGGGGCAACACCTTGTTTGGGATCCCGCATCGCACGAGCGCGATGCATCGGATAATTTAGTGCATGAAGACCTCATCAATTTCTACAGAGATGCAAGCCGGCATGCACGTATGAAAACTGCATATGACCGCTATTTAGCAGGATGGGTTGCGCGTGGCGGCAAACTCTTTGCACATTACACGCACATCTACCTGCCTACTATTTGGGGCAATTGGGGTGCACGTGAGCACTTCTTACAAACAGCAAATCCTGCAGATGGCGCAAACTATTCGCCAAAATATCACGCACTTCTTGAGTTTGGACAAAGCGGTGCGCAAATTGCGGTTACAAATCCGGATCCTCAGCCAAATCCAACCCCAACCCCAACACCTGCACCAGCACCTACACCAGCGCCTGAACCCGAGCCTACACCAGACCCAAATCCAACTCCAAGCGATCCGCCACAAGGTCTTGTTGCCCATTGGAACTTTAATATTTCCGGCAGCTCACCGGCTTTACCAAATACCGTAAGTTCAAATTATGCCGGCACAGCGAGCGGCAGCGTAACGTGTAATGGCACCGCCTGTACCTTTGGTCCCGGCAGTGCATACAATGTGAGTAGCTATCCCCTGCCCCAAGATGCACCCAACGGCGCAACCGGTGCAACTTGGATCAAATTGCCCGAAACCGGCCCCAACGCCCGCGAACAATTTGTCTGGGAAATGGGCGCAGAAAATTTCGCACTTAAATACTTCTCCGGTGGCAGCGGCTTTCACTGTATTGTGCGCAAAAGCGATGAGACATTCTTCTTCAACTTAGATTTTAATACCTTTCAACCGCAAGCAAACACTTGGTACCATCTCGCCTGCGTTTTTGAACGCAATGCAGACGGCAGCGGTTTTGTAAAATTTTATGCAAATGGCTCAGAAGTTACGAGCGAACGTGTTACCGTAACCGGCTTTGACCGCTTTTTGGATGAACCTTCAAAAGGCATGGGCATTGCCTGCCGCTTTCCCTTTCCCGGCGTCTGCAGTACAGAAGGCACGCAAGGGATAGAAATGGACGATCTTAAAATTTACAATCAAGCATTAAACGCAAGCCAAGTACAAAGCTTATACCAAGCCGGACGCTAATTATTGTTTTTTCGCCTCAAATTAAGCACAATGTGATCATGAAAGATCCTAAATTCAACAAACTCTCAGCGGGTGTTAAAAAGCTCATAGTTATAAGTGGCGGCGACGGCGCGGGCAAAACGGCCAAGGGCACACTCAGCTCATATGTGAAGAAAAGCAAAACACCGGTGAGTGCCTTTGCCGAGCGTACTCTTAATCACTGTAATGGCGGCGCAACATATCAAGCGGCGCTCTGGCTTAAAGATCATTTAGATCGCGGCGGGAAATTGGTTGTTACCATTGCCGGCGCACTCAGCTCGTTCCAAGTGGGTGTGATGCTTGCAGAGCTCATCCGGCAAGACAAGGTGCACTTGATTTCGGCAACCGGCGCGAATCACGAAGAGTCCTACTACCGCTACGTTGCTCACTCGCACTACGCCTATATTCCGCGCTATACAGAGTTAACGCCCGAGCAAGAAGCAGAGCTGCGCGATGCAGGCTTTCGCCGCATTACCGATACTTTTTTACCAGAAGATGAGAGCGTGCGCATTATGGAGCCGCACCTCTTACAAATGTGGCAAGAGGCGCAATCAAATGGTGAGCGCTACTTCCCGCACGAATATTTTCGCCGCCTCTATGCTAAGAAGCTTATCAAACCCGATGCGAAAGCAAATCCAGATGACAGCTGGACCTACGCCGCATACAAAAAAGATATTCCAATTGTGGTGCCAGGCTTTGAAGATTCTACTATGGGCAACATCTTTGCCAGCTACACGTATAGCGGCAAACACCGCAAAGACAAATCGGTCATGCTCGACCCTACCATTATGAAGAGCGGACTCGAGTACTTTACCTGGCTCTACGACTGGTACATGGAGGCCTCAAAAAAATCACCTATAGCCTTTCTGCAACTGGGCGGCGGCATTGCGGCTGACTTCCCTATCTGTGTGGTGCCCTCAATTAAGCACGATTTACAACTGCATAATAAAGTGCGCGACTGGGCGGGCTTTGTAGAGATAGGCTCGTCACCAATGTCGTACGGCTCGTACTCGGGCGCCGGAGGCAAAGAAAAAATTACCTGGGATAAGCTTTCAACAAAAAGTTATTATCAAGTTATTCAAAGCGATGTGACTGTTGCTTTTCCTTGGATTGCGGCGGTGCTACTGGGATTGTAAACTGCAACCATGCAGCGCGGCGTAGCAACATTCACTCTCGATTATGGCAAGTGTCCCCCCTGGCTTTTTGAGCGCATGGTAAAACTGGGGCGCGAGATGACGCATGTGATTGTGGCGGAGTTTGGGCCGGATGAATTTGTAGCGCGCATTGCCGATCCAGTCTGGTTTCAGGCGCTCGGTACGGTGCTGGCCTTTGACTGGAATGCGAGCGGGCTGACTACTATTTTAACCGCAGCTTTAAAAGAGGCGATTCGCGGGCACGAGAACGATTTGGGTCTATATATCTGTGGCGGCAAAGGCAAGACATCGCGCAAGACCCCGCAAGAAATTCAGAACTGGGGCGAGCGGGCCTGGCTCACGCCGCGGCATATTCGCACGCTAGATTACAACTCGCGCATGACTGCCAAAGTTGACAGTGCGCTCATTCAAGACGGCTATGATCTGTATCATCACTCGCTCTTTTTTTCAGGCAACGGTGCGTGGGCCGTGGTGCAGCAAGGGATGAATAAAAAGAAGAAATCAGCGCGGCGGTATCACTGGTATTCAAACAATGTGAAAGATTTGGTTTGTGAGCCGCACACGGCGATTTCTTCGCAAGCTACCGAGCGAAATGTTTTGAATTTAACCGCACGCGAAAGCACCAGCACCCGCAATCTCTCTGCTGAATTTGTGAACCGCGGCTTTTGGGGATTAATGAAAGACATTCAGCTGCTGCGTAAACACTCAAGCTCGCTCAGCCGCATGGCAAAATATGAGGATATAAACGGTGATCAGCTGACACTTTTACAGCTGGAAGATACGGAATTCAGCGCGCATCCGGTGCTGACAGAAAATTTTATCCACAATAAATATTTGGACCGCATTTTATATAAATTGTGCGATGAAAAACCCGAAAGCTATGAAGCTGTACTGCGGACCGAAGGTGTTGGGGGCAAGACGATGCGCGCACTTTCCCTCGTTGCAGAAATTATTTACGGGGCTGAACCAAGTTATACCGATCCGGCACGCTACAGCTTTGCGCACGGCGGAAAAGATGCCACGCCGTATCCTGTTGACCGCCGCACCTACGACAATACCATTCGCATTATGAAAAAAGTTGTAGAGCGCACCAAATTACCGCGCAACGAGCAGCGGAATATTTTAGGCCGGCTGGATGGCCGCAGCTAGCGATAATCCGGATTCTCAAAATCGAATCTGCAGCCGGCATCCCACTCAGAACGCTGATTACCATGCGCCGGAATACCGCCGTGATCTTTTATCATACGGGCAAGATGCATGAGATTCCATGTCATAAAGGTTGTATTCCGATTCGTAAAATCATTCTCCGGCCCGCCCGAGCCTTCATCTAAATACGATGGACCTGGACCGGCTTCGCCGAGCCACGCTGCATCTGCTTGCGGCGGAATCACATATCCCAAGTGCTGTAGTGAGTAGAGAATATTCATGGCACAATGCTTGGCACCATCTTCATTTCCGGTAATTAATACACCGCCAACGCGACCATAGTATGCATACTGACCCTGCTCGTTTAAATCACCGGAATTTGCATAAAGCCGCTCGATCACCTTAGTGCAGATCGAACTTTTTTCACCAAGCCAAATCGGTGTACCGAGGACTAAAATATTCGCAGCCTTTACCTTTTCGTATATTTTCGGCCAATCATCTTTATCCCAGCCATGCTCAGTCATATCTCCCCACACACCATATGCAATATCAAAATCGACAGGGCGCAAAACCTCCACGCTCACGCCGTTTTTCTCCATAATCATTTTTGAGATATCGATAAGCCCCTGCGTATGTGAAAGTTCCGGCGATTTTTTCAGCGTGCAGTTTAGAAAGAGCGCCTTCAAATCACTAAAATCTGTCTTATTTGTATGACAGAGCTCTTCCTGTTTTTTGTTGAGCTGCATACAAACTAGTGTACCACATGCTCTAAAAGAGCAAGAAATAACCCGCGATCATAATCGCAACGTCAGCAAAAATATGGCTAATCCAAGGCCCCAGCAGACTTTTGGTTTTGTAATAGAGCCAGCACCAAAAAAGTCCTATACCAATAATCGCGGTACCAAAGAGCATCGTAATCCAAAAAGGAAAAAACTGTGAAAGTACAATAAAGTGATGACTTGCAAAAGCAATACTGCCGATGAGCGCCGCGGTAACCGGCTGAAATTTCAGCATAAGCCCCCGGAAAATAAACCAGCGCCAGTAGTACTCTTCAATGAGCGAGTGAGCGAGAGATAAAAAAACTGCAAAAAGAATATAGTGCTCAAGAAAATTGAGCTCCTGTGCCTTTTGTAAAAATTGCGGCGCGAACTGCGCAAAAAAATCCTGAAAGAGAAAAAAGGTACTGAGCATAAGCAGCGCAATTGCAATACCGGCAAGCAAGCCATACCCGAAAGACACCGCACGTTCCGGACGTGCATGCATCCGCCACAAAAGACCAACGCCCATCCACCACACCAACGGCCAAATCAAAATCAATATCTTTGTTGCACTATAAATCGCCTGCGCAAAACCGCTCTCTGCAAAGATCACAAAATATAAAATCGCGCCAATAAGCTGAAAGACGAGACCGGGGAAAACTCCAAAATAAATCAGCTTATTTTCTTTTGTCATACGCTAAGTAAGCAAGCAATTCATATAGTATCATGCAACTTGCATGAAGGTAATATTCAAAAATGAGGCTAAAGAATTACTGAGCCGCGGACACCGCATTAAATTTGCAATTTTTAAAGATGGCGAGAACATGCGCGCAATCCTCTTTCCTTCGGACACTATCCACGCCGATGCAGTTAAAGAAGAGCTGTTGCAACTTCCCCACTTAGAATTTATAGGCGCCGGCGCACTTGCAAAACATGCCGAACCGATGTGGGGCTCGCAGAGCTGCGAAGATGAATTCGGCTACGACCGGCCCGGTAATGAAGAAATACCCGGAAGCGAAACTGTACCAAAAAGTGACGCCGTAAAAATCTTAACACAATTGTGGCAACTAATAACAAGCGATCGTCTCTGAATCGGTTGTTGTACTGGTAATGCGGCAAATCACCCAGCGCGCAGTACCACCAGCAATATCCGGACCATTAAATGTCGAACCGGTGCCATTTGTTAAATCAATCAAATTCGCAGCCGTACCATTGTTCGCAACAAAAAATTGAAACACATCGCCAGCTTGCGGACGTGCACCAGAGGATGGCATGCCGGTAGCGGGTAATTGACGCACGAGACCGGCTGCACCTTGTGCTGTTGGCATAGTAAAAGTTCGTGTTGCTGTTGGTGTCATAACAAATATTCCAGCATCAAGGATCTGTGCCACGGTCGGAGTTGCGTTACTATCAGCCAAGGCGACTGGAGCAGTTGGCTTATTGGCAATAGTAATTCTGGCACTACCCAAGCGGATGCCGCCCGGCACACCAGTACTGCCTGCAGTACCACCTTGTATATTTACGTGACCTCCATCATTCACTTGTGTTCCGCTCGCACTTCCACCATTAATACTCACATATCCCCCATCTGCACCATGCTCGCCATAAGGATCATCTGCATTTTGTATTCCGCCATTACCGCCGCGAATTGTAAGTACACCGCCCCAGCGTCCTTTACCACCATCACCAGAACTGCCATCCCCGGCACGTAATGTTGTTGCACCGCCTTGACCGCCTGTGCTCACTGCATTCGTTCCACCATCACCGCCTTGAAATGTAGCTGCACCGCCTTGCCCTTGGCCACCACTTGTTGAGGTACCACCGGTTCCCGCTTTAATTGTAATATCACCGCCGCGCGGGGCAGATGTAAACGGACTAATAGTAGGTGTACCGCCAATACCGCCAGAAATTGTAACAGTTCCGCCGTGACCAACACTTGCATTGGTTCCGCCATAACCGCCGGTTATACTAATATGGCCTCCTACTGAATCACCGGTACCACCGGTACCTGCCGTAAGCGTAATATCGCCGCCTACATCAGCTCCCTCAGCTGAGGCCGCGGCATTCCCGGCAGTCATTGTAATACCACCACCGCCCCCGGTGCCGGTTGCATTTCCGGCAGTAATGGTAACAGGCCCGCCACTGCCATTTGTAGAAGCAGCATTAGCCGCTGTAAATGCGACAGTACCACCATTACCAGTCGCGCCAGAACCGCTTGCGCCGCTTTGAATATTCACTGCCCCGCCTGCACCGGTTCCATTACCCGCAGCAGATTTAATGGTAAGCGCAGCACCTGCAGTATCTGCTGTTGTAGAATCATCTATTTGAATCGTACGGGCAACTTCCTTAATAAAAGTAATGCCGCTATTCATCACACCCGTAAATGTAATGGTATCTGCTGCAGCATCGCCGAGAGTTGAATTTCCGCTAACGGTTAAATTTCCGGTAAGGTCGCCATCGAAACTTGTCGGCGCCGTGGTCAGCGTTGTTTCATCATCGAATTGAATGCCATTTGCACCAACGGTCACCAAACCGCTAAGGCTCGATGTTCCAGTCACACTCAAATTTCCGCCGGTTGTAATATTCGCATCGATGGTTGTTGCAGCAATTGCAAAGGGCACTGCCACAAAAATCACAATAAAAGCCGCAACAAGATGCGTGGAAATTTCAGAAATTTTATGTTTCATATTTATTTTTAAATCAAAATATCATACCATAAATTGACCTTTTCTAACCAGTGATTATTTTCGCTACTCCCGATAGCCCGCTCTTCTGATACTCTCGAATAATTTGTGATCCTATGACGGCTATATCTGCTTTATTTTGCAGTGCCGCAATATGAGCGCGCTTTGAAATCCCAAAGCCGACCGCAAGCGCAACCTTTATACTCTTGCGGACACGCTGCAAATAACCGCCCAGTTCTTGAGGAAGTTTTTTCTGCGCCCCGGTTACCCCAAAACGGGCAACACAGTACACAAATCCGCTGGCTGCTTGTGCGATTTTTTTGAGCCGAGTTTCAGGAGTAATTGGGGAAATAATTTGAATAGCATGCAGCCCGTATTTTTTACACGATGCAAGATAGTGCGTATGCGCTTCTTCATCGATTGGCGCGTCCGGAACAATGAGGCCGTAGCAGTTTGAGCGCGCGGCATCGCGGCAGAATTTTTCCACACCGTACTGTTTGAGAATATTAAAATAGGTCATGATGAGCAGTTTTTTATCCGGCGCGTATTCGTGAAGTTTGCGCAACAATATAAAAGCATCGCGCGGACGCGTGCCGTTTTGTAACGCAATCTGATTTGCCGCCGCAATAACGGGCCCGTCGGCAATGGGATCGGAAAACGGGATTTGAATTTCTAAAAAACCACTGCCGGAATCGAGCAAGGTGCGTGCAATTTGTTCGCTCTCTCCAAGCGTCGGGTATCCTGCCACAATGTGTGTCATGAGTTTCATAGCGAGGTTTACAGCTGCGATTTTAAATATGCACGGAAGCGTTTGCGGTCGAGCTTCTGGGCCGTAATAAAAAGATCTTTGTCTCCGCGGCCCGAGCAGTTAAAAACAATACTTTGTTTTTTTTTCATCTTTGGCGCACGCTTTATAACTTCTGCAACGGCATGTGCAGATTCGAGTGCTGCAAAAATTCCTTCTGTTTGAGCGAGCAAGGTATATGCGCTTAAGACTTCTCTATCTAAAGCGTAGGTCATTTTGACTCGTCCTATCTCTTCCAAATAGGCCAGCTGCGGGCCCACTCCCGAATAATCTAAACCCGCAGAGATGCTATGAGTCTCTTTGAGCTGCCCGTCTTTATCTTGCAAAAATTTGGATTGAAAGCCTTCGGCAACGCCGGTGCGTCCTGTTTGGAAGCGCGCAGCGTGTTGCGCCTTTTTTTGCGTTTCTGTAATTCCCTTGCCGCCGGCCTCTACGCCAATGAGTTTCACATCCGGATCATCCAAAAATTCATAAAAGAGCCCCATAGCATTGCTGCCGCCTCCAACGCTTGCAATAAGCAGATCCGGAACGCCTGCGCCTTCACGTTTTAGCTGTTTGCGAATCTCGGCGCCCACAATAGATTGAAAATACGTATTCATAACCGGATACGGATGCGGACCGCAGACAGTTCCAAGTAAATAGTGCGTATCTTGCGGGTTGGTAAGAAGATCGCGCAGTGCCTCATTAATTGCATCGCGCAAAATTTGCCCGCCGGCGTGCACGGGAATCACGGTTGCACCCAGCTGTTCCATCCAAAAAACATTGGGACGCTGGCGATCGTAATCTTTTGCGCCCATATAAATCGTACATTTCAAGCCGAGCTTTGCAGCCACCGTTGCCGTTGCCAAGCCGTGCTGCCCTGCGCCGGTCTCTGCAATAAGGCGCTTTTTCTTAAGCCGCTTTGCCAGCAGCGCCTGACCGAGACAGTGATTAATTTTATGTGCACCGGTTAGATTTTGTCCCTCATTTTTAAGATAAATTTTTGCACCGCCCATTTTTTTTGTGAGATTTGCACAGAACGTCAGCGGAGTCGGCCGGCCGGAATAATTGTTATAGAGATCTTTAAGTTGTGCACGAAATTTAGGATCTTTTTTTGCATGGAAAAATTCGAAGGCCAGCTCTTCCATAATCGGCATGAGCATTTCGGGAACGTAACAGCCGCCGTATTCGCCGAAGGTGCCGCGAGAGTTAAGTATGTACTTTTTTAGTGAAGGCTTTTTCATAGGAAAACGGGAATACAAGAAGGCAGGATGCAGGAAAGGAAGTAAGAAATCAGGAAGACGAGAATACCGCTTGGGACGTTTCCGGCTTCATTCCTGTTTTCTTGGCTCGTGCTTCGCTTCCTACTTCTTGCTTTCCTGTATTCCTGTATTCCTTCATTAACTCTTCATATCGCTCCAAATCCAGCGACTGTTTCCCGTCGCTCAATGCTTTACTCGGCTTGTTGTGAACTTCGACAATCAAACCGTGCGCACCGGCTGCGATTGCCGCTTTTGCCAGCGGCGCCACTAAATCGTAGCGGCCCGCAGAGTGGCTTGGGTCAGCAATAATCGGCAAGTGGCTTTCTAATCTGATTAATGCGAGCGAATTTAAATCCAAAATATTGCGCGTGGATTGTTCGAAGGTTCGTATACCGCGCTCGCACAGAACAACCTGCTTATTTCCGCGATTCAAAATGTATTCTGCGGCAAGTAAAAATTCTTCGACGGTCGCACTCATGCCGCGCTTTAATAAAATCGGCTTTCCAAGGTCTGCAACGCGCTGCAGCAAATCAAAGTTGTGCATATTGCGCGCACCGATTTGGATCATATCTGCGTTGTGTTCAAAGAGTTCCAAATCCTCAATCGAAAGTATTTCACTTACAAATGGCATCTGGAGTTCATCGGCTACTTCGCGCAGAAGCGCGATGCCTTCCTCCCCCAATCCCTGAAACGAATAAGGCGACGACCGCGGCTTAAATGCACCGCCGCGGAGCATATCTGCCCCGCTCTCTTTCACTCCTTTTGCGATCGAGAAAAGCTGCTCGCGCGATTCTACTGCACACGGGCCGGCGATATGCACCGGTTTCGCTGTGCCTCCAAACTGCACGCCCTTTACATGTACAATCGTATCTTCGGGAAAAAATTCACGGCTCACTAGCTTGTATGGCTTTGTAACATGAATAATTTCTTTTACACCGGACATTGTGAGCAAACGATCTTCATCGACAAAAGCCTTGTTGCCCATCACACCAATAGCTGTGCGTTCGCTGCCGGGCAGCAGCTCTGCATTCAATCCTGAATTTTTGAGCGCCGCTACAACGGCATCAATTTGCTCGCTGCGTGCTGCGCTGTGCATGACGATAAGCATCGTATATTGAGATTAAAAAGTGGAAGATAGAGACTTCGCGTTCATCAGCTCATCCAACTTTTCCGGAATATTTTGAGCACGCATGAGCGACGTACCCACAAGAATGGCATTCACATTGGGCGGAAGCTGCGCAACATCCTCACCGGAGACAAAACCGCTTTCTGAAACGATAATTTTACTTTTTGGAATGAGTGGCGCTAAGTCGTGCGTGGTCTGCAAATCGATTTCAAAAGTATGCAAATCGCGGTTATTAATCCCGATAATTTCTGCACCTGCGGCTAAAACTTTTAGAACTTCTTCTTCGGTATGGACCTCGCATAATGCATCCATTTTAAGCTCGCGTGCAATTGCAATAAAACGCTTAATTTGATCCTCAGTCAAAATTGCGGCTATAAGCAGGATTGCATCGGCACCATAAGTTCGTGCCTCATAAATTTGATACTCGTCGATAATAAAATCTTTACAGAGGAGCGGAGTTCGCTGTGTTGCAGCACTCACCTGCGTTAAATCTTCCAAACGACCGCCAAAATATTTTGTATCAGTGAGCACGGAAATTGCGGCAACCTTCGCGGCTTCGTACTGCTGCGCAATCGCTAGCGGGGAAAAATTTTCAGCATCGCGCAGCGTTCCGGCGCTTGGAGAAGCACGCTTTATTTCGGAAATCACGCGCACAAGGCCACTGTCCGGGCCTGCATGCTCAACAGCCGAGCGCAAACTTCTCTTAAATGACCTATCTGAGCAACTAAGATTCTGTTTGAAATTCGCGAGTGGCGTCTGCATTTTTCTCTCCTCCACCTCTCCCATCTTATTCTGAACGATTTCCAACAAAATACTTGGAATATTGGAATACATCCTTGCCTGCTCCAAAGAGGCATGTGCTTTTCCCGCTGCAAGTGCAGACTTTGCCAAAACAAATCCCCGTTTTACATCTTCCTCAATTCCGGCAATGCGCAATGCAAGGGCACAGTTCATCAAAATTAAATCGGTATGCCGGGTTTTAGATTTCCCACTCAAAATCCGCTCAGCAATTTCTTTATTCTCACTCAATGTTCCGCCCTCAATTTCGGAAAACTTCGCAGGCTGCACTCCAAAATCCTCTGGCCGCAGCGAATATTTTTCTATTTTTCCGTTTTTTAATTCCACAACATGCGTTGTGCCGGTAAGCGTCACCTCATCCAGGCCATCCTCTCCGCACACCACTGCAATGCGCTCCTTGCCAAGCAAACGAGCCGCTTCAGCAATCAAATGCATTTTATCGCGGAAAGCCGTACCAATAACTTGCCGCTGCACATGTGCAGGACTAAGCAACGGCCCCAAAATATTAAAAAATGTCGGCGCACCAATCTTTTGCCGGACTTCTGCAAAGTGCTTCATAACCGGATGAAATGTACGTGCAAAGAGAAATGCCAATTTAGTTTTTTTATACATGTGCTCAATTTCCCGTGCATTTTCTTGAAAGCCAATCCCGAGCGCTTCAAGCACATCAAAACTTCCAACCCGCCCGCTTGCCGCCCGATTACCGTGCTTGGCAACACCAACGCCTAAACTACTCAATACAAATGCAGCAATGGTAGAAGTATTTATGCGAAGCAGAACCGAACCGCCGGTTCCGCAGACATCGATAGCGTTCGGCAACTCCACCTGCATGCTCATCTTTCCCTGCAAATAGTCAACAACATCAGCCAACTCCTGTGCGCTTACTTCTTTTTTACTGCGCAAAAATTCCTCCTGTTCAGTAATTGAAAGCCGCCCTTCGATGCTCGCTTTTAAAAAAGAAATAAGAGAAGAGGCAGATTTTTTTTGGGTGATAACAAGATGCTCTAATACATTCTGAATCATTTTTATTCCCTGCTCTCCTTTCATCGTCAACACGGATTCAGGATGAAACTGCACTCCCTCAATAGGCAACTCTTTATGACGAATGGCCATCACAATATCGTCATGCAGTGCACTGACTGTAAAACAATCCGGCACGCGTTTGGCAGCAAGCGAGTGATATCGTCCGGCCATAAAGCGATTCGGAATATTTTCAAAAATCGTCTGGCCGTCATGCGAAATTGCCGAAGATTTGCCATGTACCGGCGCTACAAACTTCAACTCTCCACCAAAATATTCAATAAGTGCCTGATGCCCCAAACATACCCCGAACATCGGATATTTTTTATGATAAAGATCTATAATCTTCATTATATTGCCGGCATTTTTCGGCACCGAAGGGCCCGGCGAAAAGACAATAAGATCCGGCACTTCTGCATCTATTTTTGAGGGATCAATCGTATTGCGATACACCACAACCTCACATTCCAGCCGCTTAAAATAATCAACAAGATTGAAGGTGAAGGAGTCGAAGTTGTCGATGATGAGTATTTTCATGGTAAAAATTGGGGGTCATTTTTTGCGAGCGCACGGCGCGAGCGCGAAGATTGAAGTGAAGGAGTCCCGCCGATCGGCGGGGCGACTGAACGAAAATCTGAGCTTATATCAAGGAACGCCTGCGCCTTATTAATTGTTTCTTGATATTCCATGGCCGGCACCGAGTCATACAGGAGCGAGGCGCCGACCTGAAATCGCAACTCGCCATCGCGAATATGTGCGGTACGAATAATAATTCCAGTATCCATTTCTCCAGAAAAAGTTAAGTACCCTACTGCGCCACCGTAATATCCGCGCCGCTCTTTTTCGTGTTTTTCGATAAGTTTCATAGAAGCAACCTTTGGCGCTCCAGTAAGAGTTCCCGCATTCAAACATGCAATAAGCGCATCGAGAGCCGTATACTCTTCCCGAAGTTCTCCGGAAACATGTGCCACCGTATGCATCACACGCGAATACTTTTCTACAAAGCGATAATCGGTAACTTTAACTCCCGGCTTACAAACTCTACTTAAATCATTTCGTCCTAAATCTATTAACATATCCAATTCTGATTTTTCTTTTTCTGAAGATAAAATCTCTAACATATTTTCGTGATCTTCTATTGGATCAGCACCGCGTTTTGCAGTTCCGGCAATTGGGCGCATATGCGCAACACGCCCTTCTACACGCACCATCATTTCTGGCGAAGCACCAACTAACTGCTCATCTCCCGCATCTACAAAAAATAAATATGGCGATGGATTTTTTTCGCGATAAATCTCATAAAGTCCCAATGGATTACCGCTAAATCGCGCCTTTAAGATATTTGAAAATACAATTTCAAAAATCTCGCCGCGCTTTGCCTGTTCACGCCCAATCTCAACGAGATCCTCATATTCTTTTTGAGAGAGCACAAACTTTGGCTCAGTTACCGTATATGCGGACTCAGAAGATTCTTCGTTCGCCTGCCGAGCAATCTTCTTTTTCAAATTCTCAGCCGCGTTACGCGCTTCGGTTGCATCGTTACGAAAAACCGTTACTTCGGCGCGCTCTTTAATATGATCAAAAAAAATAAAAGTATCGTAGAGAAAGAGTGTGAAATCATTAATATTATTCTTAGGCTGGCGGTCGCCGATATCTTCAAAAAGGCGAATAAAGTCATAACTAAAAGCGCCGTACAAACCGAACAAACTGCGCTCGTTTTGCTGAAATTTTGCAAGCACGTGCCGAATAATTTGAGAGATGTTTTTTTGCAGTGAGCGCTGAGATTCTTCAAAATCGGCATGTTCCTTTGTTGCCATACCAATAATAAGCCGCTCGCTGCGCTCAAAAGAATCACAAAAACTCAAATCCTCATCGCTGATCAAATTACAAAAGTACTGACCGCGGCTCATTCGATTACTATCGGCCGCATCCAACACCTCAATAGAGAACTGATCATCCTTGCCGCTGATTTTCAGAATCGGATCGATGCCGATCATGCTCAAGCGGCCATACACCGGCGATACATCTTTTGATTCAAAGAGAAATGCCGGCTGGCCTTGCGTGTAGAGCTGCGAAAAAATCTCGTGTGCAGGCCCGCATGCAATGCCAACTGTCGCTTCGGTTATGCCGTGCTGGAGTGTTCGTGTATCCATACTATTTTAAAATAGCTTCAATTTCGCGCGCGGAACCGTATTTGAGTTCGCGCGAGCCGTGAGTAATAGTGCCAATAGACACTCCAAGCTGTTTGGAAATTTCGCGCTGCGGAACACCCTTAATAAGAAGCCGAAAAATCTGCAAACGCTGGGCAATCTGCTCTAATTCTGCAGGGGTAAGAATTGCATGCAGAAATGCGGTCGCCTTCTGAGCGTCTTTTATTTTTACCACCGTCTGAGCCAATTCTTTAATAAGCATGTCTTGCTTCATAGAGGTGAATGTTAGTGTACTAGCACAATAGAACGCTAGTACGCTACTGCACCACTGACTAAAAGTCAAGAGCTTTTATTTATGCTAATGTAGCGAGGTGGCTGATCTTCTCCCCTATCTCCTCACATTCATCATCGGCGTTGGTGCCAGCTTTATGGGCGCGCTTGTTGGAGGCGGCGGCCTTATAACCATTCCCCTGCTTATCGCCCTTGGCTTACCTCCGATTAATGCCATTGCCACTGACCGCCTTGCAGCACTTGGCATTATGCTTGGAGCATATCCGCAATATCGAAAAAGCAATCATATTGACTGGGCCCTCGGCTGGCAGCTCTTTGCAATTGCAATTGTTGGATCCGCGCTCGGCGCTTTTATTCTCATCGCGCTTCCCAAAGAATTGCTACAGCCAATCATTGGCCTTCTTATGTTATTGTTTCTGCCCATTATTTTCTTAAAAAGTGAGATCGGCTTAGTGCGCAAAGTCCCTTCGCCGCTCCGCAAAGCCGCGGGCTACATAAGCTGGTTTTTTATGACCATCTTTGGCGGCTCATTTGGCGGCGGCACCGGTGCAATTGCCCTGTACATTGGCATCTTCTTTTTCCGCCTGACCATGCTGCAAACGCTTGCAACGCGCGTCATTCCATTTCTGGGCATGATACTTGTCTCACTTGCAATCTTTCTCTACAACGGCTTTGTGCACTTTGATTTTGGCATTATTTTGCTACTCGGTTCAATTTTCGGCGCCTATCTTGGGGCCCATACCGCACTCAGAAAAGGTAACCAATGGCTAAAATTGGTCTTTGCGATCGTCGTGGTATTGTTGGCAGCAAAATTGCTCATTTCATCATTATGACGCACAAACCTTTCAAAACTAGCACCTCTTCCGCAGGCCGGCCGATGCACTATACGGTTGGCGCGCTCATTGAGCGCGACGGGAAAATTTTATTAATGGATCGGGCGATTACTCCCTTTGGATACGCCGGCCCGGCAGGACACATCGATCTTGGAGAAGAGCCGCTACCGGCGCTGCATCGCGAAGTTAAAGAAGAGACACAGCTGGACATTGTACACGCCGAACTTCTCTTTGAAGAAGAGATCTATAATGAGAAATTTCCGTGTGTTGCAGGCTGCACAACGCACTACTGGTATTTATATAAATGCGAAACACGCGGCGAACCACAACCGGATGAAGAATCAAAATCGCTCGATTGGTATACACCTGAGGAGATTAGAGAGCTGCCGCTAGAACATTCCTGGAAATACTGGTTTGAAAAAATGCTATAATAAACGTCCTATGAATCAACTTAAAACAGTCATACTTCTTGGAGTGATGACCGGCCTCGTGGTCGGCGCTGGGTACTACTTTGGAGGACAAAACGGCGCACTGATCGCCTTAGGTCTCTCGGCCATAATGAATCTCGGCAGTTATTGGTTTTCTGACAAGATCATACTGAGACTCTATCGGGCCAAAGAGATACCGGAACGTGAACAGCCGGAATTACACCGCACATTAACTCGATTGGCCCAGATGTATCAGATGCCGAAACCTCGACTCTATTTGGTGAATATGCCAATACCCAATGCCTTTGCAACCGGCCGGAATGAGAAGCATGCGGTAGTAGCGGTAACAAACGGCATTCTTGAACTTTTAGATAAAGATGAACTTGAAGGCGTACTAGCCCACGAACTCGCGCACATTAAAAATCGCGATATTCTCGTGTCGAGTATTGCTGCAACATTAGCCGGCGCAATTTCGTACATTGCACAAATGGCCTACTACGGAGGACTGCTCTTTGGCCCCGCCGATCGGCGGGGCGATCAGGGCAATGTCTTCAGCTTACTAGTCTTCGTTATTCTTACACCGATTGTGGCAACGCTCTTACATTTAGCAATTTCGCGCTCACGCGAATATATGGCCGACGAGACCGGTGCACAAAAGGCGCACAAAGCCGAAGCACTTGCTCGTGCTCTCGAGAAAATGCACAACGTAAGCAAGCGCCATCCCCTCCATGCAGAGCCAAAGTTCGAATCCACTGCTCATCTCTTTATTATTAATCCTTTTAAGCGCTCACTTTTGACCGCTCTCTTTTCTACCCATCCTCCTATTGAAGAGCGAATCGCACGATTGCGTAAGATGCGATAACAAGGGAAAACAATATTCACCTATGCATAAGGCAATTATCTGGGACATGGACGGAGTAATCTTGGATTCTGAACTTTTTTATGATGAAGTGCGACGAGACCTCGCAGCCCAGTTTGGTCTGACATTAAACATAGAACATCTCAAACAGTTCCGCGGACGCAATGAACCATTTTATGAAGTGATTTCAAAACATCACGGCAACACATTGGACTTTGAGGATTTTTTTATTAAATATCATGAAATCCTGGAAGAATTCTATTCCCATAGAATACCCCTTGCCGAACATGTACATGAAACGCTTCGCGCATTAGGCGCAAAATTTCCTATGGCGCTTGCAACAAACACAAACCGATCTTGTGTTAATCGTGTATTCGAGCGATACAAGTTATCTCCATACTTTCAGTCTATCTTTACCGGAGACGATGTTGTCCGACGCAAACCAGATCCGGAAATATTTCTCAAAGCAGCGGCCGCACTCGGTGTTGAACCAGAAGCGTGCATTGTTATCGAAGACTCGGAAGCAGGATTCCGGGCTGCAACAGGTGCCGGCATGAGACTCATCGCTCGCAAAACTCCCGATAATCTGCATCAAGATTTTTCTCCTGCTGAGTATACCATCGAACAACTGAGTGAAATTCCTGAGCTGCTCAACAGCCTGGCATGATATACTTGCGCCGACTATGGAGCGCCCCAAAAAACCAATATCGATTACCATTTTCGGTGCTACCGGCGACTTAAGTGAGCGCAAATTAATTCCAGCACTCTTCTCACTCTACTGTCAGAATCTACTGCCAAAGCAATTTCGCCTTGTGGGATTTTCGCGCGGCGAACTGAGCGATGAAGAGTTTCAGAAATTTGTGACAAACTCATTGCGCAAAAAAGGGCACTTTGTCTATGAGAAAGAAGTAGAACAGTTTGTAAAAAATGCACTCTATGTAGAAGGAAGATTCGAAGATGCAGATTCATATCAAAAACTGTATGCAAAATTAAAAGAGCTCGATAATACGGTGTACAAAACGTGCAGCAACAAAATGTTCCATCTCGCTGTGCCGCCGGTATTTTACGAAAATATTTTTCCGCTTTTAAAAAAATCCGGCCTCACCGACGACTGCGGACAAAAAAAAGATATTCAGCATGACTGGACGCGGGTAATAGTAGAAAAACCTTTTGGCCGTGACATACAGACCGCTCAAAATTTGGACATGCTGCTTGGAAAACTCTTTAAAGAGTCGCAAATTTTCCGTATCGACCACTATTTAGGCAAAGAGACATTACGCAACATTCTCGCCTTCCGCTTTTCAAATACGCTCTTTGAGCCGATTTGGAATAAAGATCACATTGAAAAAGTTGAAATCCGGCTGCACGAGCGGCTGGGCATTGAAGGGCGCGGAGCACTCTACGATAATATTGGTGCCATGCGCGACGTCGGCCAAAATCATGTACTCCAAATGCTTGCTGCCGTTGCTATGGAAAATCCGTGCGGCGTTACGGGAAGTAACATTCGCGAAGAGCGGGCAAAAATTATTTCCGAACTCAAACCATTTGGTCCGGCTGCAATTAAAAAGGATGTGATTCGCGGGCAGTACAAAGGATATCGCAAAGAGAAAGATGTAGATCCAAAGTCGCAGACCGAGACATACTTCCGCATGACAACTTACATTGATAACGAGCGATGGCGCGGTGTCCCGTTTCATCTTTCAAGCGGAAAAAAGATGCGTGAACGCAATGCCGATATTACCATTCACTTTAAACCCACACGTTCCTGTCTTTTTTTACCCGAAGATAACGGCCAGCACCTTTGCAATATTCTGCGCTTTCGCATCCAGCCGAAAGAAGCGATCTCTCTGCGCTTTTGGGCAAAGAAGCCGGGCTTTCAAAACAAGGTGATTCAGAAAAAACTGACATTCCGGTATCGCGAATCACAAGATTTTTCAAAAATTCCCGATGCCTATGCTATTCTGCTGTACGACTGCATTATCGGCGACCAGACTATGTTCATGAGCACGCGAGAAATTGAAGCTAGCTGGAACTATGTAACGCCAATTTTGGATCAATGGCAAAAAGTACCTCTGCAAATATATGCGCAACATACGGATGGACCAGGGAAGCAAATAACCAATAAGCAAATGCCAAATAACAAATAATTTACAATATCTCAATGACCAAAATAGCCAAACAATTAAAATTCATCGGTGATTTAACATTTGGTTCTTATTTGTTATTTGGCATTTGGAACGCTTGATAATTAAATTAATATTCTTATGAAAATAGGCTACCTCGGACTCGGCAAAATGGGATATGCCATGTGTGAAAATTTACTGGAACATGACTGGGAAGTTGTGGCGTACAACCGCTCGACTGAAAAGGCGGAACAGCTGGCGGCGGCGTATGAAAAAGCTCATGCAGCACCAACACTCGAAGATCTCATTGCCAAGCTGCCCAAGCCGCGGCTGGTGTGGGTGATGGTGCCGAACAGCGCGGTCGAAGAGATGCTGAAGAAGCTGGTCCCGCTTTTGGAAGAAGGAGATACGGTAATAGATGGCGGAAATACTTTCTATAAAGAGACGGTAGAGCGCGCTAAATGGATAGAAGAACACGGCGTAAACTTTTTGGATGTCGGTGTGAGCGGCGGACCGGGCGGTGCACGAAAGGGCGCGTGCATGATGATTGGCGGCAATGATGAAATTTTCAAACAGCACGAAAAACTTTTCAAAGACACCTGTGTAGAGCACGGCTACGGCTATTTTGGCAAACACGGCGCCGGTCACTTTGTAAAAATGGTGCACAACGGCATTGAGTACGGCATGATGCAGGCCATTGGCGAAGGCTTTGAGGTGCTGAAAAAATCCGATTTTAATTTGGATTTAAAAAAGGCAGCCGAAGTGTACAACCACGGCAGCGTTATTACTTCGAGCTTAATTGGCTGGCTCGAATCGGCATACGAAAAGCACGGGGTGGATTTAGATACGATCTCCGGCGAGGTATCGCACAGCGGCGAAGGCCAGTGGACCGTAGAAGCTGCCCGCGAGATGAATATTCCGGTGCCAATTATAGAAGGATCACTACGCTTTCGCGTTGATTCTCAAGGAAATCCAAGCTATACCGGGCAGGTTGTCAGCACGCTGCGCAATCAGTTCGGCGGGCACGATGTGGAAAAGAAGGATTAAATAATCTCTCAAATGCCTCAATCACTCGAAAATCTCGCAATCAATACTATCCGCATGCTATCGGCAGATGCTGTAGAAAAAGCTAATTCCGGGCATCCGGGGCTGCCGATGGGCGCGGCGCCAATGGCGTATGCATTGTGGACGCGCTTTTTGCGGCACAATCCGCGCAATCCCGATTGGCTGGGACGCGACCGGTTTGTATTAAGTGCCGGACACGGCTCTATGCTTTTGTATTCGCTGCTGCACTTGACCGGCTATGATGTATCGATTGAAGATTTGAAAAATTTTCGGCAGTGGGGATCAAAAACACCCGGGCATCCTGAGTATGGCGATACACCCGGCGTAGAAACTACTACCGGTCCGCTCGGTCAGGGCTTTGCAACCGGCGTGGGCATGGCGTTGGCGCAACGATTTTTGCACGAGCGGTATGATAAAAATTCCGGCGCCGTCAGCGGCAATCTTTTTGACTACAACATCTACGGCATCGTCTCTGACGGCGATTTAATGGAAGGCGTGAGCAATGAAGCCGCCTCTTTTGCCGGAAGTGTTGGGCTGGGCAATTTGGTCTATCTCTATGACAGTAACGATATTTCGATTGAGGGCTCCACCGAACTTTCGTTTACCGAAGATGTTGGCAAGCGCTTTGAAGGACTGCACTGGGATGTGCAGCGCGTTGAAGATGGGAATGATGTTGAAGCCGTAAATGCAGCGCTTGAGAATGCGCGTGCAGAAAAAAGTAAACCGTCGCTCATTATTGTACGAACGCAAATTGGATTTGGAGCTCCTACAAAAGCAGGAACTGCAGAAGTTCACGGCGCTGCTTTAGGTGCAGATGAATTGCGCGCAACCAAAGAAAATTTGGGATGGCCGCTTGAGCCGGACTTTTTTGTGCCGGATGAAGTGCGAGAACATTTTGCGACAGCAATTGAAAATGGTGCAAAATTAGAGGAGGAGTGGAAGACAAAATTTGCAGAATATCAAAAAGCGCAGCCCGAACTCGCCGCAGAAATCGAACTGCTTTCGAGCGGGAAACTTCCTGACGGCTGGCAAGATGCACTCCCCGTTTTCAAAGCCGAAGATGGCAACATGGCTACACGCAAGGCATCGGGCACCGTAATTAATGCGATCGCTCCGCTTTTGCCAACACTTATTGGCGGCTCGGCAGATTTGGCACCTTCTAACAACACCCTCATCAAGGGCGAGAAATCAGTTACTTCAAACGACTTCAACCACTCCGGCCGCAATATTCACTATGGCGTGCGCGAACATGCCATGGCTGCGATCATGAACGGCATGGCCCTCTCAAAACTTATCATTCCATTTGGCGGAACCTTTTTCTGTTTTACCGACTATATGAAAGGCGCCATGCGCTTGTCTGCACTGATGCATCAGCGCGTAATTTATGTGCTGACGCACGATTCAATCGGGCTTGGCGAGGACGGTCCAACACACCAACCGGTCGAACATCTCATTCATATGCGCGCAATTCCGAATATGCTAGTGATTCGTCCGGCGGATGCAAATGAGACCGCAATGGCGTGGCGCGCAGCGCTGGAAAATTCGCACGGCCCGACTTGTTTGATTCTAACGCGGCAAAATTTGCCGGTTTTGGAGCGCATGCAAGACGGGCATTCAGCATCAAGTGGGCCAGCCGCGCAATCCCCACATTTTGCACCGGCAGAAAATGTACTCAAAGGCGCCTATGTACTGACCGAAAAATTTGTGAGAATAGCGCCGCCGGCCGCAGACTCTTCTCGGGCCGAGCCGCGCCTCACCCTCATGGCCAGCGGCTCCGAAGTCGCGCTGATTATAGAAGCAGCAAAACAACTGGCCGCGGAAGGAATTGTGACACGGCTCGTGAGCTTTCCATCGTGGGAGCTCTTTAATGCGCAACCTGCCGAATACCGTGCACAAGTCCTAGGCACGCTCCCCCGCCTTGCCGTAGAAGCCGGCTCAAGTCTTGGCTGGCACAAATACGTTGGTGACACAGGCGACATCATCGGCTTAGACCGCTTCGGCGCCAGCGCACCCGGCGAAGTCGCGATGGAAAAACTTGGATTTAGTGTGGAGAATGTGGTGGCGCGAGCAAAAGCGTTGATTGGGCGATAACAATCCTCCAGCCAGCCGCCTGCAGCACGCCCAGGAATTACTCAGCCATCTCTCGGATAGCAATTCAAAACTGCTCCCCGCACTTCGCCCCACTTTACATCCATACTGTGTGCAATGTCATGATGCTCTTTACACAGCGGTGCCAAAAAATATGGATTGTGATTTTTGAAGGCGGCAAAGCGTTGTGTATGGTGAATATGCTCTGAATCACTTTTACATGTGCGGGCGGTGCACCTCGTGCCGTACTCTTTTTGTAAAATCTTGCGCACTTTTGAGGGAATATAACGCGAAACGAACTTCCTATTTGAACCCAAATTTATTTTTTTCTCTTTTTCCTCCAACTCAGCTGCAATCTTCTCCTTTTCTTCGGCAATTTCCTGCTCGCGTTTTTGTAGCATCTCTAAAATGAGGGCATTGATATCGATGCCTTTATTTTGAAGTTCCAAAAGTTGTGACTGTACTTCTTCGGAGAAATGCAGTATTGCATTTGCACTATCACGAGTACTTGCACGAGCACTCGCGCCATCATCAAACCTGACCGAGGCATTCTTTGCTTTAGTTTTCAACTTGTGCACGTGCACAGATTCCTCATCATTTTTCGGCTTATCTAAGCCATCGAGCATCTCATTTTCATGTTCCAGCCCATTTTGCAATTCTTTTTGCGCATTTTTTTCATCACGAACAAAGACCTCCAAAGTACGGCTCGATAAAACTTTCACTTGATGCGCAAGCCCTTCCTCATTTTCTGGAGTGATAATCGAGGCAACGCGCGCAAGCTTATTCACGCTCACCTGTCCGCTGGTGAGCATAGTGTGGAGAATAGGATAAGGCTGATACCTCTTCTCTAAATTCAGCACCCGCCGCACCTGCTCATTGCTCACACCGCCCAGCCTGGCCGCAAATTCAAAAATAGATGAAAATTTTTTCTTTTCATAGAGCCTGCGCCGATACACTTCCGGTAGCAAGGCTACAAATTTTTGACGCCATACAATGGCGCGAGTGCCATATTTTTTGCAAAGTTTGTAGAGCTGCTTATCGGTCATAAAAAATATGATATAAATGGAATTCAAAGTATAAGCATATACTTATATAGTATAAAAATTTCCGGCCACAGCAAACATTTCAAGATGCACACTTTTGCCTTTTATTGAGCCATAAACAAAGTATCGATTTTTCAAAAACTGACAACAAAATTTCGGGACACAACTCATCAAAATCACGCATGGAGGGGTGCCCTGCCAAACCATCGACCAGGGATCTTTCATCTGACTCGAATTGAGTTCATAGTGCATCTCTTCACAAGATTCTCTATACTACCGTCATGTCACGCATCTTCCTCGATTCTGGCGATCCTCAAGAAACTCAAGAAATCATCCAGCTTCTCAGCGCTGCTCAGCCGCCGCGCCAGCTCGATGGACAAACGACCAATCCCACACTCGTCTCAAAAAATCCCTACGCCAAAGGGCGCGCGGACAATGGCGATAAATTTACCGAGCACGAGCTGCTCGCCTTTTACAAGCAAGTCATCCAAGATATTTCTAAACTCATTCCGCACGGCTCGGTCTCAATTGAAGTCTATGCCGATGACAATACAAGCGCGCAAGAAATGATCGAACAAGCAGAAGATATGTGGACTTGGATTCCAAATGCGCACATCAAGCTGCCAACAACCGCAGAAGGACTTAAAGCCGCCCGTGCACTCATCGATAAAAAAATGCGCGTCAATATGACACTGGTCTTTTCTCAACAGCAAGCCGCGGCCGTGCACGCCGCAACCACAGGCGCACAAAAAGGCGATGTATTTCTCTCACCCTTTATCGGCCGTCTCGATGACATCGGCCAAAACGGTATGGACCTTATTGCCAACTGTTTAAAAATGTACCGGGCGGCAGACAGCCATGTAGAAGTTCTCACCGCGAGTGTGCGCTCTGTCGAGCATCTGCAAGCGGCACTCCAGCTCAACTCAGATATCATCACCGCGCCGCATAAAATTCTAAAACCATGGGCAGAAGCTGGCGCCGGCATAGAAGAAAATTTCACTTACCAATCAATGAGCGCCAACAACACTCCCCTCGCGCCAATCGCCTACGAAGAACTCGACCTCTCCCAAAACTGGAGCGCATTTAACATCGGCCACGAACTTACCACCAAAGGCATTAGCAGCTTTACAGAAGATTGGAATAAATTGATTGCGCGCTAGCATGCTCACAATACTCACTCAACACTACGGCATCGATATCCTCGCCATGCTCCTTACCTTTTGGGGCATCTACTGGATCGGCGACAAGCGGCGCAACGGCTTTGCACTTACATTTCTTGGGAACTGTTTTTGGATAATCTTTGCGATTATGACTCAAGGTATCGCCCTGCTTTTTACAAATATTGTAATCGCGATGCTCAATCTGCGCGGATATTTAAAGTGGGAAAAGAACCTGGTACGATAAGCACCTATGGACCTCTTACAATTACAGCACGAAAATGCGGGAATCAGCGAGGCCGCTGTACAGCCATCAACAGAAGCACTTATTCCTTATATAGAAGAGCTCAAACGCGCAAGCGAAGATGCGGATTTTAGCTTAGACGAGGCTTCGGTGCGCCTGCCCTTTGACGAAAAAATCCGCACGGAAGTTTTGAAGCTCGCCGCTCAGCTGCAAAATCCAAAACTCAAATACATTGTGGTGCTGGGAATTGGCGGGAGCAATTTGGGCACGCAAGCGATTTACGAGGCGCTACATGGACGCCACACCGAGTTTCGGCCGGTGCGAATATTTTTTGGCGATACCGTCTCACCGCGCCTGGCAACCTACCTTAAAAAAATGCTCATCGAACAGACAAGCGCTCCCGAAGAGTTTGTCCTCAATGTGATTAGCAAATCCGGGACGACTACAGAGACGATTGCGCAGTTTGAAACACTGTACGAACCGCTGCATCAAAAATACGGCGATGCCGCAAATGCCCGCATTGTGACCACAACCGACCGCGGCTCCAAACTCTGGAAGCTCGCAGAGAAAAAGGGATTTAAAAACCTCGAGATTCCGAAAAAGGTCGGCGGCCGATTTTCAGTCTTCAGCGCGGTCGGACTCTTTCCGCTGCATCTTGTCGGCATAAATATCGTTGAGCTATTAGACGGCGCGCGCGCCATGGCAGAGCGCTGTTTGGAAAGCAGCAAAGAGACGGCGGCTACAAATAATCCCGCACTCGCTAGTGCCATACTCACGCACCTGCACGCGCAAAGCGACCTGACAATCTGCAACAACTTCTTTTTTAATCCCGAATTAGAGTCGCTCGGCAAGTGGCACCGCCAGCTCATGGGTGAGAGCATCGGCAAGGAAAAAGATCTGGATGGCAATATTGTGCACGCCGGCATTACGCCTATGGTTTCCATCGGCTCAACCGATCTGCATTCTATGGCACAGCTCTACTTTGGCGGCCCGCGCGACAAATTCCATCACATTATTTACAGTCCCACACCAAATTTTACAGCGAATGTTCCCAAAGAATCGCCGCTCGAAAATCTTGTGCAAGGCATCGGCGGCAAATCATTTCAAGAAATTATGAGCGCAATTATCGGCGGCGTTAAAGCTGCCTATGTAAAAAATAAAATCCCGTTTACCGAAATTACCATGCCCGAAGTCCGCGAACACACGCTCGGCCAATACCTCCAATTCAAAATGATCGAGATGATGTTTCTTGCGCGGCTCATGAACCTCAATGCCTTTGACCAGCCGAATGTGGAGGATTACAAGAGCGAGACGCGGGCGCTGCTAGCCTAAATTTGACTTCAAATTCTCAATCCGATATTCTTACATATATGGCTAAAACTAAACTAAAACATGCAGTTTGGAAGGAAGGTAAGTTTTTTGTTGCACAATGTTTAAATGTGGATGTGTCCAGTTTTGGGAAAACGAAAAAAGAGGCCATTAATAATCTTAATGAGGCGCTTGACCTTTATTTTGAAGACAAAAAACATCCAACAATCATAAAGGTGGAACGGGTAGAAATTGTTTCCGGAAATTTTCAGAATGCCTAAACTCTTTTCTTCAAAACAGATAATCAAAGTCCTCGAGAAGAAGGGCTTTATTTTTATCTCACAGAAAGGCAGTCATATGAAATATCGCAAAGAAATTCCTCATGGAACAGTAAGATCAATTCTTAGACAAGCTAATATGTCAGAAGAACAATTAATAAATTCTCTATGAAACTCATCGACATCTCATTACCGCTCAATGCAAAGACGATTATCTATCCGGGGAATCCGCCGGTAAAAATTGTGCCCAAACAAGGCGCGACTTCGACTCACTCGGAGATTAGTTTTGGATCGCATACCGGTACACATCTCGATGCGCCGAGCCATGTTTTTAAAAAAGGCATGACGCTGGATAAATTGCCGCTCGAAGACTTTTTTGGAAAGTGCCGCGTGCTCGATATGACCCATTGTAAAGAAGCGGTGCGAATTGAAGATCTAAAAAAAGCGCGGATTAAAAAAGGCGAGCGGATTTTGTTCAAGACAAAAAACTCGCTGCGCGGCTTTAAAAAATTCCGCAACGATTACATCTATTTAGATGGAGATGCGGCCGAATGGCTTGCGGCAAAAAGCGTCCGGCTGGTCGGCATCGACTCACTCTCTATCAAGCAGCGCGGCAGTACAGACACCCGCCCACACGACGCCCTGCTCGCAAAAAAAATCCCGATATTAGAAAGCATCGATTTAAAAAAAGTCGTGCCCGGCACCTACACGCTCTGCTGTTTCCCGCTAGCTTTTACCGGCATAGATGGCTCTCCGGTGCGGGCAGTGCTGATTGCATAAAAATCTGTGCACGTGCATAAGATAATTTTGACATAGACAGATGCATTGTATGTGCTACCTTTTTGGCATGGATGATAACCTTTGGAACAATATCGAAGCACTTACCAGTGCAGAAGTGAGTGCACCAAATGAGGTATTAGACGGCTGTAACGCAGCTGCTGCAATTCATTCAACAAATATCGGCTCACCAAATGCTGATAAAATTTTAGACGACGTCGCAGCTACAGCTCTTGCGGCGCTCACAGAAGATTAATTCTGCTTCCGCGGAATCGGCTTTTTATAGCGCGAGACGAGCTGATTTTCTTCTACCGTTCCGTCTGGGCGGGTGATTTTTTGAAACCAGACAATGTCGTCGCGGCGGAAGGGCCGGCCGTACTCTTCGTCAATTACGCCTTCCGGCACCTCGTTATAGCGGTAGGGACCGTCGAGCTCAACACTTCGGCCATCGTCCGTTCCATAAAAATTTACAAAGGCATCGTCGCCAATTGCGTAGGTCTGCATCAGAATATAATTATCGGTATCGTTTTCAAATACCAAATCTTGCGAGCCGGGGAAAATTGTTGAATCCAAACCCTCCCCATACGGCACATAGTAGTGCACATATAAACTATGCGCCCGGCGTGCTGTTACCTTTAAGCCCGCATTCACGGCCGCACGGTAAATCGTTGTAGAAACCTGGCAGAGTCCGCCGCCCGGAACCGGACGCAAAGCACTGCCACCGCCAAAAATCGCCAACGAAGCCTTCCATCCGCGCGAGTATGTTACCGGTCCGCCCAGCAACGCATTGTACGAAAACTTTTCGCCCGGGGCGAGCAATACATTGTTGTAATGCTCATCCAGCGCCTTGCGAATATTAAAGTCGCGGCCTTCGGGAGATCCCGCAAAATTTGACCGTCCGCTTGCTAAGAGCTCTA
>Ga0210019_1001015_pt1 | contig 31590 bp, 28 predicted proteins | sample CryGeyCG2114_020_2_FD_183969 | JGI IMG/M metagenome (GOLD analysis project Ga0210019, IMG submission 183969) | Groundwater microbial communities from aquifer - Crystal Geyser CG11_big_fil_rev_8/21/14_0.20 (SPAdes) (version 2) | ecosystem: Environmental > Aquatic > Deep subsurface > Groundwater ...
GCCGGTTTATTGGCCACGGGAAAGAGTTTTTGCAAGTGCTTATTAAGATAGAATTGCTGAATCACAGAAATTGAAGCGTTTACAAGTATATACAGGGCTAAACCGGCTGGTAAAAACAGCATAATTCCACCGAATATAAGGGGCATCCATTTATACATGGCTTTTTGAATCCTAACAGCCTCACTTTCTTCTCCCATTCCCCCGGGCATTGGGGTGATCCTTTGCTGTAGAAACATTATTCCTGTCATCACGATTGGGGTTACGAAATAAGGGTCAAAAGCTGAGAGATCCTGAATCCATCCAAAAAATACCGCATGCCTCATTTCAAAGGAGGCAAAGAAAACCCTGTAGAGGGCAAAGAACACTGGCATCTGAAGTAGCAAGGGGAGGCAGCCTCCAACGGGATTTACTTTTTCAGTTTTATATAGATTCATCATCTCTGCCTGCATCCTCTGCGGGTTCGACTTATATTTGTCGCGAATCTCCTTCATTTTAGGCTGAACGATCTGGAGCTTCTTCATCGAGACCGCTCCCTTATAAGCCAAGGGGAAAAGAAAGCTCTTGACGACAATGGTCAACAAAATGATAGCGATCCCGTAATTGGGAATCAGGTTGTAAAAAAATAAAAGAATCGATAGTAAAAACCGCGAAATGGGGCCTAACCAATTGCCATACTGGATGACATGATCAAGATCAGGGGCCAGTTTTCTTAGCTCTTCAATTTTCTTTGGTCCAAGATATAAGCTCGTCTCGTAGTCATCACTAGCATTCGGTTCGATCTGCTTTTCTACAAGCTCCCAGGATTCAGACGCCTTCTGATCTCGCATGGAATAAACGAGCTTGTCAAAGCTTGCGCTCTTAGGAACCAAACCTAAGAAAAAATATTTGTTACTATAACCACCCCAGCTAATGGCTGCATCCACTGCCGTAGGATCTGTTAAATTTTGAGCGAGATGAGTATTGAGGGAACCGTCCTGAAACCATACAAATTCCAGAATATCGGCCTGAGGTTGAAACATTCTTTTGAAAAAACCAACATCTTTGGCGGGGTCCACATGCTTAAAAAGATGAACTTCTTGGGAGATTTTCGCAGAACGCTTTCCAGTATTATGGACACTATCTCGTATATTTAGACTGTAAGAGCTCTCAGAAAGACTAATTTCTCGTGTCAGAATCAGTGTGTCCAATTTTGCTTCTAGATTGATAGAATTTGCATTACTTGACACAATCTTCCAGCGCACTGGGCCAAGGCTCGTCTTCAATATCACTTCATTAAAATAATTGACGTTCTCAAAGTTCCAACTAACAGGCTCCGACTGACTAACCTTTTCCTTATAATTTGGAAGTTCGGCATAGATGACTTGGCCCAGCGCGTTAATCTTCAAGCGCAATCGCTCTGAATTTAACTCGAAAATTTTATTTTTCAGCTCCGAATTTATCGGCTCAACAGAAGATTTTATGGACGCCACGCCTTCTTCAGACTTTTCTACATCGTTGACGGCTGGACTTACGACTTGCTGCGGCTGCGGCGCAAAGAAATAAAAGTAGACCAAAATAAATAGGCCAATCGCAATAATTGTTCGTGTATCCACTTACACTACCTCTGTGATTTATGACGCAAAAAGAAAAAAATAAAACTATTCCAAGGTCCACAGGAAAGCAACCTTCCAGCAATGCTCTTGGAAGAGCGAAGCAAATTCTCCGAGTGACGCAACTCACCAAGCGCAAAGTCTGAACAACTTATAGGGTATTTACACTGTGTACGAATGCCGATCACGCCTGCCAATCCAAACAAAACAGGATTAACGACTTTATACAGATAAACCAAAAGTATCAAAACTCCTCGCATCAGCCAGTCGATTTCTGAATTAATAGGCTCAGGGGTTTAGTAAGATCATCATACTCATAGGACTTTGGATCTGCCGTCCATCGAACGATAATATCCCCAGAAAGCTCCACCATATGCTGCCTAAAAAAATCTCTCAAGCACCGCTTAAGTCGATTGCGACGAGCTGCAAGACGAACAGCTTTCTTAGAAATGCTCAAACCAAGACGGGGCACCTGTTCCGAAAACCGTTGATAGACTAAATAATCTCTTTGCCGGATCAATTGGCCGAGCTCAGGCCTCATAACCGATTTGAAAACAGCATCGAAATCGGATCGCTTCAATAAGCGGCAATTTCGCGGATATCGCACGAAAGCCTCACCTCTATTTCTTTTTGACAGATACAGTCAGTCGCTTACGGCCTTTCTTTCTCCTGGCTCGAATGACATTCTTTCCACCCGGAGTAGCCATTCGTGCACGAAATCCATGCTTTCTCCGACGTTTTACTTTGCTGGGTTGGTACGTTCTCTTCATAAACTAAACCTCTAAGTCTTCATTACATGCCTATATCTCTATCAACAGCGCCTCACTAAAAAAGCTTTGACGAGAGCATCACAAAAACCGTTACATTTTCTTTCGGTCCTGCCAAGAAGCCGCCGAGTTTTCGAATTATTATGATAGCCTTCAACGAGAATCAAGAACCCAGTCCTGTCATTCCTGAGGACATCAAGAATGCCTGGCATAACACCCTTCGGGCGGTCGAGAAACTCGTTCGGCCACAATACTTTCAGTCCTTTATCCTAACTATCCGACTTTTGGAATTGAAGGATACAAGTCTTATACTTGGCTTCCCAGACAGATTCTATCGAGATTGGGTCCATGATCACTATTCCGCCTTGATTCAGGAAAAATTCGCCGAAAACTGCCCTCGAAAGGTCCAATTGGAGTTTTCAGTTGAACCGAAGCGGCACTCACCAAACCCTTTAAAAGTCCCTCGATCGGCTCAGGAGCCCCTAAGCCTTCAGGCTTTAAGAAAACAACACGCGACTTCCTCCAAAAATCAAGCTCGTCACTCATCTCTTTCAGATGAGACAAGTTTGAATCCAAAATACGGATTCGAAACCTTTGTAGTGGGAACCAGTAACCAATTTGCCCATGCTGCGGCTTTTACAGTGGGGGAGGCTCCTGGGAAGCACTACAATCCTTTATTCATCTACGGAGATGTCGGACTGGGCAAAACTCACCTTCTCAATGCAATTGGATTGAAAATTTTAGAAAAGTTTCCGCAAACTCGAGTTCACTATACAACCTTCGAAAAATTCACGAACCATATGATCGAGAGTATCCGCATCGAAAAGATGGATGAGTTTAGAGATCGTTATCGGAAAAACTGCGATGTTCTGATTATCGATGATATCCAGTTTATTTCAGGAAAAGAACGAACGCAGGAGGAATTTTTCCATACCTTCAATGCGCTTTACGAATGTCAAAAACAAATCGTTTTAAGTTCTGATCGAGCTCCAAATGACATTCAGGGCTTGGAAGACCGCTTACGAAGCCGTTTTGAGATGGGATTGATCGTAGATATTCAACCTCCAGAAATGGAAACACGAGTTGCGATTATATTTAAGAAATCTGAATCTGATGGAATAAATATCCCTGAAGAAGTCGCCTTTTACCTTGCGAAACTTTACCGCTTGAATATTCGCGAACTTGAAGGAGCACTTTTAAAACTTAGCGCCTTTGCTTCATTAACTGGATCTGAGATTAGCATTGAATTGGCTAAGAAAGTCCTACGTCAAAACAGCTCTCAAAGTGCCAATGTTTATAAAGACCCCGAGCATATTATGAAGATCGTTGCGCAACAGTATAAAATTAGCTTAGCCGATTTAAAATCAGATAAAAAATATAGAGAGCTATCAATGCCTCGTCAGTTGGCCATGTTTTTAACTCGAAAGTATTCGAACCTATCTCTTCCTGATATCGGACATATGTTCGGTGGTAAAAATCACACTACCGTCCTTCATGCTGTTAGACGAATCAGCAAGCTTCAAGATGCCGATCCACTCCTTAAGGAAAGCCTTGTTAAGCTTGAAGGCCAGATTCAAGAGCTTAATCCTCTTTAATCAATTTCGTTAAACTCCCGTCTTTAACATTCAAATCTATTTCTAATTTTCATCACTACCTGTTGATAAGTATTAACACGCTGCGTAAATCAAAAAATTATGCACAGGCTTATACACAGATTCATGCACAGGCCTGTTGATTTTAAATATATGAAATTACTTAATTTATTCTGAATGTTGATAGTTATGCACATTATTTGAAACCAAAAGCTGTGGACAATATAGTTATGCACATTATCCACAGACTTATGCACAGGCTGTTATGCACAGCTGTGCATAAGTCAAAAATTCATCCACACAGCCTGTTCAAGAGGCTGTGAATTTTGTGCAAAGAATCAATCGCTTGTGCATAAAATCCCCGAACAAAGGATCTATCGGTTCATCCTTATACACACAATCCACAGGCTCATTTCAATAAATATATTTAAAATCAATAACTTATAAAGATATCAACAATTGAACAGCTACTACTACTAGGAGAAAAAAATTTTTTTAAAAATAGAACCATCAAAGTAGCTTGTGAATGTTGATAAATTAAAAACGCGCTAGGAATTTCCACTAAGAAACATTAAAAATCATTGAGAAATGGGCCTGTAGCTCAGTTGGGAGAGCGCCACAATGGCATTGTGGAGGTCGTCGGTTCGACCCCGATCAGGTCCACCATTTAACCAGCATTTAGCTGTTAATTTAGCCTCAGAAATGCTTATTTGGGCGAGAGGAAGGCATGTCAAAACAGGTTGCAGGGTTTGAAATGGATCGGGAGAGCTTTTTAAAGGCTCTTCAGCGCGTTCAAAGTGTTGTTGATCGTAAAAACACGATTCCAATTCTTAGCCATTTATTGATTGAAGCCGCTGATGATCGGGTTACTTTTTCAGCAACAGACCTTGAAGTAGGTATTCGTCTTCAATTGCCGGCGCATGTTATTAAGAGTTCTAAAGTAGCGGTTCCCGCAAAAAGCCTTTATGAAATTGTTAGAGAGCTTCCATCAGAAAGTTTGGTTCGGTTTCAAATTTTCGATAATTTTTGGATAGAGCTTTTAGCAGGTAAGAGTGTTTTTAAATTGGTCGGTCAGGATGCTGACGAGTTTCCACAGCTTCCACGAGTCGACACAAAGAAGTCTTTTAAGTTAACGAGCAATCGATTTGCTGAAATGATCGATCATACTATTTTTGCCGTATCTAATGATCAAACGAGATATGATTTGAGCGGCGTCTATCTAGAGCAAGTTAAGTCTAAAGCAAAAGTCTTTTTGAGAATGGTGGCGACAGATGGCCATAGACTCTCCATGATGGATCAGGAGCTTGAAGAAACGATGGACCTACATCTTGATCAAGGCGTAATTTTGCCTCGTAAAGGTTTAAGTGAATTACGAAGAATGCTTGGTGAAGAAGAGAGTTTTTACTGTTCTTTAATGGAAAATAACGCTGTTTTTTGGACTTCATCAGAACAAGTTCAATTGTTCATGCGCTTGTTGGATGGCGAGTTTCCTGATTACACGCCAGTGATTCCTCAAAATAATGATAAGAGAGTCATGGTTCGACGAGAGTCTCTGTTGAATTCATTAAAGAGGATTAGTGTTCTATCATTAGAACATTCGCGATCAGTAAAATTTCTTTTTGAGGGCGGTAAACTTCAACTATCTTCAAGTAATCCACAATTGGGTGAAGCTAAGGAAGATGTCGATATAGATTATGGTGGAGATAAGATCGAAATCGGCTTTAATGCTGGCTACTTTATTGACATTCTGAATGCTATGGATGATCAAGATAATATCGTAGTCGAAATGACCGATGTTTTATCGCCAAGCGTTGTTAAAGGCACCAAATTCGATGGTTCCTTAAATATCGTTATGCCCATGCAATTGGGTAGCGATGCTTAAGTTTAATAGTAAATTCAGCCGATCTTATTGAGAGGACTTCTGTATTCTTGTATCAGCCGTCAAATTAATCAACTTTCGGCGATTTTCACGTCTCGAAGTGAATGAATTTCATCCACAGCTCAATGTTATTGTGGGTAAGAATGCACAAGGAAAAACGACTATCTTAGAATCCTTGTCTTTAGTTACTCAATTGGAAAGCTTTCGAAGTTCAGACGTATCCGAATTGATTAAACATGGCGAAATGCAAGCTTCTTGCACCGTGGATCTGAGTGCTCCAACAAAGAGTCGAGTTCTTATTGGATTAGAAAATAAAAAAAAGACTATTCGAATTGATGAAACGAAAATTTTATCCAAATCAAAATATAATCTATTAGGTACGAGTGTTACCTTTGTACCTGATGATCTTTATTTGATTAAAGGCGGCCCGGAAGCACGTCGAAAATTTTTTATTCAACTAGCTGTCAATTTGGATCCTTCATCTGTGCAGATTTATCAACAGTATGAAAGAAATTTAAGACAACGAAACAGAGTTTTGAAAGAAATGAAGGATGGCGCCTCTGTCGGCGATCATCTGGAAGTCTGGACAGATCAATTCATCACTTCGGCTGTGCAAGTTTATGAACAGCGATTTAAAATTCTCGAAAAACTTAGGCAGGTTTTACCGAGTATTTATCAAAAGCTATTTAATGTTTCAGAATTGATAGAGATTATTCACGACCATGGTTTTGATGAAAATTTACCTAGGCGAGGGGCTATAGAGAGAAGAATGAGTTGCTTAAAAGAGGCCGAAATAGCGATTGGCTATTCTTTGGTTGGGCCTCATCGGGATGATTTCAAATTCAATCTAAACTCTTTGAACGCACGACAATTTGCCAGCCAGGGGCAAACGCGCAGTCTGGTTATTGCACTAAAAATTAGTCAATTAGAGTTAACAAGAGAGGATGCCTATTCAAGCCCGCTTCTTTTGTTAGATGATATTGTTTCTGAGTTGGACGAAACAAGGACTTTGGCGCTTGTTAACTATTTAGCTGATTATGATGGGCAACTATTTGTTACGACGGCAGAGTCTTCAAAGTTGAAGACTCTGCACTCGCAGTTCGCCAGCTTCAAACTGATCGACTTAACTGAAGATTCAAGAATCGTTAGTCGCTTAAATGCTCGAGAGCTTTCAGTCTGACCGAGTTTTATCGAAGGACTTATTTCCGCAAATTTAAAAGAGGGATTAAAGGCTCTTCAAATGGCTCATAAAGCTGTTCTCTAGGGACTATACTGGCTTGCAGCCCTTTGGGGTTAAGGCTAGTGTTTGAGGGTTCATATGGAGAGATCAGCAGTTAATAAAGAAGAATATGGTGCCGGTTCAATCAAGGTTTTAGAGGGTCTTGAGGCCGTCCGAAAACGGCCAGGGATGTATATCGGCTCTACCGGGCCTAACGGGCTACATCACCTGGTTTATGAAGTTGTCGACAACTCGATCGACGAAGCTATGGCGGGTCATTGCGATACCGTCACGGTTACACTGCATAAGGATAACTCTGTAACGACTGAGGATAATGGGCGAGGAATACCCGTCGGACCGCATCCCACAATGAAGGGTAAGGATGCCGCTGAAGTTGTCATGACGGTTTTGCACGCTGGTGGAAAGTTTCAGGAGGGTGCATACAAGGTATCCGGTGGTCTTCATGGCGTAGGTATTTCTGTCGTAAACGCTTTGTCCAGCAAATTGATATTAAGAATTCATCGTGATGGCAAATCTTATGAGCAAACCTATTCAAGAGGAAAAGCCCTAACGCCAGTTGAAGAAGTTGGAAGTTCGGATCGAAAAGGAACCATCATTACTTTTTGGCCGGATGATGAAATTTTTGAAACTTTGGATTTTAGCTATGACACTTTGGCGACTCGATTTCGAGAACTCGCTTTTTTGAATGTCGGCGTAAGAATTATATTTAATGATGAGCGGACTGGTAAGAAGACCGAATTCTTTTATGAAGGCGGCCTAAAATCATTCGTTGAATATCTCAATAAGAACAAAAATCCTTTCCACGATATCATCGTGTTTTCGGGAGAGAAAGATAAGGTTATCGTCGATATTGCCCTGCAATACAATACGACTTATGCTGAAACTTGTTTCAGCTATTGTAACAATATTAATACGCATGAAGGTGGAACACATCTTCTTGGATTTCGCACGGCATTAACAAGGGCGTTAGTCTCCTATGCGACGTCGAATGACTTACTAAAAGGATCTAAGTTTCAACTTTCTGGCGATGATTGCCGAGAGGGTTTGTGCGCGGTAATTTCGGTCAAAGTTATTGATCCTCAGTTTGAAGGCCAAACCAAGACCAAACTTGGTAACTCCGACGTTAAAGGAATTGTTCAATCTTTTACACATGAACATCTCAAATACTTTTTGGATGAAAATCCTGGAGTTGCTAAAAAAATCCTTCAAAAAATTGTCGATGCCGCGCGGGCTCGTGAAGCTGCTAAAAAAGCGCATGAACTTGCAAGACGTAAGTCTGCTCTGGATTTTCAGGGCTTACCTGGCAAGCTTGCTGATTGTCAGGATCGAGATGCAAGCCTGTGTGAAATTTTCATTGTAGAGGGAGATTCGGCCGGTGGATCGGCTAAAATGGGCCGAGATCGCAAGGTTCAGGCGATTCTTCCTTTGAAGGGAAAAATTTTAAATGTTGAAAGAGCCCGACTCGATAAAATTTTGAATCATGAGGATATCAAAACTATTATTACGGCCTTGGGAACTGGTTTTGGGGAAGATGAGTTTAACCTTGAGAAATTGCGCTACCACAAAATAGTTCTCATGACGGATGCGGATTATGATGGATCGCATATTCGAACGCTGCTCTTAACTTTTTTCTATCGGAAAATGCAGGCTTTGGTTGATGCCGGTCATTTATATATTGCGCAGCCGCCTCTTTATAAAGTTCGAAAGGCAAAAAGAGATACGTATTTCAAAGATGAAGAGTCGATGTCTAATTTTTTGCTGAATGAAGGTATTCAAGATATCGAATACAGCGCGGGTAAGAAATCTATAAAGGGAGCAGAACTGATTCTGCTTGCTAAGAAATGCCAACATTACGGCCAGTCGGTTTTTAAAATTGCGGCTGATTATGATTCGGATTTCTTAAATTATTCGCTTCTCGAGTTGAGTAGGAGCCCAAAGAGTATTTCAGATCAGAAGTTTTGGGATGGAATTAAAGAAAAGTTAGAGGAAGAGTTTCCGAATAAGCGTTATACGATTAAGACCAGTTCGGACTCCGCTGATGTGCTTAGCTTTGAAGCAGGTTACGAACTTAGTTTTTCGATTAAATCAGCGGAGCTAAAAGAGGGCGCCCTATCCCGATCCTATCTATTAGCCCAAGAGATTGTCGATATGGCTGAATTTCCTGGGAAAATCGTAGGCAAGGATTTTGAGCAGAGAATTTTCTTAGCGCCAAGTCTCTATAAGCAAATTCGTACTCGTGGCGAAAAAGGAATTTATATTCAACGCTACAAAGGTCTCGGAGAAATGAATCCCGAGCAGCTTTGGGAAACAACTATGGATCCGGAGCAACGCACCCTATTGAAAGTTGAGATCGACGATGCTGTTAAAGCGAATGAGTTGTTTACTATTTTGATGGGTGAAGAAGTAGAAGATCGCCGGGAATTTATTGAAGAGAACGCACTAAAAGTAAGAAATCTGGATGTTTAGATATGGCTGAGAAACAAGAAAATGGCATAGTTCCCATTACAATCGAACAAGAGATGCGCGGTTCCTATTTGGACTATGCGATGAGCGTTATTATAGGACGCGCCATTCCGGATATTTGTGATGGTTTGAAGCCGGTTCATCGGCGAATTTTGTATGCGATGTTTCGAGAAGGTTTACTTTCTTCGAAGCGGTTTTCTAAGTCAGCTGGGGTTGTCGGGGAAGTTCTCAAAAAGTATCATCCACATGGTGATATGGCTGTCTATGATTCCATGGTTCGTATGGCCCAGGATTGGAACCTCCGCTATCCCTTAGTGGAAGGCCAAGGAAACTTTGGATCCGTGGATGGTGATAGTGCGGCGGCCTATCGATATACGGAAGCTCGACTTTCTAAATTGGCTGAAGAATTTCTTAATGAAATAGATCAAGATACTGTTGATTTTCAACCGAACTATGATGGTTCAACGGAAGAGCCGATCATTTTGCCGGCGACCTTTCCTGGATTGCTCGTCAACGGTACGACTGGAATTGCCGTAGGAATGGCGACCAATATGCCTCCCCACAATTTGACAGAGGTAATGGATGCTGTTGTGGCGATGATTGATAGCCCTGGAATTCAGTTGACAGAAATTATGAAAATTATTCCTGGTCCCGACCTTCCGACGGGCGGAAGTATTTGTGGAACTGAGGGGATTGTTCGGGCTTACGAAACCGGACGTGGCAGTATTACCATGCGAGGCGAGGCCATCATTGAGGAAATGGGTAATCGTGAGCGTATCGTCATTACCGAGATTCCCTACCAGGTTAATAAGTCAAATATGCTGGAACAAATTGCTGATCTTGTGCGCCAGAAACGAGTGGAAGGGATTTCTGATCTTCGAGATGAAAGTAATCGCGAAGGAATGCGCGTCGTCGTTGAGCTTAAAAAGGACGCGCCTGCCGAAATCATTTTAAATCAGCTTTATAGCCATACTCAGCTTCAAGATAATTTTGGAATAATCAATTTGGCGATCACGAAAAAGCGCCCCAAAGTTTTTTCTCTTAAGGAAATGTTTCAGTCGTTTATCGACCATAGGAAAGAAGTGGTTGTTCGGCGATCCGTGTTTGAACTTCGTAAAGCTCAAATGCGTGCACATATTCTTGAGGGTTATAAAAAGGCTCTAGATCAGATCGATGCGATCATCGAGTTGATTCGTAAATCTCAAACCGGTGATGAAGCTAGGGCCGGATTGGTAAAAACATTTGATTTCACCATTGAACAAGCCTCGGCAATCTTGGATATGAGACTGCAAAGACTTACTGGCTTGGAGCGCAAAAAAATTCACGAAGAATTAGGCTCCTTACAGGTTCGAATTGGTGAATTGAAAGAATTATTGGGTTCGAGAGAAAAATTATTGGCGCTGATTCGCGCGGAGTGCGTGGATATTAAGAATAAATTCGGCGACAAGCGTCGAACTAAAATTATTCCTGCCGTAGGAAAATTTGTTGCTGAAGATCTGATTCTTGAGGAAGAGGTTGTTGTAAGTCTTTCTCACGCTGGTTATATCAAGAGAAACCCTACTGATACCTATAGAGCTCAGAAGCGAGGCGGAACTGGAAAAATCGGTATGGGAACAAAGGAAGACGATTTTGTCTCCCATCTATTCGTGGCTTCGACTCATGATTTTCTTTTGTTATTTACAGATAAAGGCCGATTGGTTTGGCTGAAGGTTCACGAAATTCCTGTAGCCAGTCGAACGGCTAAGGGCCGCCCGCTTGTTAACCTGGTCAAATTTCATCATGACGAAAAATTATGCGCGATTTTGCCCGTGAAGAAGTTTGAGGAGGGACAATTCGTCTTCATGGCAACCAAAAAAGGTATCGTAAAGAAGACTGAATTGAAGCATTTTTCAAATCCTCGTTCTCCGGGAATAATTGCCATTAGCTTTGATTCGGGTGATCAGCTTATTGGGGCTAGGTTGACCAACGGAAAAGATGAGATATTGATTTGTACAAAAGACGGCATGTCCATTCGTTTTTCTGAAGAAGATGTCCGTGGCATGGGTCGGACGGCTCGTGGTGTACGCGGAATCGATTTATTGAAAGGCGATCATGTGGTTGGCGTGGATACGATCGATCCAAAAGCGCAGCTGCTAAGCGTGTGCGAATTTGGTTATGGTAAGCGTACCAATGCTGACGAGTACCGGGCTCAGAGTCGTGGAGGAAAAGGGATTATCACGATAAAGACAACGGATCGAAATGGCTCAGTGGTGTCGGCGCTTCAAGCCCGTGAATCTGATGAAGTCATGATTATGACGAGCGGTGGAAAATTGATTCGGATGAAAGTAGCTGAGATTTCGATTATAGGCCGCAACACTCAAGGTATGCGTTTGATATCTTTGGACGAGGGAGAAAAAGTATCTTCGGTTGCACGAATTGTAGCTGAAGAAGTCGAAGACTAATGAATCGACGATTTCGCCATTGGACAGATCTTAGTGAAAAACGTTCTATTCACAATTATTAGCGCGGGCCTGCTATTAGGCTGTTCCTCAGAGCATGAAAGCTTGGTGCAGAAAGCAGATCGCGAGGCTTCTCGTCAGAATGCGCAGCTTGCAAAGTATCTGTACTTGCAAGTTATCGAGCAAAGAAAAGAGAGAGATCATATTCGTTATTCGGCTTTAAAGGGACTTGCGGAGGTTTGTCTTAATCAGCTTTTTGATTATCCGACGGCTGCAAAATCCCTGGAAACAATCTTTGAGGAATATTCGGGTGTGGCGCGCTATCAGACAGAAATCACGAAGCTCCGCTTGGAGGCTTCGAAGATGTATCGAATCAATCTCGAGCGTCCACAAAAATCGCAGAATGTCCTAAGTCCTTTCATTGAGGGGCGTGGTTTTAGTGTTGAGATTGGAAAGGAACTGGGCTTGGTTTTTGTTGCTCTAAGCGACTACAGCCAAGCCCGACATTGGTTTGGTCAGTCCTGGGAAAAAGCTAAGGTTCGAAATAGTTGTAGTGATATGCGGGAATTGCAATTGAATATTATCCAGGTTTACTCGCTCCAAGACTTATGTGATGAAGCCTTGCGATGGACGGGCGAGGCGCTACCAAGTGGATGTGAGGCCGATACGTTTGCGATTCTCATTGAGAAGGCACACTGCTTTGAAATATCTGGAGAGGTAAATAAAGCCATGAGTCTATTTGAAGAGGTTATAGAGAAAGATCCAAAAAATGAGAGGGCTCATTTTTTCTTAGAAGGTCTTAAAAGAAGACAAAAGGAAAAGGCTAGCAAGTAAGTATGAAATTGAAGATGCAAAAGAGCAAACAGCTTATGAATTTATCGCGTAGCTTAATGCCTGGAGGTGTAAGTTCGCCAGTGCGCTCATTTAAATCTGTTGGTGGACAAGCCTTCGTCGCTAGACAAGGTACGGGCCCATATTTATATGATGTAGACGGTAATAAATTTATTGATTTGGTTTGTTCATGGGGACCTCTAATACATGGGCACAACCATCCTCGAATTGTCGAGTCAATTACTGAGGCGCTTAAAGACGGAGTGAGCTTTGGGGTAACCTCCGAGCCTGAGATTAAATTATGCCAGAGAGTGATTGAAATGGTTCCCGGCCTAGAAATGCTGAGGCTGGTCAATTCTGGAACAGAAGCTTGTATGAGCGCCATTCGGTTGGCCCGGGCCTATACAGGTCGAAATCTGATTTTGAAATTTGAAGGAAATTATCATGGTCATGCTGATTCTTTTTTAATTTCAGCGGGCAGCGGTTTAGCCACCATGGGTGTGGCCGGATCAGCTGGTATCTCCGACGATATTGTTCACTCTACTTTGGTTTCTGAATTTAATGATATAGAGAGGCTAGAAAAGTGTTTTGTTGAGCACGGAAAGAATATTGCTGGAGCTATTGTCGAGCCTGTCGCGGGCAATATGGGAGTCGTTCGACCGAGTATGGAATTTCTTTCTAGCCTGAGAAGTCTTACGGAAAAGTATGGAGCGGTTCTTATCTTCGACGAAGTAATGACAGGCTTTCGACTTTCTAGTTCTGGAGCCCAAGGAATATATAATATTCAACCGGATCTCAGTTGTTTTGGAAAAGTTATAGGAGGTGGATTGCCGGTTGGAGCTTATGGCGGAAAATCCAATTTGATGAAGCTCGTGTCGCCCTTGGGTCCCATGTATCAGGCGGGAACATTATCCGGAAATCCATTGGCGGCGGCCGCCGGGCTAGCAAGCCTGGAACTTATCCTGGATGATAAACGAAATTTCTATCAATTTTTAGATGCCATCGGGGCTCACTGGAAAAGTTATCTCGAAGCCCATATTAAGCATAAATCCTATCCCGTTTGTGTGGAGCAAATCGGAAGCATGCTAACGCTATTCTTTTGTGAAAAGCTGCCTCGCAATTACCAAGAGGCCAAGGCCTGTGATTTAGATCGATTCAAAAGGTTTTTTTGGGCCCTACTTGAGCGGGGTGTCTATTATCCTCAAAGTCAGTTTGAATCATGTTTCTTGTCGAGCGCTCATACTGAAGAGATTATGGAGCGAGTAGCTGAAGCTAGTATTGGAGCTCTCGATGTTGCTTTTGAGGCTGTGAAATGAGTAATAACAAAAGTCTTTGGCTTACGGCTCTCGGGATTTCGCAGGCCGGTTTCATGATCATCTTAAGCCTGGTTCTCGGGGCTTGGCTGGATCGCAAGTTGGGCACTCGCCCCTGGCTCTCCGTGCTGGGATTGGTCGTAGGCTTTGTTGGATCCGGAAGTTTTTTGTATAGGTTGGTGAAGCTAAGCCAGAAAGAGGACCATCCTGATGATCAAAACAAGCCTTAAAATTGCACTGGTCCTCATGACCATAGGGATAGGGAGCTTTGGGCTGGCGAGGTCTTGGGAGGACGCCCTATGGTTTGTGTTGGGTTCAATGCTGGCTTTGACGAATTTTGGTCTTGCAGGGCTTGTTGTTAAGAAGGCTTTGGGCGGGGTCCGAAAGAAGTTTCTGTTTTTGAGCCTCCTATTGGTCAAATCATTCTTTTTCGTATCTAGCGTTGTTTTGGTCCTTATGTTCGTTAAACCTTCCCTTTTTCCCTTTACCTTGGGAATAGGCCTCGTTATTTTCTCTTTGGTTCTCTGGGCGGCTTGGGAAAGCCGACATTATTTAAAGAGCAGCCCTAATAATTAGAGATTATGTCAGCAGAACATCACAGCGTTTACGACCTCATTCATTTGGATCACAGTTATCACTATGCAGCCGCTGCCGGACTGTCTGCAATAATTCTAGGCTTTGCGGGCTTAGCCATTCGATCTAAGGCCAATTCAAAATTAGAGGTCGACGATGTACTTCCGGATGGAAGATGGACTTTTTTTAATACGATGGTCGAATTCTTAGCCTATTTTCGAAAGCTCTTGCAAGATATGATCGGTCACGACGGTGAGAAGTACCTACCGATTGTGTTCGGGACTTTTCTTTTGATATTAACCAACAATCTTTCTGGATTTATTCCAGGGCTTATTAGTCCCTCAGAAAATTTGATTAACAATCTGTCGATGGCGCTATTTGTGTTTTTAGCTTATCAGTTTTTCGGATTGAAAGAGCATGGGTTACACTATTTTAAGCAATTTACGGGAGGCCTGCCGCCAAAGGGCTATGGTATGGGCGTTAGTATTGTTTTAAGCCTTGTGGCAGTAATGGTATTTTTTATTGAAGTAATCGGGCATATAGTAAGACCCTTTTCGCTTAGCTTGAGGCTTTGGGGGACTGTTACTGGGGACCACGCCTTACTAAGTGTGGCAACGGGTGTGATGCCTCTAGTATTACCGATGTTAGCGATGACACTAGGTCTCTTGGTTAGCGTGGTTCAAGCGCTTGTCTTTTCGTTGTTGTCCACCGTCTACATTAAGTTGGCAGTATCACACGATCATTAACCCTCATGCGTAAGGAGATAGAAGTCTGTATGAAAAAACTAAGTGTTGAAAAAGCGATCAAATTTGGAAGCCTGTTTGGTCTATTCATGTTGGCAGGTGTTAGCTTTGTGTTTGCAGAAGAAGCTGCTGCTGGAGATGCTACAAGTAACCTAGAGATTATTAAATGGTTGGGTATGGCCTCAGGTTTTAGTATTGGTCTAGCCGCTTTGGGTTCTGGTCTTGGTCAAGGAAAGATGGTTGCCTCTGCAATGGATGGTATCGCGCGAAACCCTCAAGCAGCTAAGGATATGTTTGTTCCTTTGATTCTAGGCCTAGCTTTTACGGAAGCTTTGACAATCTATGCCTTGGTGTTTGGATTCGTTTTCAAGCTTTTGGTATTGTAAGCTATTTCGCCAAGTTAAATGTTGATTCGAGAGGCCTCCCTAAGGGGAGGCCTTTTTTATTGGGCCGGAAGTTTTTCCGACTTTCGAGCTTCTCTTTGGCCAAGGCGTCTCTAATTCAAGTGCTCGTCTAAGGCCCACTCCTTGCATTGCTATCAATTCAAAGGAGTTGATATGAGTTTAGATAGAGAGGAATTGATCTATTGGTTTGAGAAAAAGACCTTATTGCGCTGGCCGAGGATTCTAAGTGCCAGGTCGCATGAGGAAAGATGCGTACGCAGGGTAGCGATCTGGAGTTTCGTAAATTTTCTTAATCATGATCCAAGCGAGATCAATAAGATCTTTGGATTTGAGGCAAAGCAGTCAATATTTAGAATATTACGCTCTAGGAATCTCTCCGATGATGAATATAACATGAGACGTGAGCTGGAACTTTGTCTCCGATATCGAAAAAAACAAGCAGCTTAGCCCAAATAGGCGATGGCTTCTATAATTGCGTTTTTGTAACTCAAAAATGAGGCTTTATTTTGACCAGCAATATCAAAAGCGGTTCCGTGATCAACGGAGCTTCGAAAAAATCCAAGGCCCAAACTAATATTTATCGCTGACTCGAAATCCAAAAGTTTGAGAGGAATAAGTGCTTGGTCATGGTACATCGCAATAATAAGATCGAAGTCTTTATACTTAACAAACAAAGTATCAGCTGGAAGTGGGCCGACAATTTCGACATCATATTTTCGTCGAAGCTTTTCGCAGGCAGGAAAAATGATGTCCGCTTCTTCCGAGCCAAAAAGCCCCTTATCAGAGGCGTGCGGGTTAAGAGCGCATACGGCAACTCTAATTTTGTGATTTAACCTAAGCTTTCGCAGATAGGCGATTGATTCATCACAGGTTTGCACAATGGATTCTTGGTTTAAGGCTTTGGATACTTGGCTAATCGCTAGATGTGTAGTTACCAAACTTACTCGAATTTGGGGGCCGGCGAGCATCATGATAGCACGCTTGCTTGGCGAAAGCTGTCTGAGGAATCCAGTCTGACCAGTGAAGTCTTTTTGGTATTGGGCGATGAAAAATTTATCAACAGGTCCTGTAACCAGGGCTCGATTCTCGGGTAAATCAATTACAAATCTCGCTGACGCCTCAAGATCTTTTAGGGCAGCTTGACCACCTGCCGAGCATCCTTGCGCTAAAGCGAACTTCTCCGAACCCAATTGCCAAGTAATATTCGGAAGACTTCGAAGAGATTCAAATAAACGAGCATCAGAGGCTTGAAAGCTGGATTCGGATCCATAGATTCTGTACTTGATGTCTCTAATCGCCGGCTCACTTACAATCGAGAAAAGAGCCTTCATCAATACCTCAGGACCGATACCGCAAGGGTCGCCGGCGGTAAGAGCCAGAGTTTTTGGTTCGGAGCCTGCCCCAGACATTTAAGAGGCGATCTTGATATAGGTCTTTGCTCGAAGATCAGCAATAAGGCGCTGGCGAGCTTTATTCATTCTTTCGGTAAGAATGCTGTTTTTGATATCATCTTTAACTTTATCAAAAGATCGAGGCCCAAGGTCACGCTTAGATATGATTTTAAGTAATTGGATAGCGCCAGGCAGTTCAATGAGTGCGATTTGATTAGGCCTCTTTGATTTTAATGAGGAGGATACTTCGTCCCGAAGAACACTGCCTTCGATCTTTCCAAGCATACCCTTGTTGGCGGCGGATGGGCCGCGACTAAAATCAGAAACACATTTTCCGAATGTAGCCGGTTTGTTCTGGAATCCTTTGGCGATTTTAGTAACCTTCTTGCGGCTTTCGCCATAAGGGATCAGACATTCTTGAAGTTCATATTCCCAGTTGGAAGCAAATTGCGAAGCGTGATCTTTATAAAAAGATTGGAGCTCCTTTTCGTCAACTGTCTGCAGGGTGTCGCGTTGAAGAATTTGAGTAAATTGTGCCAAGCGCATTTGTTCTTTAACTTGTTTTCTAAAGTCGCTGAAAGATAAGCCTTGAGACTCTAGCATCCGTCGGAACTCGCCAATAGATTGAATGCCCTGGGCTGATCGAATTGAATCAATTTTTCTTTCTACGTCTTGATCCGAAACATCCATTTGAAAATTGCTCAAATACTCTCGAACAAGGGCTTGTTCGATCAGTTTATCCATAGCTGCCTTTCGGAGTGTTTGGCCGGACTTTTTTTCCAAGGCGGCTTTTTGTAATGCCTCAACTTCTAAATGGAGATCCGTAGAGGTGATAATTTGCGCGCCAATCCGGGCCTCAATTTTTTCGGTGAAGCCCGTGGGGTTAGGGGCAAGTATAAAAGCGAAAAAAAGCGAAAGCGCCATAAGTGCTCTATATATATCAGAAAGCACAAAGAATGTGGACCATCTTAAGTATCTAAAATAATTGATATTTTTTAGAGGTATCGAATTAATTCCCGATTATATTCGATTTTTGCGGTGCGAATGAGGTTTTCTTCAAATTTATCCATCCAATCTCGGCGACGCTCTTCATAGAGAATTTCGTAGATTCGACTCTTAACTTGAGCAAAATCGAGATTCATTTCGGCTCTTCGCTCTAAAACCCTAAAGAGGTGAAACCCATATTCTGATTCCAGAATTGGCGAGATTTTCTTGAGAGGAATCTTTAGAAGTTCATCTTCAATTTGTTGAGGCATTGTGCCTAATTCAAATTCTATAATGGCGTCGGTTTGACCTTCCGGTCCGATACTGTATTTTCGAGCGAGATCCACAAAGTTTTCTTTCTTTTGAATAATCGAAGTATAAATTTCAGTTGCTAGTTTTTTGTCACTGACGACGATATGCTGGGCGCGAATTTCACCAGCCCGATGAAAGTTATGAGGATTTTTTTCAAAATAGGCCATAGCCTCTTCCTCGGTAGGCGCATCAATTTTTTGGCTAGATTTTTCGAACAATTTTTCGATGAGAAGGCTTTGTTTAACCTGCTCCCGCCACTCACTCTCGTCGACCATACCTTCTAGCAAGCTGTCCTTAAAACTTTGATCGGTATAGCCGGCTCGAAATCGGTCCAAACCTTTTTCGAGCTCTTCCGGAGATACCTGAATCTTCTCTTTCTCCGCCGTTGTGAGAATCACATTTCTTCGAACAAGAGTTTGGAGGGCCAGGTTTTTCATTTGAATCTTGTCTTGTCCAGACAGACTACTTTCTTTTGGCTTTAGATTTTCATAAACCCTCAGGTAGTCCTTTAGCCGAATAGCATGGCCGTTAACTCGTGCGACCGGATCATCTGCTGAGGGCATTCGCTGACAAGCCAGGAGGAGTCCAAAACAAAGGTTTAAATATAAAGGACTGCGGTTCATTGATTGGTTTCAGCGCTTTCCTTTTTTTCTTTTCCAGGATCTGGGACCACATAATCTTTTGGAAGTACGACGTCAGGGTCCTCTGAAATAATATCGGGTAAGGGGGAGAGTTTCTTTAAATTATCTTCATAGATTTCTATATTTTGTTGGGTTCGCAGTTTGCTGATCAAATTCTTCAGAGAGACTTGTCTTTGTGAGCGAATTAAATCCTTGCTGATTTGATCTTTGTGGTAATCAAGACCTCGTTTATCACCAGTAAGCTGAATAATATGATAACCAAATTTTGTTTGAATAACTGGCGAAATTTGGGAAATCTGTTTGAGTTTAAAAGCGGCCTCCGAAAACTCTGGAACCATTTGAGCATAAGGAAAGTAGCCGAGATCTCCGCCATTGCGGGCACTACCATCTTGAGAGTATTTTTCGGCATACTCGACAAATTTCGCTGGGTTTTTTACTAATTCAGCCTGCCACATGGAGATCTCTTCATATTTTGATCTTTTAATATCGGCAGTGTCCGAATTGTCAAATTTAGTAATGATATGTCGAACTGAAATTTGATCATAATCTTTTTTGTGCGAATGATAATGGCGTTCGATTCTATCGGCGGTAATTTTGGCGTCGGATTCCCTAACCAAGCGCTCAACCATGACGTCGGCCAGACGGGCCTTAAATTCAAAGCTATTTTGAACCCCCTGCTTTTCGGCTTCCTGATACAGAAGGTCCAAATCAATAAGGTCATTTAAAAGTTCTTTCTTTTGCAGGTGAGTACTTAAAACCTGAGGGGTTCTCGACTCAATAACTTGAATATGATCGAGTAACTCCTTATCGGTTATCTGAATATCCCCGACACTCGCTACGATTGTTGCTGGCCCCGAGGTCTTTGGCGGAATGGGTTTGTTATGACAAGCCGTCATTAGGGCAAGCATCCATACGAAAAAGAGCTGTTTCTTCATTAAGGAGAATTATGGCAAAACTTTAACGGTTTTACCAAGGGAATCACCGCCCGTCAGAGAGGCTAATTCTTGAAGTCCCAGAGAGATTTGATGGAAATCATAAAGCTCAGGGCGGTCAAACTTGCTTGCTTTTAGGAGTTCAGACTCGTCCATGGCTGATTTAAAGTTGAAAATGAGTCGCCCTTTTGGATCGAAACTAAAGCGTTTGCCAAAAGTTTTGAGAATTCGATTAGGGTCAAGACTTGTATCGGAACGCATTTCGAGACTAAGCCGCCCTGGAAAAATATCAATAGCCTTGGCTCTAAGGAGCGAGGCCTGTACGCGTAGTCGAATCAGCTGGCAAAGATTGTCTACGGGCTCTGGGTAGAGACCGAATCGATCCAGGAGTTCATCCTCCATATTAAGCCGCTCGGGTTCACTAGAGATCCTATTGAGTTTTCGATAGGTAGCGATTCGAACTCCAGGGTCCGGAATATAGGCCTCAGGAATATATGAACTATAACCTGAGTTAAGCTCGGGAAGGGGTACTGAAACCGGTTCGTCTCGAAGACTAGAAAGGGCTTCATAGAGCATTTGATTATACAACTCAAGACCCACTTCGGCGATGATACCAGATTGCTCTTCCCCTAAAAGATTTCCGGATCCTCGAATTTCTAAGTCGTGTGCGGCGACCTTAAATCCACTTCCCAATTCCGTGCAGTTTTGAATAACTTGCAATCGTTTGGATGCGTCAGCGGTAATATTTTGATCCTCGTGAATCAAAAAGTAGCAGTAGGCTTTGCGATTGGATCGACCTACTCGCCCCCGCAATTGATAGAGATCACTAAGCCCAAACTGTTCGGCATGATCCACAAACATTGTATTAGCATTTGGAATGTCTATACCATTCTCCACAATACTTGTTGCCAGTAATAAATCGTACTTTTGGTGAATGAAATCATTCATTTTGTCTTCCAATTCACTCTCCGCCATCTGTCCATGGGCTACCGCCAGTCGCAAATTCGGGATCAGATTTTTTAATCTCTCCTCTAGCTTATAGATACTTTTGACTCGATTATGTACGAACAAAATCTGACCGTCTCGATCAATCTCTCTCTGGCAGGCGTTTTTGATAAGAGATTCGTCGAAACCTCCAACTCGGGTTTCTACGGCTTCGCGCATTCCTGGTGGTGTGACAATCAAACTCAAATCTCGGATACCCGCTATCGCCATCTGAAGGGTTCGTGGGATCGGCGTGGCTGATAGGGTTAGAATATCCACCAAGCTTTTCATTTTTTTGATTCGTTCTTTATGTTTGACACCGAATCGCTGTTCTTCATCAACAATGAGGAGGCCTAAATTTTTAAAAACAATATCTTTTTGCAGAAGGCGGTGAGTTCCAATGATCAGATCGATCTTCCCTTCTGCAAGTTCCTGAACAGTTTTCTTTTGATCAGTTTCTTTAACAAATCGGGAAAGGCGCTTAATTCGCACTGGGAAATCAAAAAAACGATTTTTGAACTTATTAAAATGTTGTTCGACAAGAAGCGTTGTCGGCGCCAAAAGAGCTACTTGTTGATTCTGTAAAATTCGAAACATGCTTGCTCGAAGAGCAACTTCAGTTTTGCCAAATCCTACATCTCCACAGACCAATCGATCCATAGGATTTTGCTGTGACAGATCTTCCTCGACTTGCCGAATAGCCTTTTCTTGGTCGGGCGTTGGATCGTATTCGAAAGTGTTACTGAATTTTTGGTAACTGTCCTCGTCGACTCGGGCCCTTTCGATGCGGAGCGAACGCCTTTTCGCGGCGACATCAATAAGTTCGTGGGCTATCTTTAGGATGTCTTCCCTGGCCTTAATTCTCTTCTTGGAAAATATATTTGATCCCAGGCGATCCAGCTTCGGGGAGGCAAAGCCATCCCCACTTAAGTATCGAGAGATTTGATCAATTCGATAGATAGGAAGATATAGTTTATCTTGATCGGCATATTCGATTTGTACAAATTCACTCGTGCGATCCCCGATCTCAAGAGTTTGAAGCCCTCGGTAGATGCCGACCCCATGTTGATCATGAACGATATAGTCCCCTTCTTTTAGGTCAGAGAACTCTCTGAAAAAGTCCTCGGCATTGGATTGTGCAAAAATGCTTTTAGCCTTTCGTCGAACTCCAAAAATATCTTTCTCCGTAATAAAAGCGCGCTGAAAACTGGTAGATGAGAAGCCCGAAAAGTTTTCAGCCTCCACCCATTCAACACAATTGGATGTGACATCAAGACTTTGACGGAGGGACTGCATTTTCTTTGTACTCTGAAACACAATTGAGGTTTTGATATTTTTCTCTGCTAGGTCTTCAATAATACGCTTGAGAGGTTCAAAACTTTTGGATTTCGATAGACTTTGGCGAAGATTTTCAAACTCGAGGGTATTATAAGTAATGCCTCGCGAAGAGATTTCTGTTTCGATCTTGCATTCAGCCTTTGTCAGCCAAGGTTCTAGATCAGCTCGCAGATATTTAGGAGAGTATGCCAATCGATCGAGACTTTCATATTGATTCGTCTCAAGTCTCAGACAAGATAGGTACTCTTCTTGGCAAGCTTCCGGATTGATCATGACGATAGGAAAATCCTTTGGAAGATAATCAAAAAATTCTCCCAATGGATCGTGATAGGCCGGGAGGAGCCAGCGAGCTAACAGGCTGTCACGCTGATTCTCCAGTTGCCAGATTATATGTTCTCGATCCTCTCTCGAAATCTTTCGACTATCTCCCAATTCTTTGAGCCTTTTTTTGCCCGTCTCTAAGGCCGCATTCGAAAGATAGAGTTCATGACAGGCTTGGATTGAAATGGCATCGAATTCCTTAAGGGAGCGCTGATTCTCAGGATCAAATTGACGAAGGCTAACTATTTCATTCCCAAAGAATTCAATTCTAAATCCATTTTCCATATAAGGAGAAAGAACGTCCAAGAGATGCCCACGAACACTAAAGAATCCTTTGTCCTGAACCACATCGTCTTGAAGGTATCCCAATGATTTTAATTGCCGAATCACAGCATCTCGGTCGATAAAATCCGATTTCTTTAGCTCTAAATAAGTTTTTTGAAGATCTTTTGGAGTCAGTGTTTTTTGGCTGAGAGCAAGAGTGTTAGAGATAACAAAATAATTCTTGCGGAGTCGCGAGCACTGATAGAGACAATCCAATCGATCATAAACACATTGTGAATCTTCTCGCATCAAATCGTAACCTGGGGAGTACTCAGGAAAACTCAAAATATGGGGATTCTTAGAAAAGAATTTCAAGGCCTTATTGGCGTCCGCAAGGGGAAAGCGGCTGGGTTGAATAATGAGAGCCTGTTGATAGTGCTGAGAAATATAATAGAGTGCACTAGATCCAGTGAGGCCGTTGACGATGTCAATTTTCGATGTCTTCACAATTCAGGGCTCAGTTATAAAGCAAGAATGCTTTTCTAAGCCTCTTAAACTCTTTTTCGTCCTCTTTCCACTTTTGAAAGAGTTTTTTTAAGGATGTTTGAGAGTCGATACACTCCCTGAATTCTGTGCCCCCAGCCAGAATATCAATGGGGAGCTTCTCAAATTCATATTCGTAGGGTGGCGAGCTCCAGTTCCATTTATTTCCGTATAGGGCCCGGAAGATCCATAGTAGGCAGGCGGCGTGGCGCACGGCCAAGAAGTCCCTTGGTATTCGTGGAATCTGTAGCGCGCCAAAGCAGATTTCCCCTTTAAATTTGTGAAAACTTGGTATGAAATCCTGCCGATGAAAGCTCACCGGGCTGAGTCCAAGGGACTTAGTTAATTTCTTGTATTCGCGTTCAATCACATCCCAATTAAAAAAAGGTGCGCCGATAAGCTCAAATGGTCTAGTTGTGCCGCGACCTTCACTCAAACTAGTGGCTTCTAAAAACACCATTCCCGGAAAAATTTGAGCGGTTTGAAAGCTTGGCATGTTTGGAGAAGGAAGAGCCCAGTAAAGATCCGTCTCGTTAAATCGGAGTTTTCTTTGCCATCCTTTGCATTTCAATATGGATAGATTCGCCGGCTCTTCAAAGCGGCTGTTAAAAAAAAGGGCAAGTTCTCCGATGCTCATTCCATGGACCATTGGGATCGGATGTAAGCCCACAAATGATTTGTATTTTAAATCGAGAATATTCCCCTCGATTCGGTCGCCACCCAAGGGGTTTGGACGATCCAAAACTAAAACCTTTACTCCGGCTTTAGCGCAGGACTCCATCATATAGCTCATCGTATAAACGTAAGTATAAAGTCTGGCACCGACATCAAAGAGATCGATGATCATAAGATCAATATCTCTAAGAGAATCCTGAGTCGGGATACGAGTTTCTCCATAAAGTGAATAAACAGGCCGCCCCTTTTTATCCGTAAAATTCTGCCACTCGATCATATTGTCTTGAGTCTGACAGTTAATACCGTGCTGAGGTCCGAAGAGAGATACGAGCTTGGTGTTTTCCTCTGCAATACCAATGAGATGTTTAATGTCTTTCGAGGCGGATGAAGAATGACACAGTACAGCAACTCGGTTCTTCTTCAGACGATTTTCAGACAAGTAAGCCTCTAAACTATCGATTCCGCATTGCACAGTCTTCATAATGATTGACGCAGAGCCTTAACTCCCCGTTTAATAATACTAAGGGGATTTCTTCCTTTTTGGAAGAAAGAGAGGGGATATCATGAGCTTTCTTCGGGCGGCGCATCGCACCGCGATTTTGGGGATTATTTTAGGAATTTTCTCGGTAGGTTCTGTGTCGGCCTATGAATGGCAGGTCGAAGATTACTTGCAGAGTATTCGTGCACCAAGGGCCATTAAGCTGAACAGCCCATTTATGTTTCTTGGTTTAAGGGCGGCTAAAGGCATCGAATTTTCAAATTCTGGGACGAATAGGTACCAATCCTTTATGGGACGTTTGGTTTTGAACGATACTCTTCAAGATGGGGGTAATCGACTTCGTCGCTACGAAAATATAGGTCAAGTCGATCTTGGAATATTAGCTCATGAAAGCTGGCATTCGTATCTAGATAATTATGTGATGCGGAAAGAATCCTATTCCAGAATGAAGCTATGGTTCACAAGTCGCGCTCGAAACTTGTTCTGGGATCTACCCGAATCAAAGCAATTGGCGGCTTTGGATGAGGCCTATGCGATTTATATAGGATCGATGGTAGCGGCCTATCGAGGAATCCAGAGAGATATGGACCGACAATCAAAGCAAGCTTCGTGGGATTGTGACAAAATTGAAGCGCTGGCTGATCGCTTTTGGTCTATAGCCTGGAGTGAATCTGTTTATGGGTACTATTACCGCGATACGATTCCGGAATATTGGGAAGACAAACTTACTGCGGTAATCAACTGGCTTTCTGGAGAGAAAAGCGATCAAAATAGTGAAGGAATTTATTACGTTAAACAGAGCATTACAGATATCGATAGAGATTGGATTGCGGACAATATCTTTAAAACCAAATTTCCTAGGGATTATTTAGAGACTTTTGGTAGCGAACTGCGTCAGTTGTCTTGTCGAAATTGATGAACAAGTTTTGTTTCGAGTTCCTGACATTGGTCAGATATCGAGTAGCATAAATTCCACAAAGCTGGAGTTCAAATGTCTGCTCTTTATTTGACGATCTTTGCAGCTCTAATTCTACTCATCATTTTTATAGGCTTATTGGCGTGGGCGATTTTTTCGGGTCAGTGGGATGATCTTGAAACTCCGGCTCATCGAATTCTTTTGGAGGAATTAAATGAAAACAGAAAATAGTTCGACAGCCGTGGAAACGGTAAAATTTGACGATTGGGTCGCTCGCGCCTTTATGTGGGCGACGATGATTTGGGGCCTAATCGGCATGCTTGTCGGACTTGTGATGGCCACTCAATTAATGGATTGGCGATTCAATTTTGATCTTCCTTGGCTGACTTTCGGACGGCTTCGCCCCCTCCATACCAACGCGGTTGTTTTTGCGTTTGCGGCCAACTCGTTTTTTGCCGCTTGCTACTATTCGACACAACGTCTCCTGAAAACACGAATGTATTCCGATCTTATGAGTCGGATTCATTTTTGGGGGTGGCAGTTGATCATTGTGGCTGCTGCCATTAGTTTTCCGATGGGCTGGAGCCAGGGACGTGAATATGCAGAATTAATCTGGCCGATTGATATTGCTATCACGGTTGTCTGGGTCATTTTTACTGTAAATTATCTTCTTACTCTTTGGATTAGGCGTGAAAAACATATCTATGTAGCCATCTGGTTTTATATCGCATCGATTTTGGCAACTGCGATGTTACATGTCGTAAATAATATTCAGCTTCCGGTGTCTTGGACCCTTTCGTATTCGGTGTATGCAGGGGCTCAGGATGCTCTGGTTCAGTGGTGGTATGGACATAATGCTGTTGGTTTTCTTCTCACCACGCCTTTTTTGGGAATGATGTATTACTTTTTGCCAAAAGCTGCTGATCGTCCGATTTTTTCCTACAGACTTTCGATCATTCACTTTTGGGCTCTAGTATTTATTTATATATGGGCTGGCCCCCACCATCTCTATTACAGCGCTCTGCCAGAGTGGCTTCAATCGTTGGGGATGGTTTTCAGTATCATGTTATGGGCGCCATCTTGGGGTGGTATGCTCAATGGACTTTATACTTTGAGAGGCGCCTGGCATAAAGTTCGGGAAGAACCCATTCTCAAATTTTTTGTGGCCGGAGTCACAGCTTATGGGATGGCGACATTCGAGGGGCCCCTTTTATCGATCAAAGCTGTTAATAAAATTTCTCATTTTACAGATTGGACGGTTGCACACGTTCATGTTGGTGCCCTCGGTTGGGTTGGATTTATGACTTTTGGAATGATCTATTATCTCATTCCAAAATTATGGAAGCGCCCTCTATATAGCAAACCACTTGCGAACGCCCATTTTTGGATAGGATTGATTGGTATCTTGCTCTATGCCGTACCACTTTGGATCGGAGGCCTTACTCAGGCATTGATGTGGTTGGCGATGGATGATCAAGGAGCGCTTATTTATCCAGATTTTATGGAAACCGTAAAAGCGATTATGCCCATGTATTATCTTCGAGCCATCGGTGGGTGTTTGTTTATCGTCGGTGTGCTCATCATGCTTTATAACTTTCTTCGAAGTATTGCGGGGGTCAAATGTTTCGAGCTTGTCGATACGCAAATCCAAGCCGCTCATTTTTCGGCAATCAAACCAGAGGATCAAATCTCTGAACTATTTGATAAGGATGGCAAGCCCAAACCATCTTTTTGGAAACAAATTCATCGATTGATTGAGGGCTGGCCCTTGGTGTTTGCAGCTCTTACCTTAATCGCTTTGATGGTTGGGGGTCTCGTTCAGATTGTTCCGATGATACTCGTTCAAACCCAAGCTCCTAAGGATATTATCGTTCAGCCTTATACGGCCTTAGAACTTCTTGGCCGTGACATTTATATTCGTGAGGGCTGTTACAATTGTCATTCGCAGCAGGTAAGACCCATACTTGCGGAGGCCAAGCGATATGGCCCTGCTTCGAAAGCTTACGAGTATATGTATGACCATCCGTTTCAGTGGGGTTCGAAACGAACGGGTCCTGATTTGCATCGTGTGGGTGGAAAATATCCGGACTTGTGGCATTACCGACATTTAGAGGATCCGCGCTCGGTATCAGCAAACTCTTTGATGCCCTCTTACTCGTGGCTATTGAATGCGGATTTGGATGTTTCAAATGTCGAAACGCGACTACGGGTTCTAAGGAAATTAGGCGTTCCCTATCGTGATCAAGACATTGAATACGCCAAAGAAGATCTGGAGAAACAGGCTTTGGAGTTTTCCTCGAGATTAGAACGAGATGGTGGTGTCAAGAATTCTGAGAAGAAGGAAATTATTGCCTTAATAGCTTATCTTCAGCGACTGGGAAGGGATGCTCAGTCCGATGCAGTATTGAAATTAGGAGAAGACCAATGAGAGATCTTTTGGACTCCATCGCGCACCCAGCTTTTGCAGGCTTTTCTTTAATTTTACTACTCGTTGTGTTTTTGGGAATTCTTGGCTGGGTATTTTGGGGGCTTAACAAGGAAGATATAGCGAAGCGATCAAGCATCCCTTTTGATGGGGATCGGAGGAGTCAGGCATGAAAGAGTCAGATGACGATAAATTAATGCGGGATCAAGAATATGACGGCATTCAGGAATATGACAATAATTTGCCGCGCTGGTGGGTATATAAATTCCTGATCACGATTGTATTTGCCATTGTCTATATGTATTGGATGCAATTCAGTGGGAGCGGTAAGAATATTTGGGATGAATATATAAAGGATCGTACAGCTTACGAGAGAGGGGAGATGTTGCGAGCCTCCAAAGATACGAGACCAACAGAAAAGGAATTCTTGGCGTTGGTCTCGAATCCCTCTGAACTTTCGAAGGGCGAGGCTGTGTTCAAGGAACGTTGCGTAAGTTGCCATGGAGTAAAAGGAGAGGGTATCGTAGGCCCCAATCTTACGGATCGCTATTGGATTCATGGTGGGACTTTGACGGATATTGTGAACGTTGTTGAAAAGGGCGTGCCAGAAAAAGGAATGGTGCCATGGAAAGGCACTCTTAAAGCAGACGAGATTTATGCCGTCGTCGCTTATGTTCATGAGCTAAATAAGGGGGGTGAGGTTAAGGGTAAGGCGGCCGAGGGTGAATTTGTATCCGGGGGAAACTAAGTTATGGCAAGAACGATCGACTTATCGACTGTCGAAGCTTCGGGAAAAAGAAAGTGGATCTATTCGATAGTTTCAAAAGGGCTTTGGTATCGGAGACGGCGATGGGTCGCCTATGCGCTAATCATTTGGCTTGTCGCACTACCCTGGACCCAGTGGAATGGTCGCCAAACATTACTTTTTGATTTCTATCACCGCAAGTTCCAGATATTTGGTTGGACGTTTTTTGCGAATGAAAGCTCTGTTTTTCTTGGCTTCGTATTGTTATTCATCGCCTCGATTTTAATTCTAACCGCATTGTTCGGACGCGTGTTTTGCGGATGGGCCTGTCCACAAACTGTTTTTATGGAATTTGTATTTCGGCCCATAGAGCAATGGCTTGAGGGCAAAGGCTTGTCTCAAAAAAGATGGAATGAGCAAGAGTATTCTAAAAAGCTTCCTCGAAAATTGATTAAATATTTTCTATTTTTTTCTGTCTCCATGATTCTTTCAAATACTTTTATTGCCTACCTTTTTGGTTCGCAGCATTTGATCAAGATGGTTCAAGAAGGGCCGCTGGCAAATGCCAGCATATTTTTTGGAACATTATTTGTCGCTATTCTTATTAATTTTCAATTTGCTTGGTTTCGAGAACAAGTCTGCGCCTTTGTATGTCCCTATGGCCGACTCCAATCAATTTTGTTGGACAGGCACTCGGTGATTGTCGCTTATGACTCGAAGCGTGGGGAACCTCGAGGCAAACTCGGTCAGACGACGGGGGATTGTATCGACTGTCATAAATGCGTCCAAGTTTGTCCGACAGGAATTGATATACGCGAGGGACTTCAGTTGGAGTGTATTCATTGCGCGCAGTGTATTGATACTTGTGATGAGGTGATGACCAAAATTCATAAGCCCATCGGGTTGATTGGATACAATACGCAAGCGGCTCTTGCCCAAAAGCCAAAAGTTATATTTAGACCCCGCCTCCTTATTTATGGGCTAGTATTTTTTATTGGAGCCTTTTTGATGGGGACCTTTGGAATGGCTCGGAAATCCATTGAGGCCAGTCTTCATCGTGAAGCGGGCCGGAATCTCTTTGAGAGAGTTGGGGACGATGAAATTATTAATAACTTCAAGATTAACGTTCAGAATCGTTCTGAAAATCCTCAAAGCTTGTCTTGGAAATTGATTGAACCACAATCAGCGGAGCTAATCTTGCCGGAAGGAAATATCGTTCTGAATCCCGAAGAGAAAAGAAGTGTTCAATTATTGGTCAAAATGAAGACGAAGAACTTTCATTCGGGGGATGGCTCGATACCACTTAGAATTTCCGTTAGCGTAGATTCGGATAATCAAGTGGAGTTGAAGTCGAAACTTTTTGGCTATGAGTCTGATGATTGAACCTGCTTTTTTGCAAATCCTAGGCCTTGGCTTGATATGGGTAAGCTTTCATTGCGGACCTATGTGTGGACCGATTGTTCAGGGTCTCCGCCTTAGCGAAGGAGGAAAGTGGGCCTGGCAAAGAGGAATTTTATTTTATCAGTTTGGCCGAGCCCTGCCCTTCGCCTTCTTTGGAGGATTGGCTGGAGCCTTAGGTTCCAGTGAAAGCTTTGGATTTTCTCGCTTTGGCTTTGTCGTAATTCTCTTTCTCTCTTTAATGCTCATCTTTAAGCTGGGATGGATTCGATTGAACCCCCAAATCTCGGGTTGGTCGTCTTTTTTAACAAGACAATTGAGTCGGTTGCAAAAGATCAAAGTGGGCAAGCGTCGATCGTTTTTATTGGGTCTTTTGTTTTCTTTATTACCCTGCATGTTGGTTGCCTGGGCCTTAAGTGTGGCGGCGACAACTCAGTCAATCTGGAAAGGCTCAGTTTGTATGTTGCTTCTTCTAACATTGACGAGTTTGCCCTTGGGCTTTGTCGTCTGGGGATCTCAAAAGTTCTGGCGTTTATTCGGAAAGAAGTCGGAGGTTTTTTCACTCTCGATATCTCTCGTATGGACATCGCTGATGTGGGCGGCAGCACGCGGATGGATTGAACATTTCCACTACCGCTTTGAAATCTTGGACGAACCACTTACTTTGATGTTTTGGTGAGCTGTGAGTGAGAGCCATGCCATTCATTCTTGTAAGCATTGTGGACTTGATTCTCATCAGACTGATTTTTGCTGCTTAGGCTGTCAAACGGCCTACGAGATTATCCAAGCCAGCAAGCTTGGCGACTTTTATCATAAAAATCTACCATCCAAAAAACCTGTGGAGATCATCCCGAGTGAGGACCTTGAGGCCTTTGATCAGAGGGATTTTCTTCAGTCGCAGTGTCAAAGGCTAAATGGGGAGTGGGTGGGGCGATTTGGAATCGAAGGCCTCCATTGTTCTGCATGCATTTGGCTCTTGGAGAATCTTCCAGCCATGGAACCTAATTGTTTGAACGCGAGAGTGAATTTTGGGGCGGGCGAGATCGAGTTGAGGTTTAAAGATCATCTGTCTTTGATCGCAAATAAAATTAATCAACTCGGCTATCGCCTGCGGGCCACAGACCAAGAAGATTCGACTTCGTCCTTAAAGAATAGAGAGTTGTTAAGGCTGGGTGTAGCGGGGGCTCTTGCGGCCGCTCTTATGCATATCGGACTTCTATTTTTGGCAGCTTGGAATAATCCAATGTCTAGAGGAGATGCCAAAACTCTAGGGTTTATATCAGCGGCTTTGATGCTTCCGATTTTATTTTACGCCGCGAATCCGTTCTTTCGGACAAGTTTGTCTTCGTTAAAGATTGGTCGACTACATCGAGATCTGCTTGTGGTTACA
>Ga0210019_1001018_pt1 | contig 31554 bp, 32 predicted proteins | sample CryGeyCG2114_020_2_FD_183969 | JGI IMG/M metagenome (GOLD analysis project Ga0210019, IMG submission 183969) | Groundwater microbial communities from aquifer - Crystal Geyser CG11_big_fil_rev_8/21/14_0.20 (SPAdes) (version 2) | ecosystem: Environmental > Aquatic > Deep subsurface > Groundwater ...
GGGAAAAGCTAAAAAAGTCGCTCTGGTTGCCATCATGCGTAAGATGATTGTGTGTTTAAATGCCATGTTAAAAAATAACATCGCATTTTATCCGCTTTCTGCTTGACCTTTAAGACGATAGATCCCCCGCCTGCCGGACGGGCAGGCCTGGTCAAGCCAGAGGATGACGGATAAATTTAATTTACAATGACAAATCCCATTAACAGATTGGTGCACGAGTTAAGCAAGTTGCCGGGTGTTGGCGAAAAAACTGCGCTTCGCTATGCGTTGTACATTCTGCGGCAAGACGCTGGTTATGCTTATGCGTTTTCACAGGCGCTTGTTGACATCAAAGAAAAAGTTACGCTGTGCTCTTCGTGTTTTTCTCTCACCGAACAAAATCCGTGTAGCTTATGCGCAAACGATAAACGCGATGCCACTTCGCTGTGCGTGGTAGAAGAGCCATCAGACTTAATGGCCATCGAAAAAACCGGCGCGTTTCGCGGACACTACCATGTCTTGCATGGAGCGTTGTCGCCGCTTGATGGAGTTGGGCCAGAAGATTTAAAAATCAAAGAGTTGTTGCAACGTTTAGAAACTCAACCTGTCGCAGAAATTGTCATCGCCACCAACATCAATGTGGAAGGCGAAGCTACAGCACTTTACCTAACCCGCCTCTTAAAACCTGTTGGCCTCAAGATAACCCGCTTGGCAAGCGGAATTCCCGTCGGTGGCGATTTGGAATACGTCGACGCCACCACCCTCACCAGAGCGTTTGAAGAACGACATCAGGTGTAACTGGTGCGATGATTTAATGGTTCAATAGTGCGATGGATCAATGGAACAATAGTACGATGGTACTTAGTACTTTTTTTTTGCTTTGTCATTCTGAACGAAGAGAAGAATCTCCTCGGCCAATTCTGGTTTTAAGTTTGTTATCCTCGCGCTTGCCTACCTTTGGCAGGAACGCGGGGATCCAGCAATTTCAACAACTCGTTGTCACCCTGAACGGATGTGAAGGGACTCCTCGGCCAATTTTGTTTTTTTCTGCAATAACACGAACAATTGTAGAGACGCATTGCAATGCGTCTCTACGAAGACTTCATTTTGGGATGACAAAAAGTAGTAAGTTCTGTCGAAACCAAGACAAGTTTTGTCACTTCATCATTCATAAAACATATCCATTTTCACTACTTAGCCCATCCATTCTCCTGGCACAGATTCTGCTCTTAGCATTGGTATGAAAAAGCAAGAGGGGCAGAGTGCTGTGGAATATATGCTAGTGTTGTCATTGTCGCTTTCGATGGCGGCCTTACTTTTTCATCCACAGTCAAAAGTGATTCAGCTTTTTAAGCTTCTGTTTCGTGGCATTCAAGAAACGTGTCTTCATCCGAGCCATCATTAAAGGAGAAAAAAATGAAACGATTTTGCAAAAATCAAAAAGGACAAACGGCAACGGAATATATGTTGATCGTAGCCGTCATCGTTCTAGGCCTTGTGGCAGCTGCGTCTCAGCTGATTCCAAAATTTAGGGGCAGTGTAGAACAAATGGCGGGAAATGTTGGTGGCTGGCTTGAGACGAATCAAGAAATGGCAGGAGCAAGCGAATGAAAGCGCAGCGTGGAAGCATGAGCATTGAAATGGTGTTTTGTTTTTTTGGATTTTTCTTCTTTCTTTTTCTCTTGGTTGAGTTTTCGTTTTTGGGAGTGAAAGAACAGCTTTTCCAATATGCATCATTCAAGGCTTTCCGGGCTCAGCTTGTTCATGCACCTGCAGATGAAGAAGCAAAGTCGGTATTAAAAGAAATACAAACTAGAGAGCATAATAAAAATCTTGTGTTCACCTTTTTTCCACGTTCTTTTTCAAGGTTTTCAGTTTTTCACCGCTCACTTTCGTTAACCTTTCCATTTTTCTCAGAGCAAGAAGCTTTTTCAAGCTCACTCTCCCAAAAGGGAGATAATGCTTACCTGTTTTTAGGAGGAAAATGATGAAGCTTAAGAGCGAAAAAGGTGTGGCCACTTTGCTTTTTGTATTTGCTTTTCCATTTTTCTGTCTTCTGCTTTGTTTTGTGGTGAATGTGCTTTGCAGTGTTTATTTGCGGACGCGATTGCAGGCAGCAAGCGACAGCGCAGCGGCATCTGGTGCGCTTGTGATGACAAATCATCTCAACAAAATAGCCTTGCTCAACTGGGAGATTGCAGAAGAATTTAGAAAAGTGAAGCGCATTTTTGAGGCTGATTCGCAAGATGAAAAAAGTGGAAAAACTCTTTTGCAGCAAGCACGTAAAGTTCAAAAAGAAAAAATAAATCAGATTTTTGAAGAAGAACAAAAAGTGCAAAATGATTCACTTTGGTTTTCCTTAAAAAGTTTTTATCAACATTTTCCCGCAAAGGTGCAAGTCTCAAGAGTGGCAGATGTGCCAAACAGTATTTCCTGCACGCGCGATCCCTTAACGCAGCAATCTCTTTTAGAATACCTTTCTTACGATCAAATTAACGGAAGTATTTTTGATCCCAATAACCACAAAATGCATGCTGGTGGTGGAGAACTACTTACGCGTTGTGTAAAAAATACTTCGTTGCAACTCATCAATGCTGTTGAAGCCAAGATTGAAACTTCAGCACCTTTGTTTCCATCCTTTTTTGGAAACATAAAACTTTCAAGTCTATCAACCGCAAAGCCTTATGCTGGATCCATTTCAGCCTTTGCTCAAAAAGAGTCGAGAAATATAAACGAAGCTATTTCTGATGGCGAATTTCTGTACAAAACAGCTTTTGCTCCAGCTGTACTTGCACTTCAAACTCAATTTTCTGGCACAACATTGTGGTGGGAAGGAGCGAGGCATTGAAGAAACACACTGAACGCGGAGCTGTTTTGATTGAGTTTGTGATGCTGTATCCTTTTTTCGTCTTCATCCTTTTAAGTCTATTTGGTTTCAGTTCATTTTTTCTTCAATGTGAACACAATCTTCTTCACTCAACTGTAAAGATGCATGTTTTTTTACATCAAAAACAAAAGAGTGAAGATTTGCTTTCCAATTCTTGTTTTGAACATGAACAGCAAAGCTTTGTAACACAGGTGTTTCCAAAGTTTTCATTTTTGAATCATACACTCGATACATCACAGGAGGTCTTTGTTCTTGCAGATACACATTGCAAAAATTAAGCGAAAGCTCATTGAAAAACCAGTGCATGCTGCGTTGCTGTTTGCAGTATTGGCATTCCTCTTTTCAAGTTCTTACTTTCATCAAAAAGAAGCACGGCTTTCTTTTTTAAGTTCGCCACAAGTTATTTTGGCGGCGAAGCATACTTTTTCTTCAGGGCATATTCTTCGCGAAGAAGATCTTGGTGAGATTTTGCTTCAAGGAACATTTCTTACCCGTGACATGGTGAGAAATAAAAATGAGGTGCTTGGAAAAGTGTTGCAAGTTGACCTTGAAGCTGGCTCTCCACTTCTAAAGCCGAACTTCTCGGAGATTGGTGCAAACACAGGGCTTGCGCCGGTGATAAATCCAGAAAAAAGATCAATGAGTTTTCTCTTTTCTCCTGAAAATGCATCTGCAGATCTCATCAAGCCTGGAGATAGAGTAGATGTTTTCGCCAATCTTGAAGTTGGTGAAAGAGCGGGAAAATATCTCACCACCATGATTTCCCAAGACCTGCTGGTTTTATCAGTTGGCAAGCATCTTTTTGGCGAACCGTTTAAAAAGAAAAAAACTTCATCTGTTTCAGCCCCGCTTGCCGAAATAAATACACTTTCAAAGGAAACCTTGGTGAGTTTAGAGGTGAGTGTTGAAGAACTCCCAAAACTTATTTTCGCGCGTGAATATGGAAATGTTTCCTTAAGCTTGAGAGCTAAAAATGCAAAAAATGTTCAAGCTTTTCCAAGGGCGAGTGTAGAGGACTTGCTTCCGGGCGAATCTTTTTTGCAACGTAAACAACGCTTTCATGAATATAGAGGTGCGCGGTGAAAAAAATATTCCTTTTCTTTTTAATCCTTTCTTCCGTTTGTGCATTGGCTGAAGCGAAAATACAAGAAGAGCAAATTCATTTGATGAAAGGCGAGTCGAGTACGCACGATACAGGATTTTTAATTGGTGACGTTGCCGTTGGAAATCGAAAAATATTGGATTACATGGTTTCATCAACGCGCGATCAGATTTTTTTGAACGCTCTTTCCGAAGGCGAAACATCTCTTACCGTTTGGGATCAAAATGGAGTGCGGCAGCAGAAGTTGGTGGTGAGTATTTATTCAACGGTTTTACGAGATGTAATGCAAGAAGCTGAAAATACTTTTTCTTCTTTGCCAGAAGTAAAAGTGAAAACAAAAAATGGACGCATTCACCTTGAAGGAAAAGTGGAAGACCTTGATACCCTTGAGGTTGCCCAGAGTTTTGCCAGTTCAAGTCGATATGTAAAAAATAATCTAAAACTTGGAAATGTTGAAATTAAACGCACAGCGGATGAAATTTCTAAAGCCATTCACATTCCAGGAATACAGGTGGTTTCGCATAATAATACCTTTGTGTTGGAAGGCACAGTTTACGATAAAGATCAGGCTCAAAAAGCCTTTGCCATTGCCTCACTTTATTCTCCTCACATCAAAAATCTGATCAGCGTTAAAGAAAAAGGAAGAACGGCCGGTGTGGGTGAAGTGATCATGCTTCACTTTCATTTGCTTGAAGTGAAAAAATCAGCGCTCAAAAACTTTGGCATCCAATGGGCTCCAGGTTCTTTTCCACAAAAAACTTCATCAAACATCACCGGCGGCGGAGGTGGAATCATAAGCGAGATCAGTGGACTGGGAAGAGAGCTGATTGGCTTTGCGTTCAACTTGCTACCCAAAATTCGATACGCGCACCAAAAAGGTGAAGCGAAAATTTTGGAAGAACCAAGCTTGATGGTGAAAAATGGTGAGGATGCCGAAATGTTTAGTGGCACGGAAGTTCCCTACTATCAAGCGGAGCAAGTTCACTTTAAGCAAATGGGTCTAAAAATTGAAGCGAGTCCTATCTATGTTGATAACAAAGTTGATTTGCAAATCAGGGCAAAGCTTTCTGCACCTTCTAGTAATCTTGAGGGTGGCATTGATGAGAGCAGCGTCAACACTTCTGTCATTTGCCCGTTGGGTGAAAGTCTTGTGCTTGCGAACATTATTCGAAATTCAGAAGTTAAAATGAAAAACAGAATTCCAAAAGATATTGATACCTCTTCAGCTTTATTTTCACTTCTTTCGTCACGAGATTTTCAATCCAATAAAAGTGAATTTGTGCTTGTGGTTACTCCAAGTCTTGTAGGTTCTTCCGCCGAAGAATCAGCAGTGAAGCAACTTAGCCGATGGTCTCAAAGTGAAGAAGAGATCATAAAAAACAGATCCAAAAAAGAATATCGTGAATATATCGCAGAAAAAACTCTTGGAGAAGTGATAAAGCCTAAGAAAAGGAAAGTACAGTGGACCAGCAAATATCACCAAAAATAAAAAAGATTTTTGTTGTCGCAGAAGATGATGAGCAAAGTCTGTTTGCCCTTGCAAAAGTTTTTGCTCAGCAAAATCGGGCCTGTCTTGTGTTTTCAGAGTTAAAAAAAATGAATTCTCATATTCTTTCTTTTTCGCAAGAGCTTTCCGATGAGACGCTGAAAGAAATGCTGAAAACTCCGGAACACTACAGTATTTCTTCCCAGAGTTTTTTTGACCTTGATGCAGAAAGGCCTCATTTTCGGCAACAGTATGATTACTTTTTCTTTCCCTTTCATGATGTGAAAGCGGTGTTGAATCAACGCGAAGAAACGTTAATCCTTTTTTCTCTTCACCCCGAAAAGACTGATAAAACAAGCGTTCAAAGGAAAGTTCACGACCTCATGGTGAGTGGAGTAAACAAGAATAATATTGCTGTTTTTTTTACTGAGACTCATCCTTTAGTTGAAACTCAAAACACCATGGAATCACTGTGGGGATTGAATTGCTTTGGGAGTTTAAATGGCGCGAGGAGTATGCTTCAAAAGTGTGAATTATTTTTTCGCGAACAGAAAAGTGAGTTCTCTTTTTCACATGAAGAAATAAAAACGAAAATACTTCCGAAACTCCAAGAGTTTCTTCGTGAAGAAAAAAAAGAAAAAAGAACAAAGTCAGAAGCTGAAATGAGAGATTATATTTCATATTTGTTGGCTCACGAAAATAAAACTCTCTCAGATGATGAAAAAGAATCGCTTGTCTTTTCGCTGCTCTCCGAAGTGAACGGTTTTGGACCATTAGAATATTTTCTGGGCCAAGAAAATATCAGTGAAATTTTGGTTCATGACACAAGATCCATTTACATTGAAGAAAATGGAATCTTATCCAAGACGGAACATCGTTTTTCAAATCGCGAGCAACTGCTAGCCGTGATCGATCGTATTATTTCGCCTTTGGGAAAAAGAATTGATGAAAGTAGTCCGCTTGTTGATGGAAGATTGAAAGATGGTTCTCGCGTAAATGTTATCATACCACCGCTTGCGGTTGATGGTCCTCAAGTTAGCATTCGAAAATTTTCGACAAAAGGTTTCGAAATGGATGATTTGCTTAAGCGAAAAATGTTTTCGGAAGAAATGTATGAATATTTTCAAAAAGCCATTTTAAACAAATCAAATATTCTTCTTTGTGGTGCAACCAGTTCTGGGAAAACCAGTTTTCTTTCGGCGCTCACACATTTTATTCCACTTCAAGAACGATTGATCACTATTGAAGATGCTTGCGAGCTTAAGCTAAAGCACGAGCACGTTGTGCGCCTTGAAGCCAGATCTAAAAACATTGAAGGATCGGGAGAGGTGAGCATTAGAGAGTTGTTGCGAAATGCTCTTCGAATGCGGCCAGACCGAATTATTGTAGGTGAGTGCAGAGGAAACGAAGTGCTCGATATGCTGCAAGCTATGAATACAGGGCATTTGGGGTCACTTACCACACTTCACGCTAACAGTGCGCAAGATGCAATCACGAGGCTGGAAACTATGATTTTACTTGCGGGTGTCGAGATGCCGCTGCGCGCTATTCGAAATCAAATTTCAAGTGCCATTCATGTGCTGATTTTTTTGGGAAAAGATACATCGTCAAAAAGAAGGGTGAAAGAGGTGTGGGAAATACAAGGAATGCAAGGTGATGTGATAAGCCTTCACCCCCTTTATTCATGGAGTGAAAGAGAGAAAAGATGGAAGGCTTCACCTGTTCCCTCTCAGAAAAAAGTTGAAGAAGTGTGGGGTTGTGTATGATTTTTTTTCTGAGTGATGTTTTTAGATTCCTTTTCCTTTTTTCTGTTTCCCTTTTCCTCTTTCGGGAGAAAAAACGAGTGCTCACTTTTTTTGAATCACTTTTTTCATTTTTTTCTCAGCAAAGAGAAAAGAAACAAACAGAATCTTTCGCAAATGCGCTTCCAGACCTGCTTGTAGCCTACTGCTCATTTTTGAGATCGGGCTTCAATTTATACCAATCTTGTGAACTTGCTGCTGAAGAGTCGGAAGGTATTGTGAAAAGAGAATGTGAGCAAATAGTTTATTCGGTTCAATTAGGTTCATCGCTTTCCGATGCCTTTTTGCAGCTCGCTGAAAGACGAAAGCACAAAGAAGTTGAAATGTTTTGTCAGAGTGTTGCTCTGTTTTCAAAAAGTGGTGGAGATCTTTCAGCCTTGTTTGAAGAGCTTGCGCAGACCCTTCAAAGACGAAGAGAGCTTGCAAAAAAAATACTTCAACACACTTCGCAAGCAAAGTGGCAAGGCATTGTTCTGCTGTGTATGCCTTTTTTCTTTTTGCTTGGATTTTTACTTTTTGCGCCAAATTATTGCGCTCCCTTTTTTGAAAGCTCACTTGGGAATGTTTTCCTTGGGGTCATTTTCTTTTTGGAAATACTTGGAGCATTTTTACTGAAGAAAATTTTGAAGGTGCCTGTCTAATGGATAAATACCTTTCACTTCTTTTTCTTTTTGCAGCGAGCTTTTTTTTCTTGCTCTCAATTTGCCTCTATCTTCGGGTGAGGTCCTTTTTTCATGCATCTGGAACGGATGATGTTTGGTTTGCTTCGCTTTTTCACTTTGGGAGAAGAAAGTTGAATAGAGCTTTTAACGCCTTGAAGCTTCAGTCATTTTATGGAGGTTTGCTTGCTTGTTCTGGTTTGTTTTCAAAACTTCAAGCTCTAGATTTGTTTGTGCTTCAAGTTTTGGCAATGTTTGTTCTGTCTGTTTTTTTCACTTTTTTCCTTTCGTTGTTTTCTGCTCTTTTTTTTGCAATTTTAATTTCATTTGGCTTGAGTTTATATTTTTTGGTACAAGTTCGAAAAAGAAAAAATGGAACGATAAAGGAAGTGCTTCCAGATTTTCTCGATTGGCTTTCGTTAGCGGTTAGCTCTGGAAAGGCTTCTCTTCCGGCGCTTCATTGGATCTTGCAGTATGTTTCATTCCCATTTCTTTCTTTCGAGTTAGACCACTTTTTTAAAGACCTTCAACTTGGCATCCCAAAAAAAACAGCCTTGCTTCATTTAGAAAAGCGAGTGGATCAAAAAGATTTTTCTCGTTTTCTCCTTTCGCTTCGTCACGCTGAACAATTGGGAACACCTTTGGCAAATGCGCTAAAACACCTCTCTCACCAGCTGAAAGCAGAAAGGCTTTCCCAAGCGGAAAAGCTTGCACAGCTTGCTTCGCAGAAGATTTTATTTCCTCTTCTTTTCATCATTATGCCGTGCAGTTTTATGATTATTTTTGGCCCCATTTTTATTTGTTTTATGGAGGGTGGAATTGAATCGCTTCTTTTCACATCAGTTTTTTAAAAAAGCAAAACACTCTTGGCAAAAAATAGTTTTTTTTGGTTTGCTCATAGCGTTTGCTTTGCTCAGCATTCATTTTCTTCCTCATGGAAAATTGGCCGATACTTCATTGGGAGCAAAAGGGCTTCTTTTTGTTCTTCTTTCGCTTTTATATGTGAGAAAAAAACCAGATTTCTCTTCTTATACTCAGAGAGAAACTTCTCCTTTGCAAAATGAATACGCACATTTTTTTCTGAAGGCGATGGCATCATCACATGAAAGGGAAGTGTATCTTTTTGATCGCTACTTCAACCTTATTCTTCCGCAGAACGAAAAAAAATCAGCACATTTTGTTGAATTGTTTCAAGACGAGGATGTTCCCGCATTACTTCAGTTCTTAACAGAATCATTTAAACAATCATCTCAATGGCGTTTTTTTATTTCTCATAAGAAAAAGTTTTCCTTTTTTGGACAAGGTGATTTTTGTTGCGTTACCGTGAAAGGAGTGAAGGATGAAGAGGATTTGTGAAATAAAATGGAATGGAAAAACGGTGAAAAATGATTTTGGTAAAAAAAAGATTTTATACCTGTATTTTTTTGAACAATCTCCATTTCTTTCACATGAGATAGTTGGAAATGCGCTTCCACACTCAATTATAGCCAAAGCCATTTTTGGAGCGAGAATAATTTCTCTTCAGTCACACGAAAAATCACGCTACGTTTTTTGGAAAAGAAAAATGAAAATGGCACTTAGCGAGTATGTGTTTATTTTTCCATTTCAGAAAATGCACAGATTGTTTTGTGCGGGAGTTATCTCACTTTTAATTGTGGTCATTTTCTTTTTCTCGCAAGCAAATCGTCCACTGTTTTCTGAAAAGGAACTTTTTCAAGAGATTATCCACTATGTACAAGAGGAAAATGAGCAGCAAGCTCATGCTAGCTTTGTTCTGTTGAAAGCACTTTATCCACATTTGAACTCATTGCACTTGATTGATGTTTTGCTTTTAAAGATGAAGGAGAACAGATGAAGAAGAAGTTTCTTTTTTTTCTCATCCTTCTTTTTCTAGCACCACAAGCGTTTGCGAGCGAATTGCACTTTCCTTTTTTGTCTTCACCATTGTTTTACCCTGATAAAGCAAAGCTTCTTTCTTTGTCTCCACATCGCATTGAATTTGAAACAGACATCTATGGAAAAACAGTATCTGTCCTTTATCAGTTTTCTCACTTCGGGAAAATGCTCAGAACATCAGAGCAAGTTTTGAGCTATCAAGAAGAAATGAAAGCTGAACTGAATGACTTCATGCTTCACGATCAGCATCAAGAAAAATTCGAAAATGGATCTTTTCTTTTTTCACGCTTTTCATTTTCAAACGATGAAGGATTGGAAAAGGGTGTTTCGTATAGCTATGCGGGCGATAAAGTTTTTGTAAGCCTCAGTTGTTTTCAGAAAGAAAATGCTTTGGAAGCGTTATTGTTGTGTGCTGAAATTGCGAAAAAAATTAAAAATGAAGCAAATGAGAAAGACAGCGTTTTTGTTCTTTCTGATGAAATACTTTCCCCTGATGCCAGCATCAACTTTTCTGAAGATTTTTGGAAAAGTGGAAAGCTGGATTCATATATTCATTATCTTTTCGCGCTTTCCTTAGAATTGCTTCAAGAAAATGAACTTGTTTGTCTTGAAAATGACCAATACTGCAAGGCGCTTGAATATCAGCTTTTGCTCTTGTCTCAATTTCAAAACGTAAATGAGAAGCTTCGCGCTGAAATTATGTGCAGCCTGCTTTTTGGCAAGAAGCAAAAAGCATATTCATTAAGCCGCCAGTTACTTGAAAAAAAATCACATCCATTCGACATGCTTCTCTACCTCCTTAGTCTTCCAAAACATGATGAAAGAATATTTCCTAGCTTAGAGCATCTTTCGTTTCCAGATCAAAAAATAAAACAATATTGGAAGAGTGTTTTTTTGAATCGAAGAGGGAATCAACTGCTATCACAGTTTTTTACAAACGATATTTCTCGTTCATCAACGATGTTAAAATGTAAAAAGGCTCAAGCCTTCATTCGTGAAGAAAAGTGGAAAAAAGCAAGGCGCATGCGTTCTTCATTTTCCTCTTTTGCGAAAGGGTTTTGTGTTGATCATCTTGATCTTCTGTTTTTGCTTTATGATCGCCATAAAAGTGGCGTGAGCAAAAAACTTTTTACTCTCGAAAAAAGGTATCCTCGCTTTTATGCTTCGGCTTCTTATGCAGAAGCTGCTGTTTCTATATGTGTTGAAGATGAAAAGATGAAAGCTGTGGCGTGGTTTCAAAAAGCAATTCATCTTTTCCCTTCGCACCTCAAGCTCTACAAGGCTTATCTTTACTGTGTTTCCGAAGAGGTGAAGGTGGACGATCTTCGTTTTTTACAGACACATCTCCATCACGTGCCAAGTTCAACAGAAAAATTTCATTTAAATGCAAAACTTCGTTTGGCCTTGAAGGAATTGAGCTCATGAAAGAGATGAAGGTGCTGTTAAATGGAAAAACATATCGCGTTGCTTTGGCCAAAAGCATGAGAGAAAGAAGCTTGGGCATGATGAATGAAGCGCTCATCACCTACGATGGTGTGTTGTTTTGTTTCCCTTTTCGTTTTTGGTGGGGCATTTGGCAGGCTTCAACAGAGTACTTGAACGTTTTTTGGCTGCTGAAACAGAATGAGTCGGAGTTTTTGCTGGTTTCTCACAAAACGTTTGGAAAGACGCCTTCTTTTTTTAAGCGCTGGAACATTTCTTTTTCTCTTTGCCCGGTGAAATATATTTTGGAGTTGAGAATAGACCTCTTACAGAACCGTCGCGAGCCCTCAACGAAGTCCAATAATGGCAACTCAGTCCATTTTTTGCCATTATGCCCATCCTGAGAGTAACGAAGGATCTCCTCTGACAATTGAACGAGGAGACCCTTCCTGCCCGTCCGGCAGGCGGGCACATTCGTTCAGGGTGACAACCAATCAACATCGTCACCATTGGGTTGCGCAGCAGGTTATGCAAGAGGTCTAATATTTCCTTCACTTTAGATTTGAGTTTTTGCTGTGCTTGCCCTAGATAGAAGCGCTATGAAAAAGAAAATTTCCAAAAAGAAAGCTGTGCTCAAAAAGAAAACCACCAAAAAGAAGGTGGCTTCTGCTCCAAAAAAGAAAAGTGCGACGAAAGCAAAAAAAGTGATTTATCGCCACTGGAAAAAGGTTTCTTTTCGTGAAGCTGTTTCCCATATTATTGCCGCGTTAAAGACGCACGATGTAGATGCAGTGCTTATTGGCGAAGGTGCTGCGGCTCTCTACAGCACAGCCATTGAAGTGGAGCATCTTGCTCTGGTCATTCCTGTGTTTCACGTTGAGTTTATGGAAGGCCTGTTGAAAAAACTTTCGTTTCGAATGGGCGAAGTGCGACATTTTACCAGCTCCAAAAGTTCTTTCGATATTCAGTTTTATTCCCCTCCTATTTTGCTTGGAGACAGCAGGGTTAGCCGCTGTGAAACCATCAAAACCCGCATAGCTGACATTGCGCTGCTTTCAGCCACTGACTCAGTGAGAGACCGTCTGGCACAATGGTATCGCTGGGGAAACCGGCGGGCCTTGGAACATGCGCTTGCCGTTGCCCGCAGCCAAGCTGTAGACTTCGATGCCGTTGCTTCGTGGTCTGCTGATGAAGGTGCCACGGATAAGTTTTCGGAGTTTGAGCTTCTGCTCCAAAAAGGATTCTAAGCTTCAGTTGACTTCGTCCTCCTGTTTGTTAGTATCCTCAACAGCTGATGTTTTCCCTCTTTAGCGTTTATCTTTTATGAAAGGAAAGTGAGAAGGTTTATGGAACAAGTCATTAATTATATTGAAGAAAATCAAGATCGTTATCTGAACGAATTAATTGAGCTTCTTAAAATCAAAAGTATTTCAGCTGATTCTGCTTACCGAGGTGAAATCAAACGTGGAGCGGAATGGGTTGCAGACAGGTTAAAAAAGATTGGTTTCGATCATGTTGAAGTGAAAGAAACGAAAGGTTGTCCTGCCGTCTATGGTGATTATCTTCATGCCGGAAAAGACAAGCCTACCATTCTTTTGTACGGTCACTACGATGTTCAACCGCCAGATCCTCTTGAAAAATGGACCAATCCTCCTTTTGAACCTGTAGTGAAAGATGGAGCGCTTTATGCCAGAGGCACTGCCGATGACAAGGGCCAGCTGTATACGCACTTGTGTGCTTTTGAGGCCCTCATCACACAAACCGGTGGGCTGCCAGTAAATGTGAAGGTGTTTATTGAAGGGGAAGAAGAAGCTGGAACAGGAGCTACCGATCTTTTCGTTGAGCAAAATCCAGAGCTTCTTGCCTGTGATGCCATTACCATTTCGGATACGTCTTGGAATAGACCAGATTTGCCTACTATTGTAACTTCTTTGCGCGGACTGTGTTACCTGGAAGTAAAGGTGAAAGGGCCTTCGCGCGATGTCCACTCTGGCGTGTATGGGGGAAAAATTCAAAACCCCTTAAATGCCATGGCAAAAATTATTGCACAACTTCAAGATGAAAACGGAGTCATTCAAATTCCGGGTTATTATGATGATGTGGTGAAGTTGACTGAGCAAGAGCGAAAAGATTTTGCTCGTGTAAATGATGACGAATACTTGAAAAAAGAAATTGGAGTAAAAGCATTGTGGGGCGAGAAAGGGTTTTCCACCGAAGAACGTAACTGGGCCAGACCATCCCTGGATGTGCATGGTGTTTGGGGTGGATATATGGGTGAGGGTTCCAAAACGGTGATTGCTTCTGAAGGCCATTTCAAAATCAGTTCTCGCATTGTAGCCAATCAAAATCCTGAAAAATGCTGCAAGATGATTAAAGACTATATCGAAAGCATTTGTCCCCAAGGTGTAGAGGTTGAAGTGAAGGTGTTGCATTATGGTGAGCCTGTTATGGTTCCTGTTGATAGCCCCTATTTGGTTGCGGCGCAAAACGCCTTCGAATCAGCGTTTGCAAAGAGACCACAGCTCGTCCGTGAAGGCGCTTCCATTCCCATTACAGCGGTGTTTCAAAAAGTGCTGAAAGCTCCTTCTATTATGGTGGGTTTTGGCTTGAACGCAGATAATATCCATTCGCCCGATGAAAATTTTAGACTTGAGCACTTTTATAAAGGCATCAAAACCTGTGCCTATTTGTACGATGAATTTTCTCGCGTTAAGGCCTAAAGTATTTGATGCGTTGACTTTGAGATGTGCATAAATAGAATCTCTCATCAAAAAGGAGCACTTGTGTCATTTATCAATGAAAAAACAAAAGAAGTGAACTGTAAGGTTGTCTATTATGGTTCTCCGCGATGTGGAAAGTCTACAAGCCTTAAGTCCATTTGCAAGCAAGTGAAGAAAAATTCAAAAGGTGACCTGATTTCACTCAATCAAGATGATGATCGCACTTTGTTTTTCGATTTTGTTCCGCTTACGCTTGGGAAGTATAAAAATTACTCCTTGCGTTTGCATCTCTACACCGTTCCCGGAGAAATGGGCTACAGCCAAGCGCGTTCGCTGACATCGAAAGGTGTAGACGGTGTGGTATTCGTAGTGGATTCTCAGCTGGACCGGATGGAAGCTAATATTCAGGCTTTGCAGTCACTTCGCGAGATTTTGGCAAAGGAAGGCCACGACCTTTCCACGGTTCCTCTTGTGTTTCAGTACAACAAACGCGATGTGCAAAATGCTCTTCCGGTGGAAGAAATGCGTGCGGTTTTAAGCCAAAGCCTTCAGGGCGAAGGCGTAGAGACGGTAGCCACTGAAGATGTTGGCACCTTTCAAGTGCTTGAAAAAATTGCAGGAAAAGTGCTTCGGAGTTTAAAAGAAAAACGCGATTAGTTTTTTCGCCTCCCCTCTAAGCAAGTGTTTACGCGCCTTTCACGGGCGCATTTTTTTTACGTTCATTCATTTTTTTGACACTCTTTCTTTTTTTGTTCTGTCAAAACGAGAGAAACAGCCTCCATTTTACCGTTCATTTTTTGCAATGCCTTGAAACTCCACCTCTTTTTTTGCATCATTCTCTTGGCACGTGCCTTGCCCTTATTAGCCTCTCGTAAGAAGCAAAGGGTTGGGGGAAAAACGCTAACACTGGGAACTATGGAGGTCCTATGCGAAGCAATTTTTTCCGCCAGAAAGAAGTACTTGCTGTCATCATCGTTTTACTGCTCATGGTTTTTACTCAGCCAGTGCAGGCTGCGCACAGTTTATGTCCCGATGTTATCCCCAGTAGCAATCAGCATGCAAAAGAGATTATGAGCAGTTTGGAAGCAGGTCTTCTTGAGCCTGAAATGGATTCCGACGACTGCGCTTTTGTAGATGCCGAGCGAGAACTCACTCTTGGTGAAGCAATTAAAGCTATGTGTCGAGCTTCAAGTATGACGATGGAAGTTCTTCCCGACGCATCTTGCCAGCCGCCGGCTGATGAGGCTAGCCTTGCAGGTTTTGATTGGGAATTTGCAACGTGTGTCAACAATCTCTACAAAAACGGTATTTTGAAAACCTATACTGATCAAGTGTATCCAAGTTCTTGTCCTGATGCTTCCCAGCCCGCGAGGATGGACAGCATGATTTCAATGTTGGCCAGAACTGTGCTGAGTAAGCCAGGCGTTGCCGATGGGTTTTCGATGTACAAAGTGCTTTCACGTGACGATCTTTACGACGGCCCAGCTTTGGGAGCAAACACAAGTTGGGGATTGCCTTCGCCTTACGTTCGTTATCTCCATACCATCACCTGCGGAAGAGAGCTTGGCTTCGATGCCAGTTCGGATTTTTCCGATAGAACGTTTTCCAGAAGTCATGTGAGTTTTGAAGATGCGGCAAATTTGCTTCAGCATCTTCACACTTCTGAAGACTGCGCCAAAGAGATTGAAGTGAAGCTGGAATCTACTTCGCTGCGTGCAACGAGAATCAGCTTCATTATGGGCTTGTTAAAAAAATATCATGTCGTTCCAGATGCACAGATTGAAAGTGAAGCTGAAAATAATGCAGGCCAAAATTTCCCTTCAAACGGAAACATCGATTTGACGCCACCTTCAGAGGAACTTGCTCCTGAAGTAGTGGCTCCAAGTAATGGGAATGGTATTGTTGTGCCAGCTCCTGCAGTGGAGCCTGGAGAAGTTGTTGCTCCCAGCAATGGCGCTGGAATTGTGGTGCCTGCTCCAGCAGAAGAACCAGTGGAAATTGTTGCCCCTTCAAATGGCAATATCGATTTAAGCAATGTGGGAAGCGGATCAGCTGTCAGCTCACCTTCGGTTGACTATACTCCGTCACATATTGTTTATGGTGGTCCATTAGAATCAAATGGAACAAATGGAAGTATAGAGAACAGTGTTGATGTATCAGGAATAAATTCTACTCCTTTGTACACCATTACAAATGGTTCAGTTGCGAACACAGAAAGCAATGGAACGTACACTCACGAAGATGCCTTTGGATCTGTTGGTGGAGGAAATGTGGTGAATGGAAATCTGCAAGCTGCAGATTCTGATGATCGCACCGTTTCGGTTTCACAAGTTGAGCTTAGTCCAGAAGCTGAAAATACGTTGACGCATCTTTCTGATAGCTCGGCATTAGGAAATGCAATTGGGGCAAATACAAACTTGCAAACCAGTTTGCAGCCAAGCGTGGGAAATCTAGGCTCAACAAGTCTTCCAGGCCTTAGCTCATCTGGAAGTGTTACACTTCCGTCAAGTGGAAGTGAAGAACCAAGTCTGCAGCTTCAACGTAATGCTGAAAACGCAGGCGAAGTTGGGGAAGTTCCATCAATCGGTGTTCCTCTTAATATTGAAATAGCTGGATCTCCTGTCTTAAGCCCTGAAGAACTTGCAGAGCAAGAACGTCAAGCTGCTCTTAATGCTTTTCACGAAGTTGATGCAGCTGCAGAAGCAAATGCAAGAGAACAACGTGATCAAGAGCTTGATGATGCCACGCACAGTTTTCTCGAAACTGACAGAGCACTCTCTGCCGAAGAAGAAAAAGCACAAGAAGAGGAAGAGGCAGCGCGAAGAGCCTTTCAGCTTGTAGCTGAAGCTGCAGCGCAAGATGAAAAGGCTGGAATAGAAGCAGAGGCTGCGGCAGTTCGTAATTTGTTCAGAACAGTTGATGCCGAAAAGGAAAACACTGAAGAAGAAAGCAGTGATGAAGAGACAGATGATACACCAAGTGAAAGAGAAATTCTCAACTTGCTAAAATAAGGATCTTGTTTCCCTCAAAGAAGGAAGGCCGCGCTCAATGGTGAGTAGCGGCCTTCCTGTTTTTTTGTTTTTGAATTGTATTTACTGTGGAACTGTTTTCCAGTCTTGCAAAAATTTTTCAAGTCCACTGGTAGTAAGGGGATGATTCATCAGTTGTTTGATCACTGAAAAGGGAATCGTGGCAACGTCAGCTCCCATAAGGGCTGCCTCGTGAACGTGAATGGGGCTTCTCACACTCGCCACTAACACTTCAGTTTCAAAATCATAATTGTTATAAATCTGAACAATGTCAGCAATAAGATCCATGCCTGGCGTGGTGATGTCGTCAAGTCTTCCCACGAAAGGGCTTACATAACTTGCTCCAGCTTTTGCAATGAGAAGGGCTTGGTTTGGTGAAAAGCAAAGCGTGACATTGGTTTTTATGCCTTTGTCAGAGAAAAACTTACAGGCTTTTAATCCTTCAACGGTGGAAGGAATTTTAATCACTGCGTTTGGTCCCACATCGGCAAGTTTTAAGCCTTCTTCAATCATGCCTTTTGCATCGAGTGCGGTAACTTCAAGGCTGATAGGCTTTTCCGGGAGTTCTGAAAAAATTTCTTTGATGACTGTTTTAAAATCTTTTCCGGTTTTTGCGACCAATGAAGGATTGGTGGTGACACCGTCAAGCAGTCCCATTTCATTTGCTTCTTTAATTTCGTTGATGTCTGCACTATCAATAAAAAACTTCATGTTTTTTCCTTTCACATGCTGCTGGTTTAATTACTTCCGCAGCGAGGGTTGCAATAATATTTTCCGTTTTGTTCTTTTGTGTCATTTTTTAAAAGATACACTTCACATTTTGCGCACTGCACCATTTCTCGTGGAGAGGAAACAGTCTTTTGTTCAGCTTTTGCCGTTGGCTTTGTTTTTTTATCTCCCAGCGAAAGCAAGCCTTTAATAAAACGATACAGCAAATAGAAGAGAAGTAATTTTAACAGAAATGACATGTGTGTTCACTCCAGCAAACTAAGTTTTCATGTGGATTGGCCGCACTATAATCATTTAGCAGATGTTGGCAAGTTTTTCCGAAGACCGGGTGACGCGCATCTGGAGCTAGTTTGCACAGTGGTTCCAATACAAAAAGTCTCTTGTGCATTTCGGGATGAGGTATTTCAAGTTCATCTGTTTTGAAAATAAGATCATCAAAAAGAATGATGTCGAGATCGATAATACGTGAAGCCCACTTTTTTTGTTTTTCTAAGCGTCCCATTTCTTTTTCAATTTCACGTAATTCCCGAAGAAGTTCTGTTGGCCCAAGTCTTGTTTGTACGGAAAGCACACCATTGCAATAATCTGCTTGGGCAATTTCATCCAACGTGAGGGCTTTTGATTTGTACCAAGGTGACGATGAAATGAGGCTTATATTTTTATGAGCTGCAATTTTCTCTGAGGCTGTGATGCAGTTTTGGTAAGGGTTTCCCAGGTTTGATCCCAGAGCAATATAAGCAGTATGTAACTTCATTATGTTGTGGGCTCTGTCTTTTCAAGAATGCGGTCAAGAGCTTCTTTCCAGTGATAAGCTTGCACATGAGAAAACTGCTTTGCCTCTGGATCATTAGAAATGAGGTAATGTTTTGCTTTTTTAACGTCAGCTCCCAGTGTTATCAAGCTTTTGGCGTGTCTTTCATCAACTCTTTGTGCGGATTTGATTTCTATGAGTGCAGGTGGGAAATTTCCTCGCTCAATAATGAGATCTATCTCAAGCTCATCATTGATTCTCAAGTATGAAAGCTTAAATTGCTTCTCTTGGTAAGTTAACCGTCGATGAAATTCATTTATAATAAAGGTTTCAAATAATTGTCCGTATTCAAAGCTTTGAGGAGAGAGGTCATAGTCAACTTGACCAGCTAACGCCCGTACAACACCAGGGTCGAAGAAATAAAATTTAGGAGCTTTTTTCTGCTGTTTGCGAAGAGAAGTATGATAGGCCAAAAGCCGAAATCCAAGAAGCGTGTCTTCTAAAATATCGTAGTATCCACTTACAGTTTTGGGGTCAGAGTGAATATCTTTGGCAATGTTTGAGTAGTTAATAACCTCAGCATTCATTTGTGCAGCAACATCCAGGAATCGACGAAATGGAGGAAGTTTTCGAATAATCTGCTCTGTAATAATTTCTTCTTTCAAGTATGTTTCTGTGTAGGCTTTTAAAAATCTGGCTTTGTCAGGTTCATTTTCGAAGCTGAAAATCTCTGGTAGGGAACCAAACTTTAAGACGTCATAAAGAGAAAAACTTTTTTGCAGTTCAGAGACGGTTAAGGGAAACAAGTGATAAACAAAAGCTCGGCCGGCCAAGAGATTTGCAGCTCCTCGTTTGAGTTTCCTGGCACTTGATCCTGTAAGGGCAAATTTGAATTGTTTTTTTTGAATGAGTTTATGAACAAGATCTAAGAGTGCTGGAACTTTTTGCACTTCATCGATAATGACCCATGGCTTTTTCCCTTTATAAGGATCAAGGCGATGGAGAAGATTGTTGGGGTAGCTCATGAGTTCTTGGGCAAGTTCAAAGTTGAGGAGGTCTAAGACCACCACTTCATCAGGAGAAAAAAGCTGCTCTAGGAGGGTAGATTTTCCGGTTCCACGTGCTCCAAAGAGAAAAAAAGACTGTGATTTTGAGGGGTTAAAGAGTCTAGAGAACATAAACCAAATTTTACCATTATTTTTGGGTCATGGTCAAAGCATTTTTTTTGGCAGCTACTTCAAGCCCAACACATCAAACATGCTGTATTTTCCTGGAGCTTTTCCCACAATCCATTTTGCAGCTGTGAGAGAACCTGCTGCGAAAATATCGCGAGTTTTTGCGTGATGAGAAATGGTAAGGCTTTCCTGTTCGTTGCTAAAAGTAACGCCGTGGTCACCAATCACTTCACCTTCGCGAAGAGCTCTGCAGCTAACGGGTTTGTCTTGAGCAACATTTGCCTCTGGGCCTTCCACATAACTTACTTGATCTGGCTTAAAGCCAGAGCCTTTCAGCGCATGCTCTAAAACACGGACGGCCGTTCCGCTTGGGCTGTCTTTTTTGTGGATGTGGTGAGTTTCTTCAAGGTCAATGCGCATGTTCATGCCAAAAGCTTTTGCTGCTTTTTCAACAATATTAAAAAGAACATTCACTCCTATACTCATATTGGGAGCGTGAATGATGGCCACTTTTTTACTGGCTGCAGTAATGAGTGCCGTTTCATTTTCACTAAGACCTGTTGTGCCAATAACAATGGGAACACCGTGCTCTGCCGCAATTTGCGCGTTATGAACACTTGATTCTCGAGAAGAAAAATCGATGATGGCATCAGCGCCGGTAATCACATCTTCAAGTTTATCGCCTTGATCAACTCCAGCTTTTAAGGTGAGTAATGGGTCTGCTTGAATAAGGGCACAAATGCGTTGGCCCATTCTTCCTTTGCTGCCAATGACGATGATGTTTGTGCTCATAAAACCTCTTTCAAAAGAGAAGATGTCTCTTAGTGAAGCAAATGATATTTTTCCATTACGGCAATGAGTTCTTTTTTAAGAGCTGGGCTCATGGTGGTGATGGGAAGGCGAAATTCTTCATTACATTTTCCAAGTTGCGCCAACGCTGTTTTTACAGGAATAGGATTTGATTCGATAAAAAGAGCTTTGTTGATGAGCGAAAGATTTTGATCAAGCTCTTCGGCTTTTTTTACATCGCCAGCAGCAAAAGTATCCCATACTTCTGAAACCCTTGCAGGAAGCAGGTTTGCGGTTACCGATATGCAACCTTTTCCTCCATCTTTGTAGATTTCCAGGTTCATGGGATCGTCGCCAGAAAAAACGCTAAAGTTTTCAGGAGTGCTCTCAATAATGTGTTTGATTTGTTTGATGTCGCCGCAGGCTTCTTTGGTGGCCATAATGTTTGCAAGTGAAGAAAGACTGATTGTTGTTTCGGCTGACATGTTTACGCCAGTTCTTCCAGGAACGTTATACAAAATAAGAGGAAGTTCTACTTTTTCAGCGATAGCTTTATAATGTTGAAATAACCCTTCTTGCGTTGGCTTGTTGTAGTAAGGGCAAACCGAGAGATGTGCATCGGCACCAGCGTCTTTTGCATGCTGTGCAAGTTCAATTGCGTGAAGGGTGTTGTTTGAACCGGTTCCCGCAATAACGGGAATTTTGCCTTTGCAGACATCGACCGCAAGACGAATGATGCGATCGCGTTCTGAATGAGAAATAGTGGCAGCTTCTCCCGTTGTGCCAAGAACAACCATGGCATCGGTGCCTTGTTCAATATGCCAGTTGATAAGTGATTCCAATTTTTTTTCGTCGATAGCTCCATTGTGAAAAGGAGTTACAACGGCAACCATAGATCCTTGAAGTATCATAGAGTTCTCCAAAAAATTATACGAGGGCTTCGCCTTTACAGATAATTTCTGCAGGCCCCTTAAGATAGATGTGATTATTTTTGGTGCTCCATTCAACTTCTAGTTTTCCACCAGACATTTGAATTCTAATTTTTCGATCGGTGAATCCATTAAGAACACCTGCCACGCAAACAGCGCTGGCAGCAGATCCGCAGCCAAGCGTTTCGCCCGTTCCGCGTTCCCATATGCGAACTTCAGCATCGTTTTTGCTGAGGATATTTACAAAGCTTACGTTTACTTTTTTTGGAAACACATTGTGGTTTTCAATCATGGGACCAAAGCGTTCTATGTTGAAATCGGCAAGATGGTCTTGAAAAATAACACAGTGTGGATTTCCAACCGAAAGACAGGTGACGCGAAAATCTTTTGCTTCCATTTTGAGAGGGCGATTTACCACGCGGCCAGAAAGATTTACGGGAATGTCTTTTCCCTTCATGATGGGTTCACCCATATCAACTTCAATGGTTTTGCTGCTGACTTTTGTTTCTCTTGGGCCAACTGCTGTTTCAAAAACAATGTCTTTCTTCGCGGTATATTTCATTTCACGGACATATTTTGCCAAGCAACGAAGGCCGTTTCCGCACATTTCGGCTTCAGTGCCATCGGCGTTGAAGGTTCTCATGGCGTAATCGTATTTACGAGATTTGCTGAGCAAAATCATTTGGTCAGCTCCGATGCCGGTGTGGCGATTGCACAATTTTTTGGCAAGGTGGCTTGGGTTTGTAGCGTGAGCAGTTGATTTGGTGCAGTCGATGATGAGGACATCATTTCCGATACCGTGCATTTTGGTAAAGGGAACTTTCTTTGCTTTGACTGTTTTTTTAGCAGCCAATTTTTTTGCGCTTGTTTTTTTTGTTGTCCCCATGGGGCTCTCCTTTAAACCGGATAAGTACTTGATTTATAATAAAATTTTCGGGACTCTATCAAGCCATCTTCTCTTTGTCAAGTCTTCCAATGCGCTGTGGAAGGTATTTTAAGCCTGGTGAGGTGAAAAAAAGCTTGTCCTTCCAAGAGATTCTGGGATATAGTGGCTGGCGTTGTAGAGGTGTTCTTTTCAAGTATCCTTCGGGCATAGTTTCAAAAAGACCCGTTTTTAAGTTCAGTCTTCATACAATCAATATCCTTCAAACTGGAGTTAAGCCCTTAGTATTTAAAGTTTTTTCAGCAATTCCTCTTTATCCCTATGAACCACAATATTTTTTTAATCCCACAATGAAATGTTTTCAGAGAAACAAAGGAGTGCGTTTATGCATTTAAGTGAACTAAAGCAGAAGAAAATTGCAGATTTGGTTGAAATGGCAACCGAACTTAAGGTGGAAGACGCTGCCAATCTTCGCAAGCAAGAACTGATTTTCGGCATGCTGCAAGCTCATGCTACTCAAAACGGAGCTATTTATGGCGAAGGGGTTTTAGAGACACTTCCCGATGGCTTCGGTTTTTTACGTTCTCCCGATAGCAATTACCTTCCTGGGCCAGATGATATCTATGTTTCTCCATCGCAAATTAGGCGCTTTGGCTTGCGTAAAGGTGATGTGGTTACGGGACAAATTCGACCTCCAAAAGATACCGAACGCTATTTCGCCTTGCTGAAAGTGGAAAAAATTAATTTTGAAATTCCAGATAAAGCGAAAAAGAAAATTCTTTTTGATAACTTAACGCCACTTTATGCAAATACCAGGCTTCGTCTTGAAACGGATGATCCCAAAAACTTTTCTGCGCGTATCATGGACTTGTTTACTCCGGTAGGTCTTGGTCAGCGGGCTCTTGTTGTTGCTCCTCCAAGAACGGGCAAAACAATGTTACTTCAGAATCTTGCAAACTCGATCACAAAAAATCACCCAAAAGCAATGATGATTGTTTTGTTGATTGATGAGCGACCAGAAGAAGTAACGGACATGCAGCGTTCTGTAAAAGCTGAGGTAATTTCATCTACCTTCGATGAACCTGCGCAACGTCACGTGCAGATTGCAGAAATGGTGATTGAAAAAGCAAAGCGCATGGTTGAGCATGGAAACGATGTGATTATTTTGCTCGATTCTATTACTCGTCTTGCAAGGGCTTACAACGCTGTAGTTCCTCCGTCTGGAAAAATTCTTTCGGGTGGTGTGGATGCCAATGCACTTCACAAACCAAAACGATTTTTTGGTGCAGCGAGAAATTTGGAAGAAGGTGGAAGTTTAACTATTGTGGGTACAGCACTTGTGGATACCGGAAGTAGAATGGACGAAGTGATTTTTGAAGAGTTCAAAGGTACTGGTAACATGGAAATCCACCTCGACCGCAAACTCATGGAAAAACGTATCTTCCCGTGTATGGATATTAATAAATCCGGAACACGAAAAGAAGAATTGCTGCTCACAGAAGAAGAATTGAATAAAGTGTGGATACTTCGAAAAATGATTCAGCCATTAAATCAAATTGACGCGATGGAATTCATTCAAGACAAAATGAGACATACTAAAACGAATGACGAATTTTTGAAGTCGATGAATCAATAATTTTATTAGACCTCTAATGGCAATTCAGTCCATTTTTTGTCATCCTGAGAGTAACGAAGGATCTCCTCTGACAATTGAACGAGGAGACCCTTCACATTCGTTCAGGGTGACAACCAATCAACATCGTCACCATTGGGTTGCGCAGTAGGTTATGCAAGAGGTCTATTGGATGCCCACGGCATTTGTGATGTTGCTTCTGCCACGTACCTGAAGTTTTAGATGTGGAAACTGTGCATAAACTTGCGTGGAGCTTCCGCCGTCTAAACTCATAGCGTTGAGGCAGGCTGGCCCGCCATCTTTTTCGGAGAGACCTAGAAAAGTTCCAAGCTCTTTGAGATAAAGCCCAACCCCTTCGGCGATTGCCAAAATAATTTTCCCATCCCTTGTGATGCCAATGGCAGTGCGATGTGTTCGCTCATCTTTGAGTTGTGGCACTTTTCCCTGGATTAAAATTCTGGGGCCAGCTTGAAGGGCAAAGCTGATAGTGTTTTCAAATTGAAAGTGTTCTGGCCTTGTAATTTCAGCTTTGTCTCCGCGAATCGAAAAAATGCTCCACCAACTTGTGGGGTGAAGAGAGTTTAGGATTTTTCCGTTTTCGACGAGAAGCCCAATTGATTTTCCTTCAGGAGTAAAAAAGCCCCCATTTACTACAAGTGACATATGGTGCTTGCGAGCAAAATATTCAGCAGTTTTTCCCGTTCCATGGTTTTGTTCATCGCGCAGCACATGGAATTTTTTTTTGCCCGGGGTAATTTCAAAAAGGTGAAGAGGGGTGACGCCCAAGTTTTTTACATTCCAAGAATGAAGAGAATATCTAATACCGTCGTCAAGCGGCTGCCATTTCAAGGATGCGATTTTTACTTCGGGTTGGGCAAAAGAGAAGGAAACGGCGCCAAAAAAAACAAACAGAAAAACGGAAAAAATGCCCAAGCGTTTTTTTGTTGCGCGATGTTGGTGGTGTGGCCGCATAATCTTAAGCCACTATCGGAAATGATTTTAGAGTGCAATGGCGCTTTTTAGCGGCCCCAGATATTTACTGAAGTGCCTTCGCTGACTTGTTCTTGACCTTTGATGATAATGAGATCGTCTTCACGCAGTCCTTCCGCAATTTCGGTCATATCTCCATAGGTCTCTCGCGGTACAACCCTTACCTGATGTGCTTTTCCCTTGATGACAGTGTAAACATAATGACGTGATCCGATGCTCAGAATGGACTCGGCGGGGATGGCGAAAAATTGTTTTTTCTTGCTGCTCACCAACTCAACCATGGCCTCATCGCCAATTTTGAGGGCGGAGTTCGTATTTGGCACTTCGGCTTTTGCTTCGAAGGTATTATCGGCTGCGCGAAGTTCAGTTCCAATGCTGGAAATTTTTCCTCTGACGGCTTCACCTGGCAATCCCCTCGTTTTTACGCGGAGTTCTTGCCCAATTTTTATGCTTTCGGCCTCGTATGCGGGAAGACGGAAGCTGACGAGGATGGGATCGATGCTTACGATTTCAATCAATGTTTTTCCAGCTTCATATTTTGATCTGGGTGAAGCAGAGATAGATTTTATAATTCCAGATTGAGGGGAGGTAATGAAAGTGTTTTCAGTTTGTGCTTCAAGTGCTTGAATTTTGAGCTGAAGTTCTTCGGTTTCTTTTTCGTACAGCGAAAGTTTGCTTTCGAGATCGTCGTAGTCGCTTTGGTCTAGTTTTCCATCGAGGAGGAAGTCATCTTTATTTTGAAAAAGATATTGCGTGCGCTCATTTTTCCCTTGGACATCCAAGAGTTTAGCGCGTGCTTGTGAAAGTTGAATGTTAATTTCATCTTCAGAAAGTTGAAGAACTCTTTCGCCAGCTTCAACGTTTGTATTGAGGTCTACCAAAACATTTTCCACGTAAGCATCGGCGGGAAGGGAAATGTTGCTTGTTTTACTTGGCTCGAGCGTGCCCGAAAAACGAAGTAAGCTGGAACGTTCCTGAAGAGAAACATTTCCAACAGTTACGGGAATACTGGGAGGTTCTTGCCGAAAAAGGCGGGAAAGGAAGCCTGTTTTGTTTTGAGGTGCTTCGGCGCTTCTTCTTTTATTCTCTGAACTGCTGCATGAAAAAGAAAAGGCGACGAAAAAAAGAAAAGCAAAAACAATTGTTCTGTCCTGCAGCTTCATGCAGTGGAGCTATAGTAGATTCTTTTGGAAAAACAAGAGTTTATTTACACAGTTGGGAAGAGAAATGAAGGCTGAGGTGATGAATCTGCTTACGATTGCAGAGACAAGTTTCGCTGCTGCTTTTAATAACGATCCCTCCTTGACGGGTCTTGAGGGGCGTGTTACTCGCGCTTAGTTTTTTGTTCATTTAAGGAGTGTTTATGCTGGAAATGGATGACTTGGTCTCCCTCTGCAAACGCAGAGGCTTTATTTTTCAAAACAGTGAAATTTACGGTGGAATCAACGGATTTTGGGATTTTGGCCCTGTTGGCGTAGAGCTGAAACGCAGGGTAAAAGAATCGTGGTGGAAGTTTATGGTGCGTGACCGCGATAATGTGGTTGGCATCGACACTTCCATTATTGCGCATCCTCAAACTTGGATTGCTTCGGGCCATGTGAAAAGTTTTAGCGATCCCATGGTGGACTGTCAAAAATGTAAACGTCGTTTTCGCGCCGATCACATTGCCGATGCCGGAACCGTTTGTCCTGAATGCGGCGGTGAACTTACGGAAGCGAGAGCTTTCAATCTTATGTTCCAAACTTCGGTTGGAGCTCAAGTGGATGCTGCATCAACTGCTTACCTTCGCCCTGAAACGTGTCAGTCTATTTTTACGCAATTCAAAAATGTGCAAGTGACTTCACGTCAAAAAGTTCCTTTTGGCATCGCTCAAATTGGAAAAGCCTTTCGCAACGAAATTACGCCGCGCAATTTCATTTTTCGTTCTCGCGAGTTTGAACAAATGGAAATGGAATTTTTCTGCCACGAAGAAGAAGCCGGAAAGTGGTATGAATATTGGGTAAGCCAGCGATTTGCTTGGTTCAAACAGCTTGGAATTAATGCTGCTCGTTTGCGACTACGACAACACGAAAAAGATGAGCTGGCACATTATGCAAGAGGTTGCACTGATGTTGAATATGAGATGCCGTTTGGTTGGTCCGAAATGGAAGGCATCGCAAACAGAACCAATTACGATTTAAGCAAGCATCAAGAAGTGTCTGGAAAAGATTTGCAGTACTTTGATGACAAACGAAATGAAAAATATATTCCGTGGGTTATTGAAACTTCAGTTGGCGTAGACAGAACGTGTCTTGCCGTTCTTGCAGACGCATACCACGAAGAAGAAGTTGATGGCGAAAAAAGAGTGGTGATGAAGTTTGCTCCAAGCATTGCCCCCATTCAAGTTGCGGTCTTTCCTCTTTCTGCAAAATTATCTGAACCGGCAAAAAAAGTTCACGATGAGCTTAAACAAAAATTTACCGCAGAATTTGACGTGGCTGGTTCCATCGGAAAACGTTATCGCAGATACGATGAAGTGGGCACTCCATTTTGCATTACTTATGATTTTGAAAGTGTAAATGACAACGCCGTGACCGTTCGGGAACGTGACAGTATGAAACAAGAACGCATTTCTTGTGATCAACTTGAAAAATATCTCTCGGAACAATTGAGTGGCAAGTAACAGACGAAGCCTGGCTTCAAGGAGGATGTGTGAGTAAGAAATATGTGTATACGTTTGGTGGTGGAAAAGCAGAAGCTGACGCTACGATGAAAAATTTACTCGGTGGCAAAGGTGCAAACTTAGCCGAGATGAATCAAATTGGTTTACCTGTTCCTGCAGGATTTACCATCTCAACTGAGGTGTGTACATATTACTACGAACACGGGAAGTCCTATCCACCTGAATTAGAGCAGCAAGTAAAAGCTGCCATTGCCAATGTTGAAAAAGTGATGGATGCAACATTTGGTGACACAGAAAATCCACTTTTGCTTTCAGTAAGATCTGGCGCGCGTGTTTCCATGCCGGGCATGATGGACACTGTTCTCAACTTGGGGCTTAATCAAACAACGCTTCAAGCCATCATTAAAAAAACAGATAATCCACGTTTTGCTTATGACAGCTATCGCCGTTTTATTCAGATGTACGGCAATGTTGTGCTTGGCGTTGAACATCACAGCTTCGAAGAAATTATTACGGAGATGAAAACGAAAAAAGGCGTGAAGCTCGATACCGACTTAGACGTTGATGATCTCAAACTTTTGGCGGAACAATTTAAAGCAGAGGTAAAAAAATGTATTGGCCGCGATTTTCCAGAAGATCCCAAAGAACAACTGTGGGGTGGAATTAGTGCTGTGTTTACTTCATGGCAAACCGAACGTGCCATTGCCTACAGAAAATTAAATGACATTCCTCACAATTGGGGAACCGCTGTAAACGTGCAAGCCATGGTATACGGAAACATGGGAGATGACTCTGCCACGGGCGTTTGCTTCACGCGCGATCCTTCTACAGGTGAAAATAAATTTTATGGCGAGTATCTCATCAACGCGCAAGGTGAAGATGTTGTTGCGGGTGTTCGTACTCCAAACGAAATCACACAATTACAAGGTGAAATGCCAGAGGCTTATGCCGATCTGGTGAAAGCATATCAAAAACTTGAGCATCATTACAAAGACATGCAAGACATCGAGTTTACCATTCAGCAAGGTAAATTGTGGATGCTGCAAACCAGAAATGGAAAAAGAACAGCCGCAGCAGCTGTTCGTATTGCCGTTGAAATGGTAAAAGAAAAAATTCTCTCACAAAAAGAAGCCATTCTTCGTGTTGATCCTGCAAGTTTAGATCAGCTTTTGCATCCACGTATCGATCCTAAAGTTGACAGAAATGTTCTCTGTAAAGGTTTGCCAGCTTCTCCTGGTGCTGCTGTAGGAAAAGTTGTTTTCTCAGCTTCCGATGCAGAAGCTTGGGATGAGCGCGGCGAAAAAGTTATTCTGGTTCGCATCGAAACTTCTCCCGATGACATCAAGGGTATGGCGGTAGTGCAAGGTATTCTTACTTCTCGCGGCGGAATGACTTCCCATGCGGCCGTTGTTGCCAGAGGTATGGGAAAAACTTGTGTTGCAGGTTGTGGTGCTCTTCACATTGATTACAAAACGAAACAGTTTATGGTGGGAGAGACGGTAGTAAAAGAGGGCGATTTTATTACACTAGATGGAAGTAAAGGTGAAATTATGGTTGGTGCTTTGGCCACCATTGACCCTGAGCTTTCTGGTGAGTTTGGCGAATTTATGGAGTGGGTTGAAGCTCATCGCAAAATGGCAGTCCGCGCAAACGCAGATTCACCGCATGATGCAGAGGTGGCCAGAAAATTTGGCGCAACTGGAATTGGACTTTGCAGAACCGAACACATGTTCTTTGAAGGCGATCGCATTGATTCTGTTCGCGAAATGATTCTTTCATCTACTCGTGAAGGCATGGCAAAAGCGCTGGCAAAATTGGAGCCAATGCAACGCCAAGATTTCAAAGGTATCTTCAAAGCTATGGACGGATATCCCGTTACAGTTCGCTTGCTCGATCCACCACTTCACGAATTTTTGCCGCATACCGAAAATGAAATGGTTGAACTTTCTCAAAAAATTGGAGTTTCGGTTGATGTACTCAAGAAAAAAGCTGGAGAACTTCACGAGTTCAATCCCATGCTTGGTCACCGCGGATGTAGATTGGGCATCACTTTCCCCGAGATCTATGAAATGCAAACGCGCGCTATTATGGAAGCAGCATGCGAGCTTGCAGGTGAAGGTGTAAAAGCTATTCCTGAAATTGAAATTCCACTTGTGAGTCTTCCAGAAGAAATTAAATTCTTGCGCGAACGTTGTGAAAAAGTTGCTCAAGCTGTTATTCAGGCTTCAGGCCATGATGTTCATTACACGATTGGAACCATGATCGAACTTCCACGTGCCTGCGTTGCTGCTGGGCAAATTGTAGAATATGCAGACTTTATGAGCTTTGGAACAAACGATCTTACGCAAACTACCTTTGGTTTTTCGCGCGACGATTCTGGAAAATTTCTTGAAGAATATGTAGACAATCACATTCTTCCTCAAGATCCATTTATCTCTATTGATGAAAATGGAGTTGGTCTTTTGATGGAAATTGCAGTAGAGAGAGCCAGAGCAAAAAAACCAAATGTTGATTTTGGTATTTGTGGCGAGCACGGCGGAGATCCAAAGTCAGTGGAGTTTTGCCACAAACTTGGATTGAATTATGTAAGCTGTTCACCGTTTCGAGTTCCTATTGCACGCCTTGCAGCTGCACAAGCAAACTTGAAACAAAGCACGCATTAATCTGCGATGAGAGGCTATAAACTGAAATGAAATTGAAATCGCATGCACACAAATCGATTTTTTTCGGCGTAGTTTTATGGTGTAGTTTTCTTTGGCTTTCATCTTGTGCAACTTCAGATTTTTTTGAAGACATTGGCACAAACATGGCAAGCCCTACTTCGTTTGCGGTTGATAGTGCAAATCGCCGTTTGTATGTTGCCAATTCAAATAGCCATGTGCGCTACAATCCCGAGCAGGGAAATTTTCAGGTTTTAGACATCACTACTCCAAGCGCACCTACGCTTGTGGGAACGGCGCAGACAAAAAGTTTTACCGGCGAAATTTATTTCGATGCTGTAAATTTGTTGGCGTATGTAGCTGATCGTTACAGTGCCAACAATTCTGTAACATCGGACAATCTTCTCACTATTAATGTAGACGAAGCGTCAGCAGATTTTTTAACGCTTACCGAAACTTCAACAGCGCTTGATCCGTTTGCACTTACATGTTGCACTCCCGCAAATACGCTTCTCATCTCTACTGGAGACGGAAAGCTGCAATATGTTGATACATCAGTGTCTCCGCTTGATATCAAAACACTCAGCCTCGATGTAACGCTTTCAACAGGAGTTACCTTAAGTGAAGTTGATGTGATTGATGTTGTGGTGATTGGTACTCAAGCTTTTTTATCATTACGTAACTCTGGCATTTTGGTGGTAAATTTAGATGAAATTACAGATACCGCTGTAAACCCGGTTGATTATTATATTTCAGACTTGTCCACTCCAAAGGGAATGGCAACGGATGGAACAAATCTTCTTGTTGCTGATGAAAGTGTAGAAAGTGGAACGTTTGTTTCACGACTCGCCATCATCGATCCTTCAACACTCACCGCTCTTGCCGATAACACAACCGTTACTGTCTTAGATAAAGATGACGCAAGTCTTTTGCTGGCAAGTGTAAATGTTGGCAACGACCCGGAGCAAGTTGAAGTGGCAAACGGATTTGCGTATGTGAGCAATCTTGAAGATGATACAGTTTCTGTTATCGATCTTTCCACAAACACCGTAACAAAAACCATCACTGTAGGTGACCAACCCTTTGCGCTCGGCATCGACAGCCCCGGCAGCACTCCTACAACCCTCTACGTTTCCAACCTTGAAGGCAACAGCATTTCTATTATTGATATTGCCACACTCGAAGTAACGGCAACGTATCCTTAGGGATACCTCTTTGTCGTTCTGAGCAATTCGCTGTCATCCTGGGCATAATGGCAAAAAATGTGTGCTATTTAGGTTTGAGAAAGAAGTAATAAGCAAAGTAATTTTTTCTTTTATGAGGTGCAAGCCCACGATGTTGACGATAGTGAGATTTAAGTCGAGAGAAGTA
>Ga0210019_1001020_pt1 | contig 31537 bp, 25 predicted proteins | sample CryGeyCG2114_020_2_FD_183969 | JGI IMG/M metagenome (GOLD analysis project Ga0210019, IMG submission 183969) | Groundwater microbial communities from aquifer - Crystal Geyser CG11_big_fil_rev_8/21/14_0.20 (SPAdes) (version 2) | ecosystem: Environmental > Aquatic > Deep subsurface > Groundwater ...
CTTATGGGGCACCATATTCATTGGTGACGGTTTTGGGTTATTTGCCAGATGGTGCGACCAGACAAACGGTCAATATTCGTGGTACGTTGGAAAATATGGTTTCATATTTAGAAGAAAGTGGTGATGTGGGAGAGAGTTTGTCTGAAGATAGTTTGCTTACATACGTTTATTCTGGTTTGGGTGGACCGCCACCACCATCTTGTGATCCGAACAATCCGGCAAGAGCAGAGTTGATTAGTCCTTCTTTGATAGATATGACCAGTGAAGATGGATCTCAAACATGTCCGAATGCGGTGATCGTGGTTCAGTATGATTTATTGATGGAGCAGCTTCATGAACCGGGAGTAAATTTGAATCAATTGATTGAATTGCGATATCAGGCTGATAGTTGTGGTAGTGCTCCAGTTCAGGTTGGGATGAAAATTTGGAATTATTTAAATAAATTATTCGGACGTGACGCTCGGGCGGCTGAATGGTGTCTCGAAGAGTCAGATAATTATAGTATTACATCAAGAGTACTGGATGTGGGAGGTAGAAATGTTAGTCAAATTGAAATAACAACCAATGACGTTCTTAAGGTTGCTCATTATGAGATCCGACTTAAAAATATTGAAAATAATTGTCAATTGTTGATTCCAGATCAAAATTTCAGGTTTAATGTTGGATCAGATTATTGCCATTTTGATTCTGTTGGTATTTCTCCAGCGATGAAACAAGTTTCTGAGCGGGATGAGGTTTGGGAAGTTGCACATCTGGCCAAGTCGGGCAATACAATAATTCAGCCTTTTGCTGGCCGGTATGATTGGGATTGGTCAAGTTGGGAAAGTGGAGATAGGGATATTGTTGATATTACAGAGCTTCCAGGTTCTTGGGATGCGGCTATGGCTAATAATAAAAATGGAAATACGGAAATTTCAGCTGAAGCAGCAATTATAGATGATGATTATTTTGGTGAAATTGGAGCGACTTTAGTCGGATCAGGCCAAGTCAGTGCATATGTTTGTGAAAATCCCTGGAGAGTGCCAGCGGATAGTGCCAGTATTGGGTGGGATGATGGAAATGATGGTCGAAATATTCATTTGCGATATTGTCGTGATAATGGACAAGTAAATAATAAAATGGATGATTTACCACTACTTCGGGTAGTAGAGTCACAGTTGGGAGCTGATGTTGACACATTACAAAAACAATATTTGATGATCAGATCAGATGATATTGTGAATGAGGTGAATACAAATGACTTTGTTGATGATGTGATTTCACTGCGAATTTATGATAATCCTGATAATTTGTCTGTTCGTGAATGGTATAAAAATCAGGTGCCTCAAGCTGGACAATCCAGTTCTGATTTGAATGTGTATTGTGGCCTTGATACAAAATTTGGGCAAGAAGTATGTTATAAGGGGATTAAGGATGGAAATACGGTATATATCTCGGCTGGTAATTTGACTGGTGGCGAGATGCGGAATTATATCTTTGTTTTGGGCTATAATTTGGGTGCCAATAGTCGTACGATTGATATGTTTGCTCAGATGATTGATTCGATGATGTTTAATATTAATGTGACAGATTCTGATGTACAATTTGCAATCAGAAGGGATATTCAGAGAATAAATGATATTACGGATATAAAGAGATCTTTACAGGCGTACTATGATCGTTACACGACTTTACCGACCGTTGAAAGTGGTTCGTATATTCGGAATGTTGCATCTTCTACCTGGCCCAGTTGGCAGTCAACCCTAGCCAATGATTTGGGGACAAGATTACCGGTTGATCCGATCAATAAGATTGCTCGTTATGAACCAAGTTCCAATAGCTCATTCACCGGAGAGGCCTGTGGAGATAATGGTAAGAAGTGTTTGATCCCAGCTCATCAATGTTTTGAAGATAATGGCAATCAATTGTGTTCAGTTTGTGCTAGAGGTAGTGATCCAAATACGTGTTATAATTCTGATAGTCTGATTGTTGATATACAGATTCCAACATCTTCACCGATTGATTTGTATAGTTATTTGTATGATTATCTTAACCGGGACTTTAAGCGATCTAGAATTTCTTATAGGACAGAGGCTGAGACCTTTAATTATTATTCAATTAGAAATAAACCAAGTACGGATTTTGAAATTCAATAATATATAAACTTATGTTTGATGATCCAAAATATCAAGAGGGAGAAAGTAAATCAATGAAGTCTCAAATGCCTGAAGAGCAAAAAAAGCCAATGGCAACTGAAAAACCGATAAGTCCACAACCACAACCGGTGCCTGATGGGCAGTCAGCGGTTATGCCAGCTATGATGCCTGTTAAAAGCGGTGGTAATGTGCTCAAGATTGTGTTGTTGTTTGTGGTGGCGATTGTGGTAATTGTTGGTGTAGTATTTGGAATACTTTGGTATACTGGACGAGACGCGAGGCCAGTGGTTATGGATAATAGTGATAGCTTTAATTCAGTTGATACTTCTGTTGGTGATACAACGGAAGTGATCGATAACTTTGGGCTGTCTAATGAGGGTGCCGAGGATGGATTACTAAAAAAAGAGGATATTGAATCAAACCCCTCTAATAGCATTACAGAACCTTCATCGAATCCGCAAGAGCTTTTGGGAGATCAAAGTATTGATAGTGATGGTGATGGTTTGATGGATGGAGAAGAAGCTGTGTATAATACAAATCCATTGAAAGCAGACACTGATTCAGATGGGTTGGATGATTTTCAAGAGGTGCGCGTGTATAATACAGATCCATTGAATCGTGATTCTGATAATGATACATATCTCGATGGTGATGAAGTTAAAAATGGTTATGATCCCAATGGCCCTGGTAAGTTATTGAATTTATAAGGGAAATAAAGTAGATGATTGCAATAGTTCCAAGTAAAAGAAATAAGTTTTAAGTCAATATGGCAGAGGATAAAGACAACAAAGTGACGGCTGATTATGATAAGGTTTTTGTTATGCCGGAAGAGTATCACGGTGTCCGACCGGATCAACCACGAGAGGTGGTTCGAGAAAAGATAATAACAAAAACAAAAATAGTAAGAAAAAAAAGTCGAGCTTTGCCGATGGTGGTTATTTTTGCCTTATTTATAACGGTTAGTTTGTTGTCGTATATCGGATATTTGACTTATTTTAAACCAGCGCCTGAACCAGAGGTGATAGTGAAAGTAGTGGAACCGGAACCGGTTGTGGTTGAGCCTGAACCAGAGCCTGAACCGGTCGTCGTGCCATCTCAGGAATTTGATCCGGCAAAAATTGAACCAATAAAATTGAGTGAAATGTTTGATGTTGATGTGGATGATGATGGGTTAACGGATGCGGAAGAATTTTTATTAGAAACTGATTATCAGAGACCCGATAGTGATCAAGATAGTTATCTTGATGGTGTGGAATTGGAGAATTTGTATAATCCAATCGGTAGTGATCCGGCGAGATTGGAGTTTTCCGGGCTGGTCTCGACTTATGTCAATCCAACTTTTGATTATGATTTATTTTATCCAAAGGGGTGGTTTGCTCGATCCGTGGATCCGAAAAATTCTGAAATTGTCTTTTCTTCTCCCATGAATGAAAATGTAAGTGTTTTGGTATTAGAAAATACTGCTCAATTGACGTTGGCTGAATGGTATAGTGTTCAAATTGATGAAGCGGAGGCAAATATAGTCGAATTTGAGAATCACAACAATATGAAAGGAGTACGAAGTCCAGATGAATTTACCGTGTATTTTGCTCGGGGTGAATATATTTATGTGATTGATTATGATATCGGATTGAAAGAAAAAGCCAGCTACCCGCATTTGTTTGAGCTTTTGGTGCAAAGCTTTGTATTCACTGGCCAGGAATAATTTATGATAAATGTAAATATTGAAAAAAAAGTTCGATTTATAGTTCCTCGACGGTTGATTGAAAAAACAGCAAATATAATAAATAAAAGGTTAAAGTTGAAAAATAGAAATGAAGCCTCGGTAGTATTTGTCAGTGATAAAATGATTCAGGAGCTAAATAAAAAGTATCGAAAGAAAAATAAAGTGACTGATGTTTTGTCGTTTGTTGACGGTGAAGTTGATGGTCGGGTTGTATATTTGGGGGATATTTTTGTTGCGGTTAATCAAGCCAAACGACAGGCAAAGGAAAAGAACATCGGCGAACAAAAGGAGGTGATAATTTTGGTGATTCACGGATTATTGCATTTGCTCGGATATGATCATATAAAAAATTCTGAGGCGGAAGAAATGGAAGCGTTGGAAAAGAAAATATTAGATCAAATTAATTAATAATATATGGTAAAGTTGAAGCGATTACAACGGAGTTTTAGGTTTGCTTTGAAAGGAATTAAAACTGTTTTTAAAACGGAACAAAATTTTCGGTTACAGCTCCTCGTCGCGCTAATTGTTGTGGTTTTTGGGATTTATTTTCAGCTAAAACCGTGGGAGTGGGTGGTAATCATTTTGCTTATCTTGTTTGTTCTGGTGCTGGAAATGCTGAACACTGCTTTTGAACGTCTTGTGGATATGTTGCAACCGCGGGTTCATGTCTTTGCTCATGATATTAAAAATATAATGTCATCAGTGGTATTAATCACTGTAATTTCAGCAGTAATAATTGGTTTGTTTATTTTCGGGTCAAGATTTTTCTAATAAACTTTGAGATATAATTAGTGTGAGTTAATTATGTGTTCAAAGTTGTTTATAAAAGTGTTGAACTTATATATAATTGAATATGAAACTAGTTTCAAAAACTATGCCAGAGGAATTGATCGCGGGTCTTGATATTGGATCATCACAAATTAGAGTAGTGATAGGGCAATTTTCAAGAAATCAGGAAAATCAACAATTGAATATTATCGGAGTCGTAGAGGTCCCTTCTCAAGGTGTGAGCAAGGGGTCGGTTGTTAGTATTGAAGATACGGTCTCCAGTATTTCGACTGCACTTGAAAAGGCCGAGCGGATGATCGGTTTACCAATAGAAAATGTTTGGATTAGTATTGGTGGGGTACATATCAATTCACAAGAGAGTAATGGAGTAATTGCGATACCAAGAACCAGTGGCGAGATTCAAGAAGAAGATATTGAGCGAGTAATTGATGCGGCTAGATCAGTCGCAGCGCCGGTCAATTATGATGTGTTGCATGTGATCCCAAAATCTTTTACTGTGGATAATCAAAGTGGGGTCAAAGATCCCGTGGGGATGACCGGTTTGAGATTGGAAGTTACCACACAAGTGGTAAGAGGTCTTAGCTCTCATATCAAAAATTTGACCAAGTGTGTTTATCGAACCGGATTGGATATTAATGATATTGTTTTGTCATCATTGGCCGCGTCGGAAGTTATTTTGAATGTTAGACAAAAGGAATTGGGGGTCGCGTTGGTGGATATTGGAGCTTCGACGACAAACGTGTTGGTGTTTGAAGAGGGGGATGTGATTCATACAGCCGTTTTACCGATTGGAGCGGATCATATTACCGCTGATTTGGCGATTGGCTTGCAAACATCGATTGAGGTTTCTGAGCGAGTAAAGTTAGAATATGGGCGAGCTACCTATGAGCCAATTGATAAGAGTGAAGAAATAAATTTACGTGATTTGGGTGGTGATGATCAAGTTTTTTCAAAACAATATATTACTGAGATTATCAATGCCAGAGTTGAAGAAATTTTTGAAAAAGTTGATAATGAGTTGCAAAAGATAAATCGTAGCGGCTTGTTGCCAGCTGGTATTGTGTTGATCGGTGGTGGAGCTAAGCTGCAGGGAATATTGGAGTTGGCCAAGAAAAAAACCATGTTGCCGGTCGCTATCGGAGTGGTTCAAAATTTCAATACGGCAATAGATAAGGTCAATGACGTGGTGTTTGTGAATTCATTGGGCTTGGTGCTTTGGGGGTATCAGATGTTGGATCAGAAATCAAAGAGTAAGTTTAATTTGGGCGGTAAATTGCAATCGGCCAAAGATGTGGTAGCTGGAGCTAAAAAATGGTTCAAATCGTTGTTGTCTTAAATTATTTTAGTTTTATAAGATACATGTTTTATATATTGTGGCGTGAACGAGGAGGTTTAATTATTGATTTATTGAAATATGCCAGAAATTAAACCGGAAATTGAAACCTTTGCGAAAATAAAGGTGATCGGTGTTGGAGGCGGAGGCGGATCAGCAGTTAATCGAATGATTGAAAACGGAGTTAAAGGCGTAGAGTTTGTGGCCGTAAATACTGATCTACAAGCATTACAAAATAGTGCGGCAGATTATAAGGTCCATATTGGACGAACGACAACTAGAGGTTTGGGGGCTGGTATGGATCCAGGTTTGGGTCGAAAATCAGCTGAAGAATCTCAAAATGAAATCAGAGAACTGTTAAAGGGGACCGATCTTTTGTTTATTACATGTGGATTAGGTGGTGGTACCGGTTCTGGTGCGTCTCCAGTGGTGGCGGAAATCTCTAAAGAAATGGGGATTTTGACCATTGCGGTTGTGACCAAGCCTTTTTCTTTTGAAGGTGGTCCACGACGAAGAATTGCTGAAGAAAGTTTAGAAAATCTGAGTCAAAAAGTTGATACTTTAATTACAATTCCAAATGATCGAATTTGGCAATTGATAGATAAAAAAACACCATTGATTGATGCGTTTAAGGTGGTTGATGAAGTTTTGAGACAAGGTGTTCAAGGGATTTCAGAATTGATCACCTTACCCGGTCTTATCAATGTCGACTTTGCTGATGTAAAAGCAATTATGAAATCTAGCGGATCAGCTTTGATGGGTATGGGAATTGCTAGTGGGGACAATCGTGCAATCGAGGCGGCTAAAGGAGCTGTCTCCAGTCCGTTGCTAGAAATTTCAGTGGAAGGCGCAAAGGGAATTTTGTTCACAATTGCTGGCGGTGAAAGTTTGACTATGTATGAAGTGAGTGAAGCGGCTAAAGTTATTACTGATTCAGTTGATGCGGATGCCAAAATTATCTTTGGAGCGGTTCATAATGATAAATTACAAGATGAAATTAAAATTACGGTGGTGGCAACCGGTTTTGACGAAAAGGTTGCCAAGGATAACATCTTGAAAGTTAGTAATGAACCAATAAATTATTTTCAAGCTAAATCGTCTTCTCCTGAAATAAAAGAAGAAAAAAAAGAAGAAGTAAAGGTGGCGGATAATGCTTCCCAGATGGTTAATAATTTTATGAGTAATGCGACTCAAGCATCACAGGGTCAACAACAAATACAAGAAGAGGTACGATCTGAGGGGCCAAGAAAAACGTCCGAATCTGGATCAAATGATGATGAATTGGATATCCCGGCGTTTATTCGGAAAAAAATGATGTAATTATTGTTACAAATGTACGAATACTAGATTACGAATATACTGATACGACGAAAATTACTTGCCTGTGGCTCGATTGAGTTCGCCGAATGTCCGGTAGGCAGGGGCGCGGCGGAAGTTATACTGCTTGATGAATTGGCTTTTACAAAAGAGGTTAACTGTAACTACGAAAGCTAGGCAAATAGTGTTTGTGATTTTTACAAAATAAACGGGAAACTGACAAGTCGTTCGTAGTGAAAGTATTTTACAAAAAATAAAAAATCAGCGGAGTGATTCGCTGGTTTTTTTGATTGACATATTTATAAAAATATGATAATTTTTGCTAATACCCAGCGGGAGGAAGCGGATGAATCATAACAAGAAGTTCGTGATTACGGGCTGCTCCGGTTCAGGCAAAACCTCATTGGTGGAAGAATTAAAGCGTTTGGGGGTTCTAACTGTAGCTGAGGGCACGCGGGAAATTATTGAAAGTATGATTCGGGAGGATAGCCCGAATCTTCCATGGAAAAATCGTCAACAATTTCAGATGATTATTGTTCGTCGGAGGGTGGCGGATTTTGTCACGGCATCTGATAGCCATGTTTGTATTTTTGATAGAGGCTTGCCGGATGAAATCGCATATTATTTGAAAGACGGTCTAAAACCATCAGAATTTTGCCTCGATGCCTGTGAAAAATTCCGATATGCTGATATGGTTTTCTTCTGCCCCCCGTGGCCGGAGATTTATACCAACGATGGAGTCCGGCAGGAAAGTTTCAGTCAAGCTAGCCACGATGCTGATTTGGTGCGGTAGGCCTATGAGAGTTTGGGGTATCGGATTATCGATGTGCCTGTAGGAATGATTCAGGAAAGGGCGGAATTTGTCTTATCGATGATTTCACAATTGGTGGATGCTGAGTAATCTAAGACGCGTTAATTCGCGGCACTCAAACAGGAGGAGGCAAGATGAAGCAACCCAAAGGTGTTCTTTTGACTGATTTTGATGGAACGGTGAAGCGTAATTCAATTTTTTTGGATATCGTACATGAGATGGTCAGGGTTGGTTTGCTGAATGAGCAGGTGGCGGCTGAGATTGATGCTTTCAAAGAAAGCTGGGAAGCACGAGAGGGTTCTTTTGATGATTATATGATGAAGGCAGTCAGATTGTTTGAGGCTAATTTGGCTGGAGTAGCGGTCAGTGAGTATGATGCTGTGGTCGAGCGAGTTTTGAGCCGGGAAAAGAACAATCTATATCGTTTTTCTCGGGCTTTGATACAAAAGAAAATTGATGATGGTTGGTTTGTGTGTGGAATCAGTGCCTCACCTGAGAGTGCGGTCAAGGCTTTTGCCCGAGCTTGGGGAATGCATGAGGCTCATGGAACTAAAATGTTTAAAAAAGATGGTGTTTTTACTGGTGAGCGAACACTGTTAGATCGTGAAGGTAAGCAAAAAGTGATCCGCGGTGTGCTTGAACGTTTTCCTGATGTGCCGAGGGCAAAGATTTGGGCTTGTGGTGATACGACCGGTGATTTTCCAATGCTTATGATGCCAGAAGTCGGCACGAGTATTTGTATTAATCCGTCGGCAGATCTGATGAAAGCAGTGCTTGACGGTGGTTATGATGCTGTGACCAAGACTTGGTTTGTGATTGAGCGTAAGGACGTGATTTATGAATTTTGGGCTTTCCCTGGGCAGATTAGTCGGGCATATAGAATTCATAGAGTTGATACAGGCTTGTTGGCTGGGAACTCGGTGTATTTTGATGAATTTAGATCGGTTGAGAGAGTCGAGATTGAGATGTTTTATGACACCAGCAATAATAATCGTACATTGTTGAGTTGATTAGAGGTTAACAAACCTCTTTTTTGTTTGTGGATAAGTGTAGTTTTTTGCGGTATTAAATTTAACGACACTAGTTTTTTTACCAGAATTTGAGTAAAGGCCGGATATTTGGCGGCTACTACATATAGTGGTATAATTTAGTTAATAAATACCATATATGGAGAATTATGAAATGCCCAGTTTGTTACAATGAAGACACAAAAGTGCTGGATTCAAGGGTGGCGGCTGATGGCCTAGCTATTCGTCGACGAAGAGAGTGCAGCAAGTGTAATTTTCGATTTTCAACTTATGAAGAGGTTGAGCTTCTTGATGTTTCTGTTTTGAAACGTGATGGAAATCGAGAATCTTATTCGCGAGAAAAAATGGAAAAAGGCCTTAGACGAGCGTTGGAAAAGCGAGAGTTTGATGTTGAAAAGTTCAAAAAGTTGGTGAATAATATTGAACGGGATATTCAGGTGTTTATCAAAAATAAAAAAGAAGGATCGGTAATTTCAAGTGAAGATGTTGGAGCGATTGTGATGAAAAATTTAAAAAAGGTAGATAAAGTGGCCTATATTCGTTTTGCTTCCGTTTACAAGTTATTCACTGATGCTGAGGAGTTTGAAGAAGAGGTCAAGAAGTTGATAAGGAAGAAGTAATAACAAATTTACGAATTGATGGCAAATACTACGAATGTTTTTTATGATAATAATTAAATATATATAATTAGAGTATGTACGCAGGCAACAAAATAATTCAAATTCGCAAGCGTGATGGACGCATTGTTGATTTTGACCAAGCGAAACTTCAAACGGCAATTTTTAAAGCATTGCAGGCAACTAAATCAGGGGGAAATGAAGAGGCTGAATCATTGACTGATTTGGTAATCAAGAAATTGAATGAGAAATTTCATGAGCGAACTATCCCAGCGGTAGAAGAGGCTCAAGATATGGTCGAGAATACATTGATTGAAGCCAAGTATATTCAGGCGGCCAAGGCGTATATTATTTATCGAGATCAACACGCTAAGATGAGAGATCTTGATGCCATGATAAATTCTGATGAGTTGATGGATGATTATTTGAAGCTCAAGGATTGGCGAGTGAAAGAGAATTCCAATATGGATTATTCGCTGCAAGGATTGAACAATTATGTCGCCTCTACGATTAGCTCTCATTATTGGCTCAATAAGATTTATCCGCCAAATATCAAAGATGCTCATGTGAATGGTGATTTTCACATTCATGATTTACAGCTTTTGGCGCCATATTGTTGTGGGTGGGATTTTAAAGATTTAATTATGCGTGGTTTTGGTGGGGTGAGAGGAAAGGTTCAGAGCAAACCGCCAAAACATTTTGCTACAGCTCTCAGCCAGTTGGTCAATTTCTTCTATACTTTACAAGGCGAAGCTGCTGGCGCTCAGGCTGTTTCCAGTTTTGATACTTTGGCCGCGCCGTTTATTCGTTATGACAACTTGGATTACGAGCAAGTAAGACAGCAGCTCCAGATGTTTTTGTACAATATCAATGTGCCAACCAGAGTTGGTTTTCAGACACCTTTTACCAATGTTACTTTGGACTTATTTGTCCCTAAAAGTTTGGCTGAGGAGTCAGTGATTATCGGTGGAAAACCACAAAAAGAGAAATATGGTGAATTTCAAATGGAAATGGATATGTTTAATCAGGCTTTTATTGAAGTGATGATTGAGGGCGATAAGAGTGGTCGAGTGCTTAGTTGGCCAATTCCAACCTATAATGTGACCGCTGATTGGGATTGGGACAATGCTATTATTGACAAGATAATGGAAATGACCGCAAAGTATGGTATTCCTTATTTTTCTAATTTTATTAATAGTGACATGAGTCCTGATGATGCTCGTAGTATGTGTTGTCGATTGCGGCTTGATAATCGTGAGCTTAGAAAACGTGGCGGAGGGTTGTTTGGAGCCAATCCATTGACTGGGTCAATAGGAGTGGTAACGATTAACTTGCCTCGGGCTGCCTATGTGGCCAAAGATAAGGAAGAATATTTTGAGAGAATTGGTGAATTGATGGATTTGGCCAAGCAAAGCTTGGATATCAAACGAAAAGTATTGGAAGAGTTTACCAATAATGGTTTGTACCCATACTCGATGTATTATTTGAGTGGAATCAAGGAGCGGTTTGATGAATATTGGAAGAATCATTTTAATACTATCGGACTAAATGGTATGAATGAAGCGGCCTTGAATCTGTTGGGGCAAGATATTACAACGGTTGAAGGTCATAAATTCGCTCGTCAGACGCTTGATTTTATGCGTGAGCGACTCATGGACTACCAGAATGAGACTAATCAGCTATTTAATTTGGAAGCGACTCCAGCGGAAGGTACAGCTTATCGTTTTGCTCGTTTGGACAAAAAACAGTTTCCTGATATTATTGTAGCTAATGAAAAGGCGGTGCAGGAAGAGGGAGCTGATCCATATTATACAAATTCATCACAATTGCCGGTCGGCTATACAGATGATATCTTTGAAGCTTTGAAATTGCAGGATGATTTGCAGACTCGCTATACCGGTGGAACGGTTTTACATGGTTTTTTGGGTGAAAATATGCCATCAGCGGAAAGTACCAAGAGTTTAGTCAAAAAAATTGCTGAAAATTTTAAATTACCTTATTTTACAATCACTCCAACCTTTAGTGTTTGTCCAGTTCATGGATATTTGTCTGGTGAACACGAATTTTGTCCCAAATGTGATGAAGAAATGGGTTATGTGGAGCATGCGGATGAAATGCTTAGAAGGAGTCTGTAATGTGGATAAATATTGTGGTGGTAAAGTTGTTAAAAAAGTTATAAAATAATAATGCTTAATCATGATCTTGGATCAATAACAAAAAAAGTTGTCGACCAAGAAAATAAAAACAAAAAGTATGCCAGCAGAAAAGCTACAAAGACAAAAGTGTGAGGTGTATTCTCGTGTGGTCGGATATTTGAGCCCAGTTCATCGTTGGAATAAAGGTAAAAAGGCCGAATTTGGCGATCGAAAAGAGTTTGATAAAATGCTTTCTGTTAGCTGTGAAAAATAGTTGTAGTTAATTTTATTTCAAAATATTGTCCCTCGGCTTTGGTCGGGGGCTTTGTATCTGAATGAGGATTTGGAGAAAATGTGAATAGTGGATAGTGGTTGGAAGCGGGAAAATAGAACGGGAAATTAGGTGAATGGTATAGAGGTTCGCGATTGTTGCGAATGTGCGAATTTAATCAAAATACTCATTATTGACAACTGATAACTCACAACTGTTCCCTGACTATTGATTACTCTTTACATTTTACTTATTACATATTACTTTTTACTAATTACTCATTATGTTAATAGGTGGTTTACAACAAATGACATTGCTTGATTATCCGGGGCAGGTAGCCGCCACGATTTTTACGGTTGGCTGCAATTTTCGATGTCACTTTTGTCATAATCCGGCATTGGTTTTGCCTGAGAAGTTTGGCGAAGGTTTGAAAACGGAAAAGGATGTGCTGGATTTTTTGCGAGCAAGAAAAAAATTGCTGGATGGAGTTTGTATTACTGGTGGTGAGCCGACTTTGCAAAAAGATATTGTAGAGGTGTGCGAATCAATAAAAGATTTGGGTTACAAAATAAAACTGGATACCAATGGTCTCAGACCTCATATTATTCAAAAGTTAATGAAGAAAGATTTGATTGATTATATTGCAATGGATATTAAGGCGCCATGGAACAAGTATGAACAGGTGGTGGGAGTGAAAGTTGATTTGGATAAACTCAAGCAAAGTGTTAAAATTATAAGAGAAAGTGGTTTGCCGCATGAATTTCGGTCGACAGTATTGCCGGGATTGCATACGGCGGAAGATATAATAAGAATGGCGAAACAGGTGAAGGGGGCTGATGCTTATTATATCCAAAGGTTCCGGTCAGAGCCGGAATTGGTCAATCAGGAATTTGTGTCCGAAAATAAATTTTTACTCAAAGATTTAGAGGCCATTAGAAATGAAATTAAAGATTGGTTTAAAGTGTGTAAGGTGAGGTAATCTGGAGTTCTCAGTTTAGAGGAACCGATAAATTGTGAGGTGGATATGAAACATTTATACGGCGGGAAAATTATTATTTGGATATTGGTTGCTTTGGTTATTCTTTTTGTTTCATATGTTTTTATTCCAAGACTTTGTTTTACGGCTTATTTGGGTTGGAAGTTGAATGATTATAAGAAAGAACTGACTGACTGCGTAAATTCTCAAGTGTTGTCCGCCGCAAATAGACCATCAAATGATTTGATATGCAGTTGTTTTACGGAGGCTGACAAAATTGTGGGATTAAATAATGATTCGGGCTCATGGATTGTTGTTGATTTGGAGAAGCCAAAATTAAACTGGTTTTCACGTCAATTTTATGATTATCGTGGTGACATGATTTTTGAAGCCAGAAGTTTTAGATCTGATTTGATGACTCGGGTTCGTGAGAAGTTTAACATTCGCGGGTATTATGAACCGAGCTGTATTTTGTATGACTTTTTTTAAATTTATGCGCCAAAGGCGCATCCGCCTAAGACGGAGAATTTAGGATTTATAATTTAGCATTTTATACCTATATGGAGGGATTTGATTACAAGAAAATGGAGATGCTTTTGCAGCGAAATTTGGATTACACTAAAAAGGTTTATGAAAATACGGAAAAAATTCGCAAGTACATAATGTGGATTCGAATTTTGAATATTCTCAAGTTGGTAGTGATTGTTTTGCCGATTGTTTTGGCGATTATTTTTCTTCCGCCATTAATCAAAGAGATGGTTCAATCTTATTCTGGGGTTTTTGATCAGGTGGATAGTCTGCAATCAGGGAATGTACAAAATATTGATGTTGATGTATTGAAAAATTTATTAAAGTAATTTATGGATGAACAAATATTATCACCGGAGAAAAAAGAAGAGATAAAAAAAGATCATCGATTGATTCAGACTGTGATGATTGCTGTGTTTGTAACGGCGGTTTTTGTTGGGCTTTTGGTTTGGCTTTTGGCCTATGTGATTTTTGAACCGATCGTAACTGAACAGCAAATCACGATCAAAAATTTGGAAAGTAAAATTAACGAATATCAAGAGAATAATACTGATAGAATTCAAGAAGAAGATGGCAGTCTTACAGATTTGAAGGTTGATGAAATTGACAGTATGATGGATGAAATGATGGGTACCGGAGATGAAAATGAACGCCCTATCGAGCAAACGGTTCAATATTACAATCGAGATTATGAATTTGCGATGACTTTCCCAGCAAGTTGGGCTGATTTTGAAGTTAGAGAATCGAGTAATGATTATGGCGGACCAGTGTCAATAAAGACTTTTTATTTTGGTTTTCCGGCTCAGGACGATTTGTTTGCGGTGACCGTTTGGAGTCTGGAAGAGTGGAATAAATATGTAGAATTGAACCCGGAAAGAGCACCATCTATGCTTGTGGCTAGAAATGATATTTGGGGGTGGGTTTATACTTTTGAACAAGGACAGTATACGGTGAATGATGAAATGCATGATCGGTTTAGTGAGATTGCCCAAATCAGACAGTCATTCAAAGCTGATCCAGGTCGCAATTGGCCACAATAATTTTTTATAATAAAATGACCAATCTGTTATGATTGGCTTTTTTGTTTAGTAAAAGAAAAAAACTGCATGTTGGCAGCTTAGATTTGTTTTTGGGGCATAAAGGTTCGATAAGTTCTGAAGGCAAAGAATCCACCGAGAAGAAGAATGATAAAAGCGGCGATTTGGGCGTTTTTGTCAGAAGAACTGAATTGGCAATAAGCGGAAACAGACAGAAGGCTGAGGCAAATTCCCAGGTTGATATACTTGTGATTGGTGAGCTGACTAGGAAGTTGAAAAAAACAGCAAGTAGCAAGGAAAATTACAATCAGGACAATTCCTGGATCCATGGTGCCTCCTTCTGTGAAGTGCTGCTCTTATTTTAGCTGAAAGCTATAATTTGTCAAACAAAAAACCGAGTGTTACTCGATTGGTTTAATAGAATGATTAGTGACGCAATTCTCGACGTCTTTGCCAGCGTTTGAAGCGATCAATATTCATGAACAAGATTGTCAGTAGCAAGAAGATGATTGGAAAGAATAACCAGGTCCAATCATCGAGCAACGCATAATTTACAAAATTCATGGTGCTGTTAATGATATAGACGGCGATAAGAATCGGTTGATAATACAAGGGTTTCATTTTCAGCCAACTAATACAGAGATTTGGGATGATAACGTAGGAGATCCCCATGAAAATCGTACAGAATGCCAGCCAGGTATCAAGGTTCATGATTTCTCTTTGTAGTGCGGTGATATTAATTGGGGTTAAGCTTTCGCTTCATGTAAACAGAACCAAGTCCAGCTCCTGTCAGCATACACATGAGGAGAAGGGCTAAATGGCCAAATGTATTAGCAGATGCTGGGGGTAGACTAAATGAAGCATATCCTCGAGCCAAGCCCCAAGCCAGAATATTGACAATAATGATAACGATTAGAGCGGTTAGGTGCTTGTGATGAGCGGTAGTAGGTTTCTTGAATGAAAAATAAAAATAAACACTGAATGAAATTAGACTGAGCATGATCGCAATGATTAGCATCAGGATGAACATGGCTGTCTCCTTTGTTGATTGTTTGGAACTTGAAATAATATCATAAGACTGGTTTTTTGTCAATGGTTAGTTTGAAAAACAAAAAAATCGAGTGTTTACTCGATTAGTTAGTGGTTTGTTCAGTAGTTTCTTTACTGATCTGGTAGGTAAAGATTAGTCGAAATAGGTTGGTGCAGAGAATAAATATGCTCATACCTAAGGTAAACCCAAAATTTTCTGCTAGTTCAAATTTATAAATCAACAAACATCCAACGAAATATAGAGTTGCAAAGGCGAAGATAGTCAAAATGTATTTGAAGTTGTGTATCAGTTTGGGAGCAAAGCCAATAAGGATTAGATTGGTCATAATAACGCCGATAATCATGGTGATGGTGTTAACGAACATTGTTGCTCCTTGTTGGCGGATTGGTCTTTAGTAGATATAACCGTAAAATTTGTGTACCGAGAATAAATAAGTCACAAATAAAATTGAAAAAATAAGTATTCTCATTTTTAATCACAAAGATGAAAGCCAATAGATTGGCCGCAGCACAGAGAATTGCCGTCGCGATGATGAGAATAATCAGTTTTGCATTGTTCTTGTATCGAGCTTGTAGAGAAATAATCAATAAAACCACAGTGCCAAGAGAAAATAGAGCTGCAATTGTGTCCATATTGTTTCTCCTTGTTTGCGCAGGATCAATAGGCTATTTAAGCATATAGTGATATAATTGTCAATGGTTAACCATAACTACAAAAATTTTGCAGTAATTATGAGATGTGCTAAACTTTCCGAGTTAAAGCTATGAATGATTTGCAGCAACAATTAGAAGATTTACAGCAAAGACTCCTGCGAGCGTGGGGGATTGTTGATATTGGGAAAAAACAGGAGCGGATGGAGGCTTTGGAACAAGAAATGAGTAAACCTGGATTTTGGAATAATCAAGACAAAGCTCGTCATATATCTGAGGAAGCCAGTGGTCTGAGAGATGAGATTGATTTGTGGCAAAAGTTTAAACAAGATTTGGAAGATTTGATGGAAATGTTGAAGCTCGATATTGAAGATCAGGGAGTGAATATGCGAGAAGACTTTGAAAAGCAAATTGCTCAGGTGGAAAAAAGATTTGCCCATATGGAAGTGAGTTTATTGTTGGCGAGTAAATATGACAAAAAGTCAGCGCTGGTTTCTCTTTATGCCGGGACCGGTGGAACTGATGCTCAAGATTGGGTGGAGATGCTTTTGCGGATGTATTTACGATTTGCCGAAAAACAGGGGTGGAAAACGGAAATAACCAATATCTCTTCTGGCCAAGAGGCGGGTATCAAAAGCGTACAATTTGAAGTGGAAGGACGATATGCTTATGGTTATTTGAAAGCTGAGTCTGGTGTGCATCGATTGGTCCGGATTTCACCGTTTGATGCGGAAAAGATGCGGCACACCTCATTTGCGATGGTGGAAGTTTTGCCATGGCTTGATGATGAAGTGACGGTGGAAATAAATCCTGATGAGCTTCGGATTGATACTTTTAGAGCCGGCGGTCATGGTGGTCAAAGTGTGAATACAACTGATTCGGCGGTTAGAATAACCCATATCCCGACCGGTATCGTCGTGTCCTGTCAAAATGAAAGATCACAAATTCAAAATAAAGAAAAAGCTTTCCGTCATTTGCAGTCCAAGTTGCAGCAATATTATGAGGCGGAAGCGGAAGAAGAAAAACAGAAATTGAGAGGTGAATACACTGAAGCGGCTTGGGGTAATCAAGCGCGGTCTTATGTTTTGCATCCATACAAGATGGTCAAAGATCATCGGACCGGAGAGGAAACTGACAAGGTAGACGTAGTGCTGGATGGTGAAATTATGCCTTTTGTTGAAGCTTATTTGCGCACTGAGGCTAAAAAATAGTATGCGGAAATCAACAACTTTAATTATAGTTATTGTGTTAGCGATCATTATTGCGGCCGGAGCATTTTCGGCGGTGTTTTTTTGGGCTGAGGATGATTTGGTGTTTGAAAAAGTTTATTTGCCGGAGCAGTTGGTTTATTTGGATTTTGATCAGTGGAAAAAAATACAGCAAGAACAGATTGCTTTATTTCAAAAAAAAGAAAAAGAAGAAATTACTTTGTTCGCCGTAGGCGATATTATGATGAGTCGAGCGGTTGAGCGAAAGATGCTCGCCAAGAATGATTTTATGTATTGTCTTGAGCCGACTCGGAAGTTGGTGCAGTCGGCCGATATTGCGATGGCCAATCTGGAAAGTCCGATAATTGAAGGTCCACTGGTTGATGATGGTTCTTTTTCTTTTCGGGCGGATCCGCGTTCAGCTGAAGCTTTGGCTTTGGCTGGGTTTGATATCTTGAGTTTACCCAACAACCATATTATGAATTATGGCTCAGAAGGTTTGGTTAAAACATTTGAATACTTGGGAAAAAATAATCTTGATTATGTTGGGGTGGGGGAAAATTTGAATAAAATAGTAAATCCATTGATAAAAGAAGTCAAGGGAATAAAAATTGCTTTTTTGTCCTATGCTTATGGCCCGGAAAGTTATAAAGCGACGACTGCTAGAGCTGGAATGGCACTTATGGATACTGAGCAATTGATTGCTGATATAAATACAGCACATGAAGAAAAAGTTGATTTGATTATTGTTTCAATGCATGATGGTGTTGAGTATGTCAATGATCCAGCGGTGCATCAAACTGAATTTGCTCACGTGGCGATTGATAGTGGCGCTGATGTGGTTTTGGGGCATCATCCTCACGTGGTGCAAAAAATGGAAATTTATAAAGATAGATATATTTATTATAGTTTGGGTAACTTTGTTTTTGATCAAATGTGGAGCCAGGACACTCGAGAAGGCTTGGGGGTGATGCTTCATTTGAATAAAGAAGGAGTAACGGACGTGGAATATTATCCGATTGAGATTCAAGATTATTGTCGGCCGGAGTTGGTGGAAGGAGAACAGGCGGAAAAAATTATTGGTAAATTGGGGAGTTAAATAAGTGAAGTAACGCGCCGAGGCGTGTTTTGACGGAGAGAAATAGAATAAAAAGGATGAGAACAATTAGTCTTGTTATCCCGAGCCTGCCTGCCGGTCCGCTTCGCCCGATTGGCAAATCGAGGCGAGTAGGCAGGGTACTCGAAGGGTAACCGTCTATTAGGCAACTATGCTTTGAGAGCCCTGCCTAACGGCAGGCAGGCTCAGCATGACAAAAATTAAAACAGGGAAGCACGAGAACATTCTGCCTACGTTAAAACTACGGCGACAGGTGAAACATGAAAGCAGGATGGTGGAAAACAAGACAGTAATAAAACAATAAAATAAAAATAAAAATTACTATGCATGAGTACAAGTGGGAGATAATTCATGATTTTAAAAATGTAAAATTGTCAGGGCCGTTGACTGCCTTATATTCAAATCAACTGATTCAACAAATTGCGAATGGGCTATTGGGCTTATTTATTCCAGTGTTTTTGTATCAAAGATTGCAGTCGTTTACTTTAGTCGCTTTGTATTTTTTGGTCAGTTATGGTTTGTGGTTTTTGTTGGTACCAATTGGAGCCAAGATGATGACAGCCTTTGGGATCAAAAAATCATTGATCATTTCGGTAGTTTTTGTGGCCATGTATTATTGGTTTTTTAATTTTTTTGATTCAACCGGAGATAGTATGTTTCTGGTTTTTGCTATTTTGGCCATTAATATGTGTCGGATGTTGTATTGGATTCAGTTTCATACAGATTTTGCTAAATTTACCAACCGAAAAACTCGAGGTAAACAAATTTCGCTTTTTTCGGCCATTGCTTCTTTGGTGGCGATTTTTTTGCCGTTAATTTCTGGGTTTGTACTGGAAAATTATAGTTTTAGTATGTTGTTTATTGCGGCTAGCTTTATTTGTCTTGTGTCTGCTATGCCGCTTGTATTTTTACCGGAAAAGAAAGAAGAATTTACTTTTGGTTATTTTGAATCATATAAAAAGGCGTTTGCCAAAAAAAATCGGAAAAATTTTATTTCATACGCAGCTGATGGAGCTCAGGGGTTTGTTGGAATGGTTTTGTGGCCGCTATTTATCTGGTTGGTGATGAATGAAAGTTATTCGGCGATGGGTATTGTTTCATCGGTGATTATTTTGGGCAGTATTGTGGTCAAATTGGTGGTTGGTGATTATACCGATAAGTTTGACAAAAGAAAGGTAATGAAGTACGGTACCTTTTTGTATTCACTCGGCTGGGTGGTCAAGATTTTTGTAGCGACCGGTTTTCATATTTTTTTAGCCAGCACTTATCATAGTTTTGCGGCGATTGTGATGCGGACGCCATACGATGCTTTACGATATGAAAAAGCGGCTGATAGCGGTAATATGGTTGATGAGTATAATGTTCTGCGAGAGATTTCGTTGAATTTTGGTCGAGTATTGATGGTGGTTTTGATGATGGGACTTTTGGTGGTGACACAAGATATTAATTTGAGCTTTATTTTTGCGGCAGGAATATCATTGTTGATTAATTTGATTTAAGTAACAAATCAGCGATTACTACTCCGCCAGAGGATGGATGCGTCCTTCGGCGCAGAATTCAACAAATGCAGAATCTAAAATATTATGAATGTGAGAGAGTTGATTAAAAAATATAATGTAAAACCCAAACGAAGTGCAGGGCAGAATTTTTTGATTAATCCAGAACCGTTGCATCAGATTGTCAAAGCGGCTGAATTGACCGATCAGGATGATGTGTTGGAGATCGGGCCGGGACTGGGAGTCTTGACCGAAGAGCTTTTGCCCCGAGTAAAGCGAGTGGTGACGGTGGAGCTTGATCGATCTTTGATTTATGTGCTCAAAAAGCAATTTAAAAGAGCGGAAAATTTGACCATAATCAATAACGATGTTTTGAAATTGCCAATTGAAGAGATTGTTGACAATTTTGAAGGTGAAAAATATAAGATTGTCGCTAACATCCCATATAATATTACCTCACATTTTTTGCGAAAATTTTTGGAGCATGATCTGCGTCCAACCAAAATGGTGTTATTGGTGCAAAAAGAAGTGGCTGAACGGGTTGTCGCTGAACCAGGGAAGATGAGTCTGTTGGCTTTGTCGGTTCAATTGTTTGCAAAACCAAGGATTGTGACCATCGTGGGGGCAAAGAGTTTTTTTCCAGCACCAAAAGTTGACAGCGCGGTTTTGGATTTGGAGGTGACCGGTCCACGGTTTGAGGTCGACCAAAAGCGGTTTTTTCAGTTGTCTAAAATTGGTTTTTCCGCCAAAAGAAAACAACTCAAAAATAATTTGTCAGCCGGATTGAGAATTTCCAGTGATGAAATTGGTCAAAAATTACAAGAATTAGGTTTGAAGGAAACGGTTCGTGCGCAGGAATTATCTGTGGAAAACTGGGCTGATTTGACCAAAAAACTGCCAATTTAGGCGGATCCAAAATATAAAAAAAAGGACAGTTTGAAGCTGGTCTTTTTTGTTTAGATTATGTGAATAATTATCTTCGTTAAAGAGTATGTTTGTGGTATAATTGAAATGAAATAATTTACGTTAATGAATCAAGATCGTCTACATGAAGAAGACCGATCCTCTTTTGATGGTAATCAAGAGAATTATTCTGATTTTAAAAGAAATAATTCAGCTCCAAATAGTTTCAAGGATTTAAATCACAAACAAATAATATTGGGTTCAATGTTGGTGATGATTTTTGTTTTGATTGTGGTGGTGATGGGGGTAAATGCGAAATCTTTTTTTGATGTGCCAATACCCAATGCCGATAAGTTGACGAAACAAAAGGATGGTGTGACCGCTGAAGACATGTTTAAAACCGAGGCCGATTTGATTGCGGCAGAAAAACAAAAAGATACTGATGAGGATGGTCTTAGCGATTATGATGAGTTGAATTTATGGAAAACCAGTCCATACTTGATTGATAGTGATAGTGATGGGCTAACAGATCAGGTTGAGGTAGAGTTGGGCAGTGACCCCAATTGTCCTGAAGGTAAAGAGTGTGCGAAAACAAGTTTTACTGAAAATTTGAGTCCGAAGCCTCAGGATGTGACCGGTGAAGAGGCTCCGACAGCGGCGGAAATTCGAGTTTTGTTAGTCGGTGCAGGCTTGTTTACAAATGAAGAATTGGCCGTGGTTGGGGATGGTGAATTGATCAGTATTTATAATGAGATATTAGCTCAAGAAAATGCTGCGACTACTACTACTACTACTACTACGCCAGAGAAAACAGATCCCCAAAGCTATACGATTGAAGAATTGAAACAAGTCTTGAGAGACAGTGGAGTAGATGAAGAGACAATCAGCGCTGTGAGTGATGAAGAATTAAGGGGAATTTTTCAGGACGCTTGGAGTGCAGCCAGTGGTTCTTAATAATCAAGAAAATAAAATATATATACAAATATGCAGCACATGAAATCTAGAAAAAGATTCAGTGTAAAAAAATCGTTGCTTGTTGCTTTGCTGATTTTGATGGCCAGTTTTTTTGTTGCAAATCATGTGCTGGCTGCAGCGGTGATAACAAAGAGTCCAGAGAGTGACGTTATAGAGTTGATTGGTCAGTCAAAAAGTGCAGCTACTCATACGGCGGATAAAGTGGCTGGTACAATTAAGGAGCGAATTTATAAAGTATTGGTCAAAAGTGCTGCTTTGTCACTCAAAAATTTATCAATCAGTTTGACCCAAGATTTGTCTCGGCGGTCAATTGAATATTTGGAAACAGGGAGTTTTGGTCAGCAACCGATTTGGTATGCGGACACTTGGACATCATACGTGGATAAAGTTGAAGAGGCTGTTCTGACGGATGTTTTGGCTGATATTAGTTTGTCTGGACCATGGGCGGAATATTTCGATATTTGTGAGCCAAATGTCGAGCTGAAGCTTCGGATTATCCGCTCAGTAGAGAAGGGGGCTAATAGGGATCCATTTGACCGAAGAACCAAAAATCAGCGTTGTTCTTGGAGTCAGGTAAAAGATAATTGGGAAGGTTTTACTAAAGATTTGAAAGATCGATATTATGATAATCCGGAAGTCGCTTCATTTTTGGCGATTGATCAGGTGGTTAAGGGGTTTGAGCCACAGCAAAGTGAAATTGGTACTTATATTTGGACTTATGATTTGCTTGAGACAAAGCAGAAGGAACAAGTAAAGGCTTTGGAAGATGAACGAAAAGAAGGTGAGGGTAGTTATAAGGCGAAGACTAACCCAACAGGAACGGTAGTCCAAAACCCGCCAGGGACAGCTGAAACTGTGACAAAAAGTTATATTGATAAATCGTTAAAAGCGCCAGCTGAAGAACATGCGCAGGCTTTGGCTACCATTGAATCAATTCCGGAGGCGATCGGCTCGACAATTTTGAATTCTTTTGTTTCTAAAAGATTTGTGGATGCTTTGTTTAATCGAGTGGCTCAAGGATTTGTGGTCAGGCCGGATACTTATAATTCCAGTCAAGGTATTTATGATTATTCTGCCAGTGCTGAACGGAAGATTGCCAAGATTGAAGAAGTCAGATTTTCAGTGTCAACACGAGAAGTTGATTTACTTAGTGAATATACAATTTGTGATCCTAGTATAGAGCGTCAGGTCAATCATTGTGTGATGACTGATGATTTTGCCGATGCGGTTCGAAGTGCTAGTTATAGTAATGCTATGACGGTGAGGCAGGCTGTAGATGAAGCCTTTTTGGATGGCGGTTTGCCATTTGTCAGCCCAGTTGATGACCGGAATTTGAATCCTAATTGTTATGAAACCGGATATTGTTATTCCAATTTGATCAAGTTGCGTAAAGCCAGAATTGTTCCGATTGGTTGGGAGTTGGCGGCCAAGAAAGTGGGTGAGACCAATCCAAATGGAGATGATCGGGTTAATTTGAATTTACTCATGGATTGTTTTGATGGGATTGATACGTCTTCAAAGTGTACCGGTTATGCTGGTTTGGTGGATCCAAATTGGGTGCTCAAATATCCAAAAACTCGATGTGATGCGGTTGGTTATGGTCCGATTTTGATTACCAGTGGAGCTGAGGATAGAGATGAGTATTGTGCTGATCTCAAGAGTTGTGTGGATGAAAATGAAGATGGTTCATGTAATCATTATGCTTATTGTGCGGCGGAAAAAAATGTTTGGCAGTTTGGGGCTGAGCAATGTCCCGGTTATTATGATTCTTGTACTGCGGTTGAGAACATTAATAATGGTAAGAGAGCCAATTATTTATTAAATACGGTTGATTATGCCAGTTGTTCCGCCGACGATGTTGGCTGTTTGGGGTATAGTACTTGGCTTGCGGATACTGATGGCGGTGACCGAGATTTTTCATTGGAGTTTCCTGATAATTATTACCAGTCCGGATCATCAATGGTTTATTTGAATGAGAAAATTGAATCAGAGACTTGTTTGTCTGATGAAGAAGGTTGTTCCAGAGTGATTCATACGGGTAAGGAATATGGTACCAATTTGGTGCCCAATGGTGGTTTTGAATATTTTGAAGGCAATACTGATGATGGTGAGGCAGACGTTATTGATGGTTGGAATACTGGTAATCAAATTGTGGTTGGTACCGGTATTAGTGCGACATCAGTACAATTGAGTTTGGGTGGTCAGTTGACCGGTTTGCGATCAATTGCAATTGCTCCAAAAAAATATGTCAGATATTTTATATTTTCAGTTCAAACAAGGACAGATGATAGTCTCACATTGACGCCAATGGTATCAAAATTTAATTTTGATAATAATACCGTGTCAGCGCCAATTAGTGTTACCAAAACATCTGATTCACCTGATTTAGATCCACTGAGAGACACATATATTTATGATTCGGGCGAAACACCGTCGAGTGCTGGTAAAGAACTTTGGCAGATTGTTCGATTGGCGCCGGGAATTGGCTATTTGAATTTTGATATTCGAGCCAATGCTACGGCCGTGGTTGATAATGTGTTGATTGCTGAATCGGAAGGGCCGTTAACAGGAGGAATCGTTGCGCCATTTTATTCTGATTATGGCCGTGTGGCTTATGATTACTTGAAATTAGCTCCAGATCATTATGCTTGTTATGATGCGGATAATTCTTTTAATGAAAATATTTCGCAAGCGGTGGTCTCAGGTGATACCAAGTGGTTTACGCCAATCAAGACCGTGGATATAAATAGTACCAATGATGATAATAGTTGTGGTAAATTTGCTACATTATGTTCAGCTGAAGAAGTTGGGTGTCAAGAATATATTCCGACCGATGGAGGACGTTCAGTGCCCGGAGTGACCAGTTATGATGATCAATGTCCAGCTGAGTGTGCGGCTTATGATGCTTTTTCTCAATCAGCGACCAGTCTAGCTTTGGCTGACTATCCACTTTATTTTATTCCATCAACGGCTGATCAATGCCCAGCCAATCAGGCTGGTTGTGAAGAATTTACCAATTTGGATGAATTGGATCGTGGGGGAGAATCACAAGAATATTTCAAGTCTTTACGCCTTTGTTATAAGACCGAAGATCCGGCTAATGATAGTAGCTGTGGATCTTATTTTACTTGGATTGGTGATGATACCTCTGGTTATCAGTTGCAGGTTTACCGCTTTGAGATGGATGGCGATAATCCGAAGGTGACCAATATGGCTCAAACAGCTCTTGTGTGTAATAGTACCAATTACGATCCGGTTAATTTTCCTGAATGTCGTGAATTTATCAGCGAATCAGGTCAAGTTTTTTATCAAGTTTTAGATAATTTAGTTTTGTGTTCAAACAACTGTCATCCATATCGAAAGACAATTCAATATGAAGGTGAAGCGGGTGGTGTAGCAGCGTCTCAGAAATGTATTGATCGTGGTGGTGAAATGCGAAATGGAGAATGTATCTTTATGGTAGAACCGGATTTGAGTCAAACTTGTACGGCTGCTAATGCTGGTTGTCGAGAATATCGGGGTGATGGGGCGAATGATCAGGAGACAATCTTTTCTGATTCATTTGAAGCTTCCGTTTATAACTGGGAAGGGGCTAACGTCAGTCTTTCAACGGAATCGATGATCAAGGGTGGACAATCACTCAAGGTAATGCCCGGATCATCAAATCAAGCGTCATTATTGCTGCCGTTGAGTTTGTCTGTTGGTGAGCAGTTTGCGGTTGATTTTTGGGCCAAGGCTGACGCTACAAATGCTCGGGTTGAAATTTTCTTTGCTCATGAGGTTGGTAATATTACTTCGACTGAAGTCAATATTGACCAAGCAACTCAAGGAAATATTGAATTTTACCATTATACTTCGGATGTAATTGTTCCAGATGAGACTGTTGTGCTGATGATACTCCGAGTCAGTGGAGAGACGGTTTATTTTGATAATATAAATTTAAAACGATTAAATGATGTTCATTATTTAATCCAAAATTCTTGGAGTACCCCATCGAGTTGCGACCAGACTTTGGCTGGGCAGTATCTGCCACAAGCACAACTTGGTTGTCAGGAATATCGAACGCCAAAGGGAGTGAGTGAATATCTCAAGAGTTTTAGAAGTTTGTGTCGCTTTGATGCGATTGGTTGTGAAGCGATAATAGATACGCAAAATTCCACTACCCCATTTAGTTCAGCCTTTAACGCCAGTCCGGTAGATATTTGTACTGAAGCCAAGGGAGCGGGGGTTTTGGCTGTTGGAGCCAGTTGCCAGGATGATTTGGTTAGTTCAATGTGTCCAGATGGTAGTTGTACCACTGTGTCCGGAGTGTCTCAGACGGATTATGATAATTGTTCCAGTTTGTTAGAAGTGGTTTATGTTGATCCGACTACCGGACAATATCAGTCAACGACTGATATTGAAAGTTTTGTTAACAATTATTCTGTGGCTGATTTGGATCCGGCATTACTTCGAGCGCATGGTTTGATTGATTTGGCTGTTCAGGTTGGAGCTCTTCGAACCACCATTCAGACTGGTGGTGGTGCGGCTGCAGCGGCCGCAGCGGCAGCAGCGGCAAATGGTCCGGATGTTTATTATCTGGATGAATCAAGGGTGAATGATTGCCGGCTCAAAGTAGTCACTCAGGGCTATTGTGAAATTTTGGGTCATAGTTATCAAAATGGTGGTTGTTATAAAGATCGGGATCAATATACGGTGCCAGCTGATAATTTGTTATATGCAGTTTACGATGAAAAGAAAACTTGTTCAGATGGGGCTCTCGGTTGTATGATGGTTGGCCGGCCGACTTATGATGAAAATTATAATGTAGCGACGGTCAGCGGTGATCCGCAGTGGGATACAAATTATTATGTTTTGGATCCAAATAATTTGGATGATCTACTTTGTCGCGGGGCCGATAGTCGATGTCAGGAATTCCAGGATGACAATGATCAAAAATATTATTTCAAAGATCCAGGGGAGAGAACTTGTGAATATAAGACGGTGGCTAATCCAGATGGTTCTCGAATTGAAGGTTGGTATAAGGCTGGAACCGATATTCCATGTGGTAAGACAGATGGTAATGTCGTGATGTCCGCTACCAAGGATTATTATGGCGATGGGGTAAACCATTTGATTCATAGTAATGACCCGGATTATTCCAGTTTGATCAATGGGAAATTGTTGATGAGTTCAGCGTCTATGGCAGCAAACACGTCAACTTCAAGCAAATCTTTTGCGATTGATACTAGATGGCGAGATGCTTTTGCTACCGGTACATTATCTTTGGGGATGACTTACAAATATGACGCGGCCCTGAATTTGATTCTCAGAGATCAAGATGGTGATACGGCTCAGACTCAATTGCAATTAACACAAAGTACGGATTTTACAAAGACTAATATTGCTTTAAGTTTGTTTGGGACAGGTTTTGATCGGACTAAAATTACATCATTTACCATTGACGTTTTATCAAATTCAATAGAAGTCCAGGATGTGGTGCTGCGAAGCAGTGTGGGTGAATTTGATGTGTTTCCTGGCTGGGTGGGTGAATGTAAACAAAAGTTTAGTGGTTGTACTGCGTTTATTGATCCTCTGGATGTGTCTGGTGGAAGTTCAGTCGGAGAAGCTTATTATTATATCAATGATGAAAATATCGATGAGTGTGCTGGAGTCAGTCAAAAGGAAGGTTGTTTGTTGTTCCAAGATACATCAATCAAAGATTCAAACGGTAATATCAGCATTGTTGCCAGTGCCGCTCTGTCATATCAAGCCAGTGAGGCTGCTGGGGGCGGTTTGGTAAATGCTGAGGCTGGATTACCAAATGTGGATGATTTGCTGAATTTGCTTTTTGATGATGCCACTGAGTGTAATGGTTTAATTAACCCGAGCTGTCAAGATTATTTAAATCAATATTGTTTTGTTGACGCCAAAAATAATAATCAGCAGTTTATGTGCGCGTTGCAGGCCTATACCGGCAATGTGATCGCTTCAGCTGGACAAACCGCAGCTTACAACGATTCAGGCTGTGCGGACAATGAACAATTTGTGGCTTGTTATACTTTGAAAAAAAGCTCTTTGTTTAATAATACAAATAGAATAATTAGTGTGGACCGAGATCGTCAGTGTGCTGAGTGGTATGACTGCAAGGCGGGTCAATACACGTTTGATCCGGTGCAAAATCGAGAAGTTTTTGTCTGTCAGGATTTGGGTCTTTGTGACTCAATCGGTGAAGGTGAAGAAACCGGTAAGTGTAGTAATTTTGTGGATGAAGGTAATACGGGATCATTGTTGGCTCAGAATGAGCCAATGAGAACCGGGTATCAAAGTCGGGATACCAGTTGGAATGCCCTTGATTATAGTGGTTATTCCGTGGCTGACAAGTATCCGCTTCAATATTATGATTCCTTTGATGTTCTAAGGAATTCGACAGAAAAAGACTATCGGTTAGTGCATACTTATAATCCTGTCGCAGGTGGTAATCGATATGATTGTGAAACTGATGATGATTGTGCCGGTTTGGATGTGTGCGCTGGTGGGCTTTGTATTGAGCCGATTTCTGGGACGAACTTACTTGATCCATTTGGTTCTCCGAGTTCAGCCTGTCGAACTTATCCTCGAGTGGATTCACCATTCCCAGCGCAAGTCAATGATACAGATGCCAAGCGGGCGGTGTTTGAAAATGCCAATACTTGTGTTTCGTATTATAACTTTATTGATGCCGAAGGATTTCAACACACTGTGACCGGTAATTTTTCAAGTGATGAAGATTGTGCTTGTAATTATTTGAAAGTGACTTATGGTAATCGGGCGATTGAAAAATATTATGATGTATCCAACAAAGTAGAAATTGCTAATATTGATGGCTATTGTCAAGATGATCCAAATAAAGCTTGTGGCTGTACTGGAGGACTTGTAAACACCAAAACTTTTTGTAGTTCTTCTGATTGTGGGCAACGTACAAATGATGGAGATACTGTTTTACCAGACCAGTGGGGTACTTGTATGCTCAAGGATGAAGAACAGACTAACTATAAAGGTTGGGAAGGTTATTGTTTGGAATATGACAACAGTGTGTTGGTCAACGGATCAAATTCAAACAAGGCTTGTTTGACTTGGTATCCACTCGATACAATGAGTGGTCTTCAAGATTTGTATAATCAATATGAAAATGCCGGTTATCAAAACTTTGTGGCCGGTGATGATGTCGGACAGCTTTATTGTGTGGCTGCGGCTGGCCAAAGGGGTGATGCCAATGTTGATTATGTGTTGACGGTACCGGCGTCAGAAAGTAATGGTGCTTTTAATGATACGTTCCATTTTCAAACCGGTTATTCTGCTAGTGATGAATATATAGAATTTTATAAACCAAAACCGAATGGATTCCAGGATGTTTATATGGATCAGATTGCTGGGATTGCGATTGAATGTACTGATGGTCAGGATGGTGACTGGTGTGGTAGTGTGTCATGGCGGACAAACAATCAAGATGTGTTTGCTGATAACTCGGCATATACTAAAGCTAGCGGGGCTTTATCGGGAATCAATAATAAATTTATTATTCCTTATAATATTAAAAATGATAAAATTTGGCCCGGACCAGAAGAATCTTCTTGTTTTGGCAATAGATGTGTGGCCCGAGATAAACAACTTCCAAATGAATATGGGGTGACAGATTGGCGCTATTGGCAGGTTGTCTGGGAAAATATAGAAGGAGAAGAGTTTGATTTCGGCGTACCCGTGACTCGGGGAGCTGGAGATAATAATTATATGTTTGCCGGTCAAGGATATAATCCGAGTACTGGGTCATGTTCTAATATCCTTACCGGTGGGGCTGGAACGGCAGATTGTAATGCCGATGGTAATTTGACTATATCAACGGCAGGATACAGAAATGGCGCTTCTGCTCAATTTTCAACTGTTTCTTGTAATCAAAATGATGATGGTGAATATGTATGTCCGACTGGTAAGCCAGGTGTTTGTCGACAAATAGAAGATGGGTATTATTGTGCTAGTGCGTGTACGGCGGCTACTGAAACAACAGCTTGTAATTCTCAGGCTGGTTGGGGTTGTGCCGTCGATGATCCAACTGATGATAATGATGAAGTTGATTATTGTGCAATTGGTGTTAGCTATGGCGGAATTGCAGCAAGAACTCTGGCCGGAGCTTGTAGTGCTGAATCCGGTAGCAACTATTTTGGTTTGAGGGTAATGTTTGATAGAGAAGGTAAATATCAAGGTATTTGGTTCGGGCTTTGCGATGAGAGTACCAGCTATGGTTATCAGGAATTCAAAGTTCATTTCTTGCTCAATGAGTATTGTGCTGAAGTGGTCAGAGTGGCTCAGGTAGGAGATGGTGGTATCTTGGAAAATAAAGCTCAGACTGAATATTTGTATGAAAGTAAATATGGACAGGTAACTAGACTTCGGACTGGCGCACCGGAATATAATTTGGTGTTTGGTTCGAAATATACCCCGTTGGGTAGTGCGAAAGCCGCTGGAGCACCGGATGATTTATTGTTGGTTGGTGATCTATCGAATGCTGATTATACAGATGAAGATCCAAATGGCAGTCCATTTAGTTTCATGAGACAAATTGATATCAAAGCTGGTAAACCATGGGGTTGTCCAGATGGTGATTGTGCTAATTTGACTACAGAGAGTCGAATCATCGAAGTCCAAGATAACAACTATTCACATTTGACCGCTATTTTTGCCAGTGTTTACGCCGGTTGGGCGTTTGAGCGAGGAGGAGATGTGGCTAATTATTATACTGAAGATCGGACATATAAGATTGATGTGGCCGGTGATCGTTCAACTTCAACCACAATCTTCCCACCGGTAGTGGCGGCAGCAGTATTGCCGGCCTCGGATCAGATTCTCTCTGATCCCGTCACCGGGCAGCCAGTTTATCAGGCGATACCGAAGACGATCAGTCTCAACGGTCGAAGCAGTGGTGATTTGGTGGTGTTCAACGGTAAGGAGACGGTGATTACTCAGTTCTTTGCGTGGGCCAATACCAGTCAAATGCCACTCCGAGAGGTTCATCTTGATTGGGGTGATGGTGAAACTCCAGTATATTCAGATGGATTATTCAAAAATTATAAGACCAGATGTCAGAGATTAGAACGTGAAGCATTGGGTGCGTGTTATGTTGTTGGTGGATCAGCGACCAGTCAGATCAAAGGCTTTAGTTGTTTGGCTGATATTGATTGTGGTCCGGGATATGTTTGTAATGCTGATCAGACTGAGCCTAGTTTTGGTGATTCGATTGAGGCCTGTGACGAACAAGAATTCTTCAAATATGAAAATCGATTTACTTGTGATGGTCCAGATGATGCTGAGTTGACCGGCGGTGATCCTGATAACAATAATGTCTGTCGGTCCAACAGTGATACTGATTGTTGGAATGAAGTAGAACAAGCTTGTCAGTTTGTCCCACGTGTCCAAGTCAA
>Ga0210019_1001021_pt1 | contig 31500 bp, 35 predicted proteins | sample CryGeyCG2114_020_2_FD_183969 | JGI IMG/M metagenome (GOLD analysis project Ga0210019, IMG submission 183969) | Groundwater microbial communities from aquifer - Crystal Geyser CG11_big_fil_rev_8/21/14_0.20 (SPAdes) (version 2) | ecosystem: Environmental > Aquatic > Deep subsurface > Groundwater ...
GCTTCTTGGCGAACTTGTACATGATGGTCTGATCGGGCAGCGATTCGAAGATCGGGTCGACGACCTTCTCACGCCACTGCAGGGACCGGTTGGACGCGGTCACGGAACCGTAGGTTTCGAACTGCGTGCTGGCCGGCAGGACGTAGACGCCGTCCTTGCGGTCCGGAATGACGGAAGCGAAGGTCGGAACCGGATCGATGACGACCATCATGTCCAGCTTTTCCATCGCCTTCTTCATTTCCGGAAGGCGCGTCTGCGAGTTGCAGGCGTGACCCCAGAAAACCATGGCCCGGAGGTTGTCCGGCTGATCGATGTTCTTCTTGTCTTCGAGAACGCCGTCGACCCAGCGGCTGACCGGGATGCCCTTGCTTTCCATCAGCTTCTTCGAGGCGAAGCGGCCGAGGACATAGTCGTAATCGACCTGCCAGACGCGGGCCCAGTGCTTCCACGAACCCGTCGCCAGGCCGTAGTAGCCCGGCAGCGAGTGCGACAGGATGCAGAAGTCGGTGGCACCCTGGACGTTGTCGTGGCCGCGGAAGATGTTGGCGCCGCCGCCGGCACGTCCCATGTTGCCAAGGGCGAGCTGCAACACGCAGTAGGCGCGGGTGTTGCTGTTGCCGTTGGTGTGCTGGGTCGAGCCCATGCACCACACGATGGTGCCGGGACGGTTGTTGGCCAGCGTGCGGGCGACCCGCTTGAGCTGCGAGCCGGGAACGCCGGTGACGCGTTCCGTTTCCTCGGGCGTCCATTTCTTCACCTCGGCGCGGATTTCGTCCATGCCGTAGACGCGCTGCTTGATGAACGTCTTGTCTTCCCAGCCGTTCTCGAACACGTGGTAGAGGATGCCCCAGATCAGGGCGACGTCCGTGCCCGGACGGAACCGCACGTACTCGTCGGCATGCGCGGCCGTGCGCGAGAAGCGCGGGTCGCAGACGATGAGTTCGGCGTTGTTCTGCTCCTTCGCCTTCAGGATATGCTGCATCGCGACCGGATGCGCTTCGGCGGCGTTGGAGCCGATGAAGAACATGGCCTTCGAGTTGTGCATATCGTTATAGGAGTTCGTCATGGCGCCGTAGCCCCAGGTGTTGGCAACGCCGGCGACCGTGGTCGAATGGCAGATGCGTGCCTGGTGGTCGCCGTTGTTGGAACCCCAGAAGGCGTAGAACTTGCGGAACAGATAGGACTGTTCGTTGCTGAACTTGGCGGAACCGAGCCAGTACACGGAATCGGGGCCCGACGTCTTGCGGATGTCGAGCATCTTGTCGCCGATCTCGTTGATGGCCGCGTCCCACGAAAGCCGCTTCCACTTGCCGCCTTCGAGCTTCATCGGGTATTTCAGCCGGCGCTCGCCGTGGGCGTGTTCGCGAACCGACGCACCCTTGGCGCAGTGGGAGCCCAGGTTGAAGGGGCTGTCGAAGCCCGGCTCCTGCCCGACCCACACGCCCTTGTCGACTTCGGCGATGACCGTGCAGCCGACCGAACAGTGCGTACAAACGGATTTGACTTGCGTCATGCCTTTCGCCGCCGCGGTCGCCGCCTTGGCCTGTTTGGCCAAGCCCAGCGGAGCAGCGGACAGAAGCGCGGCGCCCCCGGCGGTAATCCCTGAACGCTTCAGGAACGTACGGCGGTCCATGGACCCGCCGACCACCCCGGCCAACGCCTGCTTCAAACGGGGGCCTATCGCCACCCCGTCGCTCTTTTTGGTGAGCATTGAGTTTTCTCCCAATGTTGGTGGGTTGAAACCTGACTACGGCCTAGAACCTCGCAAGGTCGTAGTACGTTTTGACATGTTCGGTTTCACGATAACCCGACGATTTCGGGCCATCGGAAACCACGGCCGCTTCCGCGGATCCCTGGGAAAGCGCGACCGCGGCAACACCCGCAGCGCCGCCGGTGACGGCTGCCTTCTTCAGGAATTCACGACGGCCGAGCTTTTGCTTTTGTTCGCTCATTGCGGTCTCCTCAAAGCTTGTGATCACAGTTACTTCCACTTCGCTTGGTACCAAACGCCCGTTCCGGGTCTTGTTTTTAACGGCGGGCCCGACGTGGCCGATGCCCGCAATTCCCATACTCTTCATCCGCCGCCCGGCCGTAGGCTCCCTATTGCCCGAAGCCGTAGGCGTCGCGTTCGATCTCCATGAACAGGCGACCGATGGTGCCGACGGGCATGTAGAGTGCCGCCGACCTGGCCTTTTCCATGTCGGCGAAGAAATGGCCGGCCCAGGGGGCGATATGTTTTTCGAAGAACGCCCGCTGCCGGTCGAGGCTGGCCGGTGCGCCAAAGGCGCCGGTGATCAGGCCATGCATGACCTCGCAGACGAAGGCGATATGGTCTTCCGGGTCCGCGACGCCCTCGGCGCGCGCGATCCCGAACTCTTCCAGATCCCGGCGCAGGTCGGCAAGCGGCTTTTCGTACACGAAACCGGTCAGATACTGGGACCCGAAGGGCGCCAGTTCGCCGCCCGCCCCGAACCCGTAGAACAGCACCGTGAATTCTTCCTCGGCGACGGCCTGCGTCGTCCGTTTGGCGAGCGCGGAGAGTGAATTGACGGCCTGGCCCAAGGCGCTCTCGTCGCCGCTCAGGCCGCGCACGAACTCGATCGTGTCGCTGTCCATGGGTTTCGCGAGCAGGCGCGACAACAGCGCATAGAAACCAGCCCGCAGCATGTCCTCTTCGGGCACGGCGGAATCAATGGTCCGGCTGTTGGTGTCGGAAAGCGGCCGATCTCCCTTCGGGTCGCTTCCCATAGTGGCGCTGGCCTCCACTTGGAAATTCCTCGTTTTCCTTCCGCCGGTTCCGTCTGTTAAGCCGACGGATTCCGATCCCTGACGAGTGGGTTTGTTATTGCGTATCGGGGCCTCTGGCCGACCCTCTACGGATACTCTTCCCCACTACCATGCAAGTGAACGCCTTTTCATCCGGCAAGTCAACGCCAAGCCCATTCCGCGATGCGGAAAAGCCGGCCTTAATCCCCAGTTTTTTCATGGATTTAGTCGATATCGGCGGGCCTTTCACGACACCTTGAGCGGCGACAAATCAGGCGAGATCGTCTTCGGCCTCGCCCAATCCGTCTCCGTCGGCGGCGGCCTCTTCACCGGACGCCTCGGAGCGGGACGGCCCGGGGCGCGCCGGGCCGGGAAGGCTTTCCGGGGCCGGATAGCGCCGTCCCGGCGCCTGATAATAGGGGTTGGGCGTATAGGTCGGCTGGGTGACGCTGGAGCCGCCCCGGTCCTGGACCCGGCGGGCCTTGTCGGCAACCGTTTCCTGCGCATCTCCCTCCGCTTCGGTTTTCGCGGCACCCGGCAAATCCGCGTCGCCCCGCCCGGCCGCCGGGTCCTCCGTTTCCGCCGCTTCCGCGTGTTCGGGTTTGGGCTTGTCGCGCCAGCCATAGCCGCCCTGGTCCGGACGGTAGGAGGTTGCCCCGGCGGCAAGCTGCGCCAGCATGGAATAATCCTCGCCGTATTCCTGCATGCCGTCGATGAAACCGAAGGCGGGGTCGCTCAGCCACAGCTTGCGCAGCGCCTGGCGGCGCAGGAATTCGGGCACCCGCTTATCCAGGAAGGCGGCGAAATCGCTGTCCGATGTCAGTTCCTCGACGGGCGGCAGTGTTTCCACATAGGCAGCCTCCTCTTCCGTCAGCGCGCGGGCCTCGGGATCGGTGTCGGCCGCGCCAACCGGGGGGGTGGCCGCCACGCTTTCCGGCGGCACGGCCCCGGCGCGGGCCGCCGGGGCGGCTGCCCCCCTGCCTGTGCGCGGCACCGGGCCATCGCTTTCCTCGACGGGCTCGCCGCGGGCACGCTTCTGCTTTAGACGCGACCAGCGGCCCAGGGGGTTCTCGTCACCGGTGCTCATGCGTTTTCTCTCATTCGTCCGTCTCCACCAGGGGCCGGGGGCGCAGGCCGCCCTTGCGCGGATCGTAGGCCTTCTTGTTCTTGCGTTTCTTGAAGGTTTCCTCGACGTGGTGGGTATCGACGAAGGCGCCGAGCCAGGCCGCCAGCTCGTCGGGCATGGGCACGCCCTCGACGATCATCTCGGAATCCTCCATGTAGCTCTCCGCCTCGTAGGGGCAGACGGTGACGAGCTTCGGCACAACCTCCTCGTCCTCGGCCTCCTCGCCGGGCGCCAGGACGACGTAGATATGGGGGTGGAAGCTGCCGAGGTTGGTCTTGTAGCCCTCCGTCTCGCCGGCAAACAGTTCCAATTCCAGGGTCGCGGCGTGGAAATGGGCCCATCCCTCGCCCTCGCGGATCAAACGCCAGCCGGCGTCCTCCTCCATGGACGGCATGCCCGGCACCACGGCAACCGGGCGGTAGGTATAGTCCTTCCACGGGTTGTCGATGGCGCGGCGCTCGACGATGACGCCGACGGTAACGGCCTGGTGGCGGGTCATCGCGCCACCTCCGCCATCAGGGTTTCGGCCTCGGCCAGGTTCTCCGGCTTGTTGATATTGAAGAAGGGATCGAAGGGCACGATCGGGAAGTCCACGTGGACGATGCGGTAACGCGCGGTCCAGGCGTCGATCTTGCGCATGTCCTCGCCGACCATGACCGCACGCAGGTCGTCCGCCAGCGCCACCGGCCACAACGCGAACACCGGATGCGTACGCCCGCCCGACATGGCGCAGGCCATGTCGGCGCCGTCGACTTTGAGCGCTGCATGCAGCCGGGCGACCAGCGTTTCCGGGAAGAACGGGGCGTCCGTGGCGAAGGAGGCGAGCCATCTTGCCCCGGGATGCTCCGCCCGCGCCCATTCCATCCCCGTCAGGACGCCCGCAAGGGGCCCGGCATGACCTTCGATCACGTCGCCCGCCGTGGGCAGGCCGTAGGCTTCGAATCGCGCCGGATCGCCGTTGATGTTGAGTAAAAGATCGGCAACCTGGGGCTGCGCACGGGCAATCACGTGGTCCAGGATCGGCCTGCCGCCCAGCACGCGCAGCGGTTTGTCGCCGCCGCCCATGCGTCGCGCCAGGCCTCCGGCCAGCAGCACGCCAACCGTATCGGCAGGCGCGCTCATCGGCTGCCCTTGCGCCGCAGTTCGATGGGCTCGTCTGCCGCTTCGTCATGGGCCGCATCGAATTCGATACGTTCCTGCCCGGCCAGCGCGATGAAGCGCTTGCCCCTGGCGCGGCCGATCAGGGTCAGGCCGACCTGCTTGGCAAGCTCCACCCCCCAAGCCGTGAAGCCCGAGCGCGAAACCAGGATGGGGATCTCCATCTGCACGGTCTTGATGACCATTTCCGAGGTCAGCCGCCCGGTGGTGTAGAAGATCTTGTCGTGCCCCTTCCAGCCGTGCAGGAACATGAAACCCGCGATCTTGTCGACGGCGTTGTGGCGGCCGACGTCCTCCATGTACAGAAGCGGGCGGTCGCCCTGGCACAGCACGCAGCCGTGGATGGCCCCCGCCTCCAGATACAGGGACGGCGCGGTGTTGATCTTCTTCATCAGCGTATAGAGCCAGGACGTCTTGATCATCGCGCCCCGGGCCAGCGTCACGCGCTCGAACTTCTCCATGACGTCGCCGAACACGGTGCCTTGGGCGCAGCCGGAGGTCAGGGTCTTCTTCTTCAGCTTTTCCTCGAAATCGGTCTCGCGTTCCGTGCGCACGACGACGACCTCCAGGTCCTCGTCGAATTCCACCGCCGTCACCACGTCGTCGGGGCGCAGCATGTTCTGGTTCACCAGGTAGCCGACGGCGAGATATTCCGGGAAGTCGCAGATCGTCATCATGGTGACGATCTCGCGGCCGTTGAGGAACAGGGTCAGAGGCCGCTCCACGGTGACCGAGGCGATCACGGGCGAGCCGTCCTGGTCGATGCCCGGCACCTTCTCGGTCAGGCGCGGATCATCGGGGTTGGGCTTGACGACAAGCTCGCCGACGCCGTCCGCGTAGGTAACGTCCAGCGGATTCGTTCCCGCCTTGAAGGTCTCTTTCTCGTTCTGGCTCACGCCCTGCTCTCCCAAACCACCCCGGGCCGGGCCGCGCCGCCGGTCTCAAACGCCGGGTTCGCGGAATGGCCGAAACATGGGGATCGGGAGTGTCGGCGGCAAGGGACAAGAAATCAAGGGGCCGTGCGGGACACGTGCGTGACCGCACTGTCTCTTCTCGGCAGCGGCGCGGTTTCCTGATATCAGGAATGCTTCCCGCCAACGACCACGATCACGCCGCCCATGCCTTTCCCCGACATTATCCTGATTCGCCACGGCCAGACCGAGTTCAACCGCGAGGGCCGCATCCAGGGCCAAGGAAATTCGGTGCTCACCGAACTGGGCAGGTCTCAGGCGGCGGCCTATGGCCGGCTGCTGGCCGAACGTTTCCAGCCCCTCGCCCCCTTCGCGCTTTACCGCAGCCCGGCCGGTCGCTGCGCCGAAACGACGGCGCTGGCCGCCGCCGCCGCGGGGCTTGACCCCGGGGCCTTCGTGGTCGACGAGCGGTTGAAGGAAAAGGGTTACGGCCGGTGGGAGGGCATGACCCGGCCCGAGATCGCCGGCGGCGGCGAGGAGCGCGAACTTGCCGCCATGGACGCCGATCCGTGGGGCCACCGCCCGCCCGGCGGCGGCGAGACCCTTGCGGAGGTCATGGAGCGGACGCGCCGCTGGCTGACCGGCCTGAACCCGGCGCAGCCCGTCGTGGCAGTGAGTCACGGCGGCACTGGGCGAACTCTGATCCGCAGCTACCTGGCCCTTGAGGCCGAAGAAGCCCTGGCGATCGCCATGCGCCAGGACGTCGTGTTCCACCTGTCGCGCCGCGGTCTCGACGTCATCGAGACCGGAGCCGACATGAGTTAACCATAATATAGTTAATATAAGAATTCAACCTACGCCGTCAACCAGCAGCAGCGTCCCCGTGGCCGAGGCCATGCGGATGGCGAGCGGCTTTTCGTATTCGGGCGAGGCGTGCCAGGCCCTGGCCGCCGCCATGTCGGGAAAACGCAGGACGACGGTGCGCGACGAGGGGGCTTCGCCCTCGAGAGCCACCTGCTCGCCGCCGCGCACCAGGTATTCGCCGCCGTGGGCGGCGATCGTCGCGGGCACCAGGGCCTGATATTCCTTGAAGGTTTCCGGGTCGGTGATGTCGATCTGCGCGATCACGTAGGCGGCCATCGGCGGCGTCCTCCCTCTCCGTTTCCTGGGACCGAGGCGGGAAGGCTACCCCAGATGCCCCTGCTTGACCCAGAGCAGACAGCCCTTTTCGGTGCTGGGCGAATGGAAGCTGCCCGCCGGCAGGCGGAACCAGGTGCCCTTGCCATGGAGGCCGTTCTCGTCCTCCATCGTGCCCTCGAGGACCAGGACCTCCTCGCCGCCCGGGTGGCCGTGGGGCCGGCCGGCGCAGCCCGGACCCATCTTGGTCAGCCACACGCGCTCGTTACCGAATTCGTGGAGCGGCATACGGAACAGCCCCGGGACGTCGCCCTCGACCCAGTTGCCGTTCCGGGTATCGATGGTCACCTGGGTCTGGTCGGCGGGGTCCATCTGGCGCAGCTTGACGAAGATGGTGCAGCCCTCCGCCGTCTTGGGCGCGTGGCTGGAGCCGACGGGGTTGCGCACGTAGGTCCCGGCCGGAAAGTCGCCGTGCTCGTCCGAGAACACGCCCTCCAGAACCATGAACTCCTCGCCGCCGCCATGACGGTGCGTGGGGAATTCGGATCCGGGAGCGTAGCGGACGATGGAGGTGGCGCGGGCGACCTCGTCGCCGTCGCGCTCCAGCATGCGGCGCTCGACACCCGGCGACGGCGAGGGAATCCAGGACAGCAAGGTGGAGTTGATTATCACCGGCTGCGAAAAATCGGCATGCAGTTTCATTTGCCCGGCTTCCTTGAACAGGCGGAACGGTTTCGATTGTCCGGAAAGATGGCCGCCCGCCGCGCGCCGGGCAAGCCGCCCCGCGGGACAAGCACTTTTTCCCCGTGGGCATTTGTCGCGCCGGTGCGGCCCGCTAGACGCCGCGCCCGGCCCGCGGCGCGAACCATCGTCCCGCCAGGGTGTCCGCGCGGTCCAGGTATCTGGCGAGATAGGTCCGGGTCTCGGCCTGACCGTCGCTGCCGTCGCTGCACCATTTCCTGAGCACCGCGAGGAACAGAAGCGTGAGGCCAACCTCCTCCGCCTGGCGCTGACGGCCGCCCGCCGTCATGCCCGCCGCGTCGCGCAGCCACTGGATCAGGCGCGACAGATCGAACGCCATGGGCACATAGTGATGGGGATGGAAGGGCCACAGCTTGGCCGCCAGCATCTGGGCCGTCACGGAGCGGTGCGGCGCCATGGCGTCGAACCAGCGGAGCAACAGGACATTGAGCCGGTCTTTCACGGGCCGCCGGTGGAACCCGCGCGGCGGCGACGCCAGCATGGCGTCCCGCGCACGGGCGAACCAGGCGTTTGCGATGGCGTCCTTGTCACGAAAAATTGACGCCAGTTCCGCGGGCGCCATGCCCAGGCCATCCGCCAGCGCGCCCAGGCGAAAATCGTCCCAGCCTTCGGCCTCGGCAAGGGCAAGCGCCCGGTCGACCACCGTATCCGCCGTGACGCGGGTTTCGGCGGCCTTGGCCTTGCCGGTTTTCCGTCGGGGTGCCGCCAACGGCGCCTCCCGTCGATGTCAGGTCAGTAGACGAGCTTGCGGATGTCGTCGGCGTTGGACGACCACCTGGACCACTCGCGGGCGCCCAGGCCCCAGTCGTTCACGGTGGCCTTGTCGATGCCCTGTTCGATCAGCCAATGGCAGGTCTTTGTCTGCCCCGCCGCCGCCGCGTACATCAGCGCCGAATTGCCGTGGGGGTCGATGGCGTCGATCTTCATGCCCGCCTTCAGCGCCTGTTCCAGGGTGTCGCGGTCGCCGCGCTGGGCGGCCAGCATGAAATCGTCGACGGAAAATCCGTTCTTGCCCGAGGCGTTTCGATCGGCCATGAGTCTTTCTTCCTTCGCCCCGGGGGTTTTACCGGCTCCGGGCAATCCCCACATAATCGGGGCCGTTCGGGGTATAGTTAGGGATTGGGGAGCTGAATGTAAACGGTCCTGAGCGGTACGGCGAAGCACGACGTTTTCATTCGCCGGCTCCGGTATCGCGATAGTAGCCTGCATAAAAGGCAGATTCCAACACACGAGCACCCCGAAGGGTGCCGCATAGGGAAGCATCGGTCTTATGAAACTCAATCGGAAGAATGTTCTCGTCTGTGACTGCGAAGGGACCATGACCATCGACGGCAGGGCCCTGGCAAAGGCCTGCGCCCAGGGGGGCGACGCCGACGGCGATCTCAGGGTCGCGACGCACCTGTGCCGCCGCCAGATCGAGGAGTTCCAGCGCGTCGCCGGCGCCGCCGGCCAGGCGGGGGAAACCCTGTTGGTCGCCTGCACCCAGGAGGCCCCCCTGTTCCTGGAAACCGGGAACGAGATGGACGCCCCGCCGGCGCTTGCCTTCACCAACATCCGCGAGAAGGCCGGCTGGTCCGCCGACGCGCCGGGAAAGAGCAAGGACAAGAAGGCGTCGACAAACCTCACGGCCAAGATGGCCGCCCTCCTGAACGAAGCGGCCATGGATTGGGCGGGGGCGCGGTCCGTCTCCATGAAGTCCGAAGGCGTCACCCTGGTCCTGGGCCGCGGCGAGGACGCCATCGAGGCGGCGAAGAAGCTGGCCGGGCGCCTGAACGTCACCCTGGTGCTGGAAGGGGCCCAGGACGTGCAGCCGCCCGCCGTCATGGAATTCCCCGTGTTCAAGGGCAAGGTCACGGGCGCCGGCGGACACCTGGGCGCCTTCAAGGTCGCCATCGCGGGCTTCATCGCCGCCAAGGCGTCCTCGCGCGGCGCGCTTGAGTGGGAGGGCGAGCCGCAGTCCGGCACCTCGGAATGCGACCTGATCCTCGACCTGCGCGGCGGACCGGCGCTGTTCCCGCACGCGGAAAAGCGCGACGGCTATTTCAACCCCGACCCCGGCAACCCGGCGCGTGTCGCCGACGCCATCTTCCAGATGGCGGATATGGTGGGCGAGTTCGAAAAGCCCCGCTACGTCGACTACGACGAGAAGATCTGCGCCCATGCGCGGTCCCGCATCACCGGCTGCACGCGCTGCATCGACAACTGCCCGGCCGGCGCCATCACGCCCGACAATGAACGGGTCAACATCGACCCCTACCTGTGCGGCGGCTGCGGCGTGTGCGCCTCGGTCTGCCCGACCGGGGCGGCGGGCTACGCCCTGCCCTTGGGCGACGAGTTGTTCAAGCGCGCGCGCGCGGTGCTGCGCACCTACCTGAAGGCGGGCGGCACGGATCCGGTCCTGCTGATCCACGACACGGACCAGGGCGAGGAAGCCATTGGCCTGATCGCGCGCATGGGCCGGGGTCTTCCGGCCAACGTCATCCCCTTCGCCGTCAACGAAGTGACACAGGTCGGCATCGACCTGTTCCTGTCCGCCGCCGCCTTCGGCGCCGTGCGTTGTCTGATCCTGCTGCCGCCCAGGAAGCGCGCCGAAGCCCAGGCCCAGGAGGGCGAGATCGCCATCGCCGAGGCGGTGCTGGACGGCCTCGGCTACGGCACGGGCCGGGTCGCGCACCTGCACCTGGACGATCCCTCGGCGGTCGAAGATACGCTGTGGTCCCTCGAAAAACTGCCGGCCATGCCGCAGGGCGATTTCCTGCCGCTCGGGCGCAAGCGGGCGGTCATGCGCCTGGCGCTCGATGCGCTGCACAAGGCGGCGCCCAACAAGGTCGACGAGATCGCCATGCCGGCGGGGGCGCCCTTCGGCACCGTGACCGTGGACACCGCCGGCTGCACGCTGTGCCTGTCCTGCGTCGGCGCCTGCCCGGCCCGGGCGCTGCGTGACAATCCGGACAAGCCGCAGCTGTCGTTCGTCGAGGACGCCTGCGTGCAGTGCGGGCTCTGCGTCAAGACCTGCCCGGAGAAGGTCATCACCCTGACGCCGCGCCTGTCGTTCAAGGACGAGGCCAAGTCGCCCCGCGTGCAGAAGGAGGAAGACCCCTTCCACTGCATCCGTTGCGGCAAGCCCTACGGCACGCGCGCCACCATCAACCAGATGACGGAAAAGCTGAAGGGCCACAGCATGTTCGCCGGCGACGCCATCAACCGCCTGAAAATGTGCGACGACTGCCGCATCATGGTGCAGTTCGACGTCGCCAATCCGCTGGCCGGCACGCCGCGACCCGCGACACGAACGACCGACGACTACCTGCGCGAACGGGAGCAGATGCGCAAGACGGCGGAGGCCGACATGAAGGCGAAAGGCCTGGCGCCGGAGGCGGACAACGACGGTTGACCGGACAACCGGCCGCCGGCCGCCTTTCCACTCTGCGGAATTCCCTTTAAAAATTGGGGGCGACAAAGGGCCCTGCCGTTACTATCTTTGTGGAAAGATGACCAAAGGGACAAAATGGCGCCGCGGGTGGCGATAGGCCCCGTCGGCATCCGCCTCTCCGGGCGGGCCAAGACCTTGAGGACGTGACTGGGCAGACTCCATGACCTCCATGATCGACCCCTTCGGACGGGCGGTAACCTATCTGCGCGTTTCCGTCACCGACCGCTGCGATTTCCGCTGCATCTACTGCATGGCGGAGGACATGACCTTCCTGCCCAAGGCGGAGGTCCTGTCGCTGGAGGAGCTTGATCGCCTGTGCTCGGCCTTCGTGCGCAGGGGAGTGCGGAAGCTGCGCCTGACCGGAGGCGAGCCGCTGGTCCGCCGTAACGTCATGTCGCTGATCCGCGGGCTTGGCCGGCACCTGAAGACCGGCGACCTGGAGGAACTGACCCTGACCTCCAACGGCTCGCAGCTTGCGCGCTTCGCGGACGAACTGGTCGACGCCGGCGTGCGGCGCATCAACGTCTCGCTCGACACCCTCGACCCGGACCGCTTCGAGGCGATCACCCGCTGGGGCAAGCTCGACAAGGTGATGGAGGGCATCGAGGCCGCCCGGCGGGCCGGCCTGCACGTGAAAATCAACACGGTGGCCCTCAAGAATTTCAACGAGGACGAACTGGACCGCATGATCGAGTTCTGCGGCGCCAACGGCTTCGACATGACCCTGATCGAGACCATGCCCTTGGGCGAGATCGACCAGGACCGCACGGACCAGTACCTGCCGCTGTCCCAGGTGCGCGAGCGCCTGGAGAGCACCTGGACCCTGACCGACATCCCCTACAAGACCGGCGGCCCGGCGCGCTATACCGAGATCGCGGAAACGGGCCGCAAGCTCGGATTCATCACGCCGCTGACCCATAACTTCTGCGAAGGCTGCAACCGCGTGCGCCTGACCTGCACGGGCACCCTCTACATGTGCCTGGGCCAGGACGACGCGGCGGACCTGCGCGCCCCGCTCCGCGCGTCCGAGGCCGACGAGCTTCTGGACGCCGCCATCGACGAGGCCATCGGCCGCAAGCCGAAGGGCCACGACTTCGTCATCGAGCGGCGCGGCGAGGGCCCCGCCGTGGGCCGCCACATGAGCGTCACCGGCGGCTGACGATTTATCACCACAGAAACGATGAGGCGGTGAGAAAGAAGGAAGAGGTATCGTCATGCCCGTGCTTGACACGGGCATCCACGCCTTCCCTCCCTCGGTTTCCGGCTTGACCGGGACGTGGATGGCCGGGTCGGGGGCCGGCCATGACTGGAAAAGAGGTTTCCCCTTCTCAGCGCCTCGTCGCCTCTGTGGTTTTCTTTACTTTCTTATCCGGACCCCGATAGAGTTTCCGCCATGTCCAGATGGCAGGAATACGACTGGGACCTGATGGTCCGGCGCCGTGCCCCGGTGCCGCTGGTCGCGGCGGCGCTGCTGCTTGCCTTGTGGCTGGCGACGGCGGAAAGCGGCTCCATCACCGCCGCGAAATGCCAGTCGGACCGGGACGACCTGATGGCCGCCATCGAGGCCGCCCGCCAGCAGACCATCGACGACATCAACGCCCAGCTTGCCGCCACGGACGACGCGTACCGCATCGAGTCCCTGACCGCCCTGCGCGAGCGGGCCTGGGACGACGAGGAATCCCAGCGCGGCCAGGCGCAGCAGATATTCGTCGACTGCATGACCGCCGCCCGGCGCCCAGGCTGAGCGGCGTCAGCCGGGGCCGGCGGTCAGGGCTTCCGCAATTTCGGCGGCGCAGGCCTCCAGGGGGGCGAGCATGGTCTTGACCGCCTCGTCCGCCGACAGCGCGTTTTTCAGGTAGAGCACGTTCATCGCGGCCATCGACACGCCGTCAACCAGGATCGGAACGCCGATCGTCGAGATGCGGCGGCCGTATTCCGTTCGCGAGTATTCGTCGTGCATGGTGGCGTAGCCCTGGGCGCGGATATCGGCAAGGTAGCGCTCCGCCTTCGCGCGGTCGCGGGCGATCTCGTTCCAAACCGCGGGCATGGCCGTGACGCGGTCGAGCACGTCGTCGCGTTCTTCCCCGGACGCGAAGGCAAGGTAGGCGAGCCCGAGGCTCGTCCCCAGCATCGGCGCGCGGTAGCCCGGCAGGCGGTTGACGACGATGGGGCCCGACTCGCGGGACGATTCGATCAGCACCATGGCATCGTGGTCGCAGATGGCGACGTCGGAGGGCCACCCGAAGCGGTTGCGGAACGACGCGATGATGGGGGCGACGACCCGCCCCACGGCGCGGTGACGGTCGTATCCCGCGCACAGCAGAAGGGTTTTCCCGGTTACCTCGTAGACCGTGCGGTCCGCGTCCCTGACGACGAGACCCGCATGCATCAGGGTTTCCAGCATGCGCACGATGGTGGCCTTGTCGAGGGCCGTCTCACGGTGCAGCTCGCCCACGGTGGCGCGGCCCTTCAGCTTGTTGACGGCGGTCAGGACCTCCAACCCCCGCATGACCGCGTTGACCGGCTTATACGACCCCATTGGCGCGACACCTTCCCGGTTTCGGGCGAGAGCGTCGGCGCTTTCGCACGCCGCCGGCCCTCAATATTTCATCTGTTGAAATGTGGTTTCATTTACAAATTATCAGGCCCCGGTCATTTTTCAAGCAACGAAAAACGCCGCCCCAAAGGGCAAGGAACCATCCAAGGACAGCAGCAACCATGACCATCCGGAAGAGACCTCTCGGTACCCTGGGCGTGGAGATCACCGGCATCGACGTCGGATCGGACCTCACGGGCAGCGCCGGCGACAACCTGTTCGGCGAACTTCGTCAGGCCTGGCAGGAGGCCGGGGGCCTGATGGTGATCCGTGACCAGTCGATTACCCAGGAACAGCATATCGAATTCTCGCGCCGCTTCGGCCCGCTGTTCCACGACGAAGGCCAACCGCCGCTGCAGGACACGGTGTCGCGCTATCTGCATCCCGTTCATCCACAGATCTACCGCGTGTCCAACAAGGTGGACGCCCAGGGCGAGTCCCAGGGCCGCGCCCGCGCCGGAACCTATTGGCATTCCGACGTCTCGTTCCGCGACCGCCCGGCTCAGGCTTCCGTCCTCTACGCCATCGAGATCCCGCCCTACGGCGGCGACACCATCTTCGCCGACATGGCGGCCGCCTACGACGCGCTGTCGGACGGCATGAAGGCGATGCTGTCCGGGCTCAAGGCCGTGCACGACTTCGCCGTCGCGGCGGCGACCCAGTACGCCAGGCCCATCGTCGTCGACAAGGATTTCAACGGCGCCAACCGCTGCGTCCACCCCGTGGTGCGCACCCATGCCGAGACGGGCAGGAAGTCCCTTTACGTCAACCCGGGCTTCACCTCGCACCTGGAGGGCTTCACGATGGAGGAAAGCAAGGCAATCCTCGACACCCTCTACCGGCACGCAACGCAGCCCGAATTCCTCTACCGTCATTCCTGGCAGCCGCACGACCTGCTGGTGTGGGACAACCGCCAGCTCATGCACTACGCGGTCTCGGACTATTCGGCGGACCGCTACATGGAGCGTACGACGGTGATCGGCGAACGGCCGGTTTAGAGCATGATGCTGAAAACGTTGAGCAGGCGATTGACCTCGTGCTTCGAGACGCTTCGCTCCTCAGCATGAGGGCAATCATTTCAATATCTTGCGTCACCCTGAGGAGGCGCGGAGCGCCGTCTCGAAGGGGGCCCGGGTTCATTCATCAACGAACCGGTATCGCATCTTTCCTCAATATCCTATCGCCGCGCCGTCGCTGCGCGGATCGGAGCCGCCCACGCGCAGGCCCGAGGCGGGGTCAATGACGATGCCATGGGCGTGGCCGGCCAGCTCGTTCCAATCGGCCCAGCGGTTGACGGGATGGCCGCGCCGTTCCAGTTCGTCCATGACGGCGGCGGCGAAGCGGCCCTCCATGTGCAACGTGTCCCGGGCCTCACCCAGGACGAACCGCCCCGACAGCCACCTCGGCGCCTCGATGGCTTCTTGAATATCCAGACCGTGGTCGATCATGGCGCCGTAGGCCTGCAACTGGATTTGCGGTTGGCCGTCCGCGCCCATGCAGCCGAGCACGCTCCAGAGTTTCTCGTCCCTGAACCCCAGCGACGCGATCAGGGTGTGGAGCGGCACCTTGCCCGGCTCCAGCCGGTTCGGGTGATCCGGGTCGAGCGAGAAATAGGCGCTGCGGTTCTGCAGCACGACGCCCGTCCGCCCCGCGACCACGGCCGAACCGAAGACCCAGTAGAGGCTCTGGATCAGCGACGCCGCATTGCCCTCGGCGTCGACGGCGGCGACGTAGACCGTGTCGCCCTTGAGGCTGCCGGCGGCGGGCACCTGGTCCCAGGGCAGGGCGCGGATGGGGTCCATGAGCCGGCGCCGTTCGTCGGCGTAGTCACGTGACAACAACCGCGTCGTCGGCACCTCTGCGAAGTCCGGATCGGCGAGCCAGCGGTCGCGGTCGCGGTAGGCAATCTGCTTGGCCTGGACCATGAGGTGCACGTAATCGGGCCCGAGGAACGGCTTTTCGTGCAGGGCCAGGGGCTCCAGCAGGTTCAGCATCTGCAACAGGCTGATCCCCTGGGTCGGCGGCGGCGTCTGGAAGATCGTCACGTCGCGGTAGCGGGTCGAGATCGCCTCGCCCCAGCGCGCCTCCTGGGCCTTGACGTCGTCGATGGTGAAAAACCCGCCCTTCTCCTTCGCGAAGCGGGCCATCTCCGTCGCCGTGTCGCCCTCGTAGAACCCGGCCCGGCCGCCTTCGGCGATGGCCGTCAGCGTGCGCGCCAGGTCCGGGTTGCGGAGCTTGCTCCCCGCACGCGGCGCTTCGCCGCCCGGAAGGAAGATCGCCGCCGCCTCCGGATGTTCGGTCAGGTCCGCCTGCGTCGCGGCGATCCACCCTGCCAGGCGGCCCGTGACGGGAAAGCCGTCGCCGGCATAGCCGATGGCGCTTTCCAGGTCGCGCCCCATGGGCAGGCGGCCATAGGCGGCGTGGGCCGCGCACCAGCTCGCCACCGCACCCGGAACGGTCAAGGTCGCCGGCACGACGCCGCGATAGGGAATTTCCTTGAGGCCCCGCTCGGCGAACCAATCGAGCGACGCCGCCGCCGCGGCCCGGCCGCCGCCCGACAGGTAGCGGACGCGGCCCGCCTTGGCGTCATGGATCAACCAGAAGGCGTCGCCGCCGATGCTGGTCATATGCGGGTAGAGGACGGCGAGCGCCGCGCTCGCCGCGATGGCGGCGTCCACGGCCGAGCCGCCGGCGCGCAGCACCTCGACCCCCGCCGCCGAAGCGAGGGCGTGGGGCGAGGCGACCATGCCGTTGGGCGCCAGAGTGGCCGGTCGGCCGGTGGTGATCTTCATGATGTCTCCCCGGGGGATTCGTTTCGACGTGTCAGGGCCGATACTCCATTGAAGCCCGAGCAAGGGCAAGGGGGCTGTCGCGCGGCGGTGAGCGGGCATGTAGGGGAACCGCGTCCCCTCAACAAACCAGCAAGTTCTTGTATTGCCGGGTCCCATTCCATATAGCTTGGCGATGACCGCGCCGATCAATCCCGCCCACAATACCAGAAACCTCGCGATCCTCGCCTTCTGCCAAGCGCTGTTTTTCAGCGGCCGCACCCTGACGTTCTTTGCCGCGTCCCTGGTCGCGATCTCGATGCTGGGCAAGGATCTTTCGCTGGCGACCGCGCCGATCACCATGATGCTGATCGGCACGTCGGCCGGCACCCTGCCGGCCGCCTTCCTGATGCGGGCCTGGGGGCGGCGGTGGGGCTTCGCCTTCGGCTCCGCCGTCGGATGCATCGGGGCGCTGATCGCGGCCCAGGCCATTGCACTGGACAGTTTCCTCTTGTTCAACGCAGGCCTGCTGATCTCCGGCATCTACGCGGGCTTCGCCCAGCAGTACCGATTCGCCGCGGCCGAGGTGGCGCCCGAGCACCTGAAGGAAAAAAACGTCTCCATCGTCATTGCGATGAGCGTCATCGGCGCCTTCGTCGGCCCTGAAACCGCCCTGCTCGCCAAGCACTGGATCTCGGCGGTGCCGTTCCAGGGCGCCTTCTGGATGCTGGCGGTGTTCTATGCGCTCTCCGGCGTCGTCATCCTGTTCGCGGACATGCCGCGGCTGACGAAGCAGGAACATGACGATTCCGGCCGGCCGCTCACCACCATCATGGCCTCGCCCACGTTCATCGTCGCCGTGATCGCGGCCCTTTTCGGCTATGTCGTCATGAATTTCCTGATGGTCGTGACGCCCGTCACCATGGAGACGATCAAGACCGTCGTGTTCTCCCACGAGAACATCAAGCTGGTGATCCAGTGGCATGTGGTGGGCATGTTCCTGCCGGGTTTCGTGACCGGCCATCTGATCAACCGGTTCGGCGTCGTGCGCACCATCGCGGCGGGCGCGGCCATCCTGCTGTGCTCCGTCCTCGTGGCCCTCAGCGGGACCTCCTTCGCCCACTTCCTGACCGCCCTGATCCTGCTCGGCGTCGGCTGGAACTTCACCTTCACCGGCGGCACGATCCTGGTGACCGAAGTCCATACCCCCGCCGAACGCGCCAAGGTTCAGGGGGCGAACGACTTCCTCCTGTTCACGGGCCTGGCGATTTCGTCTCTCCTGGCCGGAAGCGTCTATCATCATCTCGGCTGGGAATGGGTGAACTATGCGATGCTGCCGGTCATCCTGGTGATCCTGCTGTCCGCGCTATGGCTGCGCGTCGTCCGCCGCAGGGAACGGGCGCTTGCCGAGGCGGCGGCGCAATAGCCGTCAGCCGTCGGCGCGACATGGTGCCCCCACCTATCCCCAAGCGCGGTTCGGTTCCGTAACCGCTAAGGGCGCAGCCCCATCAGGTAGCGGTTCAGACCGGCCATGCAGTCATGGAACGGCGCCATGCTCTGCGCCGACTTGGCCTGGCCGAAGGCGCCCTGGATGGCGGCAACGATCAGCGTCGCGGCCTCGTCCGTGTCGGCGGCCGCGTTGACGCTGCCCGAATGCTGACCGCGCGTGAGGGCCCGCGAGAGGCGGCGGCGCCAGGCGCGGTAAAGTTCCTCGATCCGCTGCCGGAAGCCGCCGTCCAGGGGCGACATTTCCTGCGCCAGGTTGTTCAGGGGACAGCCCAGCAGGTGGATCGCCGGCACTCGGTCCGTCATGTTGTCCTGGATGGTGCGGGCGATGGCGGCCAGCGGGTCGTCCTCGCCTTCCGCGTCGAGGGGCGCGAGCCACCAGTCCTCCAGGTAGCTTTTCACCAGTTCGTCCACCACCGCGTAGCCGAGCGCCGTCTTGCCCGGGAAATGATGGTACATGGCCCCCTTGGTGACGCCGGTCAGCGCCAGGATGTCGTTGAGCCCCGCAGCCTGGAAGCCGTGGCGGTGGATGACGCCGTAGGCGGCCTCAAGGATCCGCCGCCGGGTTTCGTCGGGTCTGTAGGCACGTGACATACCGGGGAGTATGAAATCACCGCGAGGCTTCCGCAACCATCCGTTAGGGGCTAAGTTCCGGAAAGTCCCTTGATTTTCCGAAGACCGCCATGACCGAAGCCCGCACCGTCCAGAAAATCGCCTTCGTCGCCGCGAAGCAGCCGGAAGCGCAGGACGCGCTGACGCAGCTCGCCCATCTGTACGGCAACGTACCGACCGAGGACGCCGACGTGATCGTCGCCCTGGGCGGCGATGGCTTCATGCTGGAAAGCCTGCATGGCGCCATCGGCAACGGCACGCCAATCTACGGCATGAACCGGGGCACGGTCGGCTTCCTGATGAACGAGTACCGGGCGGACGACCTGCCCGCGCGCATCGCCCGCGCCCAGTCCGTGACCCTGCGCCCCCTGAAGATGACGGCGTTCGACATGCAGGGCGCGGTGACCACGGCGCTGGCCATCAACGAGGTGTCGCTGCTGCGCGAATCCCGCATGGCGGCCAAGATCCGCATCTTCATCGACGACATCGCACGCCTGGATGAAATGATCTGCGACGGCGTGCTGGTCGCCACCCCGGCGGGCTCCACCGCCTACAACCTATCGGCCCACGGGCCGATCATTCCCATGGGTGCCGACCTTCTGGCGCTCACCCCCATTTCCGTGTTCCGGCCGCGGCGTTGGCGCGGCGCCCTGCTGCCGAGAAAGGCCAAAATCGCCTTCGATATCCTGCAGCCCGAGCTGCGACCCGTCAGCGCCACCGCCGACTACACGGAAGTGCGCGACGTCCGGCGCGTGGAGATCCACCAGGACGAGGTCCACCGCCTTGAACTGCTGTTCGATCCCGAACACAACCTGGAGGAACGCATCCTCAAGGAGCAGTTCGAACCGTGAGCCCTGCCGACAAGGCCCCCACCCCTGACGCGGCCGCCGAACCCGATCCCGACGAGTCCGAGGACGACCCGGAAAACGCGGGGCCCGGACCCGAGACCGAGGGAAATCCGAAGACACGCCCGCTGCGCATGGCCCTGACCCTGGCGCTGGGCGGCGTCGGAGGGAGCCTGTTCCACGAACTGCACATGCCGCTGCCGTGGATGATCGGCGGGCTGGTCTTCACGCTGATCGCGTCGCTATCGGGCGCGCCCCTGGTGCGGCCCAAGCGCCTGCGCATCTTCATGGTGCCGGTGCTGGGCGTCATGCTGGGGGCCGGATTCACGCCCGAGGCGATCGGCCATGCGGCGGAGTGGCTGGCCTCGCTCGCCATGCTGCTGGTCTACGCACTGGGCGTCACCGCCATGGTGTCCTACTACCTGGTCAAGGTCGCCCGCTGGGACGCCGCCACGTCCTATTTCTCGGCCTCGCCGGGCGGGTTCGGCGAGATGGCCCTCTTGGGCGAGGCCATGGGGGCGGACGACCGCAAGATCTCGCTCAACCATTCCGTCCGCATCATGCTGACGGTCCTCATCATCCCGTTCTGGTTCAAGTTCTTCGAGGGCTACGAGCCGGGCAACATGATGGCGCTCGGCACCATGACCGACGTCCGGCCCAAGGACGCGGCGATCCTCATCGCCTGCGCGGTCGTCGGCTACTACGTGGCGCGGCGCCTGCGCTTTCCGGCGGCGCAGCTTCTGGGGCCGACCCTGGTGTCGGCCGTCGTCCACATGGCGGGCTTGACCGAGGCCCGCCCGCCGCAGGAGATCGTCGCCCTGGCCCAGGTCGTCATCGGCGCCGCCATCGGCTGCCGGTTTCTGGGCATCTCGCTGCGCCAGGTGTTCGGCACCATGGCCCAGGCGGCGGCAATCACCGCCTTCATGCTCGGCGCCGCGCTGGGCGGGGCCTGGATCGTCAGCCAGTTCACCGGCCTTCCCGTGAAGACCCTGTGGCTCGCCTTCGCGCCCGGCGGCCTCGCCGAAATGACCCTGATCAGCCTGTCTCTGGGCATCGACGTGGCCTTCGTCTCGGTCCATCACATGGTGCGGGTGATCTTCCTGGTGTCCATGGCGCCCATCGCCTTCAAGGTGCTCGAAGGCATCCTGAAGCGCGCCGAGGCGGTGAACAGGGCCTGAACCGGGTTACCGGTGATCCGCGCCGACGGCGGCGCCAACAGAGGTGAATCCGTCCCGTTCCAGAAGGTCCGCCAGTTCCGCCGCGATGCGCGCCGCCAGGTAGGGTCCCTCGAAAACCAGCGCCGAATAGACCTGCACCAGGCTGGCGCCCGCGCGGATGCGGGCATAGGCGTCAACCCCGGTGGCGATGCCACCGACCCCGATCAGGGGAATGTCCCGGCCGACAAGCTGATAGAGATCCGACAGCACGCCCTTGGCCATGTCCCTGAGCGGCGCGCCGGACAGGCCGCCCGTCTCGTTCTTCTGCGGATCGGTCAGGCCGGCCGGCCGGCTGATCGTCGTGTTCGTGGCGATGATGCCGTCGATGCCCACGTCGTGGGCGACGGCGGCGACGTCTTCCAGGTCGGCGCCCGCCAGGTCCGGCGCGATCTTGACCAGAAGCGGCGGGTTATTGGGCAGCGCGTCGCGCGCCGCCTTCACCGCCGTCAGCAGCGCAGTCAGCGGCCCCCGATCCTGCAGAGTGCGCAGCCCCGGCGTGTTGGGCGAGGACACGTTGACGACCAGATAGCTGGCGAAACCGCCCAGGCGCTCCACCCCCAGGACGTAATCCCGCACCTCGTCCGTCGAGTCCTTGTTGCGGCCCAGATTGACGCCGACGATGCCCTGCCCCCCGAGCCCCTCGCGGAACCTGGCGAGTCGTCGAGACATCGCGGCGTGTCCGTCGTTGTTGAAACCCATGCGGTTGATCACGGCGCGGTCGGCGGTCAGGCGGAACAGGCGCGGTTTCGGGTTGCCCGGCTGCGGCCGGGGCGTGACGCTGCCGACCTCGGCGAAGCCGAAGCCCAGGCCCAGTACCGCCCGGGGCACGCGGGCGTCCTTGTCGAAGCCCGCAGCCAGGCCCACGGGATTGGCGAAGTCGAGGCCCCAAACCCGGCTTTTCAGGATCGGACGCCGGCCCGCGACGACCGGGGGCACCAAGCCCAGGGACAATCCGGCCAGCGCCAGGGTATGGGCCGTTTCCGGGTCCAGGCAGCGGAGGGCCGGCATCAGCCGGTCGGCAATGCCCACCTACTCGGCCTCCTTCAGATTCAGTTCGGACGGGAATACGTGGCGGCCCGCGGCATCCAGCGGCAGGTCGTAGACGGCGAGCACGGCATCGACCGGCAAGGGGCCGTACAAATGGGGAAACAGTTGCCCGCCGCGCGAGGCCTCCCACTTCAGTGCGTCGTTCAGTCTTGTCGGATCGACACGCAAAAGGAGAATCCCGGACTGCCCCGCGCGGTGCTTGGCCGCGCTTTTCACGACCTGACCGGCTGTCGAGAAATGGATGAAGCCGTCGGCGGCGTCCTGTGACGATCCGGCGTAGGCGCCCGCCTGTCGGGCGGCGGCCCATTCCTCCTTGCGGCACATATGGTAGATGGCGGAATCGTTGGGATTCATTGCGAAAAAGGCCCGGGTTCCTGCGGATTGGCCCGGGAGATTAGAGCACATTGCCCGCCGAGGGAACCGCTCAACGGCGCCCCCTGGCGGATATGACATACGTCTAGGGGGCATTGAACTGGCACGTCGATTGCGTATGTCTGACTTATCTCGTGCGGAGTTCCAAATTACGTAACCTCGGTCCTATAAGGGGAAAAAAGTATGAACTCCAAGACCATGCGCCCGTCGTCGAACCTGAAGCTGGCCCTCAGCGAACTCGAAGAACTCGTCGACCTGGGCGTCAAGTTCGTGCCGCGGCAGCCCTCGCCCGCCATGATCTTGGCCGGAGCCCGAGCGGGCGGCATCGACGAAGCGCTCACCGCCAAGATCTACTGTGCGATGCTGGAGGCGGATAGCCTGGAGGATCCGGAAGGCACCGCGGGCATCCGGGCCAACTGACCCGGCACCGCCCGGAAGGCCTCCGCCCGGCCGCATTCCCCTTGACGATTGGCTGCTACCAAACGATCGGGTCGGGCCCGTCGATTACCGGTCCGCCAGCCAGCACGCGAAGCGTCATGCCGCCTCCCCCGGGCCGGGCGGGCATGGCTGCGGCGGTCGGTTTCTCGGCGTCGGTCCAGCCGTAGCCGCCGTCGAACAGGTCGCCGCCGTGACCCGATGCGAAGGTGAAAATTCCATTGCCGGTGAGCCAATCCGTCGCCGGCGGTGACGGCACCTTCGCGGCCTCTTCCTTGTCCGGCGTTGCCGTCGCCGTATCCGCGGGCGGCGCCTCTTGCGCGCGCCCGCCCGGCGGCGCCTCTTGCGCGCGCGCGCCCGGCGGCACGACCCGCGCCTGGCGCGAGAACCTGATGCGCCCACCCGATTGCCCACGCGCATCGACGGTCAGGTCGACGTCGAACGCGTCCTGCCCCTCGGGGACGACAAGGTTGAGGTCCCGCAGATCGCCCGGTTTCAGCCGCCACGGCGCGCCGCCGTCGGCGCCCTCGTCCCGCGTGCCGCCTGTCAGGTGCACGCCTTCCGGAATTCCGGCGAGATACAGCGTCACGTCGCCCACCATCTTGCCCAGGCCGCGGCTGAACGAGATGGCGACGGGAAAGCCCAGACGCCCGCTGTCGTCCATGACCACGGGCGGTTCGATGGAAAACCGCAGGCCCGTCTCCACGGACGCCAGGCCCGGTTCGACCGTCAGGCTGCCTGTCCGCACGTGTCCGTCGGTGGAAATGACGGTGACAGCAAAGGCGTGCGGGCCGCTGGCCCCAGGCGGAAAGCGCATGCGCAGGCCGCCCGGCACCTTCAGGTCCTGTTCCAGCAGGGTCGCCGTGCCGTCGCCGTTGTCGACCCCGGCGTTCAGGGTTATCCCCTTTCCCAGACCGCCGACAATGAGCACGGACATGTCGCGCGGGTTGAGTCCCGGCACCGCCGTCATCAGGTCGAGCGGCAGGCCCGACTTGGCGTCCTCGACCTGCGCCGTGCGCTCGTCGTCCATCTCGAGGGTATCGGCCATGACTTTCCCTTTCATCCCGAATGGGTTCACCGTTGATGCGGACGGTATTCGGCCCCATTTTCAGGAAGGTCGCCGCGCCGGGCCAGGATTTTGCGCCCCGCCGCCGCGATTAGGATCATTCGGTTGACCCTGTCCGCATGCCGCACGGCACGATCAAGGTCACCGGATTTGAACGCCGGGGGAGACCGCGCATGCCAGACAGGGAAGCGATTCTGTTTGCCAACGACGCCTTCTATGCCGCTTTCGCCAGCGGTGATTTCGCACTGATGCGCTCGGCCTGGGCCGACGACCGGGAGATCACCTGCCTCCATCCGGGCTGGCGGCCGCTGGTCGGCCGTCAGGAAGTCATGGACAGTTGGGAAACGATCCTGGCGTCCGGCGAAACGACGGACATCCGCTGCGTCGGCGCGCGCGCCTTTTCCCTGGGCGAGACCGCCTACGTCATCGGGTTCGAGCGCATGTCGGGCACCGTGCTGGCCATGACCAACATATTCGCCCGCCACGGCGACCTGTGGCGCATGGTGCACCATCAGGCAGGCCCCTGCCAGGACCGGGCGGCGGCCGACCGCGAGGAGGCGGAACCGCCACCCATGCAATAGGGTGTTCGGAACGAAACGCGAATGCGCTAAGAAGGGCCCGCAGGGACGCATGCCCGAAATGTCGGAGGGAGGCCTCGTTCGACCATGAAGACCGTCAAGATGACCATCGGATCCGTGACCATAACCGCCGCCTTGCGCAACACGCCGACGGCGGCGGCGATCTGGGACGCACTGCCGTTCACCTCGCGCGCCAGCACCTGGGGCGAAGAGGTCTATTTCTCCACACCCGTGTCCCTGGACCGCGAGGCCGACGCCCGGGCCGTCGTCGAACCCGGCGAGATCGCCTTCTGGACCGACGGCGATAGCATCGCCATCGGATACGGCCGCACGCCCGTCTCGCGGGGCGACGAATGCCGCTTGGCATCTCCGTGCAACATCTGGGCGGACGCGGTCGAGGACGTGAAAAGCCTGGCGGCCGTGCCGGCCGGCGCCTCCATTTCGGTTTCGCGCGGCGAGTAGCGCTGCCTTGGGCCGGAGCCTTGATTTGGCTCAACCGATTCCGTGGACGATTGCGGTATAATGTCATCCGCACGTAATGGAGGGTGCCATGAAAAAGACGGTCAATCCGTTGCTGGCTCTTCAGGCGGCCTATTTCGACGCCCTGCGCGCCAATGCGAAGATCGGGTTCGATTGCTGGCGTGCCGGGGTCGAAGGATTCTGGAAGGTCTACCACGCACAGCCGCACCGGCGCGTGGAGGACGCGCACGAAAAGGCCCCCTGCGCCACCGGCGGCGCCAATCTGGCGCACAAGTACGGGCGGCGCTGCCACGACGTCGACGTCGAGCACATCTGAAGCGGTTGCGCGACCGGCCCGGCGTCCGTTATCGATAGGTCTGGCGGGGCGGTGCCCCGAAGCCGGAAGGAGGCGTCCGCCATGACCAAGTCGACGACAGGCCTTGACGCGGCCCTTTACGATTACATCCTGGAAACCACGCTGCGCGAGCCTAAGGTTCTCGCCCGCCTGCGCCGGGAAACCGACAGCCACCCCCGCGCGGGCATGCAGATCTCGCCGGACCAGGGACAACTCCTGGGCCTGCTGGTCGAACTGACGGGAGCACAGAGGATCGTCGAGGTCGGCACCTTCACCGGCTACAGTTCGCTCGCCATGGCCCTCGCCCTGCCCGATGACGGCGAAATCGTCTGCTGCGACGTTTCCGAGGAATACACCGCGGTCGCCCGGCGCTACTGGGCCGAAGCGGGGGTCGCGGACCGCATCACCCTGCGCCTCGGCCCCGCCGCCGGCACGCTGGACTCCCTCATCGGCGAAGGCCGCAGCGGCGCCTTCGACATGGCGTTCATCGACGCCGACAAGGAGAACTATCAGACCTATTTCGAGCGTTGCCTGACCCTGGTCCGTCCGGGCGGGCTGATCGCCGTCGACAACGTGCTGTGGGACGGACGGGTCCTCGATCCGGCCGACGAGACCGCCGACACCCGGGCGATCCGCGCCTTCAACAGCGGGTTGAAGGACGACGACAGGGTCACCCTCGCCATGCTGTCCGTGGCCGACGGCGTGACCCTGGCACGCAAGCGCTAGAACATGACGTCATTATGTCTACATCAGGTCTACGCAGCCTCCCCGCCCGCCGAATTGCGGCGGCGGCGACACGAAATCGTCCCATTTTACGCCAATAAAGGCCGCGATCGCGGGGCATATCTTCTGTCATCGGAACAACCCGGTATAGGAGTGAGACCATGCCCAGCAACGCTTCCCGTCCCCGCCATGCCGCGGGCTTGATCGCAACCGGCCTGGTCGCCGCAAGCCTGACCGTTGCCGGACTGCTTGCCGCGGGACTGCTCGCCGCGGGCGCGGCGGGTGCCGCCCAGGCCGCCGAGCCATTCGACGCGGCCTGCGAGACGGACCCCGGACGCAGCCGGCCCGCCATGCTGATCGTCACCGGGTTCGAAACCGGCAGTTCCGCCGTGCCGGCCAACCGCGAGGCCGACATTCAGGCCTTCGCCCGCGGATTGGCGCCGGGCGTCAAGGTCTGCGTCGTCGGCCAGGCCGACAAGCGCGGGCCCGTGGACCTGAACGATAGGCTTGCCATGAACCGCGCGCGCGCCGTCGCCGCGCGCCTGATCGGCGCCGGCATCGAGCCGCGGGATCTGTCCTTGTCGTCCCGAGCCGAAGCGTTCGGCGACGCCGCCCCCGACTGGCTGTGGTTCAGCGGCAGCCGCCGGGTCGAAGTCATCGCCCAGCGCTGACCCCGATGGGGCCCTTCACGCCAGACCGCGCAGTAAATCCGTGAACCGGACGACGGCGGCCTCGAGCAGCCCGTCATTGGGGAATTCGATCACGTCCGGGCCTTCCACGCGGAAGGTCCGGGCGCGTTCCAGGCGGCGGGCGACCTGAAGGTCCGTTTCCCGACCGCGCATGCCCATCCGCGCGCGCAAGGTGTCGTCGTCGGCATTGACCAAGACGATGCGGAGACTCCCCAATCTGCTGCGCGCCTCGTCGATCACGGAACGCGAGGCGTTGACGACGACCGTGCGGCCGCGCCGCAGGTCCGCCGCGACCTCGGCCGGGATGCCGTACCACAGGCCATGCGCGCCCCACGACAGAAGGTAGCCGCCCAGTTCACGTCGCGCGTGGAACTGGCTTTCCGTGACCGCAACGTGGTCCTCGCCGGCGGCCTCCGCGGGGCGGGTGATCTGGCGCCTCGGAAAGACCAGGTCGGCGTCGCCGGAGAACGCGTCGCGCGCGCCCTCGATCAGGCTGTCCTTGCCGGCGCCGGAGGGGCCGACGACCAGGACCATGGTGCCGGTCAGGATGTCGTCGATCTTCATGCGGGCGGGATTGCGGGGAACTGAGAACATGGTCCCGGGTAATACAGGGCGTGCATGACCCGGGCAAGAACGGCCGGTGACGGTTGCGTTAAGTCCACGGGCACGGACAGCAGCAGCCTAAAGCGCCGCCGGGCGGCGCAGGATCGGCGGCGGGCCGTCCCGGAACCGGGCGGGCCGGAGTCCGTGCGACGATGCCGGACGGTCCGCCGACAGGGCGTCCAGAAGGTCGCGAAAGCGCACCTTGGCCTGTTCAACGTATCGGCCCCGCGGATGAGTCAGGAGGTAGACCTTGACCGTTTCGGGGTCGCCGGACGCATCGGCCCGGCGCCATAGCGCCGTTTCCGCATCGACCTCCTCGGGCGCGGGATCGACCTTGGCGGCCGGCGCCGGTGCTTCGGAAGCGGGGCCGGGCAATTCGTCTTCCTCTACCATCGTCCTGGGTTGGGCCGTGACGGTCGGACCTTCCTGCTCGATGGGCCGCGGCAGGACGAATTCAACGCCTTCGTAATCGTCCGCGGGCGATGCGGCGGCGGTCCGTCCAGCCGCCATTCCCGCCGCCAGGACCATGGCGGCAAGCAGGCATCCCCACGGCCGGGGACACGCGAGGCTCGTCTTCGATTTCAGCATGACGTAATCCTCCTGGTTAACGGGTCGTCGGTGCGCGGGCCACCATGGAGGATATGTAAATTCATTTTTACATATAAAACAACATATAATTTCCGTGCGCCGCCCCTTCCCTTATCCCGTGGCGGCGGCCTGGGTGATCTTCCTGATCGCGGCCTGAAGCTGCGAGACCAGTTCGCGCCCCGTTTCGCCGCCATCGCCCGCCATGTCGTTGCGCAGTATCACCGTCAGGGAATCGATATGCACCTTGACCAACTCGATGCTGGCGACGTTGTTGGGCAGGCCGCTGCCGGTGAACCGCATCAGCGAGTTGCCCACCGTGGAAATCAGGGGATAGCCGAAGGTTTCGCCCTGCAGACCCAGTTGCCGGGCCAGCCCGTGGATGCGCTGGAAGTGTTCCGACTTGTCCGCGGCGCCGCCGGCCTGGGCCATGATGCGCTGCAGGCTTTCCACGTAGTCCATCGCCGAGCCCACGTATTCGCACTTCGCCTTCTCCATTTCCTTATGCGCTTTGAACACGGCCCCTTCGGTGAACAAGGCATGCTCGTCGCCGTCGCCACCGGCCTTGCGCTTCAGATGGTTGGGCGGGCGGAAGATACGGATCACGCTGTCGTTGGGAAAGCGTTCCAGCGCCGTCGTGAGAGGCGAGCGGTCGACGCGCACGTCGGGCCGCCCCAGGTCGCGCCGCTCTTCGGGCACGTCCTTCACGTTGCCGCGCCGATCCGGCCCGAAATAGCCGGGGTTGTAGACGAAGGGCCTGGGCCTGTTGACGACGGTAAGGACACGGTCGACCAGGGCCTCGACCGTAACGGGCTTGAGGAGGAAGTGGGTTGCGCCGAACCCCCGCGCCTCGGCGATGTCCTGCGGCTCCAAAGCCTTGGCCATCAGAATCACCGGCAGGAAACGGTTGGGCGATTCCCGGTGCATGCGGATCCAGCGCACCATGGCGATACCGTTGAGCGGCCCCTCGAACAGGTCGCAGATCATGAAGTCGACCGAGTCGATGCGCTCTTTCACGCTCTTCTTCGACAGTCGCTTCAGAAGGGTCAGCGCATCGTCGTTGCTGTTCGCGGTCAGGACCTCGCCGACGCCCAGCGCCGCGAGAAGATTGTGCATCATCCATCGGTGCGCATCGTCCTGATCGACGATCAGCACGGTGAACGCGCGCAGATTGATCTTGGCCAATAACCGGGCCCCTTGAGCACTGCGTTCCGTGTAGATCACGGAATCCCTTATCGGTGGCGGGAATCCCACCCTCTGCAGGACCAAAGTGAAGTCCAAGGAGCGGGTCCGGTCAACCCATCCGAAAGTCAGAGCCCGTCATCCTGATAGACTCTCGCCCGCCGCGCTCCTCCCTGACCCGTTCCCAAACCGCGAAATCCGTGAAAAAGTGTCGGCAGGACAAGGGGAAATCCCCGGCCGCAGGAGGAGACCATTCATGACCGCCATGTTCGACCTTTCCGGTAAGGTCGCGCTGATCACGGGCTCAAGCCGGGGAATCGGCAAGGCCATCGCCGAGGCCTATGCCCGCCAGGGCGCGAAGGTGGTGATCTCGTCGCGCAAGGCGGAGGCCTGCGAAGCGGTCGCCGCCGCCATCAACGAGGAAAACGCGGAACGCCCCGGCGAGGCCATGGCGATCCCCTGCAACGTGTCCGACACGGCGCAGTTGAAGGCTCTGGTCGGGCGTACGATCGCCGCCTGGGGGCGTATCGACATCCTGGTTTGCAATGCCGCGGTCAATCCCTATCACGGCCCCATGGCGGACATAGATGACGGCGCGTGGGACAAGATACTGCAGGTCAACGTGACGAACGTCCTGAAGCTGTGCAACCTGGTCCTGCCGGACATGGCGAAACGGCGCGACGGCTCTGTGATCCTGATTTCCTCGGTCGGTGGACTGAAGGGCTCCGTGAACCTGGGCGCCTATGCCGTGTCCAAGGCCGCCGACATGCAGCTTGCCCGCAACCTGGCCGTCGAATGGGGACCGCACAACATCCGCGCCAACGCCATCGCGCCCGGCTTGGTGAAGACCGACTTCGCCCGCGCCCTGTGGGAAGACCCGGAAGCCCGCGCACGCGCCGAGGAAGCCTATCCGCTCGGCCGTTTGGGCGAGCCCGAGGACATTGCCGGCACGGCGGTCCTGCTCGCCTCCGGCGCCGGCAGCTTTATCACCGGACAGACCATCGTGGTCGACGGCGGCGGGACCGCCGCCGGCAACCGTTACAGCTGATATCGGGAAAGGACCACCGACATGTGCCGCTGGCTCGCCTATGCGGGACCGCCCATCTACCTGGACACCCTTTTGCTGCGCCCGGAGAACTCGCTGACCCGGCAAAGCCTGTCCGCCCTTGAAAGCGCCCATGTGGTCAACGCCGACGGCTTCGGCATCGGCTGGTACGGCGACAAGGAAACGCCCGGCCTGTACAAGGACGTCCTGCCCGCGTGGAACGACGTGAACCTGCTGAACATCTCGGAGCAGGTGAAATCGCACCTGTTCTTCGGCCACGTGCGGGCGACGACGGGCACGGCCGTCAACCGCACCAACTGCCACCCGTTCCGCCACGGCAAATGGCTGTTCATGCACAACGGCGAAATCGGTGGCTGGTCCCGGGTGCGCCGCGCCCTGGCCTTTGCCGTAGCGCCGGAACTGTTTCCCAACATCCAGGGCACCACGGACAGTGAAGTGTTCTTCCACCTGCTCCTCACGTTCGGGCTCGAGGAAGACCCGGAAGCGGCGATCCGCCGGACCGTCCGGACGATTGAGCAGGCACAAGCGGATGCCGGCGTGAGCGAGCCGTTCAACATGACCATCGCGGTGACCGACGGACAGACCATATGGGCCCTGCGCCATGCGTCCTCGGGCCGCGTGCCGACGCTTTACGTGGGCATGGGCGCCAAGCCGCACGACGCGGCGGACGAGGTCACCGTGGCGACGGGTACGGCGATCATCATCCTGTCGGAACCGCTGGACGACGACCTCAAGCAATGGACAGCCATCGAGTCTGACCACCTGGTAATCGCCGGCGATGGCGCCTTTTCCGTAACGCCGTTCGCCCTTTAGGCAGCCATGCCCGTGTTGCGCCGATTGCCGCCCTGGGGACGGCGGCGGTTGCGTCCGCCGCCGTTGCGCTTCGGTCCGCCCTTGGCGGGGCCGTTGCGGCCGGCTCCGTTGCGACCGTTGCCGTGGGCTGCGGGAGCGCCATCGTTTGCGGCCGAATGGGCGACGTCGGCGGCATGGTATGGATGGCCGTCGAACACCGGCACCGCCTGGCGGATGCAGCGTTCGATGTCGCGCAGGTTGCCGCGTTCGTCATGGGCGCAGAAGGAAATGGCGATGCCCGAGGCCCCCGCCCGCGCCGTGCGGCCGATGCGGTGGACGTAGCTTTCCGGATCGTTGGGCAGGTCGAAATTGATGACGTGGGTCACGCCGTCGACGTCGATCCCGCGGGCGGCGATGTCCGTCGCCACCAGGGCGCGGATATGGCCGTCCCGGAACCCCTTCAACGCCCTTTGGCGGGCGTTCTGGGCCTTGTTGCCGTGGATCGCGTCGGACTTCACGCCGTTCTCGTACAGGTGGCGGGCGACGCGGTCGGCGCCGTGCTTGGTGCGCGTGAAGATGAGAACCCGCTCGATGCGGGCGTCGTTCATCAACTCACCCAGAAGGGCCCGCTTGTCGTCCTTGGCGACGAACAGAACGCGCTGTTCCACCCGTTCCGCCGTCGTCGCGGCGGGCGCCACCTCGACCCGCACG
>Ga0210019_1001031_pt1 | contig 31264 bp, 31 predicted proteins | sample CryGeyCG2114_020_2_FD_183969 | JGI IMG/M metagenome (GOLD analysis project Ga0210019, IMG submission 183969) | Groundwater microbial communities from aquifer - Crystal Geyser CG11_big_fil_rev_8/21/14_0.20 (SPAdes) (version 2) | ecosystem: Environmental > Aquatic > Deep subsurface > Groundwater ...
CTTTACTGTATTCTGGTATTGGATTTTGGTCCCATATGTGTAGCATAGGTGGGAGGCTTTGAAGGTGAGGCGCTAGCTTTGCCAGAGCCGCAATGTGAAATACCACCCTTATTGTACTAAGATTCTAACTGCGTGCCGTGAATCCGGCCGCAAGACAGTGCCAGATGGTCAGTTTGACTGGGGCGGTTCCCTCCTAAAGTGTAACGGCGGGGCCCAAAGGTTCCTTCAGGCTGGTTGGCAATCAGCTGTTGAGTGTAAAAGCATAAAGGAGCTTGACTGCGAGTCCGACAGGACAAGCAGGTACGAAAGTAGGGTTTAGTGATCCGGTGGTTGAAAATGGGATTGCCATCGCTCAACGAATAATAGGTACTCCGGGGATAACAGGCTTATAGGGCTCGAGAGTTCATATCGACAGCCCTGTTTGGCACCTCGATGTCGGCTCATCCTATCCTGGGGCTGGATAAGGTCCCAAGGGTCCGGCTGTTCGCCGGTTAAAAGGGTACGCGAGCTGGGTTCAGAACGTCGTGAGACAGTTAAATGACCGTTAGCTGTCTATAAATCTGGCTATATGCTGGAAAATCTGGGTATCTCATATTACTACTTGACGATAAGTCTCTATAATATAAGATGTCGTTAAGGAGTGAAAATATATGAGTGCAGATAATCAGCAGGAAAGGCCAAGCGGGATAGCATCTTACTATATTACCGGCTTTGTTGATGGAGAAGGTTGCTTTTCCATAACTATTCAGAAAAGCAAAAATGTGAAGTTAGGAATTCAGGTTATTCCGGAATTTCATGTTTCACAACATCAAAATAGAACTGAGGTTATAAAAGCGATTCAGGACAAGTTTGGTTGCGGTTATATTAAACCAAATAATTCACCGAATCCTAAAGATTTAACATCGGTCTATGTTGTGCGTAATTTGAAAGATCTCCAAGATAAAGTTGTGCCATTCTTTCACAGCTATCCTTTGATTTCATCAAAACGTCATGATTTTGCGAAATTTGCTAAAGTGATAGACTTGATGAGTCAGGGAGAGCACTTAAAAAAGAATGGATTAATTACGATATTAAAATTAGCGTTTTCAATGAACGCCGGCGGTAAATATCGTAAATTAAGATTAGAAGATGTGTTGTCTAGTTTGGAATCCTCAGAGACTGTACGCCAGAAACCTGTCTAATGTAGGTAGGTATATGATACAGTCCGAACTGCATAGCGATATGCAGAGGTTAATAGAAATATTAATCCCTCTATAAATTTTAGAGTGTAACAGAATTGTCGGTCTCTATCTGCTGTGGGCGTTAAGATATTTGAAGAGGAGCTCTTCCTAGTACGAGAGGACCGGGAGAGACGAACCTCTGGTGTTCCAGTTGTCCTGCCAAGGGCAAAGGCTGGGTAGCTATGTTCGGAAGGGATAAGCGCTGAAGGCATATAAGCGCCAAGCCCACCTCAAGAATTGATATCTCTTCCGTCGCAAGACGGATGAAGGCTGGTTGTAGACTACGACCTTGATAGGCTCCATGCGTAAGGCCCGTAAGGGTTTTAACTAAGGAGTACTAATTAGCCAATCGGCTTGACCACTATTTTAAAATGTACTAATCTGTCGCAACGCAGGTTTAGTCCGCATTATGACAAAAAGTTGTCCTAAATTTTCCAGTGACTTTGCTGAGAAGGAAACACCCGTTCCCATTCCGAATACGGCAGTTAAGCTTCTCAAGGCCGATGGTACTCTAGTGGCAACGCTACGGGAGAGTAGGTAGTCGCTGGTTTAAATAAAAAAAATCCCCTTGGTTTTTACCTTGGGGATTTTTTTTATTTAAACTCCGAAGCCTACTGGGAAAATATCGAAGAGATTTTCCCGCCTTTTCTTAACTTATTTTTCTCATCTTTTCTATTAATATGTCTTGCCCGTCTATTTTGGGGATGAAGGCGTTGGCGCCGCATTCTTCGGCAAGTTTCTTGTCGCTATCGTGGTCACGCCCGCTGTAGATGATTATCGGTATATGTTTATAATTTTCGCTGAATTTAAGCATCCGGCAGATTTTGTAACCGTCAAGTTTCGGTAGCATGAGATCTGTTATTATCATATCCGGTATCAGCTTTTGTGCTAATTCCAGCCCTTGCTGTCCGTCATATGCGGCAATAACCTCGTATTCGCCGGCTCTTTCTACGTTCTGCGTAAGCCTTTCTACCATGGCTTTTTCGTCATCTATAATTAAGATATATTTTTTACTATTCATGTCCTCATATTCTAAGCTAATATAGATTAATTTGCAATTAGATATTTTCTGGAATAAAGCATAAAATACTTGGGATTTATAGTTTTTGAGTTATAATATAAGCATGGATAAATTTTTATATACCCAAAAACAAGAGGAAGATTTTAAGCGGCATGAAGATCAGTGCTTGAGGTGCGGATCTTGCTGCGGCGCTTATGATGGTGATCCGTGCAGAAATCTCGTAAAAATAAGCGCGGCTCAATATCAGTGTAAGGATTATGAACATAGGATAGGCCAGCAGATGACGGTATCTGGCAAGCATTTTGCCTGTATTCCGATACGGGTTTTCTTAACCTTTAATTCAGGCTATCCAAACTGCGCATATTCAAAAAAAATATAAATTGAGAGATTCTATAGGCGAGTAAAAAAACTTTTAAAAGAAGAGCGATCTAGCTTTTGCTTGATTTGTTTTTTAAGGTATGTATAATGTTTTTAAGGGAGTTAAGACATGTTTGTTATCGCTAATTTTTTAATTTTTTTAGGCAATATTTTTTATATGTTTGCCCCGCGGTTATTGGATTTTTTTGTTTTAATAATAATTATCCGCGTTATCATAAGTTGGGTGCATGCCGATCCGTATAACCCATTGGTACAGTTTATTAATAAAATAACTGAACCTGTTTTATATCCGATAAGGAAGATGCTCCCTTCTGATTTTAGATTCGGCATAGATATTTCTCCTATGATAGCGGTATTCGCTATATATGTATTGCAGTATTTTTTAAGGTCTTTTTTGGCGCCTACCCTGTTTGATCTGGCCGCCCAATTAAAATAGGCGTATCAGTATTTTATATATAAAAAGGAGCTAATTTATGAACATATTTTTATATGCTATTGCGGCCCTTGCGGTAATTTTATTTCTGCTTGTTATCGCATCAATTAAGAGCGTTTCGTCAGAGAAAAAAAATCATGGTGATTTAACGAGGATGCTCGATGAATTGTCGGCTCAGGTAAGAGAAAAGAATGAAGCCCTCAAGATGGAAATTGAAAAATCCAGGGAACTCGAAGATAATTTTAATAAATCAAAAGCGGCCCTTCAAACACAGCTTAAGAAAAATGAAGCAAAGTCTTCCGAAGAAGCGGAGACAAGAAAGGCAATCGAAAAACTAAAATCAGATCTGGAAGCGAGAGATAAACAGCTGAGCGAACAGAAGATGCTTTTTGATAATAATCTTAAAGAAATCAGCGCTCTTAAAGAAAGCCTTAATTCTAAAGAAAAAGAATTATCTTCTCTTAATGAAGCTTATGGCGGGCTTAAAGAGCAATATGATGATTTGGAGAAGCAGTTACTGAATAATAATCGGGATGCCGCCAAAGCATCCTCTGTTATCATTCAGAACGATAAAGAGAAAAATCCGGGAGAAGATAACCCGAAAAAAGAAAAACCCGATTCTTTGACCGATAACAAAGACGGTAACGAGGAAAATGCCGGCATTTCCTAGCTTGTTAAATATGAAAAATAATTCTATGCCTAAAGCCCCCGGTGTTAGCATGCTGGAAGTTATGATTATAGTCGTGGTTTTAGCTATATTAGTTAGCTTTGCTGCTCCCGGATATTTTAAGACATTGGAAAAATCACGTTCAGCAGAGCCGCAGGCAGTATTGCCTTTAATATATCGTGAAATTAAGGCAGCCAGCGAAGACGGCGTTACCTTGCCAGCAAATTTTACCCCCTGCGACGCATCCTGGGCAAACCTTAATATAGATGATCCTAATCTAAGTGCGAGAGCATGGTTTTCTTATTGGATTGATACCAGTACAAGTACAGCTGTCGCAAGGCGCAGGAATAATCCGCGCGCAGCTTGTTCGGCAAATGTAAATGCCGCTCGGTTTTTACAAATAGACCTTCTTACCGGAAACATTACCAAATCCCCGGAATACCAGTAATGCCTTATAATTTTAATACGCATGTCCGTTATTTAAAGGGCGTGGGGCTCAAGCGTGCCGTATTGCTTAAAAAAATAGGCATATACAGCATAGAAGATATTCTTTATTATTTTCCCAGAAGATACGAAGACCACTCTAATTTTGTTTCCTTGCATAAGATAACTAATAGCGGTATTTATACGGTTCGTGCCAAAGTTTTAACTATCAGGCAGCGCCTATCATGGCGGAGAAGGGGCTTTAGCATAACAGAGGCTTTGCTGAGCGATGGTACCGGCAAGATATCCGCCGTATGGTTTAATCAGACATATTTAAAAAATTATTTTAAAACCGGCGTAGAAACTGTTTTATACGGTAAGGTTGAATTACACGAGGGAAAACTGCAAATAAAATCCGCTGAGTTTGAAATTATAGACGGAGATAATAATAAAGATAATACGTTAAATTTAAATAAAATGGTTCCCGTATATGTTTTACCCGAAGGCATCAGCCAGAGGTATTTCCGCAAGATCGTTAAAAAGGTTTTAGAAGAATATATACCGAGAGTGAGGGAGATTTTGCCTTATGATATAAGAAAAAAATACGGTTTTCTTAATTTGGCAAAAAGTATTTTGACCATGCATTTTCCCCGGGATGAAGCATCGAAGAAAGAAGCTTATCGCAGGTTATCTTTTGAGGAGTTTTTTCTATATCAAATACCTATTCTAATGCGAAAAATAAAAAGGGGGAATAAGCGCGGGATTACCCATAAGATAAACGGCGAGATTTTTAATCGTTTTATTTCCAGCCTCCCCTTTGAGCTGACTGGCGCGCAGAAAAGAGCATTGGAGGAGATTAAGCGGGATATGTCAGGGGCTGCCCCCATGCAAAGGCTGCTTCAGGGTGAGGTTGCCTCAGGCAAAACCGTATTGGCTGCGGCGGCTGCATGTATCGCTCTTGACGGCGGCTATCAGGCTGCTTTTATGGTTCCTACCGAAATCTTGGCAAGGCAGCACTATGAAAATATCAGATGTCAGATGTCGGATGACAGATGTCAGTCTAGAAAAATAACAATCGCCCTGCTTGCCAGCAGTATTAATAAAAAAGAGAAAAATAAGCTCTATAAGCAGATAGAAGAAGGCGGCGTTGATTTAGTGATTGGGACGCATAGTCTTTTAGAAGAAAGCTTAAAATTTAATAATTTAGGATTAGTAATAATCGATGAACAGCATAAATTCGGCGTTGGGCAGAGGGCGCTATTGCCGAAAAAAGGCAATAATCCAGATTGCCTGATTATGACTGCCACCCCTATCCCCCGGACGCTTTCATTTACTATCTACGGAGATTTGGATATTTCTTTATTGGATGAGTTACCGAAAAACAGGCTTTCCATAGATACGGTGCTCTACAGCCCTAAGCAGCGTAAAGAAGCATATAGTTTTATAAAGGATAAAATTGAGCAAAAGCAACAGGCATATATTATCTGTCCCAATATAGAAGAATCAGATTTTTTGGGGCTGCGTTCTATAGCGGATATATATGCTGAAATTAAAAATGAGTTTAGCAGCTTTAATATTGGTTTGATTCACGGCAAAATGAATCAAATCGAACAGGATAAAATTATGTCAGATTTTCAGCGCGGAGTGATGCATGTTCTTGTTGCTACTACCGTTTTGGAAGTGGGGGTAGATGTCCCCAATGCTTGCGTTATGCTTATAGAAGAGGCGCAGATGTTCGGTCTTTCCCAGCTGCATCAACTGCGGGGAAGGATTGGCAGGGGGGGATTAAAGTCTTATTGTTTACTTATCGCTGAAGTTAATAGCGCTGATGCGCAATACCGGTTAAAAACGATGCTTAATGTTTCAGACGGTTTTAAAATTGCCGAAGAAGATTTAAGGTTGAGGGGGCCGGGTGAGTTTTTTGGTAAGCGTCAGCATGGTTTAACAGAATTACGAATAGCAGACCCCTTATCCCAGATGCATTTACTGAAGAATGCCCGGGAGGAAGCGGCAGGATTATTAGCTGGTGATCCTGAGCTTGTGCTTAAGCAAAATTTAGATTTGAGAAACATGCTTAAAAAACGCTTCCCTGAATATGAAGAGTTAATAATGGCAGGCTAATATTGACTTTTGTTTTACCGATGCTATTAAGGTAGTCAATATTTCGCTTATGTTTTGCGGAATTTTTACCATTAGTTGTACAAAGCTCAATAGGATCAAAAATGAAATATAAAAAATCAAAAATATCCAAAGGTATCAGGCCTACGGAGAAGAGGGTAAAAGAGGCATTGTTTAATATTCTGGGGGATATTTCAGGGTTGTCATTTTTAGATTTATTCGCTGGAACGGGCTCGGTAGGACTTAAGGCCGCTTCTTGCGGCGCTAAAGAGGTTTTACTGGTAGAATCAGACAGAGGGGCTCTTAAATCACTACAAGAAAGGGTATCTAAAGGGCAGTTTCATAATTCAATCAGGATTTTATCCGCGGATGTTTTTAAGATTTTAGAAAGATTATATTCAGGCGGGGAAAATTTTGATATTATATTTTTAGACCCTCCTTACTATAACGGCTTGGCGAAAAAAACCTTGCAAACCCTTGATCTCTATGATATATTAACACCTTCCGGCTTTATTATAGTTCAACATTACAAAAAAGACATTTTACCGGAATCTCTGAACATTTTAACGCTTTATAGGCAGTATAGATACGGGGATACGGTATTGTCTTTGTATGGGAGAAAGTAGCTAAAAACCCGCAACCGGTAACTAGAAAACTACAAAATTATCTGGTTTCTTCCGAACAAACTGAGGGAATATGTGCCAAAAAGCTATATATCCAGGGACATTTGACCCGGTAACATACGGCCATGTGGATGTTATTGAGAGGGCTCTTGCTATTTTTCCTGATCTTATAGTTGCGATTGCCGATAGCCCGCAGAAAGGCCCTTTGTTTTCAGCTGCGGAACGTTTAGAAATGCTTAAAGAGGCGACTAAGCAATTTACCGGCCTGGAAATTAAAATTTTTGACGGTCTCGCGGTTGATTTTGCCAGAAAAAATAAAGCAAAGGTTATAGTCCGGGGCCTAAGAATGGTGTCTGATTTTGAGTATGAATTTCAGATGGCGCTCACGAATAGAAAGATAGCTGCTGATTTAGAAACTATATTTCTTATGCCTTCGGAAAATTACAGCTATATTTCATCTAAGCTGCTAAAAGAGGCCGCCGGTTTAGGGGCTGACCTTTCAAGTTTTTTGCCCCCCTATATTGAGAATAAGCTTAAGAGGCGCCTTAAAAAATAATCTTGTTAAGTCTGTGAAAGTTGAATAGGTAATACGATAATTTCGTAGAGCTTGTGGTATTCCAAGGAAGGGGAGAGCGGGGTTCACCCCGCCCTTCCTGAAGATTATAAGCAAAGCCAATGGAGGAAGAGCGGGGTGAAAATTGATCTTGTTAAGCTCGCATCCGGAAAGAGCATAGAGCTTAAACAGAGTTATGAGCCGCAATCATTAGACCTAGAGCTGCCCCAGGCAGAATTTAAAGGGCCTGCAGAGGTTAGTATATCCGCTCAAAAAAAGAATAATACGCTGATAGTTAAGGGTGATATCAAATTAGAGCTTTTGCTTGCTTGCTCCCGTTGTTTGAAAAAATTCAGTTCCGGATTAGATCACAAAATTGAATTTGTTTATCAATTAAAAGGCGATGAAACAAGCGTTGATATAACAGATGAGCTTAGAGAAGAAATAATTATCGGTTTTCCAGTTAATCCTCTATGCAGCCCGATCTGTAAAGGCTTATGCGTAAATTGCGGAGAAGATTTGAATGACGGCGATTGCAGATGCAAAGCGCTGTGAGTTTGCGAATAGATGACTAGTTAATTTCCGTAAATCCGCCTCCGGCGGATGCCTCATTTACACCTATTGAAATTGACACCTGGCGCTTATATATCACCCGGCGCTTAAAGGAATTACGCCGCTGTGCCCTTATGGGACAGCCGGCGCTTAAAGGAATTACGCCGCTGTGCCCTTGTGGGACAGCCGGCGCTTAAAGGAATTGCGCCGCTGTGCCCTTGTGGGCAATTGCGTAAGTGTTCACTAACTGTGGAGGAGTAAAACATGCCATTACCAAAGAGAAGGTTTTCGAAAACAAGAAGCAGGAAAAAGCGAACGCATAAAAAAATAAAAGCGACCTTGTTAAGTGTCTGTCCGCAATGTAAGCAGCCTAAATTATCACACCGGATATGCCCGACATGCGGCTATTACAAGGGTAGGCAGGTTATAGAGATTAAAGATAAAAGCGAGAAAAAGGGAGAAAAATAGCCTGTCACGATATTCTAGCCGGCTATTAAACTAATTATGAAAATAGTTGTTGATGCTATGGGCGGTGATTATGCGCCGCAGTTAGTTATTGAGGGTGCAATAAGAGCCGTAAAAGATTATGGGGCAGATATAATTTTAGTCGGAGATGAGGCTAAAATTAAAAACGAGCTCCTGAAACATAAGGCGTCAAGGCTGAATATCGATATACAACCCGCTAGTGAAATTATAGAGATGCACGAACCGGCGGCTGTTAGTGTGCGGAAAAAACGCGATTCTTCCATAGTAAAAGGCATAAATTTAATTAAAGAAAAGAAAGCAGATGCCTTTGTCAGCGCAGGCAATACCGGTGCTGTTGTATGCGCGGCCACTATAGCGTTGAGGCTCTTGCCCGGCATAGAGCGGCCGGGTATTTCTATTATTGTTCCTACGCCTAAGGGCGCGTCCTTTCTTATAGACGTAGGCGCAAATATAAATGCTAAGCCCATACATTTAATGCATTATGCCATAATGAGCAATTCCTATTGCCATTATATTCTTAATAAAGAAAATCCCACCATAGGCCTTTTAAATGTTGGAGAAGAGGAGACTAAAGGCACCGATTTTATTAGAGATACATTTAAACTGCTGGAGGGCAGCGGCCTTAATTTTATCGGGAATGTTGAAGGCAGGGATATTTTTTCCGGCTCTTGCGACATTATTATCTGCGATGGGTTTGTTGGTAATGTAGTTTTAAAGGTGGCGGAGAGCCTTGCTGAAACAATAGGCACATTTCTCTACCGCGAATTAAAACGTAATATCATAACCAAGGCCGGCGTGCTTCTTTTAAAAAGCGGGTTAAAACGTTTTAAAAAATCTTTGGATTATTCCGAATACGGCGGAGCGCCTCTTTTAGGCGTAGATGGCGTAGTTATCATAGGGCACGGGCGCTCTAACGCCAACGCTATAAAAAATGCTATACGTGTCGCTAAAGAAGAAGTAGAGCGGAAAGTAAATGATAATATTATCGAATCTGTTTCCCACGCCATTTCTTCCATCAGCGAAGAGCCAGCCATCAAGGCCGATTAACAATGTCCAGCGCTAAAAAAATAGGCATTATTGGTTTGGGGAGTTATCTGCCTAAAAAGATTCTTGCAAATTGCGACTTAGAGAAAATGGTGGATACTTCCGACGAATGGATTACTACGCGTACCGGCATAAAACAAAGGCGTATCGCATCTAAAGATGAAGCGACAAGTGATTTAGCGATTAAGGCGGCAAGAGCGGCTTTGAAAGACGCGGGTTTAACAGCAAAAGATCTGGATTTGATAATAGTGGCTACTATTACACCGGATATGCAGTTTCCCGCGACCGCATGCTTAGTGCAAAAAAATCTGGGTGCTGATAAGGCGATATGTTTTGATATTAGCGCTGCCTGTTCTGGATTTGTTTATGCTTTAGTTACAGCGGAGCAGTTTATTATTTCAGGTGTATGCAAGAATGCCCTGATTATAGGCGCGGAAAAACTCTCCTCTATTACCGATTGGACCGACAGGAATACATGCGTTTTATTCGGCGATGGGGCAGGGGCATGCGTTTTAGCTAAAGTTAATAGCGGAGGAATAGTCTCTCGTTACCTTGGCTCTGACGGCATGAATTCCGACCTTTTACTTTTACCTGCCGGCGGCTCTAGAATGCCGGCCAGCAGTGAAACAGTCAAAAAACACCTACATTTTATTAAAATGCAGGGGAACGAGCTGTTTAAATTGGCAGTTAGGATTATGAGTAAGGCTGCCGAGGTCGCTTTATCTAAAATAGGCTTAAGCTGTAAAGATATAGATATTCTTATACCTCATCAGGCGAACATCAGGATACTTTTAGCGGTGGCAAAAAAAATGGGCCTGCCGGAGAAGAAAATATATTTTAATATAGAAAAGTACGGGAATATGTCGTCCGCTGCTACCGTGATTGCGCTTTGCGAGGCGGTAAGATCAAAACGCATTAAGAAGGGCGATATAGTAGTGTTGGATGCTTTTGGCGCCGGCCTTACCTGGGGAGCGGTAGTAATAAAATGGTAGCTTACATTTTTCCCGGACAAGGCGCCCAGTATGTAGGCATGGGTAAGGATTTTTACGATAATTCCTCCGCCGCAAGAAAGGTTTTTAATAAAGCGGATGCACTCCTGGGTTTTGCCATATCTAAATTATGTTTTGAAGGGCCGCAGGATTTGCTTGCCCGGACTGATAAAGCCCAGCTGGCAATTTTAGTAACTAGCGTGGCGTCACTAGAAGCTTTTCGGCAAAAAAATTCAGATATCAAGGCCGATTTTACTGCTGGGTTAAGTTTAGGCGAGTATTCGGCATTGGTTGCGGCCGGCGCGCTGAGTTTTGAAGACTCTTTGAACTTAGTGAAAAAGCGTGCTGGGATTATGCGCGGTGTTTCAGAAAAGAATCCAGGGAAGATGCTTGCGGTTATCGGTCTGGATGCGGCAATTATAGATAAATTATGCGGGGAGGCCGGTATTGAAGTCGCCAATAGAAATTGCCCTGGGCAGCTAGTGGTAACCGGTAGAAAAGAAGATATTGATAAATTTTATGCCTTGGCTTCTAAAGAAGGCGCTAAACGCTTGATAGAATTGGAGGTTAGCGGGGCTTTTCATTCCAGGCTTATGGAAGAAGCCAGATTAAGGCTGGCCGAAGAGCTAAAAGATATCCATTTTAAATTACCTTCTACTATAAGCGTGGTTAGCAATGTTACGGCCAGGCCATTTTCTTCAACAGATGAAATCCGCAATAATTTAGCTTTACAGGTAAGATCTAGCGTTCTCTGGGAGGATTCAATGCGGTATATGTTGTCCTTCGGAGTAAAATCGTTTTTTGAAATAGGCCCGGGGAAGGTATTGAAAGGGTTGGCGAGAAAAATTGATTCTGGATTACAAGTGGTTAGCATAGAAAAGATGGAAGATATAAATTTAGTAGCCGGTAACCATTAACTAGAAAAACAAGCTTTAATATCTGGCCATTGGTTATTGGTTTCGGGTTACTCCCGAACGGAGAGAGGGGAATATGCGATTAAAAGATAAAGTTGCTTTAATTACTGGTGGAGGACGCGGCATTGGCAGAGAAATAGCCTTATTTTTTGCTAAAGAAGGGGCAGATATAGCCATTTGTGATGTTAATATTGAATCTGCCGAAGATACGGCAAGAGAGGTTGAAAAAACCGGCAGAAAAGCGGCAGGTTTTAAGGCGGACGTAACAAGTTTTGCATCAGCCGAAGATTTGGTAAACAAAACTCTTGACAAATTTAACAAGATTGATATATTAGTTAACAATGCTGGCATAACCCGTGATGGTTTAATGCTTAGAATGTCTGAAGCAGATTGGGATGCGGTAATTAATGTGAACCTAAAAGGCACATTTAACGCCTCCAAAGTTGTTTCGAAAATAATGGTTAAGCAGAGGCAGGGTAAGATAGTAAATATTGCTTCTATCATCGGCTTAATCGGTAATATTGGGCAGGCTAATTATGCTGCTTCAAAAGCAGGTATTATCGGTCTTACCAAGTCAATGGCTAAAGAGCTTGCTTTGAGAAATATCTGTGTTAATGCGGTAGCGCCCGGTTTTATTCAAACAGATATGACGGCAAAACTTCCGGAGGATGTAAAAGAGCGGATGTTAAAAAGCATTCCTTTGGGTAAGTTTGGTACCGCCTTAGATGTAGCCAAGACATGCTTGTTTTTAGCAAGCGGTGAATCAGATTATATCACAGGGCAGGTTATTGTTGTTGACGGCGGTATGGTTATGTAAGTTATAGGTGCGAATTTACTCCGGAGCTTGACCTATAGGTTATTTAAGCCAGGAGTAGAGGTATGATTTATCCCGCTTCTGGCGGTTTATCCAAGGAGGAAAACAGATGGCAGTAGAAGATAAAGTAAAATCAATTATCGCAGAACAGCTGGGTGTCAAGGTGGAGGAGGTAACACCACAGGCATCATTTATTGATGATTTAGGCGCTGATTCTCTGGATACGGTAGAGTTGGTAATGGCTTTAGAGGAGGAGTTTGGCATTGAAATTCCTGATGAAGATGCCGAAAAAATGAGCACAGTAGGAGACGCGATTAAATACATAGAAGAAAAAGCCGCCAGTAAGTAAGCGCTATTGAAATAGAATTTTAATTAAGTTTAATGCTTCATTAGCGGCTAAATATAACCCCCGATGATTTCTGCCTGCTCGCCTCGCGGTGAAGCCGAGGGCCGACAGGTAGCTTCGGGGGTAAATATTCTTAACATTAATCATGAAAAAAAGAGTAGTTATTACCGGCCTGGGGACCATATGTCCTTTAGGTAATGATGTTAAAACATTTTGGGACGGGATTATTTCCGGCAAAAGCGGTATATCTTACACTAAGACTTTTGATATCTCGAAATTTGATTCGCGCATATCGGGCGAAGTCAAGAACTTTAACCCCTCGGCCCATTTTTCATCCAAGGAATTAAAAAGAGTAGATAAATTTGTACAGTATGCTGTATTTTCCGCCTTTGAAGCATGTAAAGACGCCGGCTTAGACCTTGAAAAATTAAATAGAGACCGCATAGGTGTTTTTGTGGGCTCTGGCATCGGCAGCCTCCATACCATAGAGGAGCAGCACAAGATATACTTGGAAAAAGGGCCTTCCCGTCTTTCACCATTTCTTATCCCGATGTTGATTGTTAATGAGGCCGCAGGGCATATTTCAATACAATTAGGGCTTAAGGGGCCGAATTCCTGCGTAGCGACCGCTTGCGCTTCCGGAAGCCATGCTATAGGAGACGCTTTTAAGATAATTCAACGCGGCGATGCCGATATAATGTTTACTGGCGGCACAGAAAGCGCAATCACGCCTTTAGGCGTAGGGGGTTTTTGTGCTTTAAAAGCTCTTTCGAAAAGAAATGATGAGCCGGAGCGTGCCAGCCGTCCGTTTGAGCGCGACCGTGACGGGTTTGTTATAGCCGAAGGGGCTGGGGTTTTGGTTTTAGAAGAACTGGAACACGCTCTTAAACGCGGAGTTGAGATATACGCGGAGGTTATAGGATACGGTATGAGTGCTGATGCCTATCATATAACAGCTCCGGATCCCACGGCAGACGGAGCAGTAAGAGCAATGTCGGCAGCTTTAAAAGATGCCGGCTTAAAACCGGAAAATGTATCGTATATAAACGCTCATGGGACATCAACCATACTCAACGACAAAGTTGAGACTTTGGCCATAAAGAAACTATTCGGAGAGTACGCAAAAAAAATAGCAGTAAGTTCCACTAAATCAATGACAGGACATTTGTTAGGAGCTGCCGGAGGAGTTGAGTTTATCGCCTGTGCCCTAGCCGTAAAAAATAATATTATTCCTCCCACTATAAACTACGAAAATCCCGACCCGGACTGTGATTTAGACTATGTGCCTAATCAAGCAAGAGGCGTAAAGTTGGAAGTAGCGATGTCTAATTCGTTAGGTTTTGGCGGGCATAACGCAACTCTTGTTTTAAAAAAATTTAAATAATAAAGATTAGTTTATAGAGTTTATTGAGTTCATAGAGTTTAAACTCAAACAACTCAACGAACTCAACGAACTCAAGAACTCAAAATGTCTTATACGATTACAGAAAAAATATTGCTGGCGCATACGGATAAAAAAGAACTATCGGCCGGCGAATTTATTTTAGCCGCTGTTGATTTGGCCTTAGGCAATGATATCACCGCCCCTATTGCGATAGAGCAGTTTGAGAGATTATGCATAAAACCCGCGATTGCCGATAAGATAGTGTTGGTTCCCGACCATTTTGTCCCTGCGAAGGACAAAAAGAGCGCAAATCAGGCGAAGGTTCTTAAAAGCTTTGCGCATAAATATGGGATAGAAAAATATTTTGAAGTCGGGCGCATGGGTATAGAACATGCGCTATTGCCCGAACAAGGGTTAGTCGGCCCGGGAGATTTGATAATTGGGGCTGATTCACATACTTGTACATATGGTGCGCTGGGGGCCTTTTCAACCGGGGTAGGCTCTACGGATTTGGCTGCCAGCTGGGCTACGGGAAAAGTTTGGCTAAGGGTTCCCGAGACGATAAAATTTGTATACAGCGGTAAATTAGATAAGTGGGTTACAGGGAAAGATTTAATACTTTATACTATAGGGGATATTGGGGTTGACGGCGCGCTATACAGAGCTATGGAGTTTACAGGGGAGGCGATTAGAAAACTGGATATGGATAGCCGTTTTGCCATGTCTAATATGGCAATCGAAGCCGGAGGCAAAAGCGGTATAATTGAGCCGGATGATGTTAGCTTTGATTATATTAAAAAGCGCATGCCTACCTCAAAGATGAAGCTTTATAAAGATAAGATAAAAAATCTCAAATCAGATAAAGACGCCCATTATATAATGATAAAAGAATATGATGTTTCTAAATTAGAGCCTATGGTTGCCTGTCCGCACCTGCCAAGCAACGTTCATCCCGTTAGAAGTCCGTTAGCAAGCGGCGGCAGCCGCCTGCGGCGGCTTACTTCTAACGGGGTTAAGCCGGCAAGTTCATTGGCGAACATAGGGCTGGATCAGGTAGTAATCGGATCTTGTACAAACGGAAGGATTTCAGACTTAAGGATGGCGGCTAAAATATTAAAAGGCAATACTGTTTATCCTCATACGCGCTGTATTGTTATCCCCGCAACCCAGGCCATTTATTTACAGGCGATTAAAGAAGGCCTTATGGAAATATTTGTTGAAGCGGGGGCGGTTGTGACGACACCTACCTGCGGCCCATGCCTCGGCGGGCACGCAGGAATTTTAACTGAAGGCGAGCGTTCGCTTGCCACGACTAATAGGAATTTTGTAGGCAGGATGGGAGATTTAAAGAGTGAAGTATATTTATCTTCTCCCGCGGTAGCTGCGGCAAGCGCTATAAAGGGAAGAATTGCGCATCCTGAAGAGATCGTTTAACGGAATACGTTTGCGTAACTGGAAACGTTTATCGTTATTCGTAAAACGTAAAACCGATAAACGAAAAACGGATGACGATTCAAGCCGCGCAACCGAAACCTTTTAACACGATGATTATAAAAGGCAAAGTTCATAAATTCGGCGATGATATAAATACGGATGAGATAATCCCGGCTAAATTTTTGGTTTCTACCGACCCTAAGGAATTAGGTAAAAACTGCATGGACGGGATTGAGCCGGGATTTAGCAAGAATATAAGTGTAGGCGATATAATTGCCGCCGGTAAGAATTTTGGCTGCGGATCATCGCGTGAACATGCGCCTATTTCTATAAAAGGGGCGCAGATCTCATGCGTAATCGCTAAAAGCTTTGCACGGATATTCTATCGTAATTCCATAAATATCGGCCTGCCTATATTGGAATGCGAAAAGGCAGATGAGTTTAATAACGGCGATGAATTAGAAATAGACTTGGAAAAAGGCGAAATCAAAAATATAACACAGGATAAGGTTTATAAAACTGAAAAGTATGCCCGGTTCATGCAGGAGCTTATAAATGCCGGAGGCTTAATCAACTGGGTCAAGCAAAACCTGCCAACTGGTGTTTAGATTTTGCTTGATGCCGTAAATACTGTTGCGGCGCAGATATAAAATTAAATGCGAAAGGTTAAAAAATGTACAAAATAGCAGTAATCGCAGGTGATGGGACTGGACCGGAGGTGGTAAGAGAAGGCCTAAAAGTACTTAAAGCGGCTAGTTCGAAATTCGGCTTTGAATACGAAACAAAAGAGTTTGATTTCGGAGGCGAGCGTTATTTAAAGACGGCTAAGACACTTGAAGATAAGGACATAGAAGAGCTCAAGAAATATTCAGCGATTTATTTAGGCGCTATTGGACATCCGGATGTAAAACCGGGTATTTTAGAGCAGGGGATATTGCTTAAGGCGCGTTTCGGGCTTGATCAATATATAAATCTTCGGCCGGTAAAATTATATAATGCTGATTTTTGTCCTTTGAAAGACAAGAAAGAAACGGATGTAGATTTTGTAGTGGTACGCGAGAATTCCGAAGGCCTGTATAAAGGGATGGGGGAGTTTCAAAAAAAAGGCACAAAAGATGAAGTGGCCATACAGATCTCTTATAATACGAGAAAAGGTGTTGAGCGCTGCATAAGATATGCCTTTGAATATACCAGAAAGCGCAACAAGAGAAAAACTCTTACACTCTGCGGCAAAACCAATGTTTTGACTTACGCCTGGGATCTCTGGCAGAGGACTTTTAATGAAGTGGCTAGTGAATATCCTGATATAAAAACTGATTACGCGCATGTGGATGCTACTACCATGTGGTTTGTGAAAAATCCTGAGTGGTTTGACGTAATAGTTACTGATAATATGTTCGGAGACATTATTACCGATTTGGGGGCTATGGTTCAAGGCGGTATGGGTATTGCCGCTGGCGGCAACCTTAATCCTGAAGGCGTATCTATGTTTGAGCCAATCGGTGGAAGCGCCCCGAAATATACCGGCAAGAACGTAATTAATCCGCTTGCGGCAATTTGCGCAGCAGGAATGATGCTGGAAAATTTAGGCGAAGAAAAAGCCGCCAGCGCGATTGAAAATGCGGTTATAGGTATTGCTAAGAATAAATTGAAAAGCTTGGGTGCGGCTAAGATGGGTTATTCGACAAGTGAGGTTGGTGATTTGGTGGCGGAGAATTTATAAAAGAAGTAGCGAGTTGTTGGAGTTAATTATATGATAAGGAAACCAAAATACAACGTTGCGGTGGTAGGGGTCGGGGCGGTAGGCGAGGAAATGCTGCGCGTGCTTAAGCAGCGTCATTTTCCGCTTGGCGAGCTTCGCGTGTTTGCAAGGAGTGAGCGCGATATAAAGGTGGATAACGATAGTTATCATGTTTTAGGCATATCGCCGGAAGGATTTGAGGGAATAGATTTTGCCCTTTTCGCCGGTACGGAAGGAGAAAAAGGGGCGGCAGTTACTTTCGCTCCCGAAGCTGTAAAACATGGCGCTGTCGTCATCGATAACGGCGCTGATTTCAGAATGGATAAAGACGTCCCGTTAGTTGTTCCGGAAGTAAACGCGAAAGACGCAAAAAAACACAAAGGAATAATCGCAAATCCGAATTGCTCGACAATACAGATGGCGGTGGCTTTAAACCCCATACATAAGTTGTCAAAAATAAAACGAATTATAGTTTCTACCTATCAGGCGGTTTCCGGGGCCGGACGCTCTGCTATTAGGCAGCTTGAGAGCGAATCAGAGAAGATATGCGGGGTTCAGACAAACGCGCCGGCCGAAAAGGTGTTTGCCTATAATATAGCCCATAATTTGATACCGCAGATAGGCGCTTTTGCCGATGCCGGATACACCAGCGAGGAATGGAAGATGGTACGGGAAACCCATAAAATCTTTCACACTGATAAGATAAAAATATCAGCCACCACTGTCCGGGTACCGGTAAAAACCGGCCATAGCGAATCCATATATATAGAAACACAGAAATCCCTGGATATAGACGCTGTGAAAGCAGCGCTTTCAAAGAGTGGTTCAATAATCGTAAAAGACGATATCGCCAATTCTATTTATCCCCTGCCTGCTGATTGTGAAGGAAAAGATGAAGTATTCGTAGGTAGAATCCGCAAGGATCCCTTTGTGGATAAAGGCCTTTGGCTATGGGTCGTAGCGGATAATCTAAGAAAAGGTGCTGCCACCAATGCCATTCAGATAGCGGAATACCTTATATCTTAGTTTAGCAGCCCGCTGTTTTCATGCGAAACATTAAATTTACCATTGAGTATGACGGTACCAATTACTGCGGATGGCAGGTTCAAAACAGGCCAAAGGCCGAAGGCCGAAGGCCGAAGACTATTCAAGAGACGATAGAGAACGTATTAAAAAAAATCTTTCAGCATAAGCTAGAGCTTATTGCTTCGGGAAGAACAGATTCTGGAGTACATGCGATAGGGCAGGTTGCAAACTTTAAGACAGGTTCGAAAATTCCCGTCTTAAATATACAAAGAGCGGTGAATAGTCTATTGCCGCAAGACATAAGCATAAAAGAAGCAAGGGATGCCCCTTTAGATTTCCATTCCAGGTTTTCTGCTAAAAGTAAAACATACCGCTATTTAATCTTAAACCAGCCTGTTCGCTGCGTTTTTTTACACAAAAGGGCATATTTTACGCCTTTTACTTTAAATATATCCCGTATGCGCAGTGCGGCAAAACTATTTTTAGGCCGGCATGATTTTAAGGCATTTTGCGCCTCCAGTTCTTCGGCTAAAAATACCGTTCGTACCATTAAAAAAATAATTATAAGGAAAACATTCAATTGTCCGCCATTTACTATGCGCTCTCCGTTGATTTCTATTGACATCACCGCAGATGGTTTTCTTTATAATATGGCCCGTTCTATAGTAGGTACATTAATTGAAGTAGCAAGGGGTAAAATAGAAAAGGGAGTTATCCGCGTAATTTTAACTTCGCCTGATAGAAGCCTTATCGGCCCTACCGCGCCTGCCAATGGTTTATACCTGCTAAACGTTCAATATTAAATTTGAGCCTCAAAAATCAATTTTTACTGCATTTATTTTGTATAACTAATTGACATATCTTATTATATAATATATAATTAACATCTATGGATATATCAGAAATTTATAATCAAAGATTAGAAAAATTAGCAAGATTAAGAGCTGAAAAAATCGCCCCCTACGGCGAAAAATTTTCCGCCACAAGCACCATTTATAAGCTCAAAAATAGCTTTAAAGAAGGAGAAAAGGTTATTATTTGCGGCAGGGTTATGGCTTTGCGTTCTCATGGGAAAACAAGCTTTATCGATTTAAGAGGCGAAAAAGATAAAATACAGGTATATGTACGTAAAGATAATCTTTCTGATTCGGCGGTTATATTTGAAAATTTGGATATCGGTGATATAGTCGGCATAGAAGGAGAGACTTTTCTTACCAAAACCAAAGAACCTACGGTCAAGGCCGATAGGTTGACTTTGCTGTCAAAATCATTGAAACCGCTTCCGGAAAAGTGGCATGGCTTGAAGGATGTAGAAATACGTTACCGCCAGCGTTACCTGGATTTGATATCTAATCCGCAGATTAAGGAAGTTTTTTTAATTAGGAACCGTATAATTACGGCTGTCCGCAGTTTTCTTGATTCGCGTAATTTTCTGGAAGTAGAAACACCTATGCTGCAGTTTATACCCGGAGGCGCTGCCGGCAAACCTTTTAAGACTTATCACGAGGAGTTTAAGGCGGATATGTACCTTAGGATTGCCCCCGAGCTTTATCTTAAGAAACTGCTTGTAGCCGGATTTGATAATGTTTATGAGATAAACCGCAGTTTTAGAAATGAAGGCGTATCTACCCGGCATAATCCAGAATTCACCATGCTGGAGGTTTATTCAGCGTATTCGGATTGCAAAGGGATGATGGATTTGGTCGCTCAAATTATCAGGCACATTGCTAAAGAAGTGCTTGGCAGGGATAAGATAAATTATCAGGGGAAAATGATAGATCTGGCCTTGCCCTGGAAGGAAAAGTCTTTTGCGCAGGCTGTCAAAGATAGATTCGGCATCGCTCCAGGAGACAGCGCGGGCGAGATGGTTGAGAAGCTGCGTAAATCAGGGAGAAAAGTCGAAGCAGGCTTAAGCCGTTCTCAAATTGTGCGCATAGTAGAGGATTTATTGAGCGAAGACGATGTAAGCTCGCCGGTATTTGTTACTGATTATTTTAGCCTGTTGTGCCCTTTGGCGAAGAACAAAACCGATAATCCGGAGATATCAGAACGCTTTGAATTATTTATTGCCGGGATGGAAGTCGCCAACGCCTATTCCGAGTTAAATGACCCCATAGAACAACGTAAAAGATTTGAGGAAGACCTCAAGGATGGCGCGCAAGAAAAAATAGACGATGATTTCATCAATGCTTTGGAATACGGGATGCCTCCGGCTGGAGGATTAGGCATAGGCATAGATAGATTAGTTATGCTTTTTGCTGACCAGCCGTCTATAAGGGATGTGATATTATTTCCTCATCTTCGCCCGGAGAAGGATTAGTTAAGTGCATAAAAGTGAATTCTGGATAAGCTGGCGTTATTTTTTAGGAAGGAACAGGGAAAGATTCGTATCGATTATAAGTATCATTTCCATATTGGGCGTTACGGTAGGAGTAGCTGCCTTAATTATCGTTCTTTCTGTAATGACGGGTTTTGACAATGACCTTAGGGATAGAATTGTTGGCACTAACGCGCATATCGTAGTCAGCGATAATTTCGGTATTATGTTTTATAGGGATATGCAGAAAGAGATAGAGCGTATCCCGGGAGTAGCGTCAACCGCCCCGCATATAAACACCCAGGCATTTTTACGTACAGATACTTCTGTGTTAAGCCTTTATTTAAGAGGGATAAACCCCGAAGAAGAATTAAAAGTTACGAATATAAAAAAATACCTTATTGACGGATCCCTTGAAACGCTCAACAGCCGCCCTGATTCAATAATAATAGGCGAAGAATTAGCCGATATATTGGGTTTACAAATAGGTGATAAATTAGAGCTTATAGCGGCTAATCTGAGCAGTAAATTGATATTCGAAATATCCGGAATATTTAAATCGGGAATGCATAATTATGATTTAAACCTGGCTTTTATAAGCCTGGCTAAAGCGCAGGATATTTCAGGAGTTTTTAATGTTGCCGGAGGCATAGGCATAAAATTGGATGATTTGTTTTCGGCATCCCGCATCAAAAGGGATATTTTATTCAATATTGGCACTTCTTATGACGTAGCGACCTGGTCCGAGTTGAATAAGACGTTTTTTGACGCTTTAAAGCTGGAAAAAATAACCATGTTTATAATATTAAGCCTTATTGTCCTGGTTGCCAGTTTCGGTATTGCCAGCACTTTAATCGTTACGGTAACTCAGAAAACCAAAGATATCGGCATACTCAAGTCGGTAGGTATTACCAAAAACGGAATAAGGAATATTTTTACTTTTCAGGGTTTGTTTATCGGTATCTTCGGTGTGGGGCTAGGGGTGCTGCTTGGAGTTTCCGGCAGCCTATTACTTAAAAAATATCAATTTGTAAAACTTCCTTCGGATATATATTACCTGGATAAGATTCCCGTATATCTTTCCTGGCACGATATTTCTTACGTGGCATTTTGCGCGTTTTTAATTACATTGCTTGCTACTGTATATCCGGCAGGCAAAGCAGCTAATTTGAATATTGTAGAGGCTTTAAGATACGAATAGCATAAACCGTAGATTTTGCAATGATTGAAGCAAAAAATTTACATAAAACGTACAATCACGATTTAAAAGAGCTGCAGGTTTTGAAGGGCATAAATTTAAACATAAAAAACAACGAAATAGTCTGCATCGCCGGGCCCTCAGGCGCCGGAAAATCAACATTGCTGCATTTGTTGGGCGGTTTAGATTATCCTACCAGCGGGAGCGTTTTATTTGACGGCGACGATATTTATAAAATGCCGTTTAATTCTCTGGCGGCATTAAGGAATAAAGACATAGGTTTTGTTTTTCAGTTCTATCATTTATTCAGCGAATTCAATGCCCTGGAGAATGTCTTGCTTCCTGCGGTAGTGAGCGCTAGGTTTAAGCGTAAGGACGCTGAAAATAGGGCCCGCCAATTATTATCTATGGTAGGCCTGGCTAAAAGGCTGACTCACAGGCCGAGTGAGCTTTCCGGAGGAGAACAGCAAAGAGTAGCTATCGCCCGCGCGCTTATAAATAATCCCCGGGCTCTTCTCTGCGATGAGCCAACCGGCAATCTTGATTCAAAAACCGGCACGCAGATATTAGATATTTTGTTTTCTTTAAACAAAGAAAAGAGCGTGACTCAGGTATTGGTGACTCATAATGAAGAAATAGCTAAATTCTGTACAAGGACGATTTATTTAAAAGATGGCCAGATATCAAAAAATTAAAAAAATATCCAAACAGCGTTTTAACTCAGCGAGGGAGACAGGCATGAAGATTTATCTTAACGGCAGGCTGCTTGATAAAAGTGACGCGAAAATATCGGTTTTTGACCACGGCCTTTTATATGGTGATGGAGTTTTTGAGGGTATTAGAAGCTATAATTGCTTAATTTTTCGCCTAAAGGATCATATTGAACGGTTGTATAATTCTGCCGCCGCCATAATGCTTGAATCGCCCTTATCCAAAGAGGGGATGGTAGAGGCAATTGTTAAAACACTAAAAGCCAATAAATTAAAAGATGCTTATATTAGGGTTGTAATAACGCGCGGCGAGGGCGATTTAGGGCTTGACCCCCGTAAATGCAAGAATCCCTCAATTTTTATCATTGCCGATAAAATAGCGCTATATCCGGAAGAATTTTATAAAAAGGGCCTTGAAATTAATACTGTTCCGACGCGCCGTAATATCAACGAAGCTCTTTCTCCGCAAATAAAGTCGTTAAATTACTTGAATAATATAATGGCAAAGCTTGAGGCGATAAATTGTAAGGTCGAGGAGGCGCTTATGCTTACGCAGGACGGTTATCTTTGCGAATGCAGCGGCGACAATATATTCCTAGTTAAGGGTTCCAAGTTATTGACGCCTCAGACATCCATGGGCATTTTGGCCGGCATTACCAGGGCGGCGATAATGGACATCGCGGTTAAGCGCAACATGGCTGTTTCCGAGGCTATGTTGACGCGCTACGATTTATTCAGCGCTGATGAAGTATTTTTAACGGGAACCGCGGCTGAAATTATACCTGTGGTTAAGATAGACGGAAGGCGTATCAATAACGGCAAGCCCGGGAATATTACCTTGGTTCTTAAAGAAGAATTCAGTAAATTAACAAAGATTGACGGATATCGTTATAGTTTATAAAATATATAAAATGGCGGATCCCGGGAATAGTTGGTGGTGTTATTCTGCTAGGCAAAACTAATGGTTCCATTAGTTTTGCCTAGGAGAACAATCTCTATCTTTGGCGGAGGAGTTTATGCTGTGTGATATATGCAATAAAAATGTAGCTACGGTGCATTTGACGGAAATTATAGATGACCAAATGGCGGAACTTCATTTATGTGAAAATTGTGCCAGGCAGAAAAGCATGGAAATGGAGCAGCAATTCGGCTTGGCAGACCTTTTGGCCGGGTTGTCTAATTTTGGTGAACAGGTTGAGCCGCAGGTAACAATGAAACAAAAATGTAATCTTTGCGGTATGACTTATGAAAATTTTAAAAAAATAGGCCGTCTTGGCTGCAGCGAATGTTACAAGAGTTTTGAGTCATATTTGAAGCCTTTGGTGAAAAAAATACACGGTTCTATACAGCATATCGGTAAGGCTCCGGGTAAAAGAAAGCCGCTTGCCGCCGTTAAGACGCCTAAGCAGAAAGAAAAAGTTGTTTCATTGGAAGAATTAAAGAAACAATTACAGTCGGCAGTGCAAAATGAAGAATTTGAAGAGGCTGCGAAGATTCGTGATAAAATAAGGGAACTGGAAAAAAGCGGAGAAAATAAGTGAAAATAGACGATTTGCTCAATCAAACAAGCGAATGGCTTAAAGGTACGGGCCCTAATTCAGATATTGTGATTTCCAGCCGCGTGCGCCTTGCCCGTAATCTAGAGGGGGTAGTTTTTCCTCATTTGGCGGCTAAAAAGCAGGGACAGGAGACGCTTGAAAAAATAAAAGACGCGCTTTTAGAAAATGACTATTTGAAAAACAGCGTATTTTTGCGCCTGGTAGATTTAAATACAATAGATAAACAGTTTCTTATAGAGCGGCACCTGATGAGCAGGGAGTTAGCGATGAAGCCGGAAAATAAGGGCATGCTTATCAGCCAGGAAGAAATAATATCTATAATGATAAATGAAGAAGATCATTTAAGAATCCAGATAATGAAATCCGGGTTTGATCTTACTGAGGCATGGAACATAATAAATAATATTGATAACGCGCTTTCGGAGAAGCTTACATTCGCTTTTTCTGATGATTTGGGGTATTTAACCGCTTGTCCGACAAACGTCGGTACCGGTATGCGCGGCTCTGTGATGCTGCATTTGCCGGCGTTAGTTATGACTAAGCAAATAAACAAAGTCCTGGCGGCGATCGCTAAGCTTTCTTTTACTACCCGCGGCCTATATGGGGAAGGAACACAGGCGGCAGGAAACTTTTTCCAGATTTCTAACCAGGTTTCACTAGGGCAAAATGAAGCCGAGATAATCGAAAATATTAAAGGTATAATCAGGCAGATAATAGAACAAGAAAATATGGCAAGGAACGCGCTTCTACAGAATAACCGTCAGATATTAGAGGATAGAATTTTCCGTTCTTTTGGCGTACTTAAGAGCGCTTATATTATAAATAGCGCAGAAACCATAGAGATGCTTTCCATGTTAAGGCTGGGCCAGGATTTAGGCATAATCAAGAATATTGACAGGCGCATGATAAATGAATTATTCATACTAACGCAGCCGGCGCATCTGCAGAAAATTGAGGGGAAAAAATTAACCCCGCAAGAAAGAGATGTAAGGCGTGCTGCTTTAATCAGGGAAAAAATAGGGCAATAAATAATAAGTTATGAGTTGCGGGTTTTGAGTTATGAGTTTAAAAATTAAAAACATGCTTATGGTTTGAAATTTTGGACTTATAAGTATTTTTAGGAGGTTTTATAATGGCGATGTTTAACCGATTTACGGAAAGAGCAAGAAAGGTAATAATTTTAGCAAAAGAAGAAGCTCGGCGCTTCAATCATGATTATATTGGGACAGAACATATACTGCTTGGGCTTATCCATGAAGGGGAGGGAGTTGCTGCCGCGGTATTACAGAAGATGAGCCTGAATCTTGAGACGATAAGGATCGAAGTTGAAAAACTTGTTCAGCCTGGTCCAGCTACCCAGATATTAGGAGACATCCCTTTTACGCCGCGCGCGAAAAAGGTTTTGGAGCTGGCGGCTGAGGAAGCCAGATCTTTAGGGCATAATTATATAGGCACAGAACATATATTGCTGGGGCTCATTCGCGATGGCGAAGGAGTGGCTTATCAGGTATTGATTAATCTGGGACTTGATTTAAACCGCCTAAGGCAGGAAGTCATGGAAATATTAGGTTCGGCTATCCCTGGATACGGCGCCGGTACCGCCAGCGTAAAAACTAAGACACCTGCTTTAGATGCTTTTGGTAGGGATTTAACGGCTCTGGCCAAAGAAGGAAACTTGGATCCCGTGGTTGACCGGAAAAATGAAATTGAGCGCGTTATTCAAATACTAAGCAGGCGCAAGAAAAATAATCCTGTCCTTTTGGGGGAGGCGGGTGTTGGAAAAACCGCTATTGTGGAAGGCCTGGCGCAAGAGATAGTTTCCGGCAATGTCCCGGAAGTATTGCATAATAAGCGATTGATTGTCCTGGATTTGGCTCTTATGGTTGCCGGTACCAAATATAGGGGGCAATTTGAAGAAAGAATAAAAGCGGTAATGGATGAAATTAAGCGTTCCAAAGAGGTTATAATGTTTGTTGATGAGTTGCATACTTTGGTAGGTGCGGGTGCCGCCGAAGGCGCAATTGACGCCTCCAACATATTAAAACCGGCATTATCCCGGGGTGAAATACAATGTATAGGCGCGACTACTTTGGATGAGTACAGGAAATATATTGAAAAAGACGCCGCGCTCGAGAGGAGATTTCAGACTATATTCGTAGAGCCGCCAAGCGTTGAACAGACTGTTGAGATTCTTAAAGGCCTCCGGGATAAATACGAAGCTCATCACAAAGTAGAGTTTTTAGACGAGTCCCTTGAGGCGGCGGCAAAACTTTCTGACCGCTACATTACCGGAAGATTTCTCCCGGATAAGGCCATTGATTTAATCGATGAGGCCGGTTCGCACTCCCGGCTTAAGGTTTTGGTTTCGCCTAAGGAAATTAAAGAGTTAGAGCAAAAAATAGAGCAGTTTAAAAAAGAAAAAGAAGGTTTCATAAAAAGCCAGGATTTTGAAAAGGCGGCCAGCTTGCGCGATCAGGAAAGGCAGGCCAGGGCAGAGCTGGATAATTTAAAGCATGAATGGATAAAAAAACGGGATCAGATGCGTCCGCAGGTTAATGCGGAGAATATCGCCAACATCGTTTCTCAGTGGACAGGCATACCTATTATTCGTCTGGAAGAGAAAGAATCTGAAAGGTTGATGAAAATAGAGGCGAAGATTCAAGAGAGAGTAGTTGGCCAGGATGAAGTAATAAAATCTATCGCGAGAGCGATTAGGCGTTCCCGCGCCGGGATTAAAGATCCGCGCAGGCCGATAGGGTCTTTTATATTTTTGGGCCCTACAGGGGTGGGAAAGACGCTTCTGGCCAGGACTATTGCTGAATTTATGTTCGGAGATGAAAATGCCCTGATACAGCTTGATATGTCTGAATACATGGAAAAGTTTAATGTATCGCGCTTGATCGGCGCCCCTCCCGGATATGTGGGGTATGAAGAAGGCGGGCAATTAACAGAAAAAGTAAGGCGCAGGCCATATGCCGTAATATTGCTTGATGAGATAGAAAAGGCTCATCCCGATGTTTTTAATTTATTGTTACAGGTGTTTGAAGACGGCCGTCTTACCGACAGCTTTGGAAGAAAAGTTGATTTCAGGAATACGATTATAATCATGACTTCAAACGTCGGTACCGAAATTTTGCGTAAGCAGGGGTCGTTGGGTTTTAAATCTCAAGGCGAAGAGGTGACTTATCAGGATATGAAGCATAAACTTCTTGATGAGGTAAAGAAAACCTTTAAACCGGAGTTTTTAAACAGGATAGACGACATAATAGTGTTCAGGTCGTTAGCGCGCCAAGACCTGACCAGGATAATCGGTATAGAGCTTGCTGAGGTCTCTGAGCGTTTAGGGGAACATAAGATTAAAATAGAGCTGACCGAAGAAGCCAAAGAGCTTTTAATTGAGAAGGGATTTGATTCTGCATACGGAGCCCGTCCTTTAAAAAGAACCATACAAAGATATCTTGAAGATCCGTTGGCAGAAGAGATTATTTCCGGCAGGATTAAGGGCGAAAGGAATATAAAGGTTTCGCGTAAAAATGACGAGCTTGTATTTCAATAAGGGCTGCAGGTTATAAATTTTTTGAAAAACATAGTTCACAACTCATAATTTATATATGCGCTATTTTTTTGAATTACTAGGTGAAAAATCTGCCGTTTTATTTGATTATATAGGTGGTGTATTCCGGCTTTTTACCGATACGCTTCTATATTCTTTCAAGCCTCCTTTTAAAGGAGATAGAATTTTGCAGCAATCGCAGCGAATAGGCGTGGATAGCTTATTTATCGTTTCGATAGTTGCTGTATTTACCGGTATAATATTGGCTTTGCAGACCGCCTATCAGATGCAAATGCTTTCTTCGGAAATATATATCGCTAATATCGTTGCTCTTTCTTTGGTACGTGAATTAGGGCCGGTTTTGACAGCTTTAATTGTTGCGGGCCGTTCAGGCGCGGGAATTACCGCTGAAATAGGCACGATGACAGTAACCGAGCAGGTAGACGCCCTTTATACACTGGGCAGTAATCCGGTAAAATACCTGGTGGTTCCGAAATTTTTAAGCTTAATTACCATGCTTCCCATACTTACGCTCTATGCCGATTTGGTCGGTATATTCGGCGGTTATTTCATCGGCGTTCACCGCCTAGGTATAACTTCCAATATGTATCTGACGCTTACATTTGAGGCATTGGCATTTAAAGATTTATTTAGCGGCTTACTCAAGGCTTTTGTTTTTGGGATAATTATTTCCATTGTTGGCTGTTTTGAAGGGTTAAGAAGCAGCGGAGGAGCCGAAGGCGTGGGCAAGGCAACCACGACATCGGTGGTTATTTCTTTTGTTTCTATTATTGCTGCCGACTGCCTCTTAACATTTATATTTTATGTATTAGGGCAGTAATCTTTAGCGGGATATTATGATTGAGATAATAGGTGTACATAAATCTTTTAATGACCACAAGGTTTTGGATAGCATAGACCTTAAAATAGAAAAGGGCAAGACCAAGGTTATCATCGGAAGGTCGGGCTGCGGAAAATCTGTTTTACTTAAACATATGGTCGGGATTCTCGAACCCGACGAAGGCACGGTAAAGATTGAAGGCGTTGTAATCAATAAGCTTAAAGAAAAAGAATTAAATAAAATGCGCATGAAAATCGGCATGCTTTTTCAAGGCGGGGCATTGTTTGATTCTTTGACGGTGGCGCAAAATGTGGGTTTTGTTTTGGAGGAGCATACCGATACTGATAAGGATGCGGTAAGAGAGCGCGTTAAGGAAGCGTTGAGCCTTGTGGGTTTGCAGGCGATTGAAGATCTTATGCCTTCAGAGCTTTCAGGAGGGATGAAAAAACGCGTAGCCCTTGCGCGCGCTATATGTATGCGCCCGGAAATCATACTTTACGATGAGCCTACAACGGGAGTAGACCCTATTACAGCGGATGCGATAAATGACCTTATTCGTGAGATGCAGAATAAATTACGCATAACTTCTGTTGTGGTTACTCATGATATGACCAGCGCCTATAAAGTAGCAGATCAGATAGCCATGCTTTATCAGGGGAAAATTATTGCCGAGGGGACGCCCGAAGAGATTAAAAATAGCAATAATCAGATTGTCAAACAATTTGTGACGGGGGCGGCTTACGGCCCCATAACAGAAACAGAGCATTTGGTATTTGGACATTTGAAATAACGAATACAGATATTAATTGGTAATTATAATATTGAAGGTTTTTGAGTATTTGTACCGAAAGCTAAACGCTTCAAAAATTTGTTCCAAATTTTTATCGCAGCTTTCGGTATCAATTCCGGCATATAAGTTATATCACCCTAACGGGCTCTATAACTTATGCCGTCATTGAGGGGGTGGGTAGTGACTCATAAAGCAAAGATAGAAGCAAGGGTAGGAATATTTGTATTTGTCGGTTTAATTATTTTGGTCTATTTTGTTATTCACATAGGCGATCTTAAGCTTTTAGCCAGCGGGTATAACCTTAAGGTGTATTTTGGATTTGCAAACGGTATTAAAATAAATGCTCCTGTGCGCGTTGCCGGAGTTGATGCCGGAGAGGTGAGAGATATAAAGGTGTTTTTTGACCCGGGGCTGGAGAAAACAAGGGTAGAAGTTTCTTTCTGGGTTAAGAATGATACTAAGATTCCGAAGGATTCTCAGGTAATGATTAATACTCTGGGTATCTTAGGAGAGAAATATTTGGAAATATTGCCGGGCAGTGATTATTCCAATCTTTTTAAGGACGGAGATATTTTGCCTGGAGAAGATCCTGTTTCCATGGAGGAAATAGGAAATTTAGGCAGGAGAATAGCCTTAAAGCTCGAAGAAGGAATAGGTTCTTTAAACGGTTTGCTGGGGGATAAGGAATTGAAAGATTCTTTGAGGGGGACAATAGCGAATTTAAACGAAATGAGCGAGAAAATAAACATAACCCTGGATAAAATAAATAAAGGGGAGGGTACTGTTGGAGGCTTTATCCATAGCGATAATATATATCAAAATTTAGAAGCCCTTTCGGCGGATCTAAAAGCCAATCCCTGGAAATTATTATACAGGCCGAAAGAATAGAGGATAGGAGATGTGCTTATTTCTCTCGCCTAAGCGCTTGTAAATTTCTGCCGAAATTTACTGCGCAGGCTTCGGGATAATTCGGCCATACAACTTACGTAGGCTTCGCCTCCGTAAGTTGTGGCCTCATTAAATGAAGACTAAAGCTATATTTACCTGTCAGCAATGCGGCTGCCAATCTCCTAAGTGGATGGGCAAGTGCCCGGAGTGCAACAATTGGAATTCTTTTATTGAAGAAGATTATGGCGAGGCTTCCCTTAAGACAGGAGAAAACCGTTCTTTTCCCAAGGAAGATGCGGTTTTAATCAATAGCGTCGAGTCCATAGAGACAAAACGTATTATTACAAAAATCGATGAATTAGACAGAACGCTTGGGGGAGGCATTGTGCCGGGCTCTGTCGTATTGCTTGCCGGAGATCCGGGCATAGGCAAGTCGACTTTATCTCTGCAAATAGCTTGCCGGCTTTGCGATAGCGGCCACAGGGTTTTATATATAAGCGGCGAAGAATCTCTAACGCAGGTTAAATTAAGAGCAGAGCGTTTATTGGCAGAAAACGTCGATAATCTCTATCTGCTTAATCAGGGAGATTTAAATTTAATATGCGATGCGATAAAAAAAATTTCTCCGGTTTTTGTAATTATTGATTCTATACAGGTGGTAAACAGTCAGGATATAGCTTCCAGCTGCGGCAGTGTATCGCAAGTGCGCGAATGTGCTGGCAGGCTTACCAATTTGGCTAAAACTTTAAATATCGCCATCTTTATTATCGGCCATGTGACTAAAGACGGGGCGATAGCGGGGCCGCGGGTTCTTGAGCATATTGTAGATACTGTTTTATATTTTGAAGGAGAGAGGTACTCCAATTATAGAATATTGCGTTCGGTAAAAAATAGGTTTGGCTCAACTAATGAAATCGGCGTTTTTGAGATGGATATGAAGGGTTTAAGAGAAATAAAAAATCCATCCCAGCTTTTTATGGCCCAGCGGCCTCATGATGCTTCGGGCTCTGTGGTAGTCGCGGCCATGGAAGGCAGGCGGCCGATACTTGCTGAAGTGCAGGCCTTAGTTTCACGCTGTAATTTTGGTTTTCCGCAACGTAAGACCAAAGGCATAGACGCAAGCCGCCTGTCAATGCTGACAGCCGTATTGGAAAAAAGGTCGGGTTTGAATCTGGGCACAGAAGATATTTTTATAAATGTTATTGGAGGCATAACCTTGGATGATCCGGCTTGTGATTTAGG
>Ga0210019_1001033_pt1 | contig 31230 bp, 33 predicted proteins | sample CryGeyCG2114_020_2_FD_183969 | JGI IMG/M metagenome (GOLD analysis project Ga0210019, IMG submission 183969) | Groundwater microbial communities from aquifer - Crystal Geyser CG11_big_fil_rev_8/21/14_0.20 (SPAdes) (version 2) | ecosystem: Environmental > Aquatic > Deep subsurface > Groundwater ...
ATGCCCGGCCCCGACCCGCCCTGACAAGAGGCGCCGGGAGAGGGACTTGCCATCGCTGAAACATCGGTGTTTTCTCTCAAAACCGCTGAAAGGCACCTGTTGCCTTCCGTTTCCGGGATCGGCCATACTTGGGTTATCGGAGGGGGGAGAATGCCTGAAACATCCAGGGGACTGATCCTGCTGGCGGACCCGGAGACTCAACGGGCCCATTTCCACAAGGTTTGCCTGCAGGCGGCCGGATACACCGTCCATGTGGAGGACAGTTCCACCGGCGTCCTGAATTACCTGACCGCCTACCGTCCTCAGGCGGTCCTGATCCATTTAACCCTGAATGAGCAGGATGGGCTGACCGTCTGCCGTTCTCTTCGGAATCGCTCCGAGACCTGGACCCTCCCGATCATCCTGCTGGCCCGCAAGGGGACGCCGGTTCCGACGCTTCGGAACTGCGCCGCGACCGCCGACGCCATCCTGAACGCCGCGGCCTCCTGGGAGGAAATTCTGCGAACCCTCAGAACTCTGCTGGGAGAGCTGGCTCCGCCGGAACGGACTCCGAACCGAAATCAAACCATACCGAAGAACAGATGACCTTTTAAAAAGTCGTTAAATCTTGACACCCTTCGCTGCGATCAGCCATCCTTAATCTAGGCGACGGGAGGCCCTCACACCCCAGGGAGGAATCCGCCATGCCGTCGGCTCCCCAGCATGGTTTGGTGTTGATCGTCGAAGAAGACCGGGAAATCGCGCAGGAGCTTTGCACCCCTCTCCGGTCCGCCGGCTACATCCCCCACGCCGAACCCTCCGGAAAAGAAGCCCTGGTGTATCTCAGACGCTATCAGCCGCACGCGGTCGTTCTGGATCGAAAATTGCCGGACATGAACGGTCTGCAGATCTGCCGGCATCTGCGCAGCCATCGGGACACCTGGACCACCCCGGTGATCCTGCTGGCGGAAAAGCGGGATCCCGCCGAGGTCCTCCGGGCTTACGCCGCCGGGGTGGACGCCACCCTGCTCCGGCCGGTGGATGAACGGGAGCTGATCGGGCTGATCCACCACCTGCTGGGAGCAGCCCTGCCGCTCTAAAGGAGGCCGTGGACCGAATCAGACAGCTGAGGGAAGCGAGGGCTCCCGCCGGCGGCCCCAGTAGAGGAGGCCGGTCACCCCGACGGCCAATCCGATCAGGAGAAGCTCCAATCGGCCCTGTTCCCCCACCCAGAAGGTCTTGGCCGTCCCGACCGCGGTGGCGACCCAGAGGAGAAAGAGAAAAAGCTTCCGAAGATGTCTCGGCATCCAGGCGGTCGCGAAATGCCGCCCCTCCCGGATCTCCCAAACTCCCCAGACAAAGAGCAGCAAGAGCACACCCCACAGAAAGTTCCAAATCAACTGCTCGGTCGCGACCGGCATCGCCACCTTCTCGGAGACCCAATAATCGAGGTTGTTGGCCAACAGCCAAACCGGCAGCAGCCAGACCAACCAGACAAAAGCCAGCCACCGCTCCCACGGCGGTGTGACGGCGGGCAAGCGGAAGGCGGGGGCGGCCGCGAGGGCCACCCGACCCATCGTCATTCCCCCGAGGAATCCCACGATCAAGGAACCGGCCCGATTCCAACTCGCCGGAAGGAAGGACCAACCACCGTTCGACGGAAACCAAGCCATGAGGGCGAAACCGGCGGCGAACCCCGCCCCCCCGAGAAAACCCATCCGAAGGGCTGTTCGGTCCTTCCGGAGCAGACCGGCATACAGGGTCAGCAGAACCCAGGCCCCCGCGAGGATCCCGATCATCCCTCCGCGAGTTTGAAGATCATCGGCGCCGGTGACCTGTCCCCACATCAACTGGTCCACGACGAACCAGACCGCCGCCAGGAAACCGGCGATCCCGATCCGTTCCCAGCCCCGGTAGCGGGAGAGGGTCAGCCCCATCGACATCCCGAGGGCCCCGAGCCCTCCCCAAGCCCAGCCGGCCAGAACCAACAGGCCGAAAGCCCAGAGGGAGCCGGCCTGGGCGGCCGGCAGGAAGGCTTCCCACGGCAGCGCCCCGCCGATCGCGAAGGTCAGGGAACCCAGGACCGCGGCACCCACCCATCGGCCGCCGCCGCAGACAACCGAGAGGGAGAGGGCCGCCAACGCCCCCACCAAAGCGGCCCCCCGCTCGGCTCCATGCTGGCCCCGCAAGCCCCAAGCCAGACTCACCGTCAGGGCAACCAGCAGCCACCCTCTCCAGGACAAAGGTTCTTTGGACATCCCCTTTATTATATGGTATCGTGGCATAATGGACACCAAAACCATGTTCCGAACCCACACAAAGTGGGATTCGATCCTCGCCTTCACCGCCATGCACGCTTTGGCGGTCGTCGCCCTTTTTCATTTCACCTGGAAGGGGTTCTGGGCTTTTATGGTCATCCAATGGCTGACCGGGGGGCTGGGGATCTGCCTCTGCTACCACCGGCTGCTGACCCACCGCTCCTTCACCCTCTGGAAACCGCTGGAGTACCTGCTGGCGATCTTTGGCTGCCTGGCCTATCAGAACGGGCCGATCAAGTGGGTGGCGATCCACCGGCTGCACCACGCCCGCTCGGATCAGCCGAACGACCCCCACAGCCCGACGAAGGGCTTCTGGTGGGCCCACATGGGGTGGCTGTTTCGGTTCAATGAAGAGTTGGACCTGTACGACCGGTACAAGAAGTACGCCCCGGACCTGGCCAAGGACCCCGTTTACCGCTTCATGAACGCAACCCACGGCGTCTACCAGCTGTTTCTGGGAATCGCTCTTTACCTTTGGGGCGGCTGGCCGGCCGTTCTTTGGGGCGTCTTCTTCCGGCTCGTATTCGTCTGGCATTGCACTTGGTTTGTGAACTCCGCGGCCCACATCTGGGGCTACCGGACCTGGGCGGTCGAGGACCAGTCCACCAACAACTGGTGGGTGGCGTTCCTCACCTACGGCGAGGGATGGCATAACAATCACCACGCCTTCCTCCGGTCGGCCCGGCACGGGCTGGCCAGCTGGGAGTGGGACCCCACCTGGTGGACCATCCAGGGGCTGGCGGCCGTCGGACTGGCGGACAAAATCCAGCTGCCGATCCCCGAACTGCAGGAACGGTATGCCAGGAAACAGGCGCCGCCGGGCAGAACGATTCCCCTCCCCACAATCGAAGATTCCTTCATCGACCAAGCGGCAGTCCCAAAAACAGGCATCTGAGCCTCCACGGCCTTACCGGGGAAGCCGCCGGGCATCCTCGATCAGCTCTTGGATTTCCAGCGCCTGAGCGCCGAACTCCCGGGCGACCCGGATGAACTCGGGGCATTCCTCGTACCGCTCCCCGAGCAGCGCCTCCCGGAAATAAAGCAGCGCGGTCAATTTCACCGGATCCTTCCGGACCACCAGATAAGTCGGCCCTCGGATCCCTTTTCCTCTTCCTTTCTCTTGCCTGCTTGCTGTCTGCATCTTCTTCCTCCTCCTTAATCTGGGAACACCCCCAAAACAAAAAACCCACGGTCGTCGCCAACCGTGGGCCTTTGAAGATCTTGGTTTGTTACAGCGTCAGTCTAATTCCGAGCCGGATCCTCCAAACCCCACGGTCGCACGGCGGTGTCGCGCAGACAGAAGAGAACCCCCTTCTGCCAGGCGGCGACCGCCATGGCCCGCGTGTGAATCATCGGTTTGGAATAAACTGTGCTGTTCATTGCAGAGGAATTATACCACGAAAAAGTGAGTTTAAGGAGTGTTCTTCCTGGAATCGGCCAGGTACTGGAGGAATTCCTCATCCCCGGAGAGAACCAGAACCGACCCTTCCCGGAAGCCATCCTCGTAGGTCTCCAGAGAGCGGATGAACCGGTACAACTCGGGGTCCTGCCCGTACGCGGCCGCGTAGATGGCCGTTGCCTCCGCATCTCCCTCTCCTTCAAGGAGTTGCGCCTTTTTATAAGCCTCCGCCAGGATAATTGCCTTTTCCTTGTCGGTCTGGGCCCGGATCTTGGCCGATTCCTCGGCTCCCTCCGAGCGGTACCGCTTGGCGATCCGATCCCGCTCCGCCACCATCCGCTGGAAGACCGATTCCTGGACCTCCCGGGGCAGATCGGCCCGCTTGATCCGGACATCCCGCACTTCGATGCCGAACTCTTTGGCCTTGACCGAGGAGTTCTTGGCCACCGCCGCGGTGATGGTGTCCCGCTTCTTGGAGATGACATCGGTGAATTCATGCAGGGCCAACTCCCGCCGCAGCCCCGAGACCACGATGTCGGCCAGCCGCTGGCCGCCGCGGGCCTCAAACTGCATCGTCTTGAAGAAGGCCAGCGGGTCCACGATTTGCCAGCGGGTGATGTGGTCCACGGCGACCCGCTTCTTGTCCCCGGTCAGATATTCATCCGGGTCGGCGTCGCTGACCAGGATCCGCCGGTCGTATCGGTAAACGGTCTCCACGAAAGGCAGCTTGGCCTTGAGCCCCGGCTCCTGAATCGTCCGTTTGTATTCCCCAAGCCGGGTGACGATCGCCTGCTCGGTCTCGTCAATGATGAATACGGTATTGGCGGCAATCAGCGCCAGGAAGGCGGCCAGCATCGGCAGGAGGCGTTTCATCGGGCGCTGCCCCGGCGCAGGAGCCGGACCGGCTCCATCTCCTCCAAACCGGAGCCGGCCGACCGAGCGGAAGCGGCCTCGGCGGCCGCCTGCGGCAGGCTCAGGAACGGCATCACCCCTTCCTGATTGGAGAGAATCACCTTCTGGACCCTCGGCAGGATCCGGCCGATGGACTCCAGGTACAACCGGTCCCGGGTCACCTCCGGCGCCTTTCGGTACTCCTCCAAAACAGCCAGAAACCGGTCCGAATCCCCTTGAGCCCTCAAAACACGCTCTTCCTGGTAGGCCTCGGCGGCCCGCAGCATCTTCTGGGCCTCCCCGCGAGCCTTCGGCAGCAGGTCTTCCCGGTAGCCCCGGGCCTGGTTGATCAGCTTCTCCAGGTCCTCCCGGGCCCGGACCACCTCATGAAAGGCATCCTGCACCTGATCCGGCGGGTCCACCTTCTGCAGCTTCACCTCCCGAACGAGGAGGCCCGACCGGTAGTCGTCGAGCAGCATCTGCAAAAGCCCGCGGGTTTCCTCCTGAACCTGTTCTCGGCCGACGGTCAGCACCTTGTCGATCGTCGCATTGCCGACGGCCGAACGGAGAGCCACCTCGGTCGCTGCCCGCAGGTTCTCATCAGGATCCCGCAACCGAAACAGGTACTTGACCGGATCGGCAATCTGGTACTGGACGATCACCTGAGCCGTAATGATGTTGATGTCGCCGGTCAGCATCAGCGCTTCCTGCGGGACTCGCTGGACGACATTCTCGCCGTAGCGGCTGTAGGAGCGGAAGCCGATCTCGGCGCTGCGAACCTCTTTGAGGTTCACGACATCCCGCTGCTGAATCGGCCACGGCAGGTGGTAGTGGAACCCGGCTTCTGTTGTGGAGACCCATTTGCCGAACTGCCGGATCACCCCCTGCTCTCCCGGATTGACCACATAAATCCCGGTGGCCAGCCACCCAAGGATCAGGAGCGCCAGTCCGGTCCCGATCATGCGGGGGGCCGCCTGGCGCATCTTGCGCCGGGCCTCATCCAACCGTTCCAAATCTTTCATATCCCAATCGGCCATGCTCACAGGGTATCGTGTCCATCGGAATGGGTCAACCCACTAAAACGCATCCTGCTAGAAGTCCCAGGAGAGATCGGAAATCAGCCGCAGGTCGTTCCGCTTGGCGTCACCGGCCGGTTCGGAGTCGTATTCATCGATCAGCCGCAGATTGATCTTGAGCCGCTCCCAGATGGGGTCGGAAAATTTCGTCTCCGATTTGAGTCGAAACTCCCCCGACTGCCCGTCTCCGAAACGGGGCCAGAGGGTCAACTCCTGCGTGAGCTTGGCATCCCCCCACAAATCGGCCTCGACCCAACCCCGCGTCATGAGCGTCGCAGCGGTCCTCCGGGGGGTCCCGCCCCGGAATTCCGTCCGCTCGATTCCGGCGCCGATCTCTCCCATCCATTTCAGCGGCGGCTCATCCGACCACCAATACCCGACCCCGGCCACCGGGCTCAGCCGCCAGTTTACATTGGCGAAGCGATCGTGCATTCCCTGGACCGTGTAGAAGTTGTACCAAGCCAGCCGTTCCCAAAAACTGAAGGCGTAGCGCAACGAGCCGTCGGCCCGCTGGACATCGGTCGCGTCGTCGCTTTCCCCGAAGGCCGCCTCGGCCTTGGCCGTCCATTCATCGGCGCCGGTCTTGCCGCCCAGCCCGAAACGGCCGGACAAAGAAGTCTTGTCGGTGTTCCCCCGGGACAGATCGGCGCCGAGGGCCGCCTGTCCCTTCCATTCCCGCTGGGTCCAGGCCAGGCGCTCCCGCACCTTTGCTTCCGGATCCTTCGGTTTCTCCCCGGCCGAATCGGCCGCCGGGGGCGGAGAAACGCGAACCACCCGCTTGAGATGGTCCCGGAGAACCGACACCTTCCCGAGCGCTTCGGTCTCCAGCACCACCCGCTCCGGACTCTCCGACAGAATCCGGCCGGTCAAGCGGTCGCCGTTCTCCAAATGAAGTTCATCGGCCCGCGCCACGCCAGCCGACAAAAGAAGAGACAAGAACAGCGGAAAGACCCGAAGAAAAACCCGCATCACAAAACTCAGAGTATCAGAGGAAAGCGAAAAAGAAAACCCGGATGGGAATCAGGCCTGCTCGTCCGGAGAGGATTCCTGGGCGGCGGCCCAGCACTCGGGACAGAGGTACAGGATCTCCCGCCCCCGCTCCAAAATCTGCATCAACGCATCCTCGACCGCGGTCCCGCAACCGTCACAGGCAATCTTCATCCGGCAACCCCCCTTTCAAATGACACCAGTTCGATCACCGCCTCCGGAGAACCCCGCCCGCCGACCGGCCCGGTGTATCGGACCCAGAAATGGGGCGGCTCCACCGTGCACCAGAGGGTCATCTCCGGCACCAGCAGCATCGCCGGCGTCAGTTTGAGCAGCCCCAATTCCGGCTCTAACTCCAGCCGGTGACAGAGAAACCGGCCGGCCGGCACCTCCACCTCCTCGATCCCCTCCCGCTCCGCCTCCATCCGGACCAGCCGGGTCGGCGAGACCAGCAGCATCGCGTCGGCCGCCTCGCGACGGCTGAAGTCGAAACTTCGGGTCCAATGGAACATGAACTCCTTCGGGATCACCTCCTCGGTCCAGCGGAGCCATTTCCGGATCGGCGGCCCTTCCCCCTCTCCCCGCAGCTCCGAGAGCATCTTTCTCCGCTCCGGGTCCACCCGGACCTGCTGCTGGTTGTAGATCGCCCCCGCCCCGGTCCGGCGGGTCGATTCCAGCCCGAGGAAAACCGGAGCAGGATTCAGCGCGAACCGCATCTTTTTTTTCCAAGTCACCGGCTGATCGTACTCCCAGGGCTTGCCCGCCCCGCTCTCCCGGATCTCCAACAGCCGCCCTTCCGGCCCCTCGGTGACCGCCGTCTCCCATTCCACCCGCCAGAGGACCGCCTCGGAATCCCGGAGCCGGGCGGTATACACCCCCCGCTCCCGGCCAACCGGCCATCGGTCGGACCCGGCGGCGGCCGGAACGGCACCGGACAACAGGGCTCCGGCCAGCGACAGCAGAACAATTTTCGGAAATCGTCCCATGCTAAGATGATCCTTTCTATGAAAATTCTAACACTCAACTGCTGGGGAACCAACGGGCCAGCTGAACGCCTGCCGGTTCTGGAAGCGGCGCTCCGGGGAACTCTGGTCGATCTGCTGCTGCTGCAGGAAACCCCGCCCGGCCTGCCGGAGAAACTGTCGGGGAACACCCGCCTAACCGCGCCGGACGCGGGGCTTTCGATCATCAGCCGTTTCCCGGCCGAGTCATACGAAATCCTCACCTACGCGGCGCAATCGCCGACCGAGAAGATCGCCCGCGAACTGCTGTTGGTCCGTTTGAAAACCGACGGCGGCCCCTTCTGGGCGGCCACCACCCACCTTTCCTGGAGACCGGAGGAGGAGCCGATCCGCCTGGCGCAGATGGAGGAACTGGTGAGCCGGGCGGAGCGGCTTTCCGGCCCGGTGCTGGTCGGCGGGGACTTCAACGCCGCGCCGGATCAGCATTCAATCCGGCGGCTGGCGGCCGCCGGCTGGCGGGATCTCTTCGCCGAGCGGGAACCGAACGAGGCCGGCATCACCTGGGACAACCGGAACCCCTTCATCCAGGGGCATTCGGTCCGGTTCCCGGACCGGCGGATCGACCTGCTTTTCCTGAGACGCCGGGGATCGGAAGCGCTGCGGGTGGCGGCCGCCGAAGTGGTATTCGATCAGGCGGGACCGGAGGGACTTCATCCCTCCGACCATTACGGGGTGACGGCGCGTCTCAGCGCCGCTCGATGAGCGCGGCCCCCGCCAGCGCCCCGGCGGTGCAGACCCCCAGCAAGGCCCGGCGGCCGCCGGTCGCCTTAAGAAACCCAATCGCCTGGGAAAACATCCGGGCTCCGGTCGCCCCGAACGGGTGTCCGTAAGCGACCGAAGAACCCCAGGGATTGAGCATCCCCTCCTCCAGCCGGCCGGCGTCATAATCGACGCCGTATTGTTCCCGCCGGTAAACCGGATCGTTGACCGCCTCGATGTTGCAGAGGACCTGGCCGGCAAACGCCTCGTGCATCTCCAGGTAATCGAAGCTGTCCCAGCGGAGTTTCTGCCGGCGCAGGATTCGGAGCATCGCCTTGCCCGGCCCCATCAGCAGCCCTTCCGAGGGCTCGACGCCGACGAATTCAAAATCGGTCAGGTAGGCGTCCGGTGGAACCTCCGACTCCACCGCCGGAGAGAGGACAAACAACCCGGCCGCCCCGTCGGTCAGCGGCGAGGAATTGCCGGCGGTCAACGACCCGGCCGGCGACCGGTCGAAGGCGGTCGGCAGGGCCGACAGCGCCTTGAGGGAGCTGTCCTTCCGGATCAGGGTGTCCCGGTTCAGCCCGGCGATCGGGACCAGCTGCGGCTGAACCTTCTCCCGGGCCGCTTCCGCCCGCTGATGGGACTGCAGCGCGAAGGCGTCCTGCCGCTGCCGGGAGATCTTGAACTGTTTGACCATCAACTCGCAATGCTCCCCCATCGTCAACCCGGTCGAATACTCCTTGGCCGAGGGGGGCACCGGCCAGAGCGCCCCCGGCGGAGTCGAGAAGAGGGTCTTGAGCTTCCGGCCGGCCGATCCCCGGCCGGCCAGGGTCTTGAAGAGCCGGGCCGCTCGATGGGTCAGGACCGGCCGGATCGAGGAAAAAGACTCCACGCCGCCGACCAGGGTGACCGACCGCTCCTCGCCGAACCCCTGATAAAAGGAGGCGGCGTTCGCGGCCGCCTGCAGGGAGGTGGCGCAGGCCCGGGAGACCGAGTAGGCCTCGACCCGGTTGTCCAGCTTGGAACCCAGGACCACCTCCCGGGCGATCGAATAGATGTCAGGATCGGGGACCACCATCCCCCAGATCAGATGCTGGATCAACCCTTGAGGGACGACCCCCCGCTGGAGGATGCCGTCCACTAACCGGGTCGAAAGCTCCACCGAGTTGAAGGAGGCAAACTCCCTCCCCACCTTCGTGAACGGGGTCCGGAATCCCTGCTTCAGGCCGATCGGCCTCATCTCATCCTCGCTTCAGTTCCGTTTCCAACCGGCCGGCCAGTAACTCGATCTGCTCCGCCAGCCGCTCCGGGATCAGGTGGTCGGTCTCCAACTCCAGCCGCATCGCCCGGAGGGTCCCGATCGCCCGGCGCAGCATCTTCTCCCGGCGGTCCGCCCGGGCTTCCCCCGGCGGCTGGGTCGGCTTCATCCGCTCCTGCAGCAGCCGGATCTCCCGGCGGACCTGCTGCGGTTCGGCCCCTTTTTCCAGAACCTGCTCCCGGACCTGCTCGTACCGCTGCGGCGCCTCCTCCCCCTTGCCGCGGAAAATCCGAAGCGCGTTGACCGAATCCATCGCCGGCAGCCGGGCCGGCGTCTCCTCGCTGAGCCGCCGCAAAACAACCGGCTCCTCCTTTTCCAAAAAGTAGTAGGAATGGAGCAGCTTCTTGGCGGTGGCCCCCCGGATCCCCACCTCCTTGGCGCAATAGGCCTCGAAGCTCAGGTACCCCCAGCCCCGGTACGCCTTCTCCTTGGAGATGGTCCAGAGGACCCGTCCCAGCTCAATCCAGGAGGTCTTGAACTGCTTGGCCCGCTCCAGCGCCTCGTGGCGGAGGGTCCCGGGGGTCAGTCCGGTTTGCCGCTCTTCCAGTCTTTCAATCGCCTTGTTTTTCACCTTTTCACCCACTCCGTCAACGGATTATACCGCCATTTCCTGCTCGAGTCGGGCAACCGGCCAAACCCGCCCCCCGAAACCGAGTACCATGTCCCCGAGGGTCCGGTCCTGGGTGACCACGACGATCCCGCTGCGGTCGGCCGCGTCGTAGACCAGCTTTTCGATCCGGGTGTCGGCCGGGGAACCGGCCGCATACCGGACCGTCAGGAACCCGCTCTCCCGGGGGAGGTACCGGGCCGGCCCGTCGAAGAAGACCACCACCTCCCAATCTCGCCGGGCGGCCGCCACCTCCAGCCGCTGCAGGAAATCCTCGACCGGCCGGCCGGGGCCGGCCAGCCACCCCTTGGCCCCAAGCAGGTTGTTGCCGTCCACGATCACCTTCACCCCGCTTGCTCCTCGGGAGTCTTCAGATGCCGGAAGTCCCGATACAGCATCAGGTCGTACAGAATCTTCAGTCCCCCGCCGATCCAAAGAGGAGCGCCCAGATTCAGGAACCGCATGATCCAGCCGGCAATCCCCGGCCCGACGGTCCAGGCGGCGGTGCGGCTCAGGTTCGTCACCCCGGAAGCGAGGGAGCGCTCAGATGGGGCGACGATCCCGGTCACATAGGACTGGCGGGTCGGCACATCCATCTCCGCGAGGAATTCCCTGAGGATATACAGTCCCATCGCCCAACCCAGTGAGGGCACAAACGGCAGGGCAATCACGCAGAGGGAGGCGGGAATATGGGTGAAAACCATCGTCCGGATCAATCCGATCCGCCGGGCCAGCCAGGCGGCCACCAGATAGGAAGTGGCGTTGACGAAATAGCCGGCGGCGAACAGCGGGCCAAGGATCTTTTCATCCGCCCCGAACCGCCGGAAGAACCAGTAAGCGATCAGGGCGGCCGGCAGAAAGCCGCCGGAAAAGCTGTCGAAGCCGAACAGCAGGGAGAGCCGTGTCAGGGTCTTCCGGGTCGCCGGCGGCACCCGGTGCCAGGGGGCCGGATCGTGGATCTCCACCCGATGGCTGAGAAACAGATACATGAAGAGAGACAGAAGACTGAAGAGCAGGTACAGCCCCAACGCCCACCGGTAGGAATCCAACTCCCCGACCCCCCAGCGGGCCCGGATCAGGGCCGGCAGCCCCCCCAGCAGCGCCCCGACTCCCAGTCCGAGATCCACCGTCATGTTGTACCAGGCCAAGAGCCCGGTCCGGTTCTGAGCGGTGGTGGTCTCCGGCAGGATCGCCTGCTCCAGGGTAAAGGCGGCCCCCCGCTCCCGCCCCATCGCGTTGACCATCCCAAGGAAGACCAGCCCATACAGGAGAAAGGTCGAGGGAAACCCAATCAGCCCCACCCCGCCGATCATCTGGAAGAAGACCAGGCCGATCAGGAACCGCTTGCGCCCGACCCGGTCGGCCCAGAAGGCCACCCCGAATGTGGCGACCGCGGTGCCAACGACCCCGGCTGCGATCAACCCGCCGATCTGCCCGGCATGAAGGCCGCCGGCCGCCAGATAAAGGGAAAAGAGAACGCTGATCAGTCCGACCGCTCCGGCCCGAAAGAACGCGGCGCCGAAAAGCCACCGCTGGTCGGAGGTCATTCGTCCGCTTCGATCGAGAGAATCTGGTAGGAGAAGGCCCCGCCCGGAAGCTGGGCGGTCACCTTCTGTTTGGCCTTTGCGCCGAGAAATGCCTTGCCCATCGGCGAGGCGACGGAGATCCGGCCGGCCCCCGGGTCGGCTTCATCGGGGCTGGCCAGGACATAGACTTCCTTCTTGCCGGAACTGAGGTCCTTGACGGTAACCTTCTTCCCAAGCGTCGCCAGATCGGAGTCCAGTTGAGACGGATCCACAACCCGCACATCGGCCAGCTTCATCTGGATCTGGCCGATCTTCCCCATGACCTGCGTCAGCCGCTCCTTGGCGGCGTGGTATTCGCCGTTCTCCCGCAGGTCGCCGTGGGCCCGGGCGATCTCCACCTCCTTGGAGAGCTGCCGCTTCTGCTGAGCGAGCGCTTTGAGCTCCGCTTCCAGTTTCGTGACACCGGCGGGGGTCAGGAAAGTGGTCATGCGATCAGACCGGCGCCGGCAGCGCGGCGGTTTGTCCCGGGACGACGGTCCGGATCGTTCGGCCGGGGGCAATTTCCTTCGCTTGGGGATACGGCTCCATGTCGATCGTCTCCCAAGGGCAAATCTTGGGGCAGAGGCCGCAGCCGATGCAGCGGTCCAGGTCGATCTCAACCAGCTTCAGCAGCCCGGCATGCTCCCCCCCCGGCACCATCTCGATCGAATCCACCGGACAGACGGTCAGGCAGGCCTCGCAACCGGTGCAGCCGGCCTGGTCCACAACGGCGGCGATCCGGGGGTCTCGGGCGCGGGGGGGTTTGTTCGGCATGCCCATCTCGGAACACTCCCTAGGGGGTTTCGCCGAAGGCGGTCTCCGGCTCCATCAAAGGATGATCGTACGGCGGGATGATGAAGGTCGCGGTGTCCCACACCCCGGCCAGCGTGCGGCCGATCCCGCGGACCAGGCCGAAACCGAAACCGAGCGCGACCTCCTTCGGCCATTGATCGTCCGCCAGGAACCCTTCTGAGACCCAGATCGGGACCTCCGCCCAGCCGAAACCAATGTTCATGATCCCCCGCCGCAGCTTCGTGCCGGCGTCGGGCTTGATCTCCTCTGCCCGGACCGGCCCGGCAAGGGGAGCCGCCGTCAAAGAGAGAACCGTCAAAAGGAGAAGGAGCTTCTTCATGGCGTCAGAATAACACACCCATTCAGCGGGTTTCCAGCAATTCGCGGAAGCGCTGCGGGTCGGTGGTCGGCAGTTCACAGGCGTAGTTCCGGCAGACATAGGCGGTGGTCTTCCTGTCGAACGCCCGCTGACTTCCCAGATAGGGGGCCAACCGTTCGATCGCCGCCGCCCCGTCCGGGTCCCCCTCCGGGCGAAAAACCACCACCTTCTTGGGGAGGAAAAGGCCGTACAGCTGGCGGAGGAATCGGGCGGTCTCGGGAGCGGCCGGATCCCCCGCCAGGATGATCTCCCGGGAAGGACCGAGCAGGAAATCCAGGCCGATCAACAGCTGCGGATAGGCCGACCCCATCCGGGCGGCCGGTCCGGAGAAGTGTTCCACCAGCCGCCGGGCCCGCTGCTCCAGCTTCGGATCGGCGGTCAGCCGGCCGAGCCGGGCCAGATTGAGGAGGGCGACCGAATTCCCGGAAGGGATCGCCCCATCGTACAGCTCCTTCTGCCGAACCAGGAGGGGTTCGGCGTCGACGGCAGTCAGAAAGAAACCGCCCCCCTCCTCGTCCCAGAACAGCTCCAGCATCTTGTCGGTCAGCTCCCGGGCGTCGGCGAGATAGCGGGGTTCAAAGGTGGCCTCGTATAGATCAATCAACCCGTGGATCAGGAAGGCGTAATCTTCCAGCATCCCGTCGATCGCCGCCTCCCCCTCCCGGTACCGGTGCAGCAGCCGGCCATCGGGGCGGCGCAGTTTCGTCAGGATGAAGTCGGCCGAGCGCTCAGCCGCCTCCCGGTACGCCGGCTCCTCCAGCACCCGGGCGCCGAATGCCAGCGCCGAGATCATCAGGCCGTTCCAATCGGTCAGGATCTTATCGTCCCGATGGGGCCGGGGGCGCCGGTTCCGCAGTGCCAGCAATTTTTCCCGGGCGGCCGCGATCCGGCTCTCCATCTCCTGCTCGGAGCCGCTGAACCGGCCGGCGGCCTCCGCGGCGGAGTGGGCCTGGTACAGGATGTTCCTGCCGTGGAACTCCCCCATCGGATCGGCCGGGGCGTTGCCCTGCGGCTCAACCCCGTAGATGAAGCTGAACCGCTCCGCCGTCTCGACCCCCAGCGCCTCGGCAATCTCCCCGGCGGTCCAGAGATAAAAGGCCCCCTCCCGCTTCTCCCCGCTCCCATCGGGGCTCAAACTGTCGGCATCCTCCGCCGAATAAAATCCCCCCTCCGGCCCGGTCATCTCTCCGAGGACATAAGCAAAGATCTCCCGGGCGGTCCGGGCGTGTTCCTCCTTGCCGGTCGCCTGGTATCCCTCCAGATAGGCCCGGGCCAGCAGCGCCTGGTCATACAGCATCTTCTCAAAATGGGGGACCCGCCACTCGGCGTCGGTCGAATAGCGATGGAATCCCTGCCCCAGGTGGTCCCAGATCCCGCCGGCCCGCATGGCATCCAGCGTCCGCTCCACCTGTTTAAGCGTCCGCTCCTCTCCGTCCCGTTTCCAGACCCTGAGGAGAAAGGAGAGCACATGCGCCCGGGGGAACTTCGGAGCGCCACCGAAACCGCCGTGGGTTGCGTCAAACTGGCCGGCGAACTGTTGGGCGGCGGTCTCAAGCCAATCCAAGCCGACTGGAGCGGCCTCGGGAACCATCTCCGCCTGGAGCCGGAGTCCCTGCGTCAGGGAGTCGGCCGCCTGCAGCACCTCGGCCCGCCGCTCCTTCCAGCTTTCGGCGATCCGAGTCAGCGCCGTCGCCAGTCCCGGCCGCCCCCACCGATCCTCCGGCGGGAAATAAGTGCCGCCGTAAAAGGGCTTGCGTTCCGGCGTCAGAAAAACATTCAACGGCCACCCCCCCTGCTCGTTCATCAGCATCACCGCCTGCATGTAGAGGGCATCCACATCCGGCCGCTCCTCCCGGTCCACCTTGATCGGGACGAACTCTCGGTTGAGGAGCTCGGCGATCGCGGGACTTTCGAACGACTCCTCCTCCATGACATGGCACCAATGACAGGTAGAGTAACCGATGGAGAGGAAGATCGGCTTCTCCTCCCGGCGGGCCCTCTCAAACGCCTCCGCCCCCCAGGGATACCAGTCCACTGGGTTGTCGGCATGCTGGAGGAGGTAAGGGGATTTTTCCCGGGCGAGCCGGTTGGGCTGGCCGGCACGACGCGGCTTAGACACGACTGCCTCTCGCTCGGACGGCCGCGTGCCGGCGCCCACCAAAAAGCCGGCGGCCGCCAGACCAACCAGCACCGGAATCAATCCTCTGACATGGGTTTGTCTCAATAAAGATGACCACTCCCCCATCGTACCACCCTTGCAACCACGCTGAGACTCGCCGGTGACTGCGCGGGCCGCTCCCGGTTCGCACCCGGTCGATACCGGAACCCTGCACCGTGGGCCTGGATTCGAGGGCCGCTCGGTCTACGGACGCCCTCTCACCCCGACCCCCGGCACAAGATTCCTCCTGACCTTTTATGCTGGAAAGGCATCTCGCCTACAGACCGAGGTTTTATTAGTGGTTATTTATAGTCAGATTAAAAATACATGAATAGGATGGGATCTGGTAGACTTGGGACTGAATCCGAAAACCATGCGACGCGTCAATTGTCTTCACAAGCTGATCGCCCTGACGGCGGCCGGGGCCCTGCTCTGCCCCGGCCCGGCAACCGCCCTGCGGGTCACCGCCATTTCCGAGAACGCCGCCGGCCTGGAGGCACTGGAAACCCGGCTGACCGGCCGTCCTCCCGCCGCGGGGCTGGAGGGGGTCGCGGAAGCGGCCCGGCGCTCCCTTCGGACGGCGGCCACCCTGGGCGCTTGGGGTCCGGCCCGGCAAGCGCTCAAACGGTACCCGCCAACCGCCCAATCAGTAATCCGCCGGGAGATCAACAGGCTGGTCAAACGGGCGAATTACGCTCATGCGTTCGCGCCCCGGGGAGTCCTGCGGTTCGGCATCCCGGCGGTGATTGAGGCCAGCCGGGACGATCATGACTTCCTCGATAACCTGAGGGTCCTGGAAAACCTCCTTGCGCAGATGAACCGCGACGGCCTGCGGCCCGGTTTCCGGAGCGACCAGGCCCAACGCCGGCTGGACTCCATTCCCTTCGTTTTCGGCAGCTCCGGGACAGCCGCGCTGCTCGGCCTCTGGGCAGCTCCCTGGATCGCGCAAACGCTTCCCCCCGAAAACGGCGACCCGCTGGAATCGGCCCGGATCGCCTCCTCCCTGCTGGGGGCCACCTTCGGCCTGCTCTCCGCCGCCACGATCGCCGATTGGGACGGCGCGACCGCCGCCCGGATCTCCCCCGCCGATTTCCAACGGCTGATCCGGGAAGCGGTCGCCATCCGCCGGGACGGCGGCGCCTTCCTCCTGAAGACCGCCAATGGCCGGAGAAATGGCGGCGTCCGCCGGTCGGCCGAAGTCCGGCTCATCCGGCTGCCGGCCCCCCAGGCCATTTCACAGACCGAATCGGCGGCCGGTCTGGAGACATTCCCCATAGGCCCGCTGAAGATCCCCGTCCGGGTGATCTACTTCGGGCACGCGGGGATGTCCGCGCAAGATGAGCAGTGGCTGGAAACGCAGATGGAAGCGGCGGTCGCCGACGCCGCGCCGGAACGGCCGGTGCATCTCTGGCTGGAGCGAGCCGCCCCACTCAACTTTCCGGGGATGGAGCAGATCGCTCAGGCGCTTCTGGCTCACGATCCCGAGACAATGCTGCTGGAATCCGACCCGGAAGCGGGAAGCATTGTCTGGGATTATCTCCGGGAGCAGTTCGACGCCGGGGTCCGCCTGGAGGAGCGTTTCCCTCCCGAGGAGGTGACCCGGCAGATGGCCGCCAAGGGAGACCCCTTGTCCCGGACCATCCTCCGGGTGACCGATCCGTGGAGGGCTCAGGGCCGGACGGTCCTTTATCATGTCGAGGCGTCACCGTGGGAGGCGGTCCAAGACATCGTGCGCCGGTGGTGCCTGGACCGCCGGATTAAAAGGAACATCGAGGTCGGGAATCTCGACCAAGCGCTCGAAGACGCCAAGCAGCGGCGTCAATACCGCCTCCGGTACATCCCACTGCGTGACGCGCCGGTCGCCGGCGCCATCGCCGCGGCGCACCACCAGGACCCGACCGCGGTCCATCTGGGGCTGCGCGGCGGCGGCCACCGCTGGACCACCGACGAAGCACTTCGGAGAAACGGTGTCCGGGCCAAATCCTTCCCGATGCCGCTCAATGAGAGCGACAACCCGGATGCGCGGATGAGCCGGTATCTTTTCTCGGGCGCCGCGGCCAACGACCCAGATCGGCTGGACCTGGAGGAGATGATGGGAATCCCGCTGACCGTCTTTATACAGACCTCCCTCCGGGAAACCATGCCAGCCAGGAATGCCGTCAATCGGCTGGTGGCCGCTCTGCCGGAGGAACTGCTTCGGGAATGGGCGGCCGACCCCGTCAGCCGGTCGGGCGGCGGCAGCCTGTTCCATCTTGGCAGAGAAACCTGGATCTGGCTGGGCCTGCGAGAACAGCGGATGACCGGCAGCGGTCCGGACCTGTACGATCAGATCCAGGCGCAGATCGCGGGCGGGCTGGAGGCAGTGCTGACAACCGGACTGGAAAGCCGGCATCTGGCAACCGGCGCCTGATCGCCCCATCCTTTATAATGACAGGGTGAGAAAACCACGCTGGGTTGCCCGTCTTGAGAAGCAGGCCGACCGCGCCGTTCTCTGGGGCCGGATCGGGTCCGGCGCTCTCCTTCTTCTGCTCGGAGCCGGAGCGGTCCTGGGAGCGGATCTGACCCCCCGGGTGGATCCCAACTTCTTCTTCTCGAGCGACGACCCTCAATTCCAGGCTCATCAGAAGATCGCCGAGATGTTCCCGGAATCGGCCCAATTCTTCCTGAGCGCCCGGGGAGAAATGGAATCGGCCGGCTACCAGAGGGGGATCACGGCGATCACTGAAGAGGCCGAATCCCTTCCCGGGGTGGAAAGCGTCTATTCGATCCTGCAGGGCCCCGGCGGGCCGGAAACGGCCCAGGAAAGCCCCTTCTGGAAACGGCTCCTGATCGCCGAGCAGGGAAAGGCCTCGAACATCCTGATCTTCGCCAAGATGGAAACCGCCGCCGACTTGGTCCCCCGGCTGGAGGCTATCCGGGATCGGCATGCCCGCCCCGATTTTGACCTGATCCTCTCCGGGGTCCCCTATGTCAGCAAACTGATCCAGCGGAACCTCTCCCGAGACCTGAAGGTCTTTGGATTGGCCGCTTTTCTGGTTTTCGGATCGGCGATTTGGTGGATCTTTCGCTCCCTCCGGATGGCGCTGGGGACCGCGGTCGCCTGCCTCAACGCCGCGGCCGGCACCCTGATCCTCTGCCGCATCCTGGAAATTCCGATCGGCCTGCTGACCGCCAACCTGATCACCGTTCTCTTCGTGCTGACCCTCTCCCACATCCTTTTCCTGACCTTCAGTTGGCGGCACGCGGTCATGGAATCCAAACGGACGGAGCGGAAGACCTTCTTCGACGCGGCCGAGCGCACCCTGCCGGCCTCCTTCTGGAGCATGGTCACGACACTGCTTGGATTCGGCTCGCTCCTGTTCGCCCAGGCCGAACCGCTCAAGCACATGGGGATCTCCGGCATGATTGGAACGCTGGCCGCCTTCGGCGCGGCCTACGGCTGCTACCTCTGGTTCCTGCCGCCTCCGGAAACGCTGCGGGCCGCTCCGGAGGCGCTGGAGAGGATGGAGGCGGCCGGAAAACGCCCCTTCGCCCGCCGGCACATCCGTTTCACCGCCGGCCTGGTCCTGGTCAGCGGGCTGGTCTCGATCGGGACGGTCCGGCTCAACACCGACCCCCCGCTGCTCTCCTATTTTAAGGAAGGGGATGAGATCCATCGAGGACTGGCCTACATTGACCGGAACCTGGGCAGCAGCCCCCTGCAGGTGGTCGTCAAATCCCGGCAAGGGGCGGCCTTCAACACGACCGAGGCATACGAGCACCTCTGGCGGCTGCATGACGCGCTCGAAGCCCACCCCATGGTCGGGAGCGTCATCTCCCTGCCCCTGATCATGGCCGAAGCGAAACGAACCCCGGTCATCTCCCTGCTGCCGTGGGAATGGCTCTTCAAGCTGATTCAGATGACCCCCTTCAGCGACATCGCCGGCCGGTTCGTGACCCGGGACCGCAAGCAGGGCCTCTTTTTCCTGATGATGCAGGAAAACGAGCGGTCCGGAACCCCCCGGGTCCGGATCATTGACCAAATCCTCCAAATCGTCCGGGACCAGGGCTTCGAGCCGGAGCTGGTCGGAGGGGTCTACCTGCTTCAGGGCCGCATGGCGCAGATGATCACCTCCAGCCTGATCACCGGCCTGACGCTGCTGATCGGGCTGTTCGTCGCCATGAGCGGCTGGCTAGCCCGCTCCTGGCGGGTGGCCGGCGGCGTGTTCGCGGGCCTGGCCCTGATCCCCCTCTGGACAATGGGGTGGCTCGGCTGGCTGGGCATTCCATTCGACATCATCTCCTCTCCGGCGCCGAACATCGCCGTCGCGATGGGGGTGGACGGCATGATTCATCTGATCCTCTGGGCCAGGCGGCACGCTCAAGGGAAAGAAATCTCCTGGGAAACCTGGCGGCGCGCCTGCCTTTGGCTCTGGGAGCCCATCTTTTTTTCGGCCGCGATCGTGGTGCTCGGTTTCAGCGTCTTCGGGCTCTCGGCCTTCCCGCCGACCCAGCGATTCGGGCTGTCGATCGTCCTGGGGACGATCCTGGCTCCCCTGGCGACTCTGTTCGTCCTTCCGGCCGCAAGCCTCCTGAAGCGGAGGAGAGACCGCCCGTGATCATCCGGCTGAGGCGGATTGTTTTCTGGTTTCTCGTCGCCGTCTATCTGATCGCGTGCCCCTGGCTCCTGCTCTACGCGCGGGGGATCATTCTTCAGCCGGCGCGAACGATGGATCCTCTCGTCGAAACCGGACTGATCCATGTGGCCACTCAACCGGCCGGCGCCCGGCTTTTTCTGGAGAACCGGCGATTCGCTCAAAAGACCCCGACCGCGATCCGGGAGCTGCTTCCCGGCCCCTACCGTCTCTCGATCCGCTTGAACGGCCACCGCCCCTGGGAACGGACGATTCAGGTTCAGCCCTCGAAGACCGGGATGCTGGACCCGATCCTCCTGCTGCCCCGGCGGATCCGGATCCAGCCGATCGGAACAACTGCCTGGACCCGTCTCTTCCCTCTGGAGAAGACCGGCTTCCTGTTTCTCGCCTCCGGGAAAACGGCCCAGCAGTGCGCCCTGTATGAGGTGGACCGGAACCGGCTGTACCCGGTCCCGGTCCCCTGGCCGAAGGCCCGCCTCAAGACAGTCCATCACGAGCCGGGGAGCCGCCGGCTCCTGCTGGAGGGGGAGGCCGGCGGCGCCCGGAAATGGCTGGCGGTCTCCCTCTCCGAAAAACCGGCGGCACGGGACCTGACCCCTCTGATCCCGGAAGGGACGGAGGAGATTCTCTGGGACCCGTCGGCGCCGGAGCAGCTTTTCGCGGTGGAGGGAACCGCTGTCCATCGGATCGACACGGAGCAGGGCGCCCTGTTCCCCCGCTGGCTCGAAGGGGTCCGAGGCCTGGCCGCCCGGGAAGGTCAACTGACCGTTTTGAAGACCTCCGGCCGCCTCGAATGGGAGCCGCTGGCCGATCGAACGGACCCGACCGTTCTGGACGACTCGGGAGAAGCGCTGGACTGGCTTGAGGAAACCTTCTATCGAATCCATCGGATGACCGAAACCACAACCCTCTTTCTGGGCGGCCGGGGACAGCTGCTGAGCAGCCGGCTCCCTCATCTGCTGGAAGAAAACGGGGTCCGGGGCCTGCGGCCGGAGGGCCGAACGAAGCAGGCGGCCGTCTGGACCGGCAAACGACTGGCCCTCCTGGACCTGGAGCCGGAGCCGGCAGCGGCGGGGGGGTTCGAAAAAGGAGCGACGCTCGACTGGGTCTATTCCCGGGGACGGGAGATCCGCCAAGCCGTTTGGGTCCGCCGAGGCGCCTATCTGCTGATCCTGGATCGGGACACGGTCCGGCTGCTGGAAACGGCCACCCGAAAGGATCCGGCCTTGAACTGGAGCGAAACCGGGGCCTTGGAGGAGATCCTGGAGGTTCGGCCGGGAAGCGGCATCCATTGGGACGAGCGCCGGGGGATCCTCTACGGTCTGGAGCGCAAGAGCGGCCGGCTGTTCCGCGCCGCCCTGGCCCCGCCCCGGAAGGAGGGCCTGTGAATTTCCGTTATTCCAGAACCGGATTGGCCGGCTCCGAAAAACGGCTCCAGCGGGGATTGGAAATCCTGCCGGGGCTCCTCAGCTGGTCCGTTCTGACCGGCCTGCTGGCCCTCACCTTCATCCGGCCGCTTTGGGCGGCGCTGCTGGTGATCGCTTTCCTGCTCTATTGGCTCCTCCGGATGCTGTACCTGACCCTCTTTTTGATCATCGGCTACACGGCCCTGACCGCGGAGCAGCGGACCGACTGGCCGGCCTGGATCCGAACCCTCGAGGCGGCCGGAACCAGCGGACGGCTGGAGCCCCCCCCGGTGGGGGAAGCCCTCCTGGAACGGCTGGCCTGGAAAACCCACCTTCAGGAATCCAAGAAGGCGCTTGGAAGCGGGGGCCCGATCCCCTCTCCGGACGAAATCCACCACTTGGTGATCTTTCCAATCGCCCGGGAGGAGAAGGCGGTCTACGAGCAGGGGATCGAGAGCCTGCTGCGGCAAGGAACGCCGCTGGATCGGATCACGGTCTTTCTGGCGGTGGAAGCGCTGGCCCCCGAGCCGATCCAAAAACAGGCCCTCGAGGTCTGCCGGAAATACCGGAACCGGTTCCGGGAACTGCGGGCGGTTTTCCATCCCGCCGGCCTGCCCGGGGAAGCCCGGGTCAAGGGAGCCAACGTCACCCACGCCGCCAAGGAGGCGGCCGCGTTCCTGCAGGAGCACGGAATCCCGTTCGATCGGGTGATCGTCTCCTGTTTCGACGCCGACACGGTGGTCAGCCCCGCCTACCTGGCCTGCCTGACCTACCATTTCATGACCTGTCCGCGGCGGAATCAGGCCAGCTTCCAGCCGATCCCGGTTTATCACAACAACATCTGGGAGGTCCCCGGCTTCGCCCGGGTGTTGGATGTCGGCGCCTCCTTCTTCCAGCTGGTGGAAGCGACGAACCCGGAGAAGCTGGTCACCTTCTCCAGCCACAGCATGAGTTTCCAAGCGCTCGTAGAGATGGACTACTGGCCGGTTGACATGATTTCGGACGATTCGGCGATTTTCTGGAAAGCGCTGATCCACTACGACGGGGATTACCGGGTGGTCCCGATGTATGTAACGGTCTCGATGGATGTCGCCGCTTCCGAGGATTGGCGCAGGACCGCGATCAATGTCTACAAACAGAAACGCCGCTGGGCTTGGGGGGTCGAGAACTTCCCGCTGGTCGCGCGGGCCTTCCTGCGAAACCGAGCGATCCCCCGTCGCTTGAAGATCAAGCACCTGTTCAAGCTGCTGGAGGGGCACCTCGCGTGGGCCACCTGGCCCTTCATCTTGACCTTCATCGGCTGGCTGCCGGCGATCACGGCGGGGCGGGATTTTTCGGATACCGTGCTGTACTACAGCACCCCCCGCATCTCTCTGGTGATTTATCAGCTGGCCTCCCTGAGCCTGGCAACCAGCGTGGTCCTGAGCATCCTGCTGCTGCCCAGGCCGAAGCTCCGCTTCTCGGTGGCCCGCCGGGCGCTCCACTTGATCGAGTGGCTCTCCGTGCCGCTGATCTCAATTCTTCTCAGCGCCCTGCCCGCGCTGGACGCCCAGACTCGTCTGATGCTGGGACGGTACATGGAATTCTGGGTCACCGAGAAAAAGCGGCGCCGGGAGCGGTAGAGCCGCTCCCGGCGCGCTGCCTTCCCCGATGCCCGGCTTAAGGCAAGCCGGGGGTCATCGGTTTGGGAGGAAATGAGAAGGCCGGACCGATGATCCGGACCGAACCGGCCACTGACCGGTCCCCCTGCCGAGCGGCCCGAACCTGCACCTGTTGTCCGGGCGTCAGCATGTCAATTGGGACGACACCGCTGCCCGCCCGGAGAATCACGGTCTGATCCCGGTCCAGATCCACCTGTTCAACCTGGTCGGAGCCGGTCTCCAGCACCAGGGACGGGATCGGAGTGTCGGTTTTCACCTGCCGAATCGTCCCGACGATCTCCAGCTCCTCCGAAACGACCGCCGGCCGCATCATGTTGGCGTCGGCCGTCCCCATGCTCCAAACCAGACTGCCCACCACCCCCGCGAACAGGGCGATCTTCCACGCCTCGCTCCACAAATCGCTCCACCACATCGCCCCCACCCCCTTTCAGGGCCGGACAAAACCGGCCTTCAAGAAAGCGGCGCCGCCGTTCGACACATCCGGCCGTTCAGGACCCTTCCAATCCGGCGCTCGGCGATGATCCCGATCTCCTCCGCCGCTTCCAGGATTCCGCGGGCGGCCGCCATCGCCGCCCGGATCACGCTCAACCCGGTCGTCTCAGCGGCGTGGATCGCCGCCCGGATCAGCGTCCGAGCGGCCGCCTCCAAATCCCCGCCGCTCTCCCAAACCCGCCGAATCAGCGCGTCGGAGGTCTCCCGGATCACGATCAGCATGGTGTCGGCCGAAGGATGCACTTCCGACAACAAGGCCAGAAGCCTCTCCCAGACCCCACCGGAAAACCGATCGTCCGGTTCGGCGACCATCTCATCAACCGCCCGCGCCACCAATGGACTCGCTTTCCGTTCCATTCCGATCATCCCGGATCACCCCCTTGCGAGAACCCATCCTCCCTCAGCGGTCAGGATTCAAACTGCCAGTCGATCTCCGATGCCAGGCCCGAACGGACCGGCCTCGGGTCCCGACTCAAGCCGGACCGACAGATTGAAACCCGTTCGTAGATCTCCGCCAATTTCCCTTCCAATTCCACCAATGCCTCTCCGACTCGATTGATCCCCTCCAAAGCCTCAAGCAACTCATCGGCCCGCTCTTCCTCGGACAACAGCGCCATGCTTCGCATCGCTCAGCCCTCCTTCTCCGGTGCTCGGACCCTTTATCCCCGGGGCTTCGCGGATTCCCCCTCCATCACCTGGATCGTCCGGGCAACCCGCTTGCCGTCCTCGACGCTGTATTGAATCTCCACCTCGTCCCCCGCCTTCAGCTGGCTCAGGGTGAAGCGCTGATCCCCATTCCGGACCTCCGGATTGGAACCGACCTCGAACTCGGCCGGAGTCCCCACCGGCAGCGTCTGAAGCTGCAGCACCTGGCGCTGGATGTCCAGACTCGCCACCTTTCCGGTGCTCATCAACAAATCCTCATGGCCGGTTTCCAGCGCCGCGAGCCGCAACGCGTCTTTCCCCTCCCGTTCGGGCGTCCCCCAAGCCAAACCGGACAACCCAAAGAGAACCGCCCCCGCCAAAACGACCGAAACCCGATTAAAAACCGTTCGCTGGTTCATCGCGTCGTCTCCTTTGTTCATGTTTTCGATATTCATGTTTCCGACTCATCCTTGGGCACCACGAACTCCGGCTCCATCACCGGCCGATAGCCGTCCGGCACCGGAACCGGGAAGGTGGCAATCTCATACCCGCCGACCGTGGAACGGGCCACCGCGTAGCCGACCCCCCTGAACAGGCCGGCGGTCACCCCTTCCATGGGACCGGCCTGCTGCCACTTCAAGGAGATCTGCTTCGGGATCTCCATCCAGCCGGTGGCCGCGTTGGCCATTCCCCGAAACAACTTCCCAGCCGGGGAATGCCGCTCCAGCCCCTCCGGTTGATCCTTGGAACGGGCCGCCCACGCCATATCCTGCAGCGGCACAACCGCCAACAGAGCGATCAGCAGCCCCAAAAAACCCCCGCGCGCCGCACCAACCGCCATGCCCATGCCGTTTCGCATCGGAAATACCCTCCTTTCCTTTGCGTTCCATCCGCTTTCGTCCCCAATCCTACCCGGTCAAGATGAAGATAAAATGAAAGCCGCATGACGGCTTCGTCATGCGGCAACTGATTGATTGGCAAGAAGTTGGGATACCCTGATCTGCTTAGGCGGACACCTTCAGCAACGGCAGCCAGACAATGAAAAGGGCCCCCTCTCCGCTGGGGCTGGAGACTTCAATTCGGCCCCGATGAACTTCCGCGATCCAGCGGCAGAGCCCCAAACCCAGACCGGTCGAATCGGAGCCATGGGGGGAAAAACTGGGCTTGAAAAACCGATCGAACAGCTTGGGAATCTCCTGGGCTGGGATCCCGGAACCGCTGTCTTGAACAAAGAGACCGGCCCGGTCTCTCCAATAGTCCACCCGAAGCGTGACCTTCCCGCGGGCCGGGGTATGACGGATCGCGTTGTCCAGCAGGTTGGCAATCAGGCGGTCCAGAAGACGCCTTTCCCCCAGAACCCAGACCGGGCGCGCGGCCTCCACCCGGAAATCAATCCGTTTCTCAGCTGCCAGCCGTTTCCAGGCGCCGGTCAGATGATCCACCAGGTCGCGCAACTCCACCGGCTCCATCTCGGCCAGACCGGTCGCATCGCTGCGGGCCAACGCCAGCAACTCCTCCACGATGACGCTCATCTCCTTGACCGTTTCCAGCTGGGCGGTCAGCACCTCCCGATAGGCTTCGGGGGAACGGGGCCGGCGCAGCAGCAGCTCCAGCTCGCCCCGCAGGGCGGTCAGCGGCGTGCGCAGCTCATGGGAGGCGGCAGCGCTGAACTGCCTTAAGCGCCGAAAGTTCCGCTCGACCCGGTCCAGCATCGCGTTGAAAGTCCGGGCCAACCGCTCCACCTCGTCGCCGGTCGCGGGAACCGGCATCCGCTTGTCCAGCGCCTGGCCGCTGATCTGATCGGCCTGCCGGATCATCCGGCCGATCGGAGAAAAAACGCGGGCCACCAAAAGAACGCCGACCAACCCGCCAGCCAGGGAAATCACCGGGATCAGGATCAACAACCACATTCGAAGGGCCCCCAGGATTTCATCCATCCGATTCAGAGAAACCCCGATTTGAATGAAATACAGCAGCCGATCTTTTTCGATCACCGGATAAGTCAGCCAGCGAAAGCGGGTTTCTTTCGATCCGATCGTCCGATGGACCGGTTTCCCGTGAGAGGCCTTTTCGACCGAGTCCCGCAACCCGGAGGGATACAACCCGGCGAAACCCGGCGCCTGGGCCTGGACGATCATCTCTCCCCGCCGATCCAGGACCCGGACGGGGAGATCAACCTCCATGGCCTGAGTCTTTTGAGCCCACCGGAAGATCAGATCCTCGATCTTCCCCTGCTTCAGAAGGTCGGGCACCTCCACAATCGGACCCGGCTGCCAATTGGAAACAGCCGGGTCCTTGGCCCGTTCCGCCTCCCGGAAGGAGCGGACCGCATTGGTGAGGCCGGCCGCCTGCAGATCCAGCATCCGATCCATGTTCTGATGAAGACTGAAGCGGACCGTTCCATAGAGAGCCGCTCCGAAACCGATCAGGCTGACGGCCAAAACGCCGGCATACCACAGCGCCAGCCGGGCCCGGATTGACCGAAGGCCGATCACTTTGAGCCCGGCGCCTCCAGGACATAGCCCCGGCCCCGGACCGTTCGGAGCAGCTTCGTCTTGAACCCTTCGTCAATCTTGTGCCGCAGCCGTCCCACATGGACATCGATCACATTCGACATCGGATCGAAGTCCTGCTCCCAGACATGCTCCGAGAGAGAAGTCCGGGTGACCACCCGGTTGAGGTTCCGGAGCAGGTGTTCCAGCAGGGCGAACTCTCTCGCGGTCAATTCAATCTCCCGTCCGCCCCGCAACACGCGCCGTTTCAAAACGTCCATCTCCAAATCGGCCGCCCGGAACACCGTGGAGGCCAGATCCCCGCGGCGGCGCAGCAGGGCCCGGACCCGGGCCAACAGCTCATCGAACCCGAACGGCTTCGTCAGGTAGTCGTCGGCCCCGATGTCAAGGCCGCGGACTTTGTCCCCCCGTTCATCCTTGGCGGACAGGATCAGAACCGGCGCGGTCACCTTTGCCTGACGGAGCGCCTGGAGGACCTCGAAACCGTTCCGCTTGGGAAGCAGCAGATCCAGAATGATCAGACCGTACGGCTCAGCGCTTCCCTGGAAGATCGCCGCTTCCCCATCCTCCGCCACATCCACCGCGTAGCCTTCCTCTTTCAAGCCGCGGCGGATAAAGCTGGCCACCCGTTTATCGTCCTCCACCAGAAGGATTTTCATGCAGCACCTCCTTTTTGGGACCCCGCCCGCCCTTCCATTGTATCCCCTCTCCTCTGCCGCTTGAAACTCCCCTTCCCCTCCGCTAGAATGGGCGTTCCACTTCCGATGAACAAAATACGGATCACGATCGTCACGGCGTTTGGCTTCGCCGGCTTGGGACTCCTCCTCTGGGCCACCGCCCCGAGCGGCCAGGTGGTGAACGCCGCTGAAATCGCTCTCTCCCCGCGGCCGGAACCGGATCCGGCGGTCGGCCGGGAAGCCTACCGGGACAGTTGCGCCCGCTGCCACGGCGAGACCGGGGCCGGCGACGGCTGGGATGCGGCCAAGATGTTTCCCCGCCCCCGAAACCTGGCCGAGGGGATCTTCAAGTTCCGAACCACTGAGAGCGGCACCCCGCCGACCGACGAGGATCTCTTCCACACGATCACCCACGGCCTGCCGGGCAGCCGGATGCCGGACTTCAGCCGGTTGCCGGAGGAACTCCGCTGGCAACTGGTCTATTATGTGAAGTCCCTCTCCCCCGTCTTCGAAAGCGATCAGCCGGTCCCGATCGATCTGGGGAGCGACCCGGGACCGGGCAGGGCGGACCTCGCCAAGGGGAAGGCGGTCTACGAGATGCTGCAGTGCGCCGCCTGCCACGGCGTCGAGGGACGGGCCGACGGCCCGTCAGCCCCGACCCTGGTAGACAACTGGGGCAACCCGATCCGGGCGGCCAACCTGACCCAGGGATGGACCTACCGGTCGGGAGCGGAAGCCAAAGACATCGTGGCCCGCCTCCTGACCGGACTGGACGGCACCCCGATGCCTTCCTACAACGGGGCGGTCCCGGTCGAGGATGCCTGGCAACTGGCCCACTATATCCGGTCGCTGCAGGTGCAAGCGGAATTTTCAGATCGGATCCGGGCGGCCCGAACCGACGGACCCCTGCCGGCCGATCCGGCCGATCCGGCCTGGGGGAAAGCGCCTCAGGCCCGGGTCCTCTTGTCGGCCAACCTCTACAAGGAGCGGGAGGTCCTGCCGGTCAGCGTCACCTCGGTTGGGATTCAGGCGTTGTATAATGGGAGCGAGGTGGCCCTCCGGCTGAACTGGGACGATCCGGACAACTCGACCGATCCGGTGCCGGACGCGGCGGCCGTCGCCTTCATGCCGGACCGCCGAATGAAGTGGGAACTGGGCTCCCTGCGGGCCTGGCCGCCGGCCCCGGACGCGCCAAAACTGGACTGGCTGCGCTGGCAAAGCCGGGAGCAATCTTCCGCGGTTCACGCAGCCGGACAGTGGGCGGTGGTGTTGAAGCGCCCGCTGGCCGGAAGCGGTGAGAACGGCGCCCAAATCGGCCGGGATGCCGGCGGCAGGCCGACCCTGATCGGGGTCATGGTCTGGAACGGCGGCAACGGGGAAACTGGTCGCCATCGCTCCAATTCGATTTGGCTGGATCTGTCTTTGGATTGACAAAACAACACGCAAGGAGTCGGTCATGAAATCGTTTCTGAAGGCGGCGCAGCTGTTGATTCTTTCCCTCTTTCTGGCGATCGGCGGCGTCGATCTGACAGCGCTGGCGATGGGGCGGCAGGAACCGCCGACCCAAGCGGAGCGGACCGGCGCGGCCGTCGCCTCGGTCCCCGCCGCGGAGGCGGCGACGACCGGCAGCGGGACCCTGACCGGCAAGGTGACGCTGAGCGGCAAGGCGCCGGCGGGCGACAAGCTCAAGATGAACGCCGACCCGGTCTGTCTTCAGGCCCACAGCCATGAGGTGATGGCACAGGCGGCCCAGGTAAACGACAACGGCGCCCTTCCCTATGTCTTCGTCTCGATCACTGAGGGAGTCTCCGGCAGCCATCCGGCACCCGGCGACCCGGTCGTCCTCAACCAGGTCGGCTGCATGTACGAACCGCATGTCTTCGGGATGCAAGCCGGGCAGAAGGTGGAGATCCGCAACTCCGACTCTACCCTGCACAATGTCAACTGCCAAGCCCAGGTGAACAAGAAGTTCAACATCGCCCAGCCGGTCAAAGGGATGAAAACCGACAAGGTCTTCGACAAGGCGGAGAAGGCGATTCCCTTCAAGTGCAATGTTCACCCCTGGATGCAGGCCTACGGTTTCGTCGTGGATCACCCTTTCTTCGCGGTGACCGGCGCCGATGGCAGCTTCACGATCTCCGGCTTGCCGGCCGGCACCTACACGGTCGAGGCCTGGCATGAAACCTTCGGCTCGGCAGCCCAGAAGGTGACCGTCGCCGACGGGGAATCCAAGTCGCTGGACTTCACCCTCAAGGCCAGCTAAGCGCCCGTGTTCCCCGAAGCGGTCTCGACCTTCGGGCCCTCGATTGACGGCCTCTACAAGGCGATCCTGGGGATCACCGGTTTCTTCTTCTTCCTCGTCCAGGGGCTCCTGCTTTTTTTCCTGATCCGCTATCGGGCCTCCCGGCATCCGAAGGCGGCCTATGTGCACGGCAACACTGGGCTGGAGATCGTCTGGACCGTCATCCCGGCTCTGATCCTGGTGGTTCTCACGATCGGCTCCCAGCGGGTTTGGACGCAGATCCGCTCCCCCGAGAACTTCCCGAAGACCGGCGCGGTGGAAGCGGAGATCCTGGCCGAGCAGTTCGCCTGGAATGTCCGCTACGCGGGAGCGGACGGCCGGATGAACACCGAGGACGATGTCGCCACCATCAATCAGCTCCACCTTCCGGTCGGCAAACCGGTCAAGTTGACGCTCCGATCCAAGGATGTGATCCACAGCTTTTTCGTTCCGGAGTTCCGGGTCAAACAGGACGCGGTGCCGGGACTCGACTCGGCTGTCTGGATGAAGCTGATCAAGACCGGCCAGTTCGACATCCGCTGCGCCGAGCTGTGCGGACTGGGGCATTACCGGATGCGGGGTTATGCGACCGTCGAGTCGCCCGAACAATTCGAAGCATGGCTGAAGGAGGCCAAAGCGAATGAGTAGCGGAAGCCCGGGCTTCGTCCGGAACTACATCTTCTCGACCGATCACAAGGTGATCGGCATCCAGTTCATGATCGCCGCCCTCTGCTTCATGTTCGTCGGGGGGTTGCTGGCCGGGCTGATGCGCTGGCAGCTCGCCTGGCCGGGGCAGCCGCTGCCCTGGATGGAGCGGTTCGCCCCGGGCGGCATGCCGGGCGGGTACATGCTGCCGGACTACTACAACGTCCTTTTCACGATGCACGGCTCCATCATGATCTTCTTTGGGATCATCCCGCTTTTGGTCGGGGCATTCGGTAACTACTTGATTCCGCTCAAGATCGGCGCCGGGGACATGGCCTTCCCCCGGCTCAACATGTGGTCCTTCTGGCTGCTGCCGGTCGCCGCGGCCATCATCCTGTCCGGCTTCTGGGTCGAGGGGGGGGCGGCCGGCGCCGGCTGGACCGCCTATCCTCCCTTGAGCGGCACGGCACAGACGATGGGCTTCGGCCAGACCCTTTGGGCGATCGGCGTCATTGTGATCGGCTTCTCTTCGATCTTCGGCTCGGTCAACTATGTGACGACGATCATCAACCTGCGGGCGCCCGGGATGTCATTTCACCGGCTGCCGATTTCGATCTGGGGCCTCTTCACGACCGCGGTGCTGGGGCTCTTGGCCACGCCGGTCCTGGCGGCGGCGATGATCCTGCTGCTCCTGGACCGGCTGGTCGGGACCAGCTTCTTCCTGCCGGCGGGGATGATCATTGACGGGGTCGCCCAGCCGTATGCCGGCGGCCAACCGCTCCTCTGGCAGCACCTCTTCTGGTTCTACTCCCACCCGGCGGTCTACATCATGATCCTGCCGGCGATGGGGTTCGTCTCGGATGTCCTGCCGACCTTTGCCAGGAAGCCGATCTTCGGCTACAAGGCGATCGCCTACGCCTCGGTCGGAATCGGGGCGGTCGGGTTCCTGGTCTGGGCCCATCACATGTTCCAGAGCGGCATGAACCCGGTGCTGGGAACCACCTTCATGGTCTCGACAATGGCGGTCGCGGTCCCCACCGGAGTCAAGATCTTCAGCTGGCTGGGCACCCTCTGGAAAGGGGC
>Ga0210019_1001036_pt1 | contig 31171 bp, 29 predicted proteins | sample CryGeyCG2114_020_2_FD_183969 | JGI IMG/M metagenome (GOLD analysis project Ga0210019, IMG submission 183969) | Groundwater microbial communities from aquifer - Crystal Geyser CG11_big_fil_rev_8/21/14_0.20 (SPAdes) (version 2) | ecosystem: Environmental > Aquatic > Deep subsurface > Groundwater ...
TTGCCTTGCTTTCTTTCACAATTTTTGATAAATCATCCATTTAATCACCTCACATTTACTATTGGGTAGTAAGTATAACTATTATATAAATCTTTCTATTTCGTTGTTACATATAGGTAGTAAAATATATAGAAATAGTGCTTATTTCTTTGCTTTTTTCTCTTTTGTATAGGGAAATCTCATAAAATGCTTGCATTCAAGGCAGTAATACACTACTTTGCCGTCTTTCAATCTTATCCTGCAGTTGACATTTGGCATTAAGAATTTGTAGCAGTGCCTGCAGAATTGCTTTTGCATGTCAGAAGGAATCCTAACCTTGTATTTCATAGCTATTTTTCTTGCAAGCTCAACATACCTGTTTGCAAGATTTTTATCTTCCTTAAAAACATCTCTGGCCTGTTTGAAAAGGGTTTTAATCCTCTCAAGTGCAATTTCCCTTTGGCCTGAAGATTTTTTCTTATGTCTCTTCATAAGCTAAAAAAACATAAAAGAGTATATAACCTTTTTGATTAAATTAGGAATATAAGCACTTTGCAGTTTCTTTAAATGCATCTCTAATTGGTGTTAAACTATAATTCAATTCATTCCTTGCTTTAGTTGAATTAACATAAAAACAGTAATCCATTATTCTAAGACTTTCTCTTGTGATTAGTGATGGAACAAATAATGGAGCTAAAGAATTAACAATCCTGGGGATTTTTATTATTTTCTTTATTCCTAGTGCTTTCTTTATTTCTTTAATCAATTGGTTAAATGCAAGATTATGGCCCCCAAGATTATATATTTCAACTTTATCTGGCCATTTCCTGTTAGGACTGGTAATTCTTTTTAATGCCTGAACATAAGCTCTTGCTACATCATCTACATATACAAAACTTGCTCCGCCATTAAGATAAGGTTCAAATCCTTTTTTTAAAAAACCCAAGAGCTTTGTTGTTGAGGTTTTTCCTGGACCAATAAGTGAGCCGGGCCTTAATATTATTACATCTAAAACTGATCCCCTAACCCCTCTTTCTGCAAGGTATTTTGTTGTAAAATAAGCTGATTTTAAGTTTTTAATCTCTTCAATGACTGGTAACTGCTCTTCAACATTTCCAGAAGGATTGTTTGAAATGCCCAAGACAGCAGCAGAACTTGTGTAAATTAGTTTTTTTCCTTTTTCATAGCAGAGCTCAACAATATTTCTTGTTCCACCAACATGAAGCCTTTGTAAAAGGTCTGCATCTTTTGGATTATAGCTTACTTTGCCAGAACAATGAATAACTACATCAGATTCCTCAACAGCTTTCTCCAGGATACTCCCTTTTTCTGTGATGTCGCATTTATAGGATTTTAGTTTTTTGTTTTGTTTATCTGCACCTCTTGATAGTATGCTAACATCATAGTCCCCTTCTATGAGATAATCAGCAATCCTGCTTCCAAGAAAACCCATTCCTCCTATTACAAGAATTTTTTCTTTGACCATAAAATTATATTAAAAAAAGAAAATTTAAAAATCTGTTGATTATGTTCCTCTTTTGATATAGCTTGTGTGCTTTTTTGCTTAATGGCTTTCTGACCAGCAGGCTTTTTATTATTCTTTCTTATAATATAAAAAACCTTTAAAAGTATAATAAAATTAAGGGTTTAATGCTTCTTCCAAATTTCTGTATATACTCTTCAATTTTTCTGCATCTTGGGGGGTGTTAAGATTTTCTCTTCTTTTGTCAATATGATTAACCCAATCCGGTTTTTGAGGTTCCTTTCCATCTAATATTTTTTTTACAAAAAAAGTATGATAATCTCCAGAACATACGGCAATTTTTCCTTGATAATCCTTTCTAAATTTTTTTAAATCTGGCATCCAGAATTCATATTCCCTTATGTCCCCAAGGAATTTTTCGAAATCAAAAGAGAAATGTAGTAAATCTTTCTTATTTAGTTTATTATCGGCCCAATAGTTACAAATATTTGAAAAATTTATTTCAGCCCTTACAGGATCAATAAAAAAGAATCTCTTTTTATTCATTAAGAGTAACAGTGGAATTCCATCAGGATTATATAAAACACCATCATTTAATCTAATATGTGCTAAAGGAATGTAAATTTCAACCATTTCTTCAGGAACATTATATTTCAGTAGTTTTTTTCCAAGGTCCTCTTTATCTGATTCTGGAAAATAAGATGTAGGCACCGAACCAACTGATGTTTTTACAACAACTTCAGTTGAAAGGGGGTGTAGTTCTTCATACATCCTTTCGTCACCTTCCATCTTCAATGCAACAACATTTTTTAAAGAATTAACTAATTTATCTATGGAATCTTCAGAGATTCTATGACCATGGCTCCTTGATCCTACAATCACATAAGAATCATCATCAGCATTGATAATATTTGGAGCTCTACCCTTTCTATATTTGATACTATCATTTATTATCATATATAAATAAAAATAATATACAATTTATAAATTTTTCTATTTTTACCATTTAATAATAGTTAATTTTTTAATAAATTCAAAAAATCATAAAAGATTTTTGTTTTAAATCCCTCTTTTAATATAGTTTGTATGCAATAGCTTCTCAGCCTTCTTGCTTAATGGCCTGCCTAAGAATTCCTCATAAAGCTGGATTATTGCAGGGTTTTCATGAGACCTTCTTATTGTATTATTCTTATCATTAATATAAAGGGCCTGCATTCTCTTCTCAACAATCTCTTTGTTAGTTGGAATTGGCTGGCCTCCTCCAGCAATGCACCCGCCTGGGCAGGCCATGACTTCAATAAAGTCATATTTGCATTCTTTGTTTTTTATCTGCTCAAGAACTTCCTTTGCATTATGCAATCCATTAACAACAGCAAAATTAACTGTTTTGCCATTGATTATTATGCTTCCTTCCTTAAAATCAGACATTCCTCTTATCTGGTTGAACTCAAGCATTTCCAACTTTTTTCCGGTTGCTGTTTCATAAGCTGTCCTTAAGGCAGCTTCCATTACCCCGCCGCTTGCCCCGAAGATTGTCCCGGCGCCTGATGACAAACCTAAGGCAGCATCAAAATCCTCGTCAGCCAGATTATTGAAGTCTATTTTTTTAATTTTGATTAATCTTGCAAGTTCCCTTGTTGTCAGAACATAGTCAACCTCTTTTTTCATTTCTTTTCTTTGAATCTCAAACTTTTTCGCAGTGCAGGGCATTACACTTACAACAACAAGGTCTTTTTTGTTTATTTTGTATTTGTCTTTATAATAGCTTTTTGCAATTGCCCCAAACATGTCATGGGGGCTCTTGCATGTTGAAACATGATTTAAAAACTCTGGATAGAAATGCTCAATATATTTTATCCATGCAGGGCAGCATGATGTAATCATTGGCAGATTTTTGTTTTCTTTTAATCTTTTAATTAATTCAGCTGCCTCTTCCATTATGGTTAAATCAGCTCCAAATTGAGTGTCAAAGATTTTTTTAAATCCAATTTTTCTTAAGCTTGAAACCATTTTCCCAGTAACAAGGGTTCCGGCAGGCAAGTCAAATTCCTCTCCTAAAGATGCCCTTACAGCAGGAGCTGTCTGGACAATAACATGTTTTTTGCTCTTCAATGCCTTTAAAACCTCTTTAGTGTCATCTTTTTCATAAATAGCATTAACAGGGCATGCCAGGAGGCACTGGCCGCAGTTAACACAGACAGAATCATCCAGCTTGTTTTCATAGGCAGGAGTTACTTTTGTGTGATAAGAGCGATAAGCAAAGTCTATTGCATTGACATTCTGCATCTGGCATGCCTGAACACACCTGCCGCAGAGAATGCATTGGTTATTGTCTGTAACAATTGCTATTCCCTTATCAACAATATATGTCTTCTTATTGCTGTCAAACTTCGCCTGCCTTATCCCGACATTCTTTGCTATTTTGCATAGCTCATGCTCCTTGCTCTCAACAAAGCATGATTGTATGTGCTTTGACATAAGAAGCTCTGTGTTTATTTTCCTTGCTTCCAGGACTTTTTTCGATTCTGTGCTTATTACCATGCCCTCTTTTGCTTTTGTTGAGCATGAAGGCAATAGCTTGTTATCCACTTCAACCAGGCATATTCTGCATACAGCTCTTGCTTCAAAACCCTCCTGATAGCATAAGGTTGGAATCTCAATATCATTTTCTTTTGCTACCTCAAGTATTGTTTTGTTGGGTTGGCATTCAATCTCTTTGTTGTTTATTGTAATTTTCATTTTAGCTTGTCTGTAAACTCCTTTCTAAAATATTTTAATGCTGTTGTTATGTGGGCAGTGGATGACTGGCCTAATCCGCACAAAGATGTTTCATTTATAACCCTGCAAAGCTCTTCTAGCAGCTCCAAATCTTCGTTTGCTGCTTTTTTTAGTGAAATTTTCTCCAGTAATTCTAAAACTCTCATTGTCCCTTCCCTGCAGGGCGTGCATTTTCCGCAGCTTTCATATTCAAAGAACTTTGCAATATTTGTTGCAACATCAACAATATTATGTTTTTCATCAACAGCTATGATTGCGCATGAGCCAAGCATTGCGCCTTTTTCTTTTACTGCTTCATTGTTTAATGCTATGTCTTCATAAGGCAAGCATCCTCCAGAGCATCCAAAATAAACAGCTTTGATTTTGTTTTTTGGCTTTCCTAAATTAATTAATTTTTTTAGTGATGCCCCTGATTCAAGCTCATAAACACCTGGCTTTGTGATGTTTCCAGACAATGAGAAAAGCCTAAAGCTATTGTTCCAACTTTTGTCCAGAATGATTAAAGGTAAGTTAGCAAGGGTCTCAACATTATTGATTAAAGTTGGCTTGTTAAAAAGCCCCTGATTAGCTGGAAAAGGCGGCTTTAATCTTGGGTTTCCTCTCTTACCTTCAACAGATTCAATTATAGCTGTCTCATCACCGCAAATATAAGCCCCTGCCCCTGAAATAATCTCAATATCAAAGTATATCTTTAGCTTATCTGCTATTTTTTTTGCATTATTGATAACTTTTTGAAGCTTGTTTTTTAGATAAGAATATTCCCCTCTTAGGTATAGATAACCCTTGCTTGAGCCAATTGCATAGCCAGCTATTATCATTCCTTCTATCACATTGTTTGGATTCTTTTCAAGAATCAATTTGTCCTTAAATGTTCCTGGCTCTCCCTCATCAGCATTTGCTATAACATATTTCTCTCCCTGGGAGCTTCTTGTGAACTCAAGCTTAAGCCCTGTTGGAAAATTAGCTCCGCCGCGGCCACTAAGCCCTGACTTCTTTACCAGCTCAATTACTTCCTCTGGCTTCATTCCAGCTATTTTGCTTAGTGCCCTGAAATTTGAGTTTTTTAGTATCTGCATTTTAGTTTTTTATTATTGATTTATTCCTCTTTGATTTTATTTAGGATTTTAATTTATGATTTTTAATTTTATTTATCTTATTTTATTCATAATTTTCATTTTAAACCAGATATTATTTTCTTAATCTTATTCTCATCAAGATTGCCGTAAACTTTATTGTTAATTATCATTGCCGGTGCTTTGTCGCAGCAGCCGATGCATGAAACAATCTCCAAGGAAAATTTTTTGTTTTTTGTTGTTTCTCCTGATTTTATTTTAAGTGATGATTCAAGAAATTTAATTAAATTTAATGAGCAATTAAGATAGCATGAGGGACTGTTGCATATTCTTATAATGTATTTGCCTTTTTTTTCGGTATAAAGCATTTCGTAGAAGGTTATAACACCATATATTTTTGAGAATGGAATTCCTGTTTTTCTGCTTAAGTAGTGTGCATTTGTCTCAGAAACATAGCCAAACTTGGCCTGGATGGCCTGAAGCATTGGCAGAAGAAAATTATCCTTTCTCTCCTTTATAATCTCATCAATATCCCTAAAGCTCATGCTACACCTCTTTTTAGTATAAAGGCCACTTAAGAACTATAAATAGTTTATGATTTTAAAAAAAGAAAAAAGAATTTATTAATTCTTATTTCTTTACGCAACATGTTTGCCCAGGATGTGTATCAGCATTCTGCGTGTTATATACTGGAACCTCTCCAGCTTCAGTACACATTGGACCATTTACCCAATGACCAATACTCGCAGCATCGGTACCGGTACCACGATAACTTTCACAAGTCTTTCCTTCTGTTTCATTTTTAAGGCTAGTTAACCAGGTTCCCATGCTGCCACTGAAAATCATTATTAGTACTACCATAACTATTAAGACAATAGCCGCAATAACAATGGTGTTCATTGGAAGGCCTTGGCCTCTTTTAGATTTCATTTATTTCACCTCATTTGTTTGTTTTAAAACAAAAAACCAATATAAAACTATTTTGGGTTAACTAGTATTTAAAATTATCGATAATCTGCTAATAACATTTTACTAACCGCAGATATCAAGTGTTACATGCAATGTCCTTCCTTCAAATATTAAGATATAATATGTACTTGATTCCTTGTCTAAATTCTCGTCACAGTTATTATTATAATATGAAATTGGCTCATCAGAACCGGGGATATAAGCATTAAATTCATATTGCTTGTTCCACTTTTTTAGGCTCTTATTTAAGATATATTCAACAACCTCATTAACCTTATCGCAGGAGTTAACTCCACCACAAAAAATCCTAGGATGCAGGGCAGCACAATCCTGGAACAACTCTGTGACATCACTCCCTTCACAATCTGTTGTTGTCTTTAACAAAACATTTAGGGTATTGGAAGCAAGTTCAGAATAAACAAAACTCTTCTTAGTGTCAGGTTCTTCTTTCATAATAACAAATTTCACAACAAACAAAAATCCTATGGTAATAAGCAGAACTATAATAACAAGGCCAACTATCTCTGCCTGTGATTTCTTGTTTTTTTTCATTTTATCTGTAAACATCAACATTTAAAACACCAAAATTATACTCTCGTGAACTAGCATTGTAGAGTGAGATAGGAACCTGAATAGATGATTTTGATTTGCTATTGGTAAGCGGTCTTTTATAAATTTCCCAGTTAACACCAGGCGGGTAAATTTGATTAATACTAATGTTACTATAACCAAAAGTGTCAAAGTAATACTCATCTCTAATCTCTCCTGTATTTATATAATTAAGGGCATCAATCTTAAGTATGTCAAAGCAGTCATTAGTAATAATGCCATCAGACGAACATTGAATCTCTGGCAAAAAAGAGACAATCTGTGCTGTCTGAATAGCTTTCAATTCAAAATTCTCTTCCTGCTTTTCCTGAAATTGCGGCCCTTGTATTCTGCTGTAAAATACAAGGCCAAAACCAATTAACACAAAAAAGATTATCAAAACAGCAATAGTTTCAAACATCTTTATCTGTGATTTTTTATTTTTCATTTTAATATAATGTTGGGCATGATTCTGATTGCAGAATTTTATTATACTTTTTTATTGTTTCAATGTTTCTATTGATTTCATTAATGTTTATATTATCCTCTTCTGAGTATATTATTATGGATGAGAAAGGCCCTTGATCATAATAGGATGAACAACCACTTTCAGCAAGAACCTCAGTTCTCTTTTTATAAATCTGGGTAACTATATTTAGCTTGTTAAATGCTTTCTTAAGGTTGCAGTTGTAATCATCTATATCCTGGCTGAATAAAGCACCCAAAAGCATGGGCTCTCCTAAGTAGGTTGAAACGCCTACTGAATCAAATATGTTGCCATTTTTTTTATAAAATGTTATTTTATTAAAGTTAATGTCTACATTTATTGCACTAACATCATTATTAGGAACCCTGATAAGGGCAGATGGAACTTCTGGTGGATCATTAAAAAATATCAATCTAAAATAATTGCCAGTGTTTGTTATTCCAGAAATATCATCTACTATCATCTTATTTATCTCATCAGGCAGCAAATCATATAACCCAGTAGCATAATCCCCTGTTGGATTGACAAAAACATATTTTATATTAGGAGTTGTAAGATAGAGAAAATTGGTAACATGATATGGAGAGTTCCAGTCAAGAGCCCATGCGAACAGTTTCCTTCCTTTTATGACAGTTGGTGAAAAAACAATCTTGTTTTTTGTTATGGTTGTGGATAACGTGCCAACAGACATTGAATTACAGCTAAACTTAATTTCTGTATTAGGAATTTCAATAGGGTTGATAGTCCTGACGCTAACCTCTGCACCAGTTATAATTGTCTGCATATTTGTCATGATAGTTTCAGCAATTGATACGTCAGAAGCACTTCTCATTTTAAGGACCAATGAACCAAAAAATAAGAGAATTAGAACTCCTGCTATTAAGATAAATACCCAATTAAACTGTACACTAATCACCCCTTTTTTTGATTTCATTTTACAAAAACATATGCATTGATTATGAAAGGAGAATTAAAAACATGTTCCTTTAATTATCCAGCAATTAATTTTTTTTCTTATTCCCCTTATTGTATTTTTTAAGTTCAGCAGTTGCAACTTTTGACAGCTCATCAAAAACATCTTTTGATTCGCTTCCTTTTTTAGCCTTGATATTCTTAACCTTCTTATTGGTTGGCTTTATCTCTTTTGGTTTAGGTTTGCTTATATTAGGTTTTTCATTAAGATTTTTTCTTATGTTAGTCTCTGGTTTAGGAGCAAATGTGCTAAATATTTTATCATGCTCCTTAAATTTTTCCCTATCCTCTATAATTTTTTCCATAGCCTGTTTTCTTCTAATTTCAATTGAATTTGCCTGGTTTGGACTAAATGAAGAAGGTCTGATAGATGATTTAAATTGTGAGGTTATAGGCATGAATGGTTTTTTCTGCTTTGGCTTTGTGGATTTTTTATACAATAAGTAGCCAATTCCTGCAAGCAGGAGGATTATTCCAACAACTAAGAAGAACATTGGCCATATGGATGTTGGATGGTCCTCAGGGTCAGTTGGGTCAAATCCGTTTTCAACCTCATAACCATCTGAAAATCCATCACCATCTGTATCGCGGTTATTTGGGTCTGTTTTATGTTTATATTCCTCTAAGTTTGTTAAGCCATCTCCATCAGGGTCTTCATTTGTATCATCATAGTTAGGGTCAAGACCATGTTCCTTTTCCCATTCATCAGACATTCCATCATTATCATTGTCTGGGTCACATGCATTCCCTATGCCATCCCCATCACTATCCTCCTGGTTGGGGTTATAATCATTTTTACAGTTATCTGTTTCATCTGGCTTTCCATCTCCATCACTATCTTTTGCTGAACAGATTTTATTTTGGCAATTATTTGACTTGCAGTCTGAATTTGTAACGCACTTTTTTCCATCTTCACATTTATTGCCTCTATTGGCACAATAATCTCCGCAGTCTTTATCTGTTTCCTTGTCAGGGTCAAATTTATCATTATTGCATACATCTATTCCTACACAAACTTTACTGGTAGAATGGCAAACTCCAGACTCACAATCACTATCTTTTTTGCATTCTTTACCAATTCCGCATTCTGGACATTTTTCTCCGCCACAATCTGTATCTGTTTCATCATTATTTTTCACATCATCATCACATGATGCTTTTGCACATTTATTGCTTAAGTTGCAGAAACCACTTTCGCAATCATCATTGACAAGACAGTCTTTGTTAAGTTCGCATGGGGAACATGAGCCGCCACAATCTATGGCTGTTTCATCTCCATCCAGCTCAAGATTAGAGCAACTTATTGGCTTCTTTGATGTATCAACAGTGACTCCATCACTCTCGCCAATCTCACTGAATGAACCAGCATTGTTTTTTGCAATCACACTAAAGAAATATGTTGTATTGTTTGTTAGGTTAAGATTATCACCATTATTATCTTCATCAACCCATATCCATTCATCCTCTTCTTCACTTTGCACCCAATCAATTATAGTATCATCAGATGAGTTCTCAAGTTTGTAAAGATAATAGTCCACTCCAGAAAGATTATCTTCTGACAGCCATTTAACCCTAAGCTTGTATGTATAGTAAGAATATTCTGAATCATTTAGTTTTGTTGAATCATTAACAACTGGTTTGGTTGGAGGTGTTGTATCAACAGTGAAAGATATAGTAAGTGTAGGTGTGCTTTTACCTCCCTTATAACATTTTACATAGTATGTATACTTTTTATCACTTAGTGGATTTAAGAGTTTTATATGGTTTGTTTTATCGGTGCTGAAATATGGTTTTGTGTCCAAATCAGTGAAATTATCACTGTAAGCACAGTTTGCATTTATATTTGTTGTAACATTCAAATATATGCTTGATTTATTAGTGTATTCTTTAGTATGCGAAGTTGCAGTAAGATTCTGGTTCAGATTAACGCTAACAAGCATTGGCCCTGCAATATCTGAGACAAGCCCTGCCTTATTCTTACAGGCAACATAATATACATAATCCATTGTATCCTCTGGAAAGCTTATTGTTTTTTGGTGTGATTTAGAGAAATAAGGCTCGTCAAATTTAGGAAATTTGCCAGTCATTGAAGAATAGTTTATTGAGGAATTATCATATTTGCATATTGTTTCATCATCTGTTCCGACAATAAGGTTTGTTTGAACAGGGCGCACTCCTATAGAAGCGGGATTTGCCTCAAATAATTCTATAATTGGTTTTGAATTATCAACATACAAGTCAAATATTCCAACTGTATTTTCATCAGGAGTCCAGAAGCCATCATCGCACTTGACATAAAGCTTATGCTTCCTTAGGTTGTCTATAACATAATCCTCTTTTATATGTGTTTTACTTCCAGTGCTGTCAAATGGCTCCATAACCTGATAATTTGATTCATCAAGACCAAACCTGCAGAATATAGCCTTAGTAGTTGAAACTAAAATACTAAATTCAGTGTTATTAGTAACACCATACTCTGGCTGTAAAAGAGAAATATCACAGATCTTGCATAAGCCATCACAGTCAATGTTTATTTCATTTGTACGGTCATCACGCTCTTCATTGGAGCATAACATTTTTATTGTACAGGAAAGATTAGTTTTTTCAAAATTTATGCTATTATCATTATCATTGCAGTCAAGGCCTTTGCAAATCCCATCAATATCTCTATCTGTTGAAACACCATGTTCATCCACTACACACTTTAACTCTGTCCATTTCTCATCATCAAAACTGCCTCCTTCATCATCATTTTCATTAAGAACACCATCCCCATCCATATCAGTATCATCATAATTGCACCAAGAATCACCATCCCAATTACCATCTTTTCCTGTTCTTGAATCATCACATTCATCTTTGGTTAATAAACAAGTACAATCATCCCTGCAATTTCCACTAATACATCCAGAAGCATCAGTGCCATCACACTTTTCTCCTACTTCTGTAATGTTATTGCCACAGTTTGGTGATTTACATATACCCTTTATGCATATATTTATGCCATCAGCACTGCATGTAGTCCTTTCTTCACAATCTTCTATATCCTCACAGTCTATTAAATTATCATAATCATCATCTTTATTGTTAGTGCAATTCTCTATTTTTGGTGCTAGTTTGCATTCTCCATCCCTACAGGTATTTGTTCCATCAGCACTGCAGATAATTCCCTCTGGACAGTCAGTTGTATCCTTGCAGTCTATCAGATTATCACCGTCATCATCTATTTTATTAGTGCATTTCTCTGCTATTGGTGCTGGTTTGCATTCTTTATTTTGGCAGGTTTTTGTGCCATCAGCACTGCAGATAATTCCCTCTGGACAGTCAGTTGTATCCTTGCAGTCTATCAGATTATCACCGTCATCATCTATTTCATTAGTGCATTTCTCTGCTATTGGTGCTGGTTTGCATTCTTTATTTTGGCAGGTCTTTTCAACATCATATGCCCCTAATTCATTGCATGCTATTCCCTCTGGACAATCAGTTGTATCCTTGCAGTCTATCAGATTATCACCATCATCATCTATTTCATTAGTGCATTTCTCTGCTATTGGTGCTGGTTTGCATTCTTTATTTTGGCAGGTTTGTTGTGTGCCATTCTCACTACAGATAGCTCCCTCTGGGCAGTCTACTGTATCTGCACAATCTATCAGGTTATCACTGTCATCATCTATTCCGTTAATGCAGTCCTCTTTGATTCCACAGCTGCTCCAGCATTCAAAATTAGTATCATCATATTTTCCATCTGCAATATGAGTGCCTGTGCCTTCCCCATTTTCACAACATTGACCTCCTGATGTAGAACAAACACTTGTCTTACAACCTACACAAGTTCCATCAGCGCATGTTGGTTTGTCATAAGGGCATTCTAAATCAGTTATGCATTCTGGTTGGCATGAACTTACATCAATCCAATCTGTCATGAGGGGTTCTAATGAACCATCGCTCGGGATAATTAAAAATTTTACATTTTGTTTTAGATAATCTACACAATCACTCAACCAAAGGTTATAAGCATAGGTCATAGCTGCTGTTTTTACCTCTTTGCAAAATCCATCTGTTACTTGGTCGTCATCATCATCATCATAAAAAGGGAGTATGTAAAAATAATCTACATCTTTATAATATTCTAAATTTTCCTCTGAATTCCAGGCAAGTATTACATTAGGGCACTCAAGAGTGGCTGTTATGCTTTCTGCCCCATAAACAATAATCTGAAATAATAAGAAAAAAAGGCAGAACAAAGTGACTATGGTTTGAATCTCTTTTTTGTTAATCATAATTTCATCTCAAAATTGATTTAGTTTAAGCCTTATACTTATTATTTAGTTCATAAAATCTTTTTGTTTTTTAGGGCGAGGCCTGGCCTATCCCTATAGTAATATCCTGCCAATCTTTATAAGCATCATTGTCTTTTTCTTTTACATAAACTGTTAAACTGATATAACCATTACCAACGTCAGATGGTTTTAATTGGTAAGGAAAAGGGGAATAGCTGAAGAAAAAATCATCCTCATCAGGGTCATATGCTTTTGGATTTATTTTTGAATTTATCTCTGCTTCTGTTATTGTAGGAGGAGGGGTAAGGAAAGGTAAAACCTGGTTAATATAATGCAATGCAGGATACCTATTCTCCCTGGCAAACTGAAAGGTATATGGCTTGGCATAAAGCATTGACTTATCGTCGTTTATTATAATGATATCATCATGCTTAGGAGGATTTGCATCTGCAAATTTTTGAATAGTCATGCTATCCTTATTATTACTTGGATCACTAATATTAAACAATATTTTTGCAATGTCCTTTTTTACAATATCATGAGCAAGATTATAAATCTTTTTCAACCTTATCTGGGGGTTTGTATAGAAATAATTAATATTTGTTACTTCATTTGTGGCTCTTTTTGTTATTTTTAAAGGGTATGTTAAGAATGCTGTTACATCATTTTCTCCTATCACAACAGAAACATTCATGTCTCCATAGGTTATATCAAAGCCCTGCTCCTTAAAAAATATTAAATTAATATTTTGCATGTAGCTGGTTATGAAATATTCAAGCTGCAATTGGATTGAAGGTCCAGGGCCATATAATGGGGGCAGGTTATAAACTCCAAACTGGCCATCATTAATACTCAATGTGCCTGCTATATAAGGAAATTTAGTAGTCATGCCCGTATCCCAAGGATATTCTGGTGGTTCTGGCTTATAAAATGAAAGATATTCAGCCTCCTGTTTTGTTATACCATAGGAAACCTCATGCTCATCATAAAAAATAGATTTAGCATTATCGGTTAAACCCCCCTGGCTCTCATAAATATGCCCCCCCTGCATGCCAACAAGATACAATCCTTCTCTCGTAGCAGTATCAAGGCTTGCTGTCACATAAGTTGTTATTGGCTTTACTTCATTTGGTATTTCCTGGGCATTTACAAGTTCCTGCACAGTCTGTACTTTTTCAGTTGTGCCTCTTAAATAAAAAAATAAAGTAGCTAAAAGAAGAATAACCATCCCTATAATTATGTATACAGTAACCTGGGCCCTCTTTTTTTTATGCATTGTTATACCTTATAAGGTGTTTTATTGAGTTTAAATAAGCATTATATTAAAATCTTTCGATAAAAATTAGTTAAGTATTTAAAATAAACATATTCAAAAAGATTTTTAATTAAAATTTCTTCCAAGCAGGTTATTCAAATGAAAATCTAAGAAAATATTTTAATGCTTATTAGATTAAGGTTTTCTGTATTTTTTAAGTTCAGCAGTTGCAACTTTTGACAGCTCATCAAAAATATCCCTTGGCTTCTTTTCCTTCTTTTTTACGCTTTTTTTCTTTGTTATTGGGGTTTTCTTTATGGTTGTTGTTTTCTTTGGAGCAGGCTTTATAACCTTTGGTTTGCCTATGTCAAGCCTTCCATGAAGCTTCTCTCTTATGTCACTCTCTGGTTTAGGAGCAAATGTGCTAAATATTTTATCATGCTCCTTAAATTTTTCCCTATCCTCTATAATTTTTTCCATAGCCTGTTTTCTTCTAATTTCAATTAAATTTGCCTGGTTTGGACTAAATGAAGAAGGTCTGATAGATGATTTAAATTGTGAGGTTATAGGCATGAATGGTTTTTTCTGCTTTGGCTTTGTGGATTTTTTATACAATAAGTAGCCAATTCCTGCAAGCAGGAGGATTATTCCAACAATTAAGAGGAAGATTTGCCAAATGTTGGATTTTGGTGGGTCAGTTGGGTCAGTTGGATCATACCCTTTATTAACTTCATCTCCATCTGATATCCCATCACCATCTGTATCCTTAACAGTTGGGTCTGTTCCTTCCCTATATTCCTCCAGATTTGTCAGGCCATCATTATCTTCATCATCAGATGAATCATCAAATTCAATATTAAGGCCATATTTCTCCTCCCATTTATCAGGCATTCCATCATTATCAGTATCTTCATTAGTAGTAGTAGGTATTGATGGGATAATCTCTTTTTTCACACAATAACCATCTTCATCACAGTTATCTGATTTACAGTCTGAATTTTTTATGCATTCTTGTCCATTCTCACATGGGGAGCATGAACCGCCACAATCATAATCTGTTTCATCATCATCAAGCTTATTATTATCACAGGTGTCTATGCTTATGCATGTGCCAAGGCCAGAATGACAATTACCAGACTCACAGTCACTATTCTTTTTGCATTCTTTACCAATTCCGCATTCTGGGCATGAGCCGCCACAATCTGTATCTGTCTCATCACCATTCTCTACATTATCATCACAAGTTGGTTCTGCACACTTCTTGCTTGAGTTGCAGAAGTCGCTTTTGCAATCATCATTGACAAGACAGTCTTTGTTAAGTTCGCATGATGGGCATGAGCCGCCGCAATCTATGGCTGTTTCATCTCCATCCAGCTCAAGATTAGAGCAGCTTGTTGGCTTCTTTGATGTATCAATAGTAATTCCATTACTCTTGCCAATCTCGCTGAATGAACCAGCTTTATTTATTGCCTTTACACTGAAGAAATATTTTATATTATTTGTTAGGTTGAGTTCATCACCATCATTGTCTTTATCAATATATACCCATTTGTTTTCATCATGGCTCTGTGTCCAATTAACTATTACTTTTCCAGAAGAGTCCTCAAGTATATAATAGTAGGAATCTATGCCAGAAACATTATCTTCTGATAACCATTTTACCCTGAGTTCATCTGTATGATAAGAATATTCAGGGTATTTATCAATGTTGCTTGCGTCATCAACAACTGGTGTTGAAGGAGGGGTTGTATCCATAATGAAATCTATGGTTTTGATAAGTGAACTCTTACCTCCTGCATAGCATTTTACATAATATTTGTAATTTCCATCATTTTGGAATGTTAATAATTCTTTATGCTCCTTACTTCCTGTGGAACTAAAGTCATTTCCATTATCTTGCTTTATGTTATCCAAATCATTACTGTAAGAGCATATTGCATTGTTATTTGTTGTAACATTGAGGTAGGTAGTTAATTTATTAACATATCTCTTTTCAGGTGATGCATCTACAGTAAGTTCCTGATCTAGGTTAACACTAATAAGAATTCCTTTGGGATCTGAAGGATCTGAAACAAGCCCTGCCTTATTCTTACAGGCAACATAATATACATAATCCATTGTATCCTCTGGAAGGCTTATTGTTTTTTGGTGTGACTTAGAAAAATTATGCTCGTCAAATCCAGGAAATTTACCAGTCATTGAATCATAATCTGTTGAGGAATCATCATATTTGCATATTGTCTCATCATCTGTCCCGACAATCAAAACTGTTTCAACAGGGCGCACCCCAATAGAGCTAGGGTCTGCTTCAAATACTTCTATAACCGGCATTGAATCATCAACATACAAGTCAAATATTCCAACTGTATTTTCATCGGGAGTCCAGAAGCCATCATCACACTTGACATAAAGCTTATGCTTCCTTAGGTTGTCTATAACATAATCCTCTTTTGTATGTGTTTTACTTCCAGTGCTGTCAAATGGCTCCATACCCTCATAGTTTGAGTTATCAATACCAAACTTGCATGATATGGCTTTATTAGTTGAAACTTCTATATCAAACTTAATGTTATTAGCAACACCATAGCTCGGCTGCGTAAGGGTGATATTAACCTTACAGGTCTTTGTGCATGGCCCATCGCAGTCAATTCCTCCTTCCAAAGAGCCATGATGAAAGTTTTGTATCCCATCAGAACATAAGATTTTTGCTGTGCAGTCAGGATAGCTTATGGATATACTTGCGTTGTTATCATTGCAGTCACCATAATTAAGGCCATCACGGCCTTTGCAAAGTCCATCCTTATCACCATCTATATGAACCCCATTGTTATTTACAGCACATCCTAATTCTGTCCATTCCTCATCATCCCAAGGGTCATCAGAAGGACCATCATCAACACCATCCCCATCTTTGTCAGGGTCTTCATCATTAAACAAGCCATCCTTATCATAATCATCTTTTGTTCCAGTTAAATCACTATTATGCTCTCCTTCTACTTCTTCTAATTTACATATACCGCTTTGGCAGGTTTTTGTGCCATCTTCAGTGCAGTTTATTCCCTCTGGGCAGTCTTCATCTGCACAATCTGTTAGGTCATCATTATCATCATCTATGTTATTAGTGCATATCTCTATTTCATCATTTCCTTCTTCTTCTAACTTACATACACTTCCTTGGCAGGTTTTTGTGCCATCAGTACTGCATATTGTTCCTTCTTCACAATCAGATGTATCTGCACAATCTGTTAGGTCATCATTATCATCATCTATGTTATTAGTGCATATCTCTATTTCATCATTTCCTTCTTCTTCTAACTTACATACACTTCCTTGGCAGGTTTTTGTGCCATCAGTACTGCATATTGTTCCTTCTTCACAATCAGATGTATCTGCACAATCTGTTAGGTCATCATTATCATCATCTTCATTATTGGTGCAGATTTCTGTATTGCCCCCAATATTGCACATGCTTATATCAATCCAGTCTGTCACAAGTGATTTCAATGATGTATCACTTGAGCTTATTATGAATCTTATGTTATGCTGGAGGTGGTCTGTGCACTCACTTAATTCGAGGTTATAGGCATATTCCATGCCTGTTGTTTTTACCTCTTTGCAAAATCCATCTGCTACTTGGTCGTCATCATCATCATAAAAAGGGAGTATATTAAAATCATCTACATCCTTGTAATATTCTTTGTTTTCTTCTGAATTCCATGCAAGCAACACATTTGGGCAATCAACCTCAGATGATATATTTTCACCTGGCTGGCAACAACAGGATTTACATTCCCCATTTGAATAAACTGTTTCAGGAGGGCAGTATGCGCAGCATTTTACATTGTCTTCATAATCAGTGCCGCCATACATCTCTTTGCACCATTGGTTTCCTTCTTCTATATTTTCTCCAGTCCACACATTTTCTACTGTTCCTGATATGTCAGAACATGCCGTTTGGCATACTGAAAAGCCGCTTTCAACATAGCTGGCATCACCTGTATCTGTAGAGCCGCCACCTTCCATTGGATCAGAATAAGGAAGTCCTGAAGCCTCTCCGCAAGAGGTTGCTTTTGTTGGCCCGCATCCTCCATTGCAGCCACAAGGAACTGTCTGTGGTGGGCAGTAAATACAGCATGTTGTTGCAGAAGGTTCAGCACATTCCTGGCACCATGTACTATCCTCACTCGCTCCCTCTACAGCATATGTTAGGTCATAACATACATCTAAGCAAACAGAAATCCCTCCCTGGTCAATTAGGGCTTGGACTCCTGCACTGTTCATGTCTGATTCTAAATCATCCATCAAGTCAGCTAGGTTTAATCCTAATTCAGTGCCATAACTAAGGCCTGAAGTAGAAGAAGTCTTATCATCATAATTTCCACAAGGGAGAACACATTCAACAGAACAGCATCTGCACTCTCCTGTTAATGGATTTAACCAATTACCTGGGCATATCTCTCCATCTTCACATGTGTATCCTTCCATCTGCTCACAGTTATCTGGGCAACAATTACCCCCATCACATTTTTTAAACGGATGAAGAAGAGTACCACAACCATATTCGCATGACCCCTCTAAATGCCAACCTTCTGAACAGCTGCCTTCACAGCTGCTAGTCTGACATTCATGCTCCTCTGCAGGCTCGGGGTTCTCAAACTCACATTTCCCATCAGGAGAAGGATCAGGTGGAACAGGAAGTCCTCCACTAGGACAACCAACAATCCCAAACAATAAGAAAAAAAGGCAGAACAAAGTAACTATAGTTTGAATCTCTTTTTTATTAATCATAATTTCATCTCAAAATTAATTTTAGTTTGGTTTATTTGAACTCTTGGTTATATTAATCTTTTTTAGTTCTATGATATATAAATCTTTTTATTTTTTATTATTAATTAGTCATATTGATTAATGAAGCCAGTTACAAGTATTACAAGATCCTGCCAGTCTTCTAATAATCCATCATTCACAGTAACTGTTAAATAAAAACGACTATCCTGCCCCAAACTTGCCACAGGGTAAGACAAGCCAGGGTCATATGTAAATTCAAGTTCATCTTCATCAGCATCATATGCTTTTGGGTTTATATCCTCCACTGTTATATCATCCTGAACATTTCCTTTAAAAAGTGTAGGCAAATAAATAAGATGCAGGGCAGGATTTCTGTTTTCACGAGCAAACTTAAATGTATAGGGTTTTGCATAAAGCATTGACTTATCATCATTTATTATAATAATATCATCATGCTTAGAAGGATTTGCATCTGCAAATTTTTGAATAGTCATGCCATCTTTATCATTGTTTGGATTATCAATATCAAATGTAATGTTTACAATATCATTCTTTATAATATCCTCAACAAACATATAAACCTTTTTCAGCCTTATCTGAGGGTTTGTGTAAAAATAGGTAACATTGGCTTTCATACCTATTGATTCTTTAGTTATAATTAAAGGGTATTCTAAAAATGCAGTTACATCCTCTTCTCCTACCACAACAGAAACATTCATCTCTCCATAGGTTATATCAAAGCCCTGCTCATCAAAAATCGTTAAATTAATGTTTGCCTGTAAATAATTAGTTATGTAAGTTATAAGCTGTGACTCTATTGAAGAATTCAAAGGGTCAGAGCCATTTAATGGGGGAAGGTTATAATCTCCAAAAGAGCCTATATCAAGCATAATCCTATCACCAACACAATCCTCATAAAACAGACAAGGAAAATATCTCCATGGATAAAGCCATGGATCAGGAAAATAAAAATATGATGTCTCCTCAGTCTGCCTGTATATACCATAAGAAACCTCGTGCTCACCATCAAAAATAGTTTTGGTATTATCGGGCGTTAAACCACCCTGGCTCTCATAAATATAACCTCCCTGCATGCCAACAAGATACAATCCTTCTCTCGCAGCAGTATCAAGGCTTGCTGTCACATAAGTTGTTATTGGCTTTATTTCATTTGGTATTTCCTGGGATTTTATAAGTTCCTGCACACTAATCTCTTTTTCAGTTGTGCCCTTTAAATAAAACATAAGAATAGCCAAAAACAGAATGATAATCCCAATTATAATATATACTGTAACCTGGGCCCTCTTTTTTTTATGCATTGTTATACCTTTTTGTATATTAATATATATATTAAAGAACTTTTATATAAACCTTTTGATTTTTGAAAATAATATTTTAATAAGAATTAAAGAAAAATTAGAATTAAATTAATGATTCTTTTTAGAAGAGACACACTAATAAATATTCTTTGCTTAAGATAAGTGTTTGTATATGTTTTCCAATGAATCATTAGCTTCTTTTGGGTGCATTACCAAGCTAATAAAGACACTTTTCAAATCAGGGCATGGCCTCAAGCCATATGGCTTTTCAGCAAATGATGCAATTATTGTTTTTACATTGTATTTTCTGCAAAGCCTTATGTTCTGCATCATCCTGCCTAAAATCTGTGATCTTATAATTCCCTCTGTGTTTAATATAGTGGAAAATGAAAAACCTATCATAATATTATTCTTATTTGCTAGCTTGCATAAAACCTGGTTAAGGCCAGAATTCCTATGGTGCATGGAATCCCTGGCTGCAATTGTCTCAAGGCCAAAAACAACATTTGCCCTGCTCTTTTCTATGGCATGCCTATCATTTCCTGTTGATCTGTAAACAACAATATTTGCAAGTTTTTTTACCTTAACAATATTTTTGGAATCTGCAACAAGGCCGCTAAAAAGCCTTATTTTTGTTTTTTCCTGCAGTTTTTTTATTTTTTCGTTTTGTTTAAAAAAATTATCTTTGTTTCTAAAAGCATAAATAAAACACAGGCCATCAATATTTAACTTTTCTGCTATTTTAATAAACTCTTTCTCATTGTCTTTTGGAAGAACAAAGTCAATAAACATATAATACCTTAATTGTGTTTTTTATTTAAATCTTTTTGTTTTAGGTTTGAGATTATTGTGCATGCATTGCAGACTGCTTTTTGTGAAGGCTCTCTGCAAATTGTGCAGTAGGTTATTTTGCTTTTTTTAAAACTTTTTTTCAATTCAGGCATTATTTTTAAAAACCAGTTAATCATGTTTTCCTTTGTTTTTGGATATTTTTTCTCAAAATCAATCAGCCTATTTCTTACAATCTCCCTGTAAGAGGACTGTGCATAAGGGCATCTTTTATATGCCACTGGAAATTTCTTAAGTTTTGAGTATAATTCTATTTCTTTTTCTTTGAAAAGATACAAGGGTTTTACTCTTGGAACAAATCCTTTGCTTTTAATTACGCCGGTTATTGGGCCCAGCCTTGCCATAAGCCCTGTGTTCCCCCTTAACAGGTTCATAAAAACTGATTCTGATTCATCGTCAAGGTTGTGGCCTGTTGCAATTTTGTCTGCCTTAAGCTCTTTTGCCTTTTTGTTCAGCAAATAGCGCTTCAGGATCCCACATATTGTGCAGTAAGGAATTTCAATTCCTTTTGAATCAAGCTCTTTTTTTATATCAGCAAGGGTATACCCTATTTCCTGCTTAAATGAAACAATATGAAGCTTTACATTATTTTTTTTGCAGAAATGCTTAAGGTTGTCAAGATTTTCCCTGCTTGAGTTCTTTATTGACGGGTCCAAGGTTATGGCCTCTATATTATAATCAAGCTTTTTAAGAACATAAAGCAGTGTTGTGCTGTCCTTGCCCCCAGAGCATGCAACCAAAATTTTTTCTTTTCTTGTAAAGAGTTTGTACTTTATTATTGTGCTTTTTACTTTTTTCAAGATAGCCCCATTGCATTCCATAAACAAAATAAAAAAGTCATTATTTATAAAACTGCTTTTTATGCAAAAAGATTTATATAGTTATGATTTTAAAGTGATTAAACACAGAAATGAAAAAAAACATAAGAGAAATAGGGTATAAAGAACCAAGAGAAAAGGTATATAATTTAGGGGCATTGCTCTTGGAATTTTATAAAGGAAAGATTAGAGTTGAGGGAGCAGAAAAAATACCTGAAAAAGGCCCCATGCTTATTCTTGCAAATCACACAAACTACGCTGATCCTGTTTATCTTGCTTATGCTTTCCATAAATACACAAAAAGCAGGATACATCTTAATTTCATGATGCTGGATGATTTCTTCGGAGAAAATACCTGCTTTACCAAGGGATTCAATAAATTAGTTAATTTGGTTAATAGCTATCAGGTAAACCGTGAAAGAATAACCAAGAATCAGCGTAATTTTTTTAAAAATATTTTATTGGATGATTTTCTGGCGATTTTTTTTACAGGAACGCGCTCCAGGGATGGAAGATTTAACTACATGCTCAGGGAAGAAAGGCCTCCGACAGGCCTTATCCATCTTGCAGAGTTGGCACAGAAAGAAAGCAACAATCTGGTGAAAATACTGCCGGTTGCAATAACCTATAATGTGTTAGGAAATGTCACAGTCACTTTTAGCAGGCACAGGACGTTCAGTCCGGAAAAAGATTTTCCAGAGCAAAGAAAAAAATTCGCAGAGGAGGTTATAAGCACCATCGGGCAGAATGTTAAGGTCAATCTGGACAGCCTGTTTGCAAATTATCTTGTGCAATATGTAACCCAGCATGAGAATGACAGCAAATCAGCTAAATTAAGTTTAAGCATTGAAAAGTGCCAGGATGACATATACTCAATAGTAAGCTCTCTTAGTGAAAAAAATAAAATAAACCTTGATATGGCCCTGTTAAATGACAGTTATTTTTCAGATAATTTTTTTGCAGTTTCAATGTACTTCAATAAGAAAAAAGCAATTGAATTTATGCCTGGTGGAAAATATGCCCTTGATAAAGAAAAAATAAAAAACCCCCCTTGCATAGCAGAAGGCAGAACAAAGGACGAAGTAAAAAAAATAGGGCCAGTGGAAAAAATAAGGTATTTAATGAATGTCAGAATAATAGACAGGAATATAATGTACAACAGCAATAAAATAATTCACCTTGATGAAATTACTAAGGAAATTTATGAAAGAGTCAGGAAAAATAATTAGAAAATTCTTTAATGATTTTTTTATCAAGCCCAATCAAAGGCCTCAAAACCATTGCCTTAAGTTCCAACTCTTTAAAGCTTTCAAGGGTCTGGCCAACAACAACAGCCTTTGCATTATTTTCTTTTGATATCTCATCCAATTCTTTAATATTTTTTATTATTATTAATTCCGGCTCAAACCCATAGGCAAATTTCCTGATTAATCCAATATTTGTTTTTTTCAGTGAAACAGGAATTACAAAACATCCGCGCTTCATCATCAATAATGAAGCAAGCAAAGAGTTTTCATCTTCTATTAAAGAAACAACTTTTCCTTCAACACCAACAGGAAGTCCATTAAATCCTTTAATTTTTTTAATAAAAACATAAGCATAATCCAAAATCTCTATGCCTATCTCCAAATCAAAATCCTTTAAGCTGACTTTTTTATTGAATTTTTTGCATACAAATGAGCCAATTTCTCTTTCTATCTCAGGGGATGTTAAGGGAAAATTCTTGTTAAGCCTTTGCGCAGAAACCCTAAAGCTCCTGAATTTCTTGTTTTCTATCAGCTTTGAAACTGTTTTTTCTATTTCCTTTATCTCTGGCTCAATAACCAATGCATGGCTGAAAGAAGAGATTCCAAAAACATATTTCAGGCAGTTCAATTCCTGCTCTGCAAAGATGATAATTCTTCCTCTAAGTCTGTCTATTTTTTCATATTTAACATTATTTTTCTTAAGGCAGTCCTTTATGTTATCAATAAGCTTTTTCTCAAAAACTATCCTGTTATTGCCTTTTAGGCTGATTTCAGAATACCTTACTATAACAACATTTTCCATCCAGCTGGAAAAAGATTTTTTGTTTATATTCCTTTGGTTTTTAAATTAAAGCTGATTTATTGCCTTGAACATAGAAAACTATTTATATGAAAATCTATTTCCATCCAATAAGATGTCAAATACAGGGCTATCTAAACTGAGTATTAGAGTGTTATCTAAACTATTTGCCCATGATAATATGACATTAATTTGTTATAAGAAAACATGGTAAGACCCAAATTTTTCTGGGCCCGTGCAATGTTTTCTTGATTTCTGACAAAACCTTTTCAGATTCTTTGCAAAGCCCAGTTAAATAAATCCAAAGGTGAGTGCAATGCAAAAAAATAACTGGGATGCAACATGCCCCCTATGTAAGGATGTAATAGACAACCCAATATGCCCGGAATGCCTTGAAAGCGAGATAGAACAATGGCTCTCAGGCAAGGATCCAATCTATCTAAACAAAATAAGAAAAAGCATTGCACACTTTGACAATAAAGAAATCAATGGTCCAAAATGCATCAAATGCAACAAGCAGGTCGAGATATGCCCATACTGCTTCATAAAGGATATTAACAATATAATCAAGGAAAAACACCCGGAGCTGTTGGATGAGTTTCATACTTTCTTTGGGTTCAGGCATGATTACCAGGAAAATAAGATAGGAGGGGATAATAATGGATGAAAAGACAGTATTGCCGCAAAAATGTATAAAAAACCTTGATGAAATAAAAGAAGACCTGTCTTTTAATAAAGTCATAGACAATGTAATTAAAATTTCAAATAATCTAAAAAAAGGAGAAAGAATGATTATAGAACAAAAAGACAAGGGATATTTAGCAACAGTTATCAAATTAAGAGAAGGGTCTCCAAATGATTGCCATTATGATACTTCAGAAGGGGAGGTTAAGTCAGAATACCAATTTTAATCTGGTTTTTTATTGCTGGATGTTTATTGTTATGGATTTTTCTGCTGTTATATTTTTGTAGATTACATCACAGTTCAGGCTGTAATCACCTGCACTTATTCCGCCACAAACATTACATTTAGGCAGATTATAATTAAATGAGACTTCATTTATTCCGGTTTTTAAATTTAAAATTTTCTTTTCATTTAATCTTCCATTTATTCCCGTTGCAATGATTGTAACATTCTTTAAATCTGATTCTGAGTAAATCATGGCAGTAAAGTTTACATTTTCTGAGGAATGATATAATACCTTGTCTGTGGAAAGATTTTTCAAAGAAATTGCTATTCCTTCTTCTTGTTCTGTAACACATCCAGGAATAAGGGCTAATCCAATTATTATTAAAATTATTAAAGATACTTTTTTCATTTTTTCGCTTTAATGCTTTTGTTCTTAATAATATGTTATGACCCTTGATAAATCAAAAAGATTAGTAATATAAAAAGTATGTGTTTTTAAAAATTGTATTTAATCAATATATTTCCATTATAAAAATATATTAAACAAGTATCCTAAAATAAGGATTTGGGGAACAGTTATAGCTGGAAGCCATAAAGCAGATTTTTTCCCAATGTTGCTCCATATAAGGCCTATCTCTGTGTAATCAGTTGCAACCCCTGCCATCAAGAATGTAAAGCTGTTTCCAAAAGCCCCTGTCTGTTTGAATAATTCAAAAGCCAGAACAGAACTTCCCTCAGAGCATACCTCAATTATTGTTGCAAATGCTAAAGTAATTATCAAGCCAAGCAAGGTTGGGCCAAGGTAGCTCATAAAAATATGGCTCGGGATAAATGCCCTTGCAAAAGATGCAAGAATCATTCCAATCAGTATCCACCAAACAACCATTTTTGCCAATGACCATGAGCCTTTTGCAACTCCTTTTATATCCTCAACTGAAAATTTGTGATTTTTAAATCTTTTTTTGAAATCCTTTCTTATTGAGAATTCATCTGAAATAGTTATAGTATGAAGATTTGTTTCAATTAAACCCCTTTTATTTAATAGCATGTAAACAAAACCAGTAATTATAGCTATGATAATTGCAGAGCCAACCAGAAACAGAGCCTTGACTCCAAAAAAGCCAAACAGTAAGATTGTTATCGGCAGATTAGCCCATGGTGAAGCCAGAAGAAAAGCAATTACAGACGGAACAGACGCCCCTTTTTTGTATAACTGAATTGCTATTGCCAGGATGCCGTGGGAGCAGGCGCTCATTAAAAAACCAAAAGCAACAGCATAAAATATGCTTGTTTTTTTATTGTTTGCCAGGAATTTTGAAATATACTCCCTTGGAACAAAATGATCAATTATTCCCCCTATAACCAGGCCAAGAAGAATTGCCCACCAGATTAATTTAAAGTAATCAATAAAAGCTTCAGATAGTTTATTTAAAGCTGGAACTAGGTAGCTTATTATTATTAAAACTAAAGTAATTAAAATAACAATATAAAGCCTTTCTTTATACCATGGCATTTTTTTATTGGAAGCGCAACTAGGGCAAGATTTTATTTTATGCTCTTTTTCGTATTTCTCAACGCAGTGCTGGCTACAAAAATAGTGGCCATGCGCTTTGATGTGGCCTTTCATTCCGCATATTGGGTCTGTTTTATCTTCTTCCATATTACAACTTATATAATCCTTCTTTATTTAAGGTTAATCATCTGCATTATGAATTTTTTTATATTCTGCCTTGCATGTCTTTGAACAAAACTCACTGCTTTCATCCTCCAAAGCCATGCCGCACAGCATACAGCTTTTTCCTAATTCACTATACACTTCTTTGTTGCATATTGAACATTTTTTATTTTTCATTTTTACCTCCTACTTACCACAGCAGCTTCCCACAGCAGCTCCGCAAGCACTGGCGCCACAGCCACATCCACTTTCTGCAGGAGGCTGATTGCCAACTTGCTGTATTTCTTCTTCTGCAGTATATTCGTCAATAACCTCAGCTTTGTAAATTTCAAAAACTCCTAATGCTAATATTTCCTGTTTTGATGTTTTTATGGAATCATAATTCACATTAAAGACATTAGGAAAGCTAAACCGAGACCCTAACACTCCATTTACTGTCTTAAGTTCTTCACTTATCAAAGGAGCATGCCCTGAACATGGGATATCCACCTTAATTGTTAATTCTGATGGAGATATTCCAACAAGGGCAGCATTTGATGTTGCTGATGTTATATTTGCTGCCAAAGGAAAAATAACAAGAAACAAAACTATATTAACCCCAATTGATGTGCCATAAAGAATTGAAAGATATTTCCATTTTGTTTTTATGCCATTTGGAGACAGGAGCTTATTTTTTCTTAAGTATATTATTGCAGAGATTGTTGCGAAAACAAATGACAATCCAATCAATGCATAAAAGAAATAAGGGCTCAACAACAAAGGCTTAAAAAGAGCAGTTGCTGCAGAAACACCCACGATGGTGAATATAATAAATGCAATACATCCTGTATGAGGGATTAATCCATAAATTAGTCCTGACCAAAAACCTGTTGATTCTTTTTTTTGCTTTGGACTGCAGCAGGCTGGTTCTTTTTGTTTGCGATAATTATTTTTTTTCATTTTATTTTGCCTCCTTTAACAGCTAAAAGCCCTGTTTGATATATATTTTAGCCATGAAACTCATAGGCTGAAAATGCCTATAATGCCAGAATTATAGTGTATTAACGTTTATAACGCTATTTTAAGAAATACCTGCTTTGTCTTTCCTTTCTCTTTTCTTGCAATTAACCCTTTTTTCTCTAACCTGTCAAGAAGTATGCTTAATTTGGATTTATGAATATCTGTTCGAAGCCTAAGTGTTTGCTGGGTTATTCCATCCTGCTCTTTAACTGCTTTAAGAATTTTCTTTTCATCATCATTTAATCCTTTAAGCAGAATATCAAATTTTTCTTCTTTTACCTGGATATGCTTTTGTTTTTCCAGGATTTTTGCTATTTCTTTCTGTGATTTTTCAAAGAATATGAGATATATACCTAATGCAGCTATTCCGCTTACTAAGATTATCCCTAAGTATGTTTGCCAGGGGGTTTGATTTTCCATTGGGCATACACCTGATTCCTGCATTTCAGTGCAGCTGCAGCTTGCTTCTGCCTGGGCATTTAGGATATTGTTAAATGTAAAAATCAAGAAACCCAATACCAAGCATACTGCAATGAGAATTGTTCCAATTGTTTTATTTTCCATTTTTCTTCTTAGCAATAATGTTTAATTCCTCCAATAGCTTATTAAGGTTAATGCCATACATACTGCAGATATCACCTAACTTCAGACTGTCCATCTCCATCTGGGCCATGGCGCAGCCTAAGCAGGGCATCTGAAACTCTGAAAGAATCTTTTCAGCTCCTTTAATGTCTAAAACCTTTGCTAATGTTGTGTCTTTTGTTATTTTCATTTTTTTGACCTCTGATAGTTTTCTATTGCTTTTTTTAATGCCTGTGTTCCAAGTATTGAGCAGTGGTATTTTATTACAGGCATCTTTCCAAGCCCTTTGACAATGTCATCTGCTTTTATTTTCAATGCTTTATCAATTGTTTTTCCCTTTGCAAGCTCGCACATCATGTCTGATGCAGCAATTGCAGCTATGCAGCCAAATGTTTTGAATTTGATATCTTTGATTATATTATCTTTTACTTTAAGGAATATTTTCATTACATCGCCGCAGCGGGGATTTCCAACCTGGCCGACTGCATCAGGATTCTTGATTTCCCCTGCGAACTTCGGGTTTTTGAAATGTTTTAGCACTTTTTCTGAATACATTTTATTCCTCCCAAAAAGGCGAGATTTTCCTCAGGCTTTTTACTACTTCAAGCAGAACTTTTAGTGTATAATCAATTTCTTCTTTTGTTGTAAACCTGCTTAATGTTAGTCTTAAGCTGCTGTTTGCCTGCTCATGGCTCAGGCCAATTGCCATCAAAACATAGCTTGGCTCAAGTGTTCTTGCAGAGCATGCAGAGCCTGTTGATGATGCAATCCCTTTGTTGTTCAGATAGCCGCCAATTGCCTCTCCTTCAATGCCCTTAAATGTAAAGTTTGCGCTGTTGCAAAGCCTTTTGGCTCCGATTGGCCCGTTAAGCTTAACTTCTGGTATTTCTAAAACTCCTTTGATTAATATATCTCTTAAATTTGCCATGTAAGCAATATGCTTTTTATTCATGGCAATTTTTACTGCCTCTGCAAAGCCAACAATTCCGGGAATATCTTCAGTTCCTGCTCTCATTCCAAATTCATGGTCGCCGCCGTGCTGCCATGGCTTTATGCTTGTGCCTTTTCTTATGTATAAAGCGCCGATGCCTTTTGGGCCATGTATTTTGTGGGCATTTAAGGTTATTAAGTCAATGTCCTGGTTTTTTACATTTATTTCTGTTTTTGTATAGCTTTGGCAGGCATCTGTGTGAAAATAAACACTGTGCTTTTTGCAGACATCTCCTAATTTTTTTAAGTCATTTATTGTGCCTGTTTCATTGTTTCCGTGGATTATTGAAACCAGTATTGTTTTGTCTGTAATTGCTTTTTCAAGATCATCTGGATTTACAAAGCCCTCTTTGTCAACACCTAAATATGTTATGTTAAAGCCCTGTTGTTCGAGCCACTTGCATGCCTTCATAATGCATTTGTGCTCAACCTTTGATACAATTATGTGATTGCCTTTGTTTTTGTTTGTGAATGCTATGCTCTTTAAGGCAAAATTATTTGACTCTGTTCCGCCTGAGGTGAATATTATTTCATCTGGGTTTGCATTTATTGATTTTGCAATTACTGCCCTTGATTTTTCCAATGCTTCGCTTGCTTCCTCTCCAAATGAATGTGCTGATGACGCATTTCCATACTTGGCAGTAAAATAAGGCAGCATTGCCTCTATTACTTTTGGGTCAAGCATTGTTGTTGCGCCATTATCTAAATATATTCTTTTCATTTTAACACCTAATTATTTTATTTTTTTTATTTTGCATATTAAGCAGTTTTTTTGAACATGATTTTTGACTATCTTAAGGATTGGGACAACTGTTTCGCTGTTTAAGGAATAAATCCTTTGCTTTCCCTTTTGCCTGACATTAAGGATATGGCACTGAAGCAGTTTTCCTAAACTATGGGATATTTTGCTTTGCTCCCCCTTAACCTTTTCTGTGATTTCATTTACGCTTAATGGCCCGTTTTCCAAAGCAAGGATTATGTTCAGCTTTGTCTTGTTTGCAAAGTTCATGAAAAAGTTATTATATGAATAATATTTCATATGAATAGATATTCATAGGTTGTTTATATAGTTTTTGGTTTTAGAAGTCAATTGGGCTTTTGATTTTTGATATATCTCTTTTTGAGACATTTGTGTATATCATCGTGGTTTTAAGGTCTGAATGGCCAAGAAGCTTTTGTATATACCTTATGTCAATGCCATGCTCCAGCAAATGTGTTGCGAAGCTGTGCCTTAATGTGTGGGGTGTTACATGCTTGGTTATTCCTGCTTTTTCAGCGGCCTTTTTAACAATAACCTCTATTGTCCTTAATGAATATTTTTTGTTCTTGTTTGTTTTAAAAACAAGGCCTTTTTTCTCAATATCCAATGCTTTTAGGTTTTTCTTTAGTTTAGGGGATAGCATTACTATCCTGTCTTTGCCGCCTTTTGCAAGCTTTATGTGGATTATATTCCTGTTAAAATCAATGTCTTCCCATCTTAAATTGATTATTTCACTTGCTCTCATTCCAGAACTGTACAGTAACATTAGTATTGTCCTGTGACCGAAGTTCTTAGTGCAGATAATCATATTTTCAATTTCATTTTTTGAAAGTATGACTGGAAGCCTTTTGTCTCTTTTTATGTTTGGTGTTTTTTCAATAATTTGGTTTATTTCTTTGTTTTGCCTTGCCTTGATTGACAGATAAAACTTGATTGCAAATCCTGCAACCCTTACTGTTTCCTTGCTTTTTTTATTATTGATCAGGTTCAGAAGAAATTCTCTTGGATTAAGGCCTGATTCAATGAATTTAGTTACATGAAAAAGATAAGCACTTACTGTTTTTTTAGAATAACCCTTAAGCTTAAGCTCATCTAATAATAAATTTTTCCAGTTAGCATCAGATAAGGCTTTGTTCATTATGAGAAGGCCCAGCCACTGCTAATTTATAAACTTTTATCACTTTTTTTCGGATTATCCGGCCCAAAACCCGAAAAATAATCCTGTTTAATAGGTGTTGAGGCGAAATTTTTTGCCAGCAGTTGAAAAAAGAACTAAAGAAATTGAAAAAGCAAAAAACTTACCCTTCCCCCACTTCTGTCTTATAATGCAAGAAATAATCGTTCGCAGGGGTCGGTCGCCTAACAGGAATTAAAAGGTAAAATTAGTCTCCATTTCATTCCAACTAATTTTCCCCAAATTTTGCTCACGAGGAGTTAGCTCATTTCATTCACTAACTCAGCTCTGTTCGCAAAACTTCTTTTAATTCCTCTGTTGAGGCGAAATTTTTTGCCAGCAGTTGAAAAAAGAACTAAAGAAATTGAAAAAGCAAAAAACTTACCCTTCCCCCACT
>Ga0210019_1001037_pt1 | contig 31165 bp, 37 predicted proteins | sample CryGeyCG2114_020_2_FD_183969 | JGI IMG/M metagenome (GOLD analysis project Ga0210019, IMG submission 183969) | Groundwater microbial communities from aquifer - Crystal Geyser CG11_big_fil_rev_8/21/14_0.20 (SPAdes) (version 2) | ecosystem: Environmental > Aquatic > Deep subsurface > Groundwater ...
CAAAAACTTTTCTAAAAGAAATTTCTTAATGAAAATAAGCCATAGGAGAGATATTTATAAATAACTATGGAAAAAGACAATATTAAAAACATTGCCAAACTCCTTAAAGCCGACCAAGATTATTTAATTTCTATTAAAGACAACCTTGAACTTAAAACCGGTAAAAAAGATATCTTTGAAAATATCCTTCAAAGAAATAAGGCCATAGGGGATAATATAATAAAAAACTTGGGTGTTCAAAATCAAACTCCGACCGCCATTTTTACTAAAGCTTTTCAAAATATAGAAACTATAGATAACAAATTAAAAAATCTTCTAAATAACCCTAATTGTCATAATATAGAATCATGTAATTCTTATATAAATTTTGTTAAAAAATTAAATCCCTTAAAGTCTGGACTATTTATTAAAGAGTCTAAAGCCATAGAGCTTTTAAAAACCAACCAACCTCAAAAAGTTTTAGATTATTTAAAACTAAATAATATAGACGAAGCCTTAAAAAAACATAGCGTCTTTGAAATATTTGCCTCCTTAAGATTTTTAGAGGGTTCTGATTGGCTCAATAATGTTTTTTTTAAAGAATATGAAAAATTAACTCCAGACGATTTTGAGGCCAGACAAATTCAAATGATAGCTATGGATAAAATATGGCAATCAGCCGCGAGGCCCTTTGTGCAAAAGAAGTGGCATAATATAAGTCACCTAAAAGAGTTAGGCGTTATTTTTATTTTACCACTATCGGCCGGCGCTCCAGGCGAGGTTATTAGAACCATAAGTCTCCTCCTCCACTATATGGAAGAAGTGCCATTTTACTCCAAAATATTTAAAAACATTATTCAAAATAAAGATTCCTTTGCTCAAAATTTTACCTCGCTTTTAAGAGGGGATGTCTATGACGAAATTCCAGAAGAAAAATCAAACAAAATAGCCTGGCTAGTTATCCAAAGATATTTAGCTAAAGACGATGAATACGACTGGCGTCTTTTTTATCCTCATATAAATACCGAAGGCTTATTATGGTATAAAGCTCATCAAAATCTTATGAAAATAGAAGATGTACCCGAAATCAAAGTTTGGCAAAACGCCGATTGGGTTGGCAATTTTTTTAAAGAATCCTCGGGCTTTGAATCTCTCATAAGTTTTAATCTCGTAGATTTATCAATGTCCTTAGTCAAAAAAGAGGCTAATATTAAATATGAATATCATCGGCACACCGCTTCGTGGAATGAATTATTTGCTAGTTTCTTCTCCTATGAAGAACTGGAAACCAAAGCTATTATCAATCTCTTGCAAGGATATTTTTATATATAAAAATATATTTTTTTAAAAAACCATCTTTCATTTGTGCTAAAACCTAATTTCTCGTAAAATGAATATTAAGCATGAAGGTTTTAGATACTTTAGATCAAATAATAAATCGCCACGAGTCTGGTCGATTTGTGGTTCTTGAAATCTCTCATAATTTTATACGCTCCACTAATTTATTTGTTAAAGATAATTCCATAAAATTAAACGGCATAATCTTTAAAAAAATAGAAACAGATAATATTGAAGCTATCTTAAATTCTTTAAAAATTCCTCAAGCCTCTAAAGTTATAATATTAGGCGATGATAAATCGGTCGTAACTTTTCCAGCCTGGGTGAGTGTTACTAGAAACGACGTTAAAAAAGAAATAGATTCAGGTGAACTGGAAAACATAATTTCTCAAGCTGTTTGGAAATTTTTAAATCACTATCAAGCCAAAGCCGTCGCTAAATTAAATGTTTTAGAAACAGAAATAATTTTAGCCAATATTAGAATCTTAGGCGTTCGTATTAATAAGCATAAAGTTTTAAATCCCATCGGCTTTAAAGCTAATACTATAGAATTTCTTATTGAGCAGACCTTTATTAATCGGGATCTATTTAGACTTATAGAATCAAAAATAAAACCAAAATCGGACATAGTTTTTGTTTCTCAAATCGGAGTGATTGAAAGTTTGGCCTGTGTACATTTTTTTGAATCAGAAGACAAATTTAATTTATTAAGACTTTTACCCCATAACTCGCTTGTTTTAGATATCAACCCTAAAGCCAGATTTCAAGATAATATATCTGACCCTATTATAAGTCTAAAAGACTCTAAAAATTTTAATCACCAAAATCTCCTTCAAGGCATTAAGGAATTTTTTGATATTGAAGAAGCCACTGCCTCAAAAATATATGATTTATATATAGAAGGCAAAGCTTCCTATAAAATGATGAGTTTTCTAAAAGATTTAGTACATAAAGAATGGCAGGAGTTCTCTAAAAGCATTAAATATCATCTTAAGTCTAAAAATAAAAATTATATTTTGGCTGATTACAGTCTTTTAAGTGATTGTTTAATTAAAGAACCCCCTTTATTTAATGTAATAAATATGAAAGATATTATAGAGAAGGCAGGCTTCAATTATGATTTAAATAATAGTATTTCAATTTCCACCGCTTTGTCGGGGCTTCTTGGTTATCATTATTCTAATAGAGAAGATGAACTTAATAAGTTAGCCGAAAGAAGAGCTAAATGGCTTATTCCATAAAATTTCTGTTATAATAAAAATATATTATGAAAAAGTTAATTATCAATAAAAACGACGACCCATCTATAGTAGTAGAAAAAATTTTAGAATCTAACGAAAAAGACATTGTTTTGGTTATTCCTAAAAGCTCAAAAATATCAAATTCTGTCGCCAATTTTCACCTTATCAAAAGAGAGGCCGAGGCCGACTCTAAAAATCTTCTTATTGAATCAGTTGACGATGAGGCTTTAGCTCTGGCTAAGGCTGCTAAACTGCCCGGTATTAATCCCTTTCTTTCAATGCACAAAAAAAGTATGTCAGATATTATAGCTCAAGAACCAACAGTCGCTAAACAAATTGTCTTAGAGAAAGACGATGTTGCAGAAGTAGATTTTACTGCCAAAGATAAATTAAATAAACCAAAACTCTTTCTTCCTAAAATAGGTCATATGAAGGGCCTTATAGCTGCCGTGGCTATTATTATTCCGGTTTTTACTATCGCCGCCATCACCACTGCTCCCAGAGTTTCTGTTAGTTTGAATGTGGAAGAATATCCTTGGCAATTTGAAGAAAAGGTTTCTGTTATATCTGGTGTAGAAAAAAATGATCTAACAGCTAATACAATAGCCGGAGAAGTATTTACAGAAAAAAAGAATTTAACCTTAGAATTTAATACCTCGGGTGAAAAAAAGGTTGAAAAAAAGGCTACCGGTATGATTAAAATTTATAATGCTTTTAGCTCAACCAGTCAACCACTCGTAGCCACTACCAGGCTTTTAACTCCAGACGGTAAATTATTTAGACTGGTAGACAATATCACTGTGCCGGGCGCTAATATAGTAGATGGTGAGATTGCACCTTCCAGTATTGATGCTAAAGTTATTGCCGACAAACCTGGCGCAGAATATAATATCGGACCAGTTGAAAGATTTTCTATCCCAGGCTTTCAAGGCACCTCAAAATACAAAGCTTTTTATGGGGCGTCTCTCTCTAATATGGCCGGAGGTTTTATTGGTGTTATTTCTTTCCCAACCGATGAGGATGCTAAAAAAGCTAAGGCTAAAGTTGAAAAACAACTTGCCGAAAACCTTAAAGCTTTTTCCTCAAACAGTATTCCTGAAAACTTTATAGTTTTATCAGATGCCTCAAAAATAACAATCAATAAAATAGAAATAGTTGAAGATATAAATAAGGAAGGTAAATTTTCCGTTTATGGCGAAGGTCAACTTAAAACCATCGCTTTTCCAAAAATTTCTTTCTTAGAATTATTACAAAAGAAAGCCTCGGATCAAATTGGTTTCAGTGTTTCTCTTGAAGAAAATAAACTTTTATTTAATAATATTTCTACTAATATTGATTCAAACTCTATCTTCTTTAATGTTGATTGGAACGGAGTCGCTACTCGTTTAATAGACGATGAAACTATTAAACAAGCCATTAAGGGTAAGAATTCGGCTGATCTTAAAAACTACATAACCTCTCTGGATGGTGTCGCTTCAGCTAAAATATCATTTTGGCCGTTTTGGGTTAAAAAATCACCTGACAATACAAGTAAAATTAACATAGAAATAGTCAAGTAGGCTTATTGACACTCTATAAATTTTTATGTTAAGATTAGTCCCGTCTTGAGAATGAAGAATAATATTATTAAAGCCACGATCACAGAAGCGCTCCCTGGACTAAAATTCAGGACCGTCACTGAAGAAGGAAAAGAAATCCTTGCTCATCTAGCTGGAAAACTTCGTATTCATCGTATTCGGGTTGTACCCGGTGATACGGTTTTTATTGAAGTCACTCCATATGATGATAGGCGTGGCCGTATCACTAAACGTTTATAAAATGAAAGTACAAGCTTCAGTTAAAGCCAGATGTAAAGATTGCAAAGCTGTTAGAAGAAAGGGCCGTATTTTTATTATTTGTAAAAATCCTCGTCATAAACAACGTCAAGGTTAAAACATTATGAGAATTTCAGGAGTTAACATACCAGATAATAAAAGGCTAGAAGTAGCCCTGACTTATATTTTTGGTGTTGGCCCGACCGCCTCTAAAAATATAATCAAATCTCTAAAATTAGATAAAGATAAAAGGGCTAAAACTTTAACTCAAGACGAGGTAGGTCAAATTCAACAACTTCTGGAATCAAGTATTAAAGTTGAAGGAGATCTTCGTCAAGAAATTAAACAAAATATTGCAAGACTCAAAGAAATAAAATCATACCGAGGTAATCGTCATTCCAAAAATTTACCTTTAAGAGGTCAGAGAACTAGGCGTAATACCAGAACTGTCAGAGGTAATGTACGCAAGACGGTCGGTAGTGGTAAACGTAAAGTAGAATTAAAGTAATATGGGTAAGAAAAAAATAGTTAAACAATCAAGTTCTGATGCTTTAAAGCAAGCCGATAAAATTCAAAACGCTGTCGCTCGTTCTAAATCAAAATCAGTTAATAAAAAGTTAGAGCACGCTAAAGTATATGTGTCGGCTTCATATAACAACACCTCAATTACCGTTACTAACGATAAAGGAGATGTGGTTGCTTGGACCACCTCTGGTTCTCTGGGATTTAATGGTCCTAAAAAATCAACTCCTTTCGCCGCCTCTAAAATTGTAGCCTCTATTGCCGAAAAATTAAGAAAATCAAATCTTCGTTCCATTGATATTATAGTCAAAGGAGTAGGTACCGGCCGAGATTCAGCCGTTAGGTCTCTGTCTAATCAAGGCTTTGATATTTTAAGTATTAAAGATGTAACGGGGATTCCCCACAACGGTCCAAAACCAAAAAAAACAAGAAGAGTATAAAAATATGAGAGGTCCTAAAGAAAAAATTGAACGTGCCCTGGGGGAAAGACTTGGTCTAAAAGCTGAGCGTTCTTTGAGCCCAAAATCAGCCATGGTTAAGCGTCCCTATAAGCCGGGTCAACATGGTAATAGTAAAAAAAGAAGTAATATATCCGATTTTGGTCTTCAGTTAAAAGAGAAACAAAAATTTAAAGTCATTTATGGATTAAAAGAAAAACAACTTAAAGAAATTTTTGCCAAAGCCATTAAATCTAAAGAAGTTACTCGTGATAAAGTTTTTGAAATTTTAGAAAGAAGACTGGATAACGCTGTATTTCGCCTAGGTTTAGCCGGCTCAAGAAATATTTCTCGTCAAATGGTTTTACATGGTCATGTTTCGGTTAATACTAAAAAAGTAACTTATCCCGCCTTTGAAGTTTCAGTTAATGATATAATTAGTATATCAAGTAACTCTCGCGAATTAACCCGTTTTGCCAATCTAAAGGAAAAATTAAAAAAACAAAATTCACCATTCTGGTTGTTGCTAGATTCTGAAAAACTGGAGGGTAAAATTGTTTCATTACCAAAAGAAGTCGATGTTCCTTTTGATGTAAATTTAGTCGTTGAGTACTACTCAAAATAAAAATTTTTTATGAATAAAAACAATATAGGCGAAAACGTTAAAATAAAATTAGAGAAAGAAAATAACACCGAGGGGGTCTTCACTATTTCTGGCCTCTACCCAGGCTATGGAGTTACAATCGCTAATTCATTAAGAAGAGCTCTTTTATCTTCCTTAAAGGGGTCGGCCATTACATTTATAAAAGTTAAAGGAGTTGATCACGAATTTACCGTCATAAATGGTATGGTTGAGGATGTAGTTGAGTTGTCTATGAATCTTAAAAAAATTCGCTTTAAAATGCACAGCGACGAGCCACAAACTATCACCTTAAAATCTAAAGGTGAGGGCGATGTTAAAGCCAGTGATATAAAACTTAATTCAGAAATTGAGATTATGAATAAAGACCAGCATATTGCCACTTTAAGTGGTAAGTCGGCCGAATTGGATATAGAAATCACAGTGGAGCGAGGTTTTGGTTATGTTCAAGCTAATAATCGTAAAGATGAAAAACTAGATATTGGTAGAGTAGCTGTTGATTCTTTATTTTCACCGGTTACTAAAGTTAACTATACTATTGAAGATGTTCGTGTTGGAGATCGCACAAACTACAATCAAATTAATCTCACCATAGAAACTGATGGTACTATTAAGCCAAAAGAAGCTTTAATAAAATCAGCCAGTATTTTAAAGGAGCACTTTGCTCAAATAGAGGATTCTCTTGACGAAAACAAAAAGACTGATAGTATTGATGAGTCTAAATAAGTATGAATAAAGGTAAAGTAGGTAGAAAATTTGGATTAAAGAGGGGCGAACGTCAAGCCTTTATTAAGGGTTTAGCTAATAATCTCATTAGAAAAGAAAAAATTGAAACCACCGAGGCTCGGGCTAGAGAGTTAAGACCAAAAGTAGAGAAAATGATTACTACCGCTAAAAAACAAACTTTAGCCTCTTTTAGAAAATTACTTGCCAATTTAAATAAAACTACTGCCGAAAAATTATATTTTGATATAGCTAAAAGATATACCGAAAGAAAAGGTGGCTATACTAAAATTACCAAACTTGATAAAGTAACTAAAAGAGATGGTGGTAAAAGAGCTATTATAGAATTTGTAAAATAATAACCATGGAACATATTATTGATGCCAAAAATCAAAAATTGGGCAGAGTTGCTACTCGGGCGGCTACCTTTTTGCAAGGCAAAAATAAAGCTGATTTTGAGTCCTATAAACCAGGTACTGATAAAGTTATTATTAAAAATAGTAAATTAATTGAGGTTAGTGGTCGCAAAGCTGACGATAAAATTTATTACCATCACACCGGTTTTCCTGGTGGCTTAAAAAAAAGAACCTATAAAGAGATATTCAGTAAAAATCACAAAGAGGTAATTCAAAAAGCCGTTTTTGGGATGTTGCCAAGTAATAAATTACGCTCCGACCGTATGAAAAGATTAATTATTAAAGATTAATATGGAAAAAACTACAAATACATATTTTGAGGATATTGGCCGAAGAAAAACCGCTGTGGCTAGAGTCAGGCTTTATCCGGGTAAAACTTCAAATACTATCAACGACCAAACCCCAAAAGATTATTTTAAAATGGATAAGTTGGTAGACGATGCGTATGCTCCATTTAAAACTGTGGATTTTAAAGACAAAGTTGGCATCAGTGTCCACGTTAAAGGTGGGGGAATAAACGCCCAATCCGAGGCTATTAGACACGGTATTTCCAGGGTTTTAGTAAAAATAAATCCAGAATTTAAGAGTCAACTTAAAACTGCCGGTTTTCTAACTCGTGACTCTCGTATGGTTGAGCGTAAAAAACCAGGACTTAAAAAAGCCCGTCGTGCTCCTCAATGGCAAAAACGTTAACGGTCACCTGAAAGGCAAAAACGTTAACAAATATAGTGTAAAATAACCTAATATGATTAAATTAAAAAACATTTATATTCTGCTTAGTATAATCATTTTGATCCATATTATAGCGGTATTTCGTTCCTGGTATTTTTCCATTCCCTGGCTTGATATTCCTATGCATTTTATGGGTGGCTTCTGGACCGCTTTATTAATTATATGGATAAAAAATATTGCTCCCGGTATATTTGGTAAATCAAATTTTATAGGTGATTTTATTATAGTTTTAGGCTTTACCGCGTTTATAGGAGTTCTCTGGGAATTCTTTGAGTTTTCTGTTGATTTATTTATAATTATAAAAAATGGCCTGCCGGATTTATGGATAAGTCAGCAAGGCTTAACTGATACTATGGGAGATTTATTATTTGATTTATTAGGAGGCTTATTAGCCTTCTTTATCGGACAAAAAGAAAAATATTTAAAACACTTCTCTAAAATATAAACTAGAGTATAACTCCTCGTCACTATTTAAATAATACAAAACCCCACGACCATCTAAAGCAATTTTTTCAATTTCATCGGTTACCATTTTATTAAGTGATAATTGAGGATTTTCAAGTCCTATATTAAAATCTGCTACATGCATTAAAAATAATGAGTCAGGGTAAAGCACTAAAAAGTGATTATCTAAAACTTGTTTAATATCTTTTATTAAATCAACTCTAGGTAGTTGAGTTGTTAAAGCTCTTTCCTTTTCAGTATTATAGATTGTAGTTAGACCAGATTCTTTTAAATATATAAATAAATTATTTTCTGTTGTATAAAGTGATTTTACCTCTTTATCTATTTCTTTTAATTCATACTGCTCTCTCTGTAATACGTTTAATGACCCATTTTTAAGTAAAATTATGGCGTCATTTTTAGAGTTATTAAATATTTTAATATCTTTAATAGCCTGACTAACTGTTATGACTTTTTTTATTTCAGCTGTGTCAATATTTACAAAATTAATTTTATTTTTACTATAAACTATTAAATCTCCACTTCTAAATAAAGCATCCTCATATAACTCATCGTAAATAAGTTTTACCTCTTTGGTGTCTATATTGAGTATATAAATAGCTCTTTGTGATAAGACTACAACCTCTCCGCTATTTCTTGGTGAGGGCAAAACATTAATCACGCCACCTTTATCAAGCGATCCAAATTTATTAGCTCTTTCCGTGTTGAATAATAAATTTATATTAATTGTAGATTTATTATTAACGTCATTCATTAAATATGTATCTCTTCGTGCGTTATAAGTTATAACTTTATCGTGATCAATTGTTTCTTTTATAAAAATATCACCCGATAATATGTAACCATTATAAATAAGCCCAGCTTGTGTATCAGCTAATATGACGACATCACTAAAAAGCCAGAAATCTTTTGTTGAGGTGGATGTGTTTTCAAAGCTTATGCCCGCTTCAGGTAATAGCAGTATATCTTTTACCTCGGTCACTACTCCCGGATTAACCGGTAAAACATTTATCCAATCAATGTAACCCTCTTTAGAAACCCTTATCTTATAAGTTTGTGGTACTAAATTTTTAACCAATGTGCCTGATAATAAAAATCCATCATTTCTCTTAATTTCTTTATCATCCACAAATAAAATACTTTCTTTAGGCTCTGTCCGTATAAAAATAGCTCCGGTTTTTTTAAGGGTTAATGTATCAAAATCAATCCTAAAACCACGAGAATAAAATATAGTTATAGTTCCAACTATTATAAATACTAATACTAGAGAGTAAAACAATACTCTTCGGCCACCCTTTGACATAGGGCTCACTATAATACAAAAAACATCTTAAGGCAAATTATAAATAACTTGCGTAAAAGCCAAAATAACAGTAAAGTATCATAGTATTTAACCTATGTTTGTCACTAAAATCGGTATAGACCTCGGAACCGCTAACACGGTTGTTTTTGTACCCGGTCGTGGCTTCATTATTAACGAGCCAACTATTGTGGCCCTAGCTAAACCAGAGAACAAAGTTTTAGCTGTTGGGCGTGAAGCTAAAGAAATGGTCGGCCGTACTCCGGGGGATATCGCCTCATATAGACCCTTAAAAGATGGCGTTATCGCCGACTACTTTATTACTAAAGCTATGCTCCAATATTTTATCGGTAAAGCTGTGGGTCGGTTTCATATTGTAAAACCAGAGGTTGTTATTTCAGTTCCAGCTGGCATCACTCAAACCGAACGTCGGGCTGTTATGAACGCCGCCAAAGAAGCTGGCGCCAAAGAAGTTTTTATTGTCCGCGAACCAATCCTCGCCGCTCTCGGGGCCGGTATTCCTATTAATGCTCATACCGGTAATATGATTATCAATATTGGTGGTGGCACCGCCGAAGTGGCGGTCGTTTCTTTAGGAGGTATAGTTTCCTGGGAATCAATGCGTATTGCTGGTAATAAATTTGATGCCACTATTATGGACTATATTAAAAAGAAATATTCACTTTCTATTGGTGAGCAAATGGCCGAACGTGTTAAAATATCAATTGGCTCGGCCCTACCCACTAAAGAAAAACTGGAATTTCAATTAAGAGGCTTAGATCTTATATCCGGTCTGCCAAAAGATTTAATCATTAACTCCAACGAAATAGCCGAAAGTTTAAGTCCTTTATTAAATGATATTGCGAGTGGTGTTCAAAATGTTTTTAACGACACTCCTCCAGAATTGGTAGCCGATATTATGGATAAGGGCATTATTCTTTCAGGTGGCGGAGCACTTCTCCGCAATATAGATGAATTTTTTGAAAGAATTTTAGGGGTCCCAACCTATCAAGCCGAAGAGCCTCTATTTTGTGTCGCTCGTGGCACCGGGCTTATTCTTTCCCATCTAGATGTTTATAAGAGAACTTTACTCTCACGTTAATGTTTAATACTGAAAACTTAAAAAAATTATTTAAAGAGAATTCTTTAAATCACGCCTACATATTTTTTGGAGATAACCATCACGAGTTAAAAAAACAAGCTTTAGATTTAGCCTCGTTTATAGAAGATAATAAAAATCTAAGTGATACCTATATTTTGCAACCAAAAGAAGATGAAAATTCCATTGGTATTGAAAGGGTTAGGGAAGCTAAAACTTTTTTATATATTAAGCCTCTAATCAACTCTAAAAGAATACTTATTATAGAAGAAGGTGAGTCTTTAACTACCGAAAGTCAAAACGCTCTTCTAAAAATAATAGAGGAGGCTCCTAAATTTAGTCTTATAATAATTTTAGTCAAACATAAAAGTCTTTTACTTGAAACCATCATTTCTCGCGCCCAATCAATTTTTATAGAAAATAAAAATAAACCAATATTATCGGATAAAGAAATAAAAGAAGTCAAAGAATTTTTATCTAGAGAGTACTCTAAAGATTTTCTTAAAAATATAGCCGACCATAATACCAAAAAGTTTTTACAAAATGTTATTAATTATTTAAGTCTGGATATTAAAAATAATTATTCAAAAATAAATAAAGTTTTAAACATAAATACTAGAGTCAACGAATTATCAGTTAATAAAAAACTTCAACTTGAAGCCTTGAGTGAAGAGTTAAAACAAGTATAATATAAACTATATGTTGATAGATTTAAAAGAGCTTACAAAATCATTAGATATAACAATTGAAAGTTTATCAAGTGAATTTTCTTCTTTAAGAAGTAATCGCCCCAACGCTAAAATGGTTGAGGATATTTTAGTAGATGTTTACGGTTCCAAAATACCTGTTAAACAAATAGCCTCTATCTCTATTACACCTCCCAAAGAAATAAATATTAGCGCCTGGGATATTAATAATACTAAATCAATCCTAAACGCTATTATAGAAAACCTTAAACTAAACCCCAGAGTTGATGGCTCAACTATTCACGTTGAGATCCAAAGCTTAACCGATGAAAGAAAAAATGAAATTATCAAAATAGCCGGGAAGCTGGCCGAGGAGGCCCGTATTAAAATCAGGTCATTAAGGGATTCAGCTAATAAAAAAATAGAGTCCGAAGCTAAAGAAGGCTCAATTTCAGAAGATGAAAGATTTTCCCATAAAGAAAAAATTCAAAAAATAATAGACCAAATTAATAATAAAGTTGAAACATTATTAAAAAATAAAATAGAGGATCTTAAAATATGATAGGTTTAATTGTTTTTATCGGCCTTATTTTTCTTATTCTAGTCCATGAATTTGGCCATTTTTTTACGGCTAAATTATTTGGTATTAAAGTTGATGAATTTGGCATTGGCTTTCCTCCTAAAATATTTAGTAAAAAATATAGAGGCACTTTATATTCTCTCAACTCTATTCCTTTTGGGGGTTTTGTTAGAATATTTGGTGAGTCTCCGTTAGATGAGGCTAGTAGTCTAGTAGAAAAAAAACAAAGTTTTGCCTATCAGCCAGTTTGGAAAAGAGCCATTGTTTTATTAGCTGGTGTCTTTATGAATTTAATAACTGCTTGGTTTTTATTTTCCATCATTTTTTTTATTGGCACCGAAGGCTTTGTGGCTATTCAATCAGTTTCTAATAATTCTCCGGCCAAAGAAGCTGGACTCAAGGCTGGGGATATAATAACCGGGTTTACTTCAGTTGATGACTTTGTTTTATTTATAAATAATTCAGTAGTTAATATACCAGGCGAGGCTGTTATTCTCTCTATAAAAAGATCAGGTGAAAATATACAAATAACAACTACTCCTCGCCTTAATCCACCAAAAGGTGAGGGTGCTTTAGGCATTTCCTTATCAGGTGGAGGCATAGAAAAAACAAGTTTTCCTATGAATTTTATAAACGGCGGGCTAGCCACTTTAAATTCTCTAGAAGCCATATTTTTTGGCTTTATGAATATGATTACCTCAATATTTATTGGTGTGGTCCCCGAAGTGGCTGGTCCAATTGGAATTTTTTCTATCGCTTATCAAATTGGTAGTAATGGTATTCTCTTTCTTTTCCACCTTATAGCCATCATCTCAATCAATCTTGTCATTTTAAACCTTCTACCTTTCCCAGCTCTAGATGGCGGACGCCTTCTTTTTCTTCTAATTGAAAAAATTAAAGGCTCTAAAGTTCCTCAAGTAATAGAAGGCTACGCTAATCTAGTGGGCTTTGTTCTACTGATATTGCTTATGATTTTTGTAACCATAAAAGACATCTTTACATTTTTATAAAAAACAGCTTAGCTGTTTTTTATTTGCTTGAAATCAAGCAAAAATGTATAGTTATTTTAATATGTATCAATCAAACCTTTTTACTAAAACCACTAAACACACCCCCAAGGACGAAGTCTCTAAAAATGCCAACCTTCTTTTGCGAGCTGGCTTTATTAATAAAGAAATGGCTGGCGTTTACTCCCTTTTACCTCTCGGTCTCAAAGTTCATAATAAAATTGAGCATATAATTAGAGCCGAGATGAATAAATTAGGCGGTCAAGAAATTAACCTAACCGCTCTTCAGGCTAAAGAAATTTGGCAAAAGACTAATCGGTGGGATAATAAAGATGTTGATGTTTGGTTTAAAACCAATCTTCAAAATAAAAGTGAATTAGGTTTGGCCTTCACTCACGAAGAACCATTAACTAATCTTCTTAAAAATCACATTAATTCGTATAAAGATCTTCCAAAATATATTTATCAATTTCAAACAAAATTTAGAAACGAGGCTAGAGCTAAAAGTGGTATTTTAAGAACCAGAGAGTTTGTTATGAAAGATTTATATTCTTTTCACGCGAGTCAAGAAGATTTAGATGATTTTTATGAAAAAGTTTCTAAAGTTTATCAAACTATATTTAAAAAAATAGGCCTAGGAGATAAAACTTATAAAACCTACGCCTCCGGTGGTTCTTTTAGTAAATACTCACATGAGTTTCAAACCGAAACTGAATCTGGTGAGGACATAATTTATGTTTGTCAAAAATGTAAAGTAGCCGTTAACGATGAAATTAAAAAAGAAATGTTAGTCTGTCCTGAATGTAACCACCAAAAATTTGCTAAAATTAAAACCGTTGAGGTTGGCAACATTTTTAAACTAGGCGTCAAGTTTTCCGATAAAATTGGACTTTTATACAAAGACGAAAAAGGCGAATTAAAACCAGTTGTCATGGGCTCATATGGCATAGGTTTAGGGCGCGCACTAGGAACTGTAGTTGAAGTCAACCACGATGATAATGGTATAATATGGCCAGCTGATGTAGCCCCCTTCAAAGCCCATATTATAGCCATTGGAGATAATAAAGATTTAAAGAAAGCCAAATCTCTATATAATAAAATGATTAAAAAGGGGATTGATGTTCTTCTGGATGATAGAATTAATTTAAGTGTTGGTCAAAGGTTGTCCGAATCAGATCTTTATGGTATTCCGCATCGATTTATCATAAGTTCAAAAACTAAAGGTAAAATAGAGTATAAAGCCCGTTCATCAAAAACCGCTAAGCTTATCACCGAAAGCGAGGCCTTTAAAAAGGTAATCTAAGTTTATTAATATTTGTATTATATAAAAGCACACATTTATGCGCAGTATTTTTAGCTATTTTGGAAAAGATATAGGCATTGATCTTGGGACCAGTAATATTTTGATATATATGAAGGGTCGTGGCATTGTTATTAACGAACCGGCCATCGCTGCTATTAACAATAAAACTAATCAAGTTTTAGCTGTTGGTGAAAATGCTAAAAATATGCTTGGTCGCACTCCTTTACACGTTTCCGTTATAAAGCCTTTAGTCTCGGGTGTAATTTCAGATTTTGAAATGACTCAAGAAGTTTTAAGACATTTATTAAAAAAAGCTAACAACTCAAATTCTTCTTTATTAAATTTTCCTAAAGTTATTTTAAGTGTCCCCAGCAATTTAACCGAGGTGGAAAGAAAATCGGTTGAGGAGGTTGCTATTGCCTCTGGTGGCGGTAAGGCCTATCTTGTAGAAGAGCCAATCGTCGCTGCCCTAGGGGCCAATCTTCCAATTGAAGAACCAACCGCTAATGTTGTAGTCAATATAGGTGGTGGCACGACTGAAATAGCCATCATCTCCATGGGTGGCACGGTTGTTAGTAAAAGTCTTAAAATAGCCGGCGATAATCTTAATGAAGAAATTATTAAATTTGTTAAAGATGAATTTAAAATGATTATTGGAGAGACTACCGCCGAAAATATTAAAATATCAATTGGCTCCGTTATTTCTCAAGGAGAAAAAATAGAGATGTCTATTCGCGGGCGTGATGTTTCCTCCGGCCTTCCTAAAGAAGCCATTATTAAAGGCGCTCAAGTTAGATCAAGTATTACCAAACCTATTAAAATAATAGTCGAATCTGTTAGAGAGGTAGTTGAGGCCACCCCGCCAGAGCTCGTTGGTGATATGTTACGTCAAGGTATCCATATTTGTGGCGGTGGGGCTCTTCTCAAAGGCATAGATTCTCTAATTGCCAAAGAAACCAGTATTAAAACCACTATTATAGAAGAGCCCCTCACCTGTGTTATTAGAGGTATAGGCTCTATAGTAGAAAATTACAACAAACTTGAGTATATATTAGATGATCCACTTCGCCCTAAAGAAATAATACTGTAAAATAAATCTATGAAAAAAATCATAAAAAAAATTTTAGTTATTATCTTCACTCTTATAGTTCTAACGGTCATGGTGGGCGGTAGTGCCATCACATTCATTCATTAATTAATATGAAGGGAATTTTTACTAAGTTAGCTGTTTTCTCTATAGCTGTTATAGCTGTTATTTCTTTTAGTACTAATAATAATTTTTTTTTTACAATTAAATCAAAAATCCCTAAATTAAATCAAAATTCAAATATTCTTAAAATTAAAGCCGAAAACAATATTCTCAAAGCCGAAGTGGCCTCTCTAAAAAATGGTGGCCTCAAAATTATAGAAGAAAATTATAACAATAAAATATCCTCTACCATATTTTCTAATTATCCTTTTAACGATAAATCTCGTCTCACTATCAGTCTTAATGAAGAATCAACGCCTATAAGTGTCGGAGATATAATTATTATAGACAACAATCTTGTTGGTCAAGTATTAAACTCATATGGTAAATATGCCACTATCAAAACAGTTTTTGACCCTAGTTGGGAATTTCCGGTTTATATCGGGCCTCAACTTACCCGAGGTTTGTTTAAGGCTGGCATTGAGCCCAAAGTAGTTCTTATTAGTAAGAAAGAAAAAATAAATCCCAGCGATGTTATAGTTTCAGCCGATCCTAATAACATTCCTTTTAGGCTTATAGTCGGCCAGGTTGGCCAGGTTGTCGGTGATGACAGTAGTCCTTTCTGGGAAGTTTCTGTTAATCTTCCCTATAGCCTTAATGAATTAAGACAAGTTTTTGTATTAAAAAATGAAGGAAAATTATAAAATATTTTTTTATCTTTGCCTTTTAGCCTTTATTTTTGGTTTAGCCGTCGCCAGTAATATTTTAAATATTTTTGGTTTAGTTCCAAATCTACTTTTAGTCATAACTGTCTCTGCCTTATTTTTTGGCTTTAACACCTCAAAATCATTATTAGTTTATTTAATCGGTTTTGCCTCATCCGCCTTTGAGCCTGTTATTAGCTTTGAATTATTGGCTCTATCTTTTGTAATTATCTTAATAATTATGAGCAAACGCTATTTATCTTTAAGCAACTTAACTAACTCTAGTCTTATAATAGTTATAGGCACAGTTTTACTATATTTATTAATAAATTATAATTTTATTATACAAAGCACCTATCTGGTGGGTTTAGAAATAATGTTAAATGTAATTTTATTTATCTTCACTATTGGGTTAATAAGTTTTTTAAAAAATGTTTAAAAGAAAAAAAGATAAAAAGTTTATTTTTGATGAATGTGTCTCAACTATAGGTAGTGTGGATTCCATAGAAAAGCCAGTTAGTAATAATGTTTTTAAAATAGCTTTAATTTTTTTATTACTTTCTTTTACTATCGTTGCTTTTCGTTTAATTCAATTAAATATAGTTAAAGGCGCTTTCTATATAGACCGTTCCGAATCCAATGTTACTCGTGAAGTTAAAACCCCCTCTCCGCGCGGTTTAATTATTGATCGTTATGGCGTACCGCTAGTAGAGAATATACCCACATTTTCAGTGGTTATAAATGTAGCTGATCTTTTTTTAAATAATGATCAAAAACCATATATTATTAAAACCATCTCAAATATATTAAACTTAAATGAAGTTGCCATAGAAGAAAAATTAGAAGCCATTAATCTTGAAAGAAATAGCGAGCTTTTAATAGCTAAAAATATCAATCTTGAGGACGCTCTTTTTATAAAAAGTCAAAAACTACCCTCCATATTTATAGTTGATGATTACCGTCGTCATTATCTTTATCCGGGCACTTTTAGCCATATACTGGGTTATACGGCTGAAGTGACTAAAGACGATTTAAAACAAAACGCTAAACTGGATTTGGGAGATGATATTGGTAAAGCTGGCCTGGAACTTTATTATGATGAATACCTTAGAGGCAAAAAGGGTACTCTTATAGATTTTAAAGATGTGAGAGGAGAAATAATTGAAAATTATAAAATAGAAAAAGGGGAGTCTGGTCATACTCTTAAATTAACTATAGATGCCGAATTGCAACAATTTTTTTATGACCGTATGTCATTAGCTCTAAATAATTTAGATAGAACATCGGGTGTTGGTTTGGCTATAAATCCTCAAACTGGAGAAATATTAGCCGCCCTTTCTTTTCCATCATTTGATAATAATGCTTTTACCAACGACGATCGCTCCAATGAAAGATTACCACTTCTAACTGATCCTCAAAGACCTCTCTTTAATCGTTTTGTTTCCGGTCTTTATAATCCAGGCTCAACCATAAAACCTTTAGTGGCTTTAGCCGCACTTACTGAAAAAGTTGTTACCACTAAAGACATTTTTTTCTCTAAAGGTTATATAGAGGTTCCTAATCCATATGATGCAAATAATCCTTCTCGTTTTGTTGACTGGCGCCCAAATGGTTGGGTTGATGTTTACTCATCCCTAGCTAAAAGTAGTAATATTTATTACTACTATATTGGTGGAGGCTTTGAAGACACCGTTGGTCTCGGTATTAAACGTCTTAACTTATGGTGGCAAAAATTTTTATTAGATGTTCCATCGGGTATAGATCTTAGAGGTGAGGCCGTTGGTTTTCTACCAGATCCTGAAGAGAAAGAAATTAGATCCGGCTCTCCGTGGAGAGTGGGAGATACCTATAACGTGTCTATCGGACAAGGAGATTTATCCATTACACCTATATCTCTTATAAACTATATTTCAACCATCGCTAACGGAGGTAAAATAATGAGCCCATATTTATCAAGCTCTCATCGTGAGCCAAAAGTTTTAAAAGATATTTCTCCCGAGATAAAAGAGTTTATCGGCGACATTCAAAAAGGTATGTTAGACGCCACCACTAAAGATTATGGCACCGCCTATATTATGCATAATCTCCCGGTTCAAGTTGGCGCTAAAACTGGTAGCGCGCAGGTTTCTAATAATAAAAAAACCAATGCTTTTTTTGTTGGTTTTGCTCCTTATAAAAATCCGGCTATAGCTATTCTTGTGCTGGTTGAGGATGCTAGAGAGGGAAGTTTAAACACTGTTCCAATAGCCAAAGAAGTCTTATATTGGTATGCTACTAATAGACTAAAATAAAAAATGTCCATTAATAAAAATAATTTAGAACTAAGACAAGATCCAATAACCAAAGAATGGGTTATTATCTCTCCTAACAGATCTAAAAAACACATCAACATTCAAAAACAAAAAAGAGAAGTCGATCTCCAAAATAAAGACCCATTTTGGGATCCACAAAAAAGCGGAAACGAAAAACCTTCTTTTATAAAGCCAAATATAGAAAATTGGAAAGTCCAAATTTTCCCCAATAAATATCCAGCCTTAAAATCAGATATTAAACTAACTAAAAATCAAAATGGCCCCTATAATACTCTATCCGCCTTTGGTTTTCACGATTTAATAGTTACCAAAAGCCAAACTCAAAATTTTTCCGAGCTCTCAAAAGAAGACGCTCTTCTAGTTTTTCAGGGCGCCAAAGAACGTTATAAATTTATGCAATCCAAAAAAATTAAATACGCTATGATGTTTCAAAATTGGGGTCCCACCGCCGGCGCCTCGGTTCCTCACCCTCACTATCAAATTATTGGTCTTCCGATTATTCCTAATTCGGTTTTAAACTCTCTTAATGGCGCAGATAAATATTATAAAAAAAATCATTCTTACGGCTATAGTGATATTATTAAATTTGAAAAAAAATATAAAAAAAGAATCCTCTCGGAAAACGAACACGCTATCAGTTTCACCAGATTTGCCTCAAAGGAGCCCTTTGATTTTAGAGTTTTTCCTAAAAAACAAATTCCGGAGTTTTCTAGAACTAATGATAAAATTTTAGAGGGCGTAGTTGAAGTTCTGCAAAAATCTCTCACTATGTTAAAGAAAAACGTTAAAGACCCTGATTATAATTTTTACATTCACTCCTCCCCGTTAGATAAAATAAATAAATATTATCACTGGCATATAGATGTTATTCCTCGCGTGACCATATCCGCTGGTGTAGAATATGGTCTTGGAGTAGAAATTACAGTTCTTGACCCAGACGAGTCTGCTTTTATTATAAAAAATGATTAAAATTTTAAAAGATTCGCTTATATCTATCCCGACTATATCTAGCTTAGTCTTAGTTATTATTTCCATCATCTTATCTTTTACGTATCTTTCTTTTCCACTTGATGTTTCTCTTATTATAAAGTTTGAAGCCCTCAGAGGTATTAAATCTTTCGGCTCTATTATAAATATATCTTTAACTATTTTAATAGTTTTATTATATATATTAACTAACACTTTTTTAGCCTGGTATCTATACTCCAAAAAAAAATTAATATCTTATTTACTTACCTTTTCTAGTTTTTTCATTAGTCTCTTGCTTTTAATCTATATAGGTGTTATTATAGGCATCAACTAATATGGATTACGTTATTGAAACAGGAGGTAAACAATATCTCATAAAACCAGGCCAGAAATTAGCCGTTGAAAAACTCAAAGCCGAGCCGGGTCAAGAGGTTATTTTTGATAAAGTTTTAATGAAAATTAATGGCGACCAAGTAGAAATCGGTACCCCTTATCTAGAGGGCGAGCAAGTAGTGGCCGAGGTAACTGACCAAGTTAAAGGTGAAAAAAAAATAGTTTTTAAATATCACAACAAAACTAGATACCGTAAAAAGAAAGGACACAAACAACTAGAAACCAGAGTTACTATCAAATAAAAAAAGCGCATCTAAGTTGATGCGCTTTTTACTTTCACAAGGCCTTTTTCTCTATTCCTCTTCCCTATATATAATCTCGCCCCTTCTTTCATTATTAAATAACTCACAATGCATTAAAAACTCCTCCTTACTCGCCAAAATACCAATACACGGATCTATAGAGGGCTTTTCTTTGATTCTAGAGCAACCCCCTCTAAACCACGAACAGACATAATTTAAATTATTGGATTGATATAATAAACAATCCTTATAATCATTCTGTCTTGGAAAAAAACAAAACCAATCAAAAAAACTTACTGTATTCTTTACAAACTTAAATTTACCCAATGATATATCAGAAATAAAGATTATATCATTCTCACTTTGAGAGTTGCATATTCTTGATGAAATCGTACTCATTCCCTCATTATTTGGTAATCCACCCTCAATACTTATATAAAGTGTTTTTTTAAGAGAAAATTCAGGAGCCTTGTGAATATGACTGGTACTTTCTTGTTTTGTACTCATCATATTCTACCTCCATTTTTGAAATACTACCTCAAAACTATCACAAAGACATTAATTAGTCAATTTTGATAATTATATGGGAAAAAGCGTATAATACGGTTAATGTTTCTACACGATTCGCTTTCTAATAGACTTAAAAAAATAATTAAGACTAAAAAAGTCATTAAGCTTTTTGTTTGTGGCCCAACCGTCTATGATTCTATGCATATTGGTCACGCTCGGACTTATATTTTTTTTGATACTCTGGTCAGATTTTTAAGGAGTCAAAATTATAAAATAGAATATCTGCAAAATATAACCGACATAGATGACAAAATAATTGAGCGGGCGCAAAAGCTAAAAATAAATCCCTTAAAGTTTGCTGTTGCCCAAACCAAGGATTATAAAACAATTTCTAAAAAATTAAATATTATCTCGGTTGATAAATATGTTAATGCCAGTTCAGTTATTAGTATAATTATTAACCAAATTAAAAGACTTATAGACAAAGGCTATGCCTACGAAACCAAAAATGGGGTCTATTTTAGAGTGCGAAAATTTAAATTTTATGGCGAACTTTCGGGGCAAGACTTAGAGGCCTTGCGTTCCGGTTATCGCATTGAATTAGATAAAGCCAAAGAAGATGTCTTTGATTTTGCTTTATGGAAAAAAACCAAAGATAATCAAGCAATATCCTGGCCATCTCCTTGGGGTAGTGGGCGCCCGGGTTGGCACATAGAAGACACTGCCATCTCTGAAAAATATTTTGGTCTACAATACGATTTACACGGCGGGGGAGTCGATCTTAAATTTCCCCACCACGAAGCCGAAATAGCCCAAGCTGAAAGTCTTTCCGGTAAAAAGCCTTTTGTTAAAATTTGGCTCCATACTGGTTTTCTTACATTTAACAACGAAAAGATGAGCAAGTCTTTAAAAAACTTTATTACAGTTAAAGATTTTTTAACTAAATACAATGCCGACGTTTTAAGATTTATTGTACTTTCCTCTAGTTATAGATCCTCTCTTAGCTGGAATGAATCTCTTATTAATCAATCAATAGCTTCACTTCTATCAATTAAAAGTTTTTTAGTTTATTTAAAATATAAAAACGATAAAGGCGATATAAATAAAAAAATAATTTCCTCTATAAACTCATTTAACAAAAATTTCACCTCCAATTTAAACGATGATATGAATACTCCTAAAACTATCGCCTCTATTTTTGAGTTTATTAATAACATAGAATCTATAAAAAATATAAATAAAAAATCAGCTAAAGCTATTGAGGAAGCTATTAGAAATTCTTTAAATATTTTAGGTATAAAAATGAAAATAAATAGAGTTCCTAAAAATATTAAAGATCTTATAGATAAAAGAGAAGTTTTAAGAATTGTTAAAGATTTTAATAAAGCTGACAAAATTAGAAAAGAAATAGAGGCTTTAAATTTTCGTTTAGACGATACCGATCAAGGACCAATTTTAACTCACAACAATTTTATTAATGGCTAAAAATATAGACAATTTAAAAATTCCACCACAAAACATAGAGGCCGAACGATTTGTCCTCGGTTCTTTAATGATAGATAAAAACGCCATCTATAAAGTGGCCGACATTATAGATTATGGCGATTTCTATCACCCGATTCACTCTAAAATTTTTAGAGCTATTTTTGAACTCTTCGGTAAAAGTAGTCCAATTGATGTTATAAGTGTCAGTAATTTTCTTAAGGAAAAAGGCACCTTAACCGAAATAGGCGGAGCCTCCTATCTTTCCGAGCTTGTAGCCCAGGTCAGTACCGCCTCCCATGTTGAACATTATGCCAACGCTATTAAAGATAAAAAACTTTTAAGAGATTTAATCAGTCTTTCTGAATATCTTCATGAAAAAGCTACCCAAAATAATGATGATATTGACGAACTGTTAGATTCAATTGAACAAAAAATATTAGCTATTTCCCAGCGCTCAACTATTCAACGTTTTGTTAATATAAAAGATGAGCTTCAAGGCGCTTACAATCGTATTGAAAAACTTCATCAAAAAGAAGGCACTGGCTTAAGAGGAGTTCCAACCGGCTTTACTGCTATTGATAATATGCTATCAGGCCTACAACCCTCCGACCTTATTATTCTAGGAGCCAGACCGTCTGTTGGTAAAACATCTCTGGCTTTAAATATTGCCAGTCAAGCCGCTAAATTAGGTGATAAGCCGGTTGGTATATTTTCTCTTGAAATGAGTCGAGAACAAATAACCGAGCGTTTTCTATCAACCGAATCCGGTATTCCTTTGTGGCGCCTAAGAACCGGCCGTATTCATAACGACGATGAGTTTATGGTTATTCAAAATGCCTTAGATAAACTATCCAACGTCCCTCTCTTCATAGACGACACCCCTTCGCCAACCGTTCTACAAATCAGATCTATGGCTCGCCGTCTTCAAATGGAGCATGGTCTAGGTTTTGTGATTATAGATTATCTTCAACTTATTACCTCTCGTATCAGAAGCGATAATGTTGTCCAACAAGTGGCCGAAATATCGCGTGGTCTTAAAGGCCTGGCTCGTGAATTAAATATTCCCGTTCTGGCTCTTTCCCAGTTATCTCGCGGACTAGAATCCAGAGATTCTAAAGTGCCAAAACTTTCTGATCTGCGTGATTCGGGGTCTATTGAGCAAGATGCCGACGTCGTTTTATTTATTCATCGCAAAGGTAAAGATAATCCGGAACTTCCAGTCGACGAACAAAACATAACCGATATTATTATCGCTAAACATAGAAATGGTCCAACTGGTACCGTTAAACTTAGATTTGATCCCGAAAAAGCCAGTTTCTTTAATATAGATAAGACTCACTCCGACGATGATATTTTCTAATCAAACCAAAAAACTTATTAATCTTTTAGCCAAACTTCCAGGTATTGGCCCACGTCAAGCTACTCGTTTAGTTTTTCATTTAGTTAATAGCGAAAAAGAAACTTTAACCGAACTCATTAAAACTTTAGATGAAGTTAAAAATATAAATACCTGCCCTAAATGTTTTTTTATCAATGAAGATAAAGACGAAAAATTTTGTTATATTTGTCGCGACGAGTCTCGTAGTCCAAGCAGTATTGCTATCTTAGAAAAAGAAACCGATCTTATCTCGCTTGAGCGTACCAACAAATGGAGAGGGCGCTATCTTATTTTAGGCGACCTTAAAAGAGGCGGATTCTTAAATGATAATCAAAACGCCAGACTCAACACTCTTAAAGAAAGAATATATCAAGAACACAATGGTAAAATAGATGAAATTCTTGTCGCCATCAGTCCGACCGCTTTTGGCGATCTGGCCGCCCAAACAATTATGAAAGAACTTTATATGCTAACCAATAAAATAACTAGAATCGGTCGAGGTCTCCCCATTGGAGGCGACATAGAATTTGCCGACGAAGACACCTTATCCGAGGCCTTAAGAAACAGAAATTAAGATTGTAATTAGACTATTAAAACCTTATAATATAAACAATATATGCCTAAAAAACGCATACTCACGGGAGATAGGCCAACCGGCCCCTTGCATATTGGCCATTATCTTGGCTCTCTTAAAGAAAGAGTTAATCTTCAAAAAAATAACGAGGAGTTTATTATGGTGGCCGATGTCCAAGCCCTAACGGATAATTTTAAAACCCCCGAAAAAGTTAGTGAAAATGTTAGGGGGGTAGTTTTAGATTATTTATCAGTCGGTCTAGATCCTCGGCTGGTGACTATTTTTATTCAATCTCAAATACCCGAAATAGCCGAATTAACTATTTTTTATTTAAATATTGTTAACGTTGGTAAACTAGAACAAAATCCAACCGTCAAAACCGAACTCAAACAAAAAAACTTTGGTAAAGAAATTCCAGTTGGTTTTCTGGTTTACCCTGTTTCGCAGGCCGCCGACATCACATCCTTTGAGGCCGAGCTTGTGCCCGTTGGTGAAGATCAACTACCTATGATTGAATTAACTCGTGATATTGTTAAAAAATTCAATACTCTTTACGGTAAAAATACCCTCACACTTCCCGAGGCCGTTCTATCAAATAACCAGAGACTCATTGGTATAGACGGTAAAGAAAAAATGAGTAAATCATTAAATAATGCTATTTATCTTTCGGATACTAAAGATGAGGTTAATAAAAAAGTCTCTAAAATGTATACCGATCCAAATCGTATTAAAACCACCGACCCGGGCAAAGTTGAGGGTAATCCTTTATTTATTTATCTAGATGCTTTTGCTAGAGATCAACAAGAAGTTAAAGATCTTAAAAAGCGTTATCGCCTAGGTAAAGTTGGCGACGTTGAGGTTAAAAGTTTTTTAGCTCAAAATCTAAATGATTTTTTGAATCCAATCAGAATGAGACGTCAAGAATTTGCCGGCGATACCAAAAAAATAAATAAGATCATTCGCGACGGATCAGACCATGCTCGTCAAATTGCCTCCAGCACTTTACTTAAAGTTAAAAAGGCCATGAAGATAAATTATACTTTTTAACTTTATCCACAACGGTCTAAAAATATAAATAAGGTATAATAAAACTAATGGAAAAAAAGGACTTTATTTTAATACTAGTTGTTATCATTATTTTAAGTGGTGGATATTATCTATACACCGCTGGCCCTTTTGGTAAAAATAATATCGGACTTCCAACCGAAGCGGCTACCCAGATTTATGCCATTAGTGGCGTAGCTAAAGAAGTCTATGATTCCGTTATTATTTTAGAAACTATTAAACCAAAAGAAGAAGGCGGTTTAGGAGAATTAATGGCGGTTATAAACGACGGCACCTCAATTTTTAGATACGGTGAAGTTAACGATGATGGTTCGGTTGAGCAAATTGAATTATCTATTCAAGATATAGAAGTTGGAGATAGAATTGCTTTAACCTCCGATTCAGATATTAAAGATAAAAATGGCGTATTTTTAACCTCATCCATTGCTGTTTATAAATAAATATAATAAATAAAAAACCCCAGAGACTTGTGTCTGGGGTTTTTTATTTATATTATAAAATTTATGATAATTGATGTTAAAATCTACCCAAATTCCAGAGAGGAAAAAGTGGAACAGCAAGCAGATGGCACTTTTCATGTACGTGTTTCGGGCAGGCCTATAGATGGCCGAGCTAACAGCGACCTTATAGACATACTTAGTGAATATTTTGAGGTTAGTCGCGGTAGAATTAAAATTAAAAAAGGTCTAAGATCAAGATTTAAAATAGTGGAAATAATATGAATCAAGTCAATAAAAAACTTATAAAAATTTCACCCGAGGGGAAGACTAAGATTTTAAGAAAATAAACAAAAGCTGTATAATAAATATATATGCCTGAAATACAACCAAGTCATGAATTTTTCCCTACAGAAGATATAGAAAATATAGCTCAAGAAGTTGGAGAATTTCATAAACATCCTGAACATAAAGATTCTCAGGGTAAAGAGGTAGTTAAAGAAATACTTCAAAAAAAATATGAGTTAGAAAAATCTAATACTCCAACCCCACAAATTTCTAATAATAAAATTCCCGACTATATGGAAAATGCCGGAGGTAAAGAAAAACAAGTTATAGAAGATCTTGTTGACTTAACCCTATCTAAAGGCATTAAACAGGGTATTAAAAAAGCTAAAGCATCGCATAATCCATTTATTATTGACGCTTTTCACGACGTAGTTGTAGATAAAGTATACGAAGCACTAGTTAAAAAAGGAGTTATTAAAGAATAATGATTAACCTTATTCTATTATTAATATTAATTGTATCTGCCTCAATAATTTTAAGTATTATTTATCTTTTTTATATTAGAAAAAAAAATTTCAATGATTCTTTAAATCAAACTCTCTTAATTATCAGATTGCCTAAGAGAGATAATAAAGATGGCGATAGAGATTTTAAAGAAGAAATAAACGAAAGCGCAGAATTATTTTCACTTTTAGCCTCCCTAAAACACCCCTTTACTCTAGAGGCGGCTGTGCCTCATATCGGCGAATCAATCCATTTTTTCTTAGATATTCATCGTAAAGTTAAACAAACCGCTCTAAGACAAATCCACGGCGTTTGGCCCGAGGCCGAAATAAAAGAAAGTAGTGACTTTAATATTTTTAACTCTGGCGGAGCCTTTAGTATCGCTTATTTAAAAACTACTAAAAATATAGCCCTGCCCATTAGAACCTACACCGAACTAAACGATGATACCTTTGTCCCAATTTTAGCCGGTCTTTCTAAAATTAACGAAGTCGGTGAAGGCGCCGCCATTCAAATTATAGTTAAGCCTGTCACTGAAAGCGGTATTAAAAAATCCATTTTAAGTAAAGCCAAAGATTTAAGAGCTGGCAAAGATGAATCAGATGTTTTTAAAACTCCAAATTCTTTTACCAAAGAACTAGGCCAGGCTCTAATCTCATCTGCCTCAAAAAAGCCAGAGGGTAGCGCCTTAGAAAATCACCCCTCCGTTGATAACGACTTACTGGAAACTATTATTAAAAAAGCCTCCAAACCTTTATTTAATATTAATATCAGATTGATTGCCGGCGCCCAAAGCCAAATTGAGGCCGACTCAATTATTGATGGTTTAGTTGCCGGTTTTTCTAATCTTTCCTCGCCTCGTCACAATGAATTTAAACTTATTAAACCAAGAAATAAAGAAACAGCTATCTATAATTTTTCCTTCAGAAATTTTGTTGATAAACAAAGTGTCATTTTAAATTCCGAGGAGTTGGCTAGTATTTTCCATTTTCCCACCTCAACTAGTAATGTCCCTAGGATTAACTGGCTCAACGCCCGAGAATCATCGCCTCCCAATAAATTAAGCGAGTCTGGTACTTTAATTGGTGAAACCTCTTTTAGAAGTGAAAGACGCCGAGTTTATATAAGTAGTGAAGATCGGCGCAGGCATGTCTACATGGTTGGACAAACCGGCACCGGTAAATCTACTCTGCTAACTAATATGGTTTTAAGTGATATTAGAGGTGGGCAAGGTGTCGCTATTATAGACCCTCATGGCGATCTGGTAGAAACTATTAGTAGTCTTATTCCCGACGAAAGAATTGAGGATGTTATTATCATTAATCCGGGCGATTTTAATCATCCTATCGGTCTTAATATGCTGGAATGGAATAGAGAAAGACCAGAGGAAAAAACTTTTATAGTCAACGAAATCCAGGGTATCTTAAACAAACTTTTTCCACCGGAAACTATGGGTCCAATGTTTGAGCAATATATGCGCAATGCCCTTCTATTATTAATGGAAGACGAGGAGCCTGCTACTTTAATAGAGATACCCAGAGTTTTTACCGATGCCGAATTTCGTAAAGCTAAACTCGCCCGCATTCATAATCCGTCTGTCATAGATTTTTGGACTAAAGAGGCCTTAAAAGCTGGCGGCGACGCCGCGCTTGAAAATATGACTCCCTACATAACCTCAAAGTTTAATAACTTTATCGCCAACGACTATATCAGGCCTATTATCGGGCAAACCAAGAGCTCCTTTAACTTTAGGCAAGCTATGGATAATAAAAAAATTCTTCTGGTCAATCTTTCCAAAGGCAGAATCGGCGACATTAACGCCGGCCTTCTCGGTATGATTGTGGTTGGTAAAATTCTTATGTCTGCCTTAAGTCGGGTAGATATTAGCGAAAAAGATAGAGTTGATTTTAATCTTTATATTGATGAGTTTCAAAACTTTACTACCGACTCTATCTCAACCATTTTATCCGAGGCTAGAAAATATAGACTTAATTTAGTTATTGCTCATCAATTTCTAGCCCAGCTAACCGATCCAATTAGAGACTCTGTTTTCGGTAATGTCGGCTCCATCATCTCTTTCCGGATTGGTGCTACCGACGCCGAAACTTTTGTTAAACAATTTTCGCCCGTTTTTTCTGAAAAAGATTTAATTAACATAGATAACTACAATGCCTATGTTAAACTTTTAATAGGCGGGCAACCTAGTATTCCTTTTAATATCAAAACTCTGCCGAGTGATACCCCAAATAATGAAAGAGGGGAGATGATTATAAATATATCACGCCAAAAATACGGGTCACTACGTTCCAAAGTAGAGCAAGATGTTCTAAAACGTTTAAGACAAGTAATATAAAAATGAAAAACAGAGGAATTTTATCGGTTTATATAATAATAACGGTTATCATTCTCATTCTTCTAGTCTGGGCTGTTTTTGCTTTTATTATTCCAAACTACGACCAAAGAATCCCGCCTCGTTTTGGTAAAGCCAATATAGAAGTTATTATTCCAAGTAAAAGCACCGAAGTCTCTCTCCCTTTTGAAATCAAGGGTGTGGCGCGTGTCTTTGAAAATGTGGTTAGTCTTAAAATAGAGGATGAGACAGGGAAAGAGCTTCTCAAAACCTTTACTATGGCGAGTAGCCCAGATACTGGGCAATTTGGAGAATTTTTCTATCAAGTTCACTCTCTCAAAGAACACCCAGCTAACAATAATATAACTCTAAAAGTATACTGGGACTCGCCTAAAGACGGCGAACCCTTAGATTTAGTTACTATTCCTCTTAAATTATCTGCTCAAAAAAATAAAGAAATAGAAATTTTTTTCAGCAACTACTCCAAAGATTTATACGATTGCGCCCACACTTTTCCGGTTAAAAGATATGTATCCGTCTCGGGTACTCCAGTCAGGCAGGCTCTAGATCTTCTATTATCAAACCCCCTAACCTTTGAAGAAATTCAAAAAGGTTACTCAAGCGCTATTCAAAGAGAAGCCAAAATAAACTCCATCAATTTAAAAGACTCAACGCTCTACATAGACTTCAACGAATATCTAGACAAAGATATCGCCGGCTCCTGCAATGTGGTCGCTATAGAATCTCAAATAAAAAACACCGTTTATCAATTCGGTGTGCAAAATGTAATTCTATCTATTAACGGTAGAACCGAGGGTATATTGCAACCCTAAAAAAACGCGCCAAGTAGAAGATACCTGGCGCCAATGGGGCACAAGGCCCCTAGAGTTGAGGGCTGTTTTAAAAGAGAGCACAGGCCGAGTTTTACAACGGCGACAGATCTTTTTAAAGAAAGGAGGTCTAAGCCCGACCTGTGTCCCTTACGGAATTTATTGTTTGCTAACTAAAATATATCATACCCCCATAACCGTGTCAACACCCAATATTGTAAAGCTTTGGCAATTCTTTTCCACACCAGCTAAAAAATATAAAGTGCTATAATAAAAAAACCATGGAAAAACAGACAAACAACCAAATGACCTTGGAAAAACTCGCCACGTTAATGCAACAAGGCTTTTTGGAATCAGAAAATAAATTTGAAGGCAAGCTAGAAAAACTCGCCATTTTAACTCAACAAGGCTTTTTAGAGTTAAAAGATAAAATAAATAATGTAGAGACAGAATTAAAAGGCGAAATAAACAGCGTTAAGTCAGATATAAACGATATAAAGGCAGACCTAAGTGATATTAAAACAGACTTAAAAGATCTTAAAAATGAAGTATCTGGTCACATGGACCATGTCTACAAAAAACTTGAGGATTTAAGTTTAGAAAATAAATCAGGGTTTTTAAGCTATAAACGCCAAGATGAAAAGTTAATAGACCACGAAAATCGCTTAATATTATTAGAACAGAAAAAATAGTCTAAAAATCTTTCCCATTCTTTTATTTAAACCTTCCCCCCAAACCCCTCTAAAATATGGGTTTTCACATTTTTGGAGATATTCTAATATTTTCTGCTATGCGTCATATTTGTTTAATATAATGATAATTGGTTATACTATAAAATGTATTAGCAACGTGGGCAAATTTAATTTCAAAAATGAACAAGATTTTAATAAGGTGCGATTAGATGCAGAAAATTTTTATACAACGATAGGCGAAGTGTTTTGTCCTTATTTTAATGAAAATATAAATTTTAATGTAGAGGGATTAAAACATTTAAAATTTAAATCTAATAAAGTCGCTCGCCCGCATTCCGAACAATATACTCGATTGAAACTATTATATCTAGTTCCAAAAATAGTGTCTCTATCTCATACCATACAAGGAATTTGGCATACTAAACATTTTGAGCGTATCCGTGTGCATAGTCGCACCGACACAATACTCAAACCTGTTTCTTTTTATGAATTTATTGCGGTTTTAGAAAATATACGAATAAAAGTAATAATTAAACAAATTAATAACGGTCAGAAATTTTTTTGGAGTATTATTCCATACTGGAAAATTAATCCTATTAATAGTCGTAGGATATTACATAGTGGCGATCCGGAAACATGATTAAACTAAAAAACACCGCCAAGCGATGTTTTTTAGTGGTGCATGGTTACAGCTTGGGTAGCCGTGACAGAGCGAACTCTCCAAACACCATTCAAACTATAACATACCAAGTTGTCAGTATCAATAGCATATGTATAAGTTAAAAAATTAATTATATATACAGAATCACCAACTTTAAATTACTTCTTTCCCACCCCCCTAACCCCTCTAAAATATGGGTTTTTGCATAACGCTTGAATAATTTAAACTACATGATATATTATAACCAGCTATTTTTTTATAAAATAAAGAGTGGTAGGCGATTAAACCCTACTACTTAAT
>Ga0210019_1001040_pt1 | contig 31105 bp, 32 predicted proteins | sample CryGeyCG2114_020_2_FD_183969 | JGI IMG/M metagenome (GOLD analysis project Ga0210019, IMG submission 183969) | Groundwater microbial communities from aquifer - Crystal Geyser CG11_big_fil_rev_8/21/14_0.20 (SPAdes) (version 2) | ecosystem: Environmental > Aquatic > Deep subsurface > Groundwater ...
CTAAGGCCATGGAATCGAGAACACTTCGAGTTCAAGGTTATGAAGCCAAGAATGGATCAAGCCAAGCAGCTCCATTTGTTTCGGCCGCTGCCGCTTTATTAAAACTTCAAGATCCAAGTCTTAAGGCGAATGAAATTAAAGCAAAGCTGTACGCCTCAGCTAAAAAATTAGTGACAGATAAAGATCAGCGTTTCGTTCGCTTTGGTGCACTATCGATTCGTGAAGCTCTTAAACAAGATAAGAATACATTTGCTAGTGTACTCGTTAAAGACCTCGTAACAGTTGATATTACAGATGAGGGAAAATTTACTTTTGATCTTCCTTTAGAAGTCTTTGGTCAACCTGAAAAAGATATTACAGTTAAAATCGATGGTGTGAACGCTTCTGTTGAAGTTGTTGATAATAAAAAAATTATTGTGTCAGGTGAACTCATCGATTTAAACGTCGATAGTGAAATACCTGTTAAGTTCACTGTTGAAGTTGATGGTAAGAAAACCTCAACTCCAATCACTTTATCGTTTGCCAGAAAGCTTAAGAGAAACGATCTGATTGAAACTCAAATTGATGGTATTCCGGTCAACGCTTTAGCTTCAATAAATGGCTCTAGAAAACTATCAAGAGTTGGCATGGTTTCGGTTGAAAGTAAGCCAAGCTCTGACTTTCATGGTTATATTCAAGGTAAGTCAGGCGATAAAATTCGTGTCATATCAATTCGCGCTAATGCAGGTGATGAAAAAGCCAAGCTTTCTGATGTAACTTTAGAAGACCATCACCAACTTCTTGCAGTGTTTGAGCGAGACATCAATTTTGATGGTGAAAATGATCTTGTTTTCTACGGCATGAATGCCAAACGTGATCATCTTGTTTTAACTCTAACTAAACTTGATGGAAGTGAATTGTTTGAGAAGAACTCTCGTTGGGAATTACCAATCACAACTTTTGAAGGGCTGCCATTAAAGGACGGCGAACGCGCTGACTTTTCTTGGATCAAAGTTTCTACATTTTTAGGAGAGCTGTCAGTTCCTTATTACCAAAAAGCATGGTTTATGCCAGAGCAAGATAATTCAAATGATCTACTTGATCATGAACCACCAGGCATGAGTTCAAGGCTATATTATCTTGAACCGATTCAAGAAAATGAAAAAACAATTCTTCGCCCACGCGTTGTTGACTCTGTAGCCTTTAAACAAAACTTACGTGATGTTTTAACACCGGCTCCATGGGAAAATGTTCTCATTGAGCGCACACTTCCTCAGTCAGCTATAGAGAAAAAAGAAGGAAGCATTCGCCACGTTGTTTCTGTCGGAGAAGACTTTTATCGTCGCTTCTTTATCATGAGCGTTTCTAAAGTTGGTCAAATGAAACTTGAGGCGCACGCTGATCGTGACGTCTTTCAAGTTGGAAATATGTCTTTAATCACAAGAAGCTTAGAAGACTATAGTGTTTCAAAAAATTCATTTCAGATGGCACTTCTAGATCGAGCCAGTGCTCGCGTAAAACCTTTTGTGCAAGGGCAAGCCAACGACGCCTGGACTTTAATCACTTCAGGTTGGAGCAATCCATTTTTCGAAGTGGCCGCAACGTTTGAAAGCGATGATAGAAAAACATTATTTTTTGAATCTCGTTATCATGTTTATGTTTACGATCAAAAAAATAATCAGGCACCCAAAGCCCATCGTTTACCAATTAACCGCGACTCAAGCTTTCCTGGAGTTAACTTTAGTGAGACGCTTCAAAGCGTGATCGTTCAAAGTGAGCAGGGCAATCAACCGTCAATTGCGGTGAACTCGACCCTGATTTATGGAGACAGGCTCTACACTATGGTGGCCAATGATGATTCTTTTACTCGTCCAGTTTCGCTAAGCGTAAACATTCCGGCCAACTGTGTGCCGCTTAAAAGTCAATTCCTATCGAATTCTCAGGCAGTTAGCGCCTATGTCATGCTGTGTCAGAATACATCTAACCGCATTGATTTAAGCTTCTTTCCTTTAATCTTAAAGTAACTTCGCCAGTCAGCGTAAAACCTTTGAAATCCAGATATTTGGGTGCTAAGTTGTGGCCTCTCGAAATCAGACTCGCTCATTACCACATGGTGTGGAATGGGCCGTTAATGTCCAGGAGGTTTTATGATTTACGAGCTTTCCCTAGTTGCCAAAACTGAGCTTTCAGATGAACAAATCGAAAAGCTTAACACTTTGGTTCGTGATGTAGTTGGCCAACACGATGGCGAAGTTTTTATCCAAGATGATTGGGGTAAAATGAATCTTGCTCAACCTACCGAAAACGGTACGTCGACAGGTCATTTTATGTATTTCCTTTTCAAAGCTAACAACGCGAACAATAAAGAATTGGCTCGTCGTTTTGGTATTAACGAAGGTGTACTCCGTCACATGATCATTAAGGTTGGCGAAGAAAAAGACATCGGCAATCTTGTGAAAAACTACAAGACTCCATTTTCTAAAAAGTACAATGGCTCTGTCACTGATACTGATGAAGAAGAAGGCGGAGTTGAAGCCGACAAGCGTTTTGCTCGTCGTCGTTCATGTTTTTTCACAGTTAATCAAATCAAAGCTGATTGGAAAGATCCAAAAACTTACGCATGGCTTGTTAACGAGTTTGGTAAAATTTCACCAGCTCGCGTATCAAACATCAGCCGTAAGCATCAGCGTTTTGCTACAACAGCAGTTAAGCGTGCTCGTCAGATGGCCCTAATCAGCCACCTTTCAAACCGCATTGCTGATAAGCTTTAGGTTTTTGATTTAGAGTGGAATTATGACAATGAGTCGAGAAGATATTAACAATTATGCAAGAACAAGCTCAGCCAAAAGAGTAAAAATCTTTGGTGAATTGACTTGGTCCAAGCTCCTTTTATTAGGGCTTATTGCAGCGTTGTTTTCTTACGGTCCATTATCATTATTCGCACCAGTACCTTTAGCTCTTGGCATTTTACTATACGGACGTTTAAAAACGGTTCTTATGGTTTTAGGATTTGCAGCTGTCTCATTAGCGCTTCAGGCTTATTTACCTCAAGCAACTTGGATGGCGATTTCTCTTGGAACATCAACTCTGTTTGCAGGGTTAGTTTCTGAAATCATCTTACGCAGATCTGAACCAACCAGAGGACTTATTTTTTATGGAACTTCACTTGCTCTTACTATTGTAGCTATTGTTGCTGCAATTGTTTGGATCAGTGGTGTTGATCTTTCAAATGAGATTAATACCAATGTCGCAACGATGTTTCAGTCAGTTCGTGAACAAAATGCTGAAGTTATCTCAGGCGGTGGAGAAGAAGCGAGAGTTCTTGCTGATTTTCTTTCTAAGCCCGAAGCTTTTGCTAATGACATAATGAATTGGTCATTTGCTTTTCTATTTGTTGGGATTCATTTCACTCTTTGGGTTGGGATGTTCATGATTCTTAGAAATTCATTAGTATGGAGAATTCGTCACGCTTACCCGTTTGGTTTAAAAGATCTTGTTCGCTATAAAGTCCCAGACTTTTTTGTTTGGCCTTTAATCGCGGGTCTAGCTTTATTTCTTGGAGCCGAAGCAATCGCTCCTTGGGCTGAAGTTTTAGGCGGCAATATCTTAGCTTGTTTAGGTATCTTTTTCTTTTTTCAAGGATTCGGTGTTTTTGTTGATCTATTAAGCTTTCTTGGAATCAACGGATTCTTTAGAAGCATTTTAATCGTCAGCACCGTGTTTATGGGATGGAAAGTTTTGGTTCTTGCCGGACTTTTCGATATTTGGGTGGATTTCCGCCGCTTTATGAAAACTAAAAAAAATGATGAAGGAGATAGTTTATGAAAGTCATTCTGACGGAAAAGGTTCCGACTCTTGGCAACGTAGGCGAGATCGTTAATATCTCTGCTGGTTATGCACGTAACTTTGTAATTCCTAATAAGCTTGGCGTAATTGCTGATGCTGGAAACGCAAAAGCACTAGCTAACCAACAGAAAGCGCTTGCTAAAAAAGTTGCAGAACAAAAAGCTGATGCTCAAGCTGTTAAATCAAAAATTGATGGTTTAACTCTTGAATTCGTTAAAAAAGCTGGAGCAAATGGTAAACTATTTGGTGCCATTACAACTCTAGACCTTTCTAACGAACTTAAAAGCAAAGGTGTTGAGATTGAGCGTCGCTTAATCACTGTAAACAATGCGATGAAAAACCTAGGAAAGTTCACTGCTAAAGTAAAACTATTCCAAGGTGTTGAAGCTGAGTTTAAAATCAATATCGTTATGGACCCAGCACAAGCTGAAGAGCTTAAAGCGAAGCAAATCGCTGCTGAAAAGCGTAAAGAAGAAAAAGCTGCTGCTGCTGCTCTTGCTGCTGAAAACGGCGAAGAACCAGCAAAAGAAGACGCTGCTGTGGAGCAAACAGAAGATCAAAGACTTGCTGCTCAGGCTAATGCGATTCTTAGAAGCTAAGTCTATAATACAAGCATAGATTTTAAAGAGTGGGGGGCTTTAATAGCCCCCTCTTTTTTACCTGCCTGGAGTCTTCGTGCAAAAAGAATTTCCCCATGACCTATTAGCTGAAAAATCTCTTGTTGGATGTCTCATCATTGAAGGGACTGCCTTTGATGAAATTTCAGATCTTAAAATTACACGCGAAGATTTCTACGATAGTCGCTATGGAATGGTGTTTGATGCCATTGCCGATTTAGCGTCCCATAACAAACCTGTCGACTACGTCACCGTTTGTTCTCGTCTTACTGAAAAAGGATTTTTAGAGCCTGTTGGTGGACAGCAATTCGTTACTGGTATTCTTGAAGATATGGCTTCTTCAGCGAATATTTATCACTACGGAAAAACTGTTCGTGAAAAAAGCTCTTTAAGACGAATCTTAAAAACGGCGATGCAAGTTTACGAACAAGGCATGAGTCACACTGGTGACGTCGGTGAGTACCTGCAAGAAGTTGAAGGTAAATTTTTCCAATTAACAAATGAAGCAAAATCTGGAGGCATGGGAAAACTTAATGCCTTCTTAAAAAATAATCTACTCGAACTTGAAGACACTTCAAGACAAGCAGGGGAGATCCAAGGTTTACCAACTGGCTATCATAAGCTTGATGGTCTTCTTCTTGGGATGCAGCCAGGTCAGCTCATCATTCTTGCCGCTCGTCCGGCCATGGGTAAAACCTCCTTAGCACTTAATATTGCTGCTAACTCTTGTGCTCAAACAGGCCTACCTGTTGCTGTTTTCTCGTTGGAAATGTTAGCCAACGAATTATCAATGCGTCTTTTAACTTCAAGAGCGAAAGTTGATAGTAAACGTGTTCGTAAAAAAGAATTCTTAGCCACTGATTTACGTGCCATTGGTAACGCCGTTCAAGAGCTTTCATCATTTCCAATCTTTATTAATGATTCCGGTGGAACAACGATTTTAGATATTCAAAGTCAGTGTCGAAAAATTAAAGCTGAGCAGGGAATTGGTCTAATAGTGATCGACTACCTCCAACTTATGAGTCCAACTGATAAACGCCTTCCTCGTGAACAACAGATTTCTGAAATGTCTCGTGGTCTAAAGGCCATTGCAAAAGAGCTTGAGTGCCCAGTGATTGCACTTTCCCAGCTTAACCGCTCGGTTGAATCCCGCCCAAATAAACGCCCGAATATGTCTGACCTTCGTGAATCTGGTGCGATCGAGCAGGATGCCGATATCGTGATGTTTGTTTATAGAGACGAATACTACAATCCAGATACAACCAAAGAGCCTGGTGTGGCCGAAGTTATCATTGGTAAAAACCGTGCCGGCGAAACTGGAACGGCGAAACTTGCTTGGGTTGGAGCTTACACCAGCTTTGAAAATCTAGCTTTTGAGAGAGATGAAAGAAGCTAATATTCAAGCTTTTATTAGGCGAGAGGATAGAACTCTTCATCTTAAGGATGGTGATTCTCGCTTTATTTCTAAAGATGAATTTGCTGATTGGTTTTCAACCCTTGAGCAACAATCGATCGACTTTAAACCTAGAAAACCAAGACTCATTCATTTCCTGTATGAAGCTGGTGCTTTTTTTCTTGAAAATAAAGTTCGTGAGCAAAAGTATTACGCGGTAGATACTGAATTTGAATCAGTTCAAACTGCGTCGATAAGCCAGCAGACCTTAGAATTATTTGCTAAAAATCATCCATCCTTTGAGGAGTATGAAAATAGCTATCAGCAAGTACAATTTCATTTACACGAAGGCAATGCTTATCAAATCAACTTAACTTTTCCGTTTCAATTTGATTTGAAAACGACGGTTGAGCCAAGCTCTTATAATACATTTATGGGAAGCTCCAAGGCCGCAAGTTTCGCTCAAAGTATTTACTGGCCTAAGCAAAATATTACGTTTCTTTCCAATTCTCCAGAAACTCTTTTTACTGCAAGACTTAAACAAAATGGTCAGTGGCGAGTTTCTTCTAAACCAATTAAAGGCACTGCCAATACAGGTGAGTGGGAAAAGCTTAAAGATTCTAAAAAAGATCAGGCCGAACTTTTAATGATTACTGATCTTGTTAAAAATGATCTTAATTTTTTATCAGGTGGAAATGCCATTGTTGATCATTTGAAAGAACGTCTCGATGTGCCAGGACTTGTGCATCAGTTCAGTGAAGTGTCGACCGAAGTTCCTGGTAGCACAAGTGTTGGCAAATTGATGAGAAGCTTATTTCCTGGTGGAAGTATTACGGGTGCACCTAAAAAAAGAGTATGTGAACTGATTGATGAAATCGAAGAAAAGCCTCGTGGTTTTTATTGTGGATCAACGTTGTTTTGGGATGGCTCAGGATTGAGCGCATCGATTAATATTCGAAGCGGAGTGATTGATTGGTCCAAACAAAGTGCGACTCTTCACGCTGGAGGAGGTGTGACCGTCCACAGTGATTGTGAAAGTGAATGGAATGAAATGCTTTCGAAATTAAAAAGTTTTCAAAACGTACTGACTACAATTTAGCTAAAAGTTTTGGTATTTCTTCCTCATCTAAAACAATGAATTGCCCTTTATCATCATCATAACGAAGAACTTCTGCCTCAGTGATATTAAACCACCAAGCATGGAGTCTTAGACCACGCTCTTTAATTGCATTGGCTATGGCTGGATAGCTAGAAAGGCGTCTTATTTGTAAAATCGCATTGGCTTGAGAGGCAAGATCAAGTCTGCTCCATTCGCCTTTAGGTGGTTTGATTTGTTTCATCTCAGCGCCAATACCAAGCCAAGCTGCAAGATCACCTTCAAACTTCATATCATCCATAATCGCTGCCACAGCACCGCAATTCGAATGGCCGCAAACAATCACATCTTTAACTTGAAGCTGATTAACAGCGAACTCAACGGCCGCACCGACGCTTCCACAAAAAGTTCCGTACTCTGGAACAATATTGCCAACATTTCTTAGTACGAACATATCGCCTGGATCTGTTGAAGCGAAGAGATTTGGAACCACACGACTATCTGAACAAGCGACAAGTAGTGTATCGGGGCTTTGAAAAGCAGAAAGATCAGAAAAAAGTTGAGCGTATTCTTTTCTTTTAGTTTTTCTAAAATCCAATATTCCGTTCAGTAGTTTTTTCATAATCTAACTCCTAACGCCTCTTAGACGTGGTTCTATAGAAACCTTGAAGATCAATAGGTTATATTGAAATAATCCTAAGTTCTAATAAAATCTTACATGCAGTCATCAGAGAATAGCTTTGATTGACAGTGATGAAAATGGCCCGATATGCTTGGGTTGTCATTCATAAAAATGATTTCTCGGCATGGATATGTCTTTAAAACTACGATGTTTTAGAGGCGCTGAGCGAACTGCAAAGGAGTGTGGAATGGCGCAGCAAGACGCAAAACAGGTGGAGCTTGGGAACCTAACAGAGGAACAGAAGATCCCTTTAGATTCTCTTTCATCGTTAACGGGTTTTCCGGTCGACTTCATCAAAAAGGAGCTGCTTCTAGAAGAAGATCAGCTATCTTTGGCGGAACTACGTCGCTCGATGCTAAGTTACTTAGAATCGAATTCGGAAATGTTACAAGGTTGATTCCTCTCGATTGTCAGTAGGACTCCTGAGTCGAATCAATATTTAAAGCCCAAGGGTTCACCCTTGGGTTTTTTTTTGTAATATACTCACGGATATAGGCACTCACTCCTATAGATTCTTAACGAGGCCTGTCATGTCATCAATTCTATCAATATTGCTTCTTCTCTTATCATTTAGAACTTTTGCTTTTGATCATGATCATACGGCTTTGAGTAAGATTTTAAGCGAAGCCTTAAAAATTGAAGGTGCTCAGACACTCGTTAATTATAAACAGCTAAAGAAATCACCAAGACAACTCGATGCCTATCTCGAAACACTTTCAAATCTTAAGAAGTCTGAATATGACCGCTTTAGTAAAGATCAAAAACTAGCCTTGATGATTAATGCCTATAACGCTTTTACGTTGAAGCTTATGCGTGATGCCTGGCCAGTAAAATCCATTAGAGATCTTGGCTCACTTTTTACCAACCCATGGAAAAAAGAATTCTTTAAGCTCCTTGGTCAAGAAAGACATCTTGATTGGATTGAACATGAAGTTATTAGAAAAGAATTTAATGAGCCTAGAATTCATTTTGCCGTTAACTGTGCTTCGATTGGTTGCCCTGCTCTAAGGCAAGAGGCATTTATCGCCTCTAAGCTAGATTCCCAACTCGAAGAGCAAGCAAAAATGTTTCTTAATGATAAATCAAAAAATACAATCAAAAATGGAAAAGCTTACCTTTCAAAGATATTTGAATGGTATGGAGATGATTTTATCAAAGAAGAAAAAAATATCTTAATCGTTCTCAATCAATGGCGAGACGATAAATTTAAAGAAGATTCAAAAATTGATTATCTCGATTATGATTGGGCCGCTAATTCTTTTGAGAGCAACTAATGATAAAAAAACTAATAATACTTCTCGTTCTAGCACTAGTTGTCGCAAGCTATTTCTATTTTGGACTAAATGAGACGTTAACCTTTGCCTATCTCAAGGAAAATCAAGTCTATCTTCAACAAATGGTTCGAGATCATAAACCTTGGTCTATTCTCATTTATATTGGTATTTATGTTCTCGCCACGGGCTTAAGTCTTCCAGGGGCAACTATTTTAACGTTAGCTGGTGGCGCTTTATTTGGATCCATTATCGGAACATTTTATGTCTCTATCGCCAGTACATTAGGGGCAACTCTGGCCATGATTATGGCGAGACTCTTTTTACAAGAGTGGGTGAATAAAAAGTTTGGTAAAAAAATTGAAGCCATAAATCGTGGTGTTGAAAATGAAGGTGCATTTTATCTTCTCACTTTAAGACTTGTTCCAGTTGTTCCATTTTTCTTGATCAATTTAGGAATGGGCTTAACCAAGATGAGAGTCTTCACTTATATGTGGGTTTCTCAGTTAGGGATGCTTCCAGGCACCTTTGTTTATGTTAATGCTGGCTCTCAACTTTCAAGCCTTAAAAGTGCTTCAGGTATTTTATCACCAGAGGTTTTAGGCTCTTTTGTTTTACTTGGAATCTTTCCTTTAATTGCGAAAAAATTTCTTGGCTATTTGAAGGCCAAAAAAGTTTATAAAGGTTTTAAAAAACCAAAGAAATTTGAATACGATATGATCGCCATCGGAGGCGGAGCTGCAGGATTAGTAACGGCATATATTAGTGCTGCTGTTAAAGCTAAGGTTGCACTTATCGAAAAAGATAAAATGGGTGGAGATTGTCTCAACACTGGTTGTGTTCCCTCAAAAGCTATTCTTAAAGCTGCCAAGCATGTTTATCACGCTAAACATCTCGATCAATTTGGAGTTAAAGTCACTGGCATCGATATTGATTTTTCAAAAGTGATGAAGCGTGTCCATGAAGTTATTAAGGCGATTGAACCTCATGACTCTAGAGAGCGATACACAGGTCTTGGAGTTGATTGTTTAGAAGGCCATGCCAAAATTGTTTCCCCATGGGAAGTTGAGCTAAACGGCAAAAGGCTAACGACCAGAAGTATTACGATTGCAACTGGGGCGGCTCCGTTTGTTCCTCCTATTCCTGGAATTGATCAAGTTGATATTCTAGTGTCTGAAAACTTATGGAATATAACAGAACTTCCAAAAGACATGGTTATTTTAGGTGGTGGCCCTATTGGTCTTGAAATGGCCCAGGCTTTTAGCCGTCTAGGCTCAAAAGTGACTATCGTTGAAATGCACCATCGCCTCATGAGTAAGGAAGATGCTGATGTCGCTAATGTTATTGAGAATCGTTTAAAAGAAGAGGGAGTTACAGTTTTAACTTCTCATAAAGCTTTGAGATTCTCTGCTTCTAATCAATTAGTTGTCGAACATGATAGCAAAGAGTTGACTATTACATTTGAAAAAATTCTTGTTGCTGTTGGTAGAAAGGCGAGAGTTAAAGGTTTTGGTCTCGAAGATCTTGGAGTAAAACTAAGAGCGAACGGGACTATCGAAACTGACGAATACTTAAGAACGAACTTTCCTAATATCTTTGCTTGCGGTGATGTCACTGGTCCTTATCAGTTAACTCATATGGCTTCTCACCAGGCATGGTACTGCGCTGTGAATGGAATCTTTGGCTTTCTTAAGAAGTTTAAAGTTGATTACTCTGTCGTTCCTTGGGCCACTTACACTGATCCAGAAGTTGCTACCGTTGGTCATACAGAGGACAGCGCTAAAGCTGCAGGACAAGAATATGAAGTTTATAAATATCAACTTGATGATCTTGATCGAGCGATAGCGGACGGAGAAACAGATGGTTTTGTGAAGGTTTTAGTTTCACCTGGAACTGATAAGGTTATTGGTGCAACTATTGTTGGGGCAGAAGCGAGTGTGAGTATCCTTGAATTTGTTCAGGCGATGAAGCAAGGCTTTGGTCTTAACAAGATTCTAGGAACAATTCATCCTTATCCAAGTCTTGGTGAAGCGAATAAATATCTTGCTGGAATTTGGAAGAATTCAACCAAACCAGAAAAACTTCTAACTTATCTAGAGCGCTTTCATCAATGGAGAAGATCTTAGCTTTTATATCTTTGATTAAGATTTAAGCCTTTTTCATAGATTTTATTCATGAGCTTTCGATCCATTTTTATTTTATAACCAATTTTTAGAAACTGATTCATCATGGCCTGTTTGTACAGGCCATTTTGTTTAAAACGAATTGAAGAAGTCATTGATGTTGACTGAAGTCTTACAGGCTTTGCTACTTTTTGAAGTCGTTCACAAAAAATCGTATCTTCAAAAATATCATCAGTACCAAAAGGGATATCAATACCATTTAACAGATCTTGATGTGTAAACAGACAATGATCGAGATAATAAATCTTAGATAAATCACCACGGATTCGATTTGACCAAAATGACGTAAAGTTTAACAGCGGATGATGCTTATCAAATCGATGAGTAAAAGCCCCCCACGAAGGCTTATCTAGTGATAGAAGCTCTTCTTTAAATCCTGGAGATAAAATACTTCTAGGGTGATGAAAGACGAGCCAAGGTCCTTTAGCGGCTTTAATTCCTTCATTTAATCTAGAAGCTCTGTTTAGAGCAGTACTTTTAAGATAAGTGAAGTTTCTCTTTTTACATTCGGATTCCATGCCATCATCGCTAGGTGTATCCACGACGATAACATCTAAACCCATTAAGGAATCAAGAACCTTTAATGTTAAAGGACGTTTGAGGTCATTGAATGTCGGAAGAATAATCGTTAACAGCAAGCACTTCCATCTGCCTGAACAGCGCTCTCATCCAGGTAGGGAACATCCATACCGCAACCTTTAAAAATACCAAAGTGCTTAGAAAAGTCACCTGCAAATTCAAAGTGTTCTGCAAAACGTGACTTATTCAACATTAAATAGGTATTGCCGCAAACAGATTCCCATTTACCACTTTCAAAATAATGATGACCATCAAGCAGAAAGCCATTTGGTGATGTGTCGAGTGAGCCTTTGTATTTTACCACTTGACCGAAATCTTCGCAGGCATCTTCAAGCTCTGAAATTTTGAAGAGGCGATAAGTCACTGAGTAAAACTTTGCAGGAGCTATCATTTGCTGAATTTTTTCATCACCTATAACAAGTTGTCTTGAAGAGACGATTCTTGGATCGCTAAAGCCTGAGGCTTTGCTGAAGCGGTGAAAGTCATTCCAATAAAGTGCTCCACCAAGACATTCACCACGTACAGTTGGATCTTCCTGTAATTCTTTTGATAGACGTCTATCAGTATAGACATCACTAAAATAAAGCTCTCCACCATCTTTTAATAGATTGAAGGCATCGGTTAGAACCTTCTTTTTATCTTCAACCAGATTGATCACACAATTTGAAACGATAATATCAAAAGAGCCTGGAGCGAGATCGAGTTGATCTAACTTTTCAATATCGCCCAAAAGGAATTGGACATTATTAAAGCCAAACTTTTCAGCGTGAAAGGGAATGTTTTTATTTGCGACTTCAAGTTGATTTGGAGTCATATCCACGCCTACAACACTACCATTTTTACCAACGATATGAGAGATTGCGAAAACATCGCGACCAGCTCCACTTCCTAAGTCTAGTACTCGTGTTCCTTCCATTTTTTCTGGAATGACGATGCCGCAACCATAGTATTTTTGATGAACTTCATCAGATAAAATCGAAAGTGCTTTTTTCACATAGGGAGCAAGGGATTCATCCGTACAGCACGCATCTGTTTTTAAGTCAGCACTTGTTTGTAGAGTGTCACCGTAATAAGTTTTCACATCATCTTTAATACTCATACTAAACTACCTCCACATGAAGAGCCTGCGCCGGCACTACAGCCATAACAATGTTGTCCCCATATAATTTCTTCATTTTTAATTTGATCAAAATTTTCAATATCCCAAATCGTAGGCTTGTTCTTAGAATTCAATTCAAGCATTTGGTTAAAGTCACAATCATAGATTTGACCATCATAACCTATGGAGATGAGATTAAAGCACATCATGTTGGCAGCAGCAGAGGGATTAAAGGCATCGATCAGAGTTTGTTGATATTCTTCAAACTTTCCACTTCTTTCAAGATCTTCGAGAAATCTTTTAATTGGCATATTGGTAATGGTGTAAAGATTATTAAACTCAATATCAAACCACTCTTTAAGGTTAGCTTTATAATCTTTTTCAAGTTTTTCCTGAGATGGAGGAAGCACAGCAGACAGAGGATTGTAGACTAAGTCTAAAGTTAGACCTGACTCTCTAGCATAACCAAGTTGATTTAAATTTCTTAGACCTCGTATTGATTTTTCAAAAACACCTTGGCCGCGTTGCTTATCGACATTCTCTTTTGAGTAGCACGGCAAGGAAGCGACCACTTGAACTTTATGTTCAGCTAAAAATTCAGCCAAGTCTTCTTGGCCTGGTTCAAACAGCACAGTGAGGTTACAACGATCGATCATTGTAATATTTCGTTTAGATACTTCTTTAACAAACCATCTAAAGTGAGCATTAAGTTCTGGCGCTCCACCGGTCATATCAATCGTCTTAACTTGAGATTGATCAATTAAGCTAAGTAGGCGATCAAAAATATCTTTGGTCATGTTCTCAGTGCGTGTAGGGCCGGCTTCGACATGACAGTGCCTACAAGCTTGATTACATAATTTTCCAAGATTTATCTGCAAAGTATCGATACTTTTTCGCATTACTGGCAGCTGATTTTCTTGAAGACGAGATAAAAACATCATTGGGCAACCTTTTAACTCGGATTTTAAAACACCGATGAATACTAACTTTTTAAGTTTCCAAATTCTGACTAATTCTGTTTTACAGGCAAAATTTCCACAATCCAACTACCTACGTCGATTTTCCTCAAATCCTTTTCAAGATTTCCGATACTTAACCATAGAAATTTGAAAGTAACAGGATTGTCCATATGGATTTAGCTACAATTATCGGTCTCGTGCTTTGTGTTGGTGCGGTGATCGGGTCAATTTTCGCTGGTGGTGATCTCTTAGCCTTCGTCGATATTCCATCGGTTATCGTGGTTGGACTTGGGGTATTAGGATCAACGTTTATTAAATGGCCATTAGAAATTGTGAAGGGTGTTGCTGGCGTTATTATGAAGTCAGTCTTTTATGCACCGACTGATATTAAATCTACTATTGAAGAAATCGGAAAACTTGCAGACACAGCAAGACGTGAATCAGTTTTTGCGCTTGAGAAAGTTCAAATTGATGATCCGTTCATGAAGAAGGCGATGACACTTGCCGCAGATAACAGACCTCCAGAAGTGATCGCTTCGATTCTTCAACTTGAAATCGATTCAATGGGTGATCGACACAAAACAGGTCAAGATATCATGCAAGGTATTGCGGATGATGGCCCAGCTTTTGGTATGATTGGAACTCTTATTGGTCTAGTGATCATGCTTGGCAACCTTTCGGATCAAGCAGCGATTGGTCCCGCCATGGCCGTTGCCCTTTTGACGACTTTTTATGGTTCTTGTTTGGCTAACATTGTGGCCAACCCGATTAAAGTTAAACTCGGATATCGTTCAGCCACTGAACAATCACGTATGACGATTATTATCGCTGGAACACTCGGTATCGTTGCCGGTGAAAACCCAAGATTAATCAAAGAAAAACTAAATGCATTCTTACCACCAGGTGAAAGAGATCATGGTGATGATGCAGAAAAAGGCGAATAGGATAAATTGTGGCAGAAGAAGCAGTAAATTCTCCAGTCTCAGATGATGAAGGCGCAGGCGACGCTCCTGTAAAATGCCCTCCATGTACCCCAGGTCTTCCTGGATGGATGGCAACGTTTTCAGATATGGTGACGCTACTTCTAACGTTTTTCGTTTTGCTTCTTTCCTTTGCTAAAACTGAGTCCGCTAAATATGAAGCTGCAATGGGATCTATTCGTAATGCCTTTGGTGGTAACGTTCTTAAACAAGGCGAAGTAATTCAAAAAGGTAAATCACCTGATGATTCACCAACGATGATGGAAAGTCAGGATCCAATTCAACCATTTCCCATTGAATTTTTAACAACTGAAGGTTTTCTCGATAAGCACGAAATTAATCGTGAAAGTACAGAAGACCTTAATACCATGAAGAGTGATCTGCAAGAGTATGGTCTCTCAGAAAACGTAACAGTTTACGAAATGACTGAAGGAATTAAAGTTGTTGTTAAAGATAAAATCTTTTTTAATGAAGGCAGTGTTACTCCTTCAAAAATCGTTGTTAAAGTCTATGACGATCTTGTCAAAATGCTAAGTTCAAAAGATTGGGTTGTTTTTGTTCAAGGGCACGCCGCTGTAGGAGAGAGATCTGCCGATGGTAAGGATGCTTTCGAATTATCCGCCCAAAGAGCGGCAGCGGTCTCCAAGTCACTTATTAGGCGCGGGGTTAGAGCAAGTAAAGTTACGACTGTATTTTACGGTGATACGCGAACAATCACTTTGCCTAATCGCTCACAAGCAGAAAATGATGAACTATCGAGAAGAGTCGAGTTTATGATCAGAAAAGCTGATCTCAATACTCCTGGTAGTAAATCAAATTAAGGGTTATATGCAAGCTGGTCTATGCCCACTTGAAGACTGGGATCAAGCACTAGACTTTTTAAAAGCCCTAGGGATTTCTAGATCTCATTTAAAAAAGCATTTAAGCTCTGCTCAATTAAAAAAATCACTTCGTGCAAAAGCAGAGTTAGACTTCTCTCTTGATGTTTTAAATCCAGGTTTAATCTCTCCTGAATACTCAAGTCAGCAGCCTAAAATTATCGATGAAAATGATGACTTTATTATTATTCATAAACCTGAAAATGTTCATGGTCATGCGCTTAATTATCTTGAACAAGATAATATTCTTTGTTGGCTGAGATCAATTGGTTACGGTAAATATTTAAATGTAGCCCTTGCCCAACATGAACGAGGTCTTCTTTATAGACTAGATCAAGCCACTTCTGGAGTTCTTCTCTATGTTAAAAGAGAGGATCTATGGAATGATCTTCGAGCGCGCTTTCATCAGGTTGCCCACTTGAAACGCTATATTGTTGTTCTTGATGAAAAGCCAGTTAAAGAAGGTTTATTAAACGCTTGGTTTGATTTAACAGGAAAAAAAGTGAAAGCTTCTGAAATTCATAAGGCCCAATGGGTTGAAGGAAGCATGTTTGTAAGAACGATTCGAGAGGATGCAAGGGGAGTGGTCGTTGCCGTTGATTTGGCCCACGGTCATCGTCATCAAATTAGATCTCATTTTGCGATGTTTGGTACACCGATTCGTGGCGACAAATTCTATAACGGAAAGGAAGCAGAGAGATTATTTCTTCATGCCTATCAATATAAAATTGAAAACTTGATCAATGCTAAAGACGTAAATCTAGGGTTTGGCAGCGACTTCTTGGACTTGGACAGTGACCTTGAGATGCTCGGCGATCATAGCGGGATCATTCATGGTCGCTAATTTCACAACGTACTTACCTTCACTAACGGCATTGATTGTTAGTCTTGGGTGAATCAATTTAACTGCAACAATATCCGTTCTTTCTAAGTTATCGCTTGGTGAGTTTAAGGCCACTGACTTTAAGTTATTCGCCAGTGTTCTAAAAAGTGTTTTTCTAAGATCAGACTCGGGGATAGGTTTATCTTTTGGTTCAGCAAAATTCATCGTTATTGTTAAACTGTTACCATCACAAGAAGTCGACCAATTGGCAGGAATACGTCTATCAAGTTTGACTAGTACAGCTCTGCAGGAGGTCGGAATCAAGGCGCTACGGTTAAACAAACCTTCTTTTCGACCAAGGGTCATAAGAAAGATCGACATCATTAAAATACCGACGACTAAAATTGGATTTTTCATTATAGATTTCAATAGCATGGCCATATTATCCATGTTTTTACTGAAAAAAGCACTCAAGGAAGCAGGAATAATACCCGATAAGAATTGTACGGAATTGAGGAACCATCCTCACCATACAGGGGCACCTAGGGTGACGTTTAAAGATCTATTACCAAGAAAAGAATTTTGGAATCTTCTCAAGTCACTAGAATCACTTGAGAATCCAACTTCTTTGAGCTCCTTTGCTAATGCCCACGAAGTTAAGCCTCATTTGGTTTGTGAGGTGGTTAGTGTTTTGCAAAAGCTAAATTATCCACTCGTGATTGATGATCATCACGGACAAGACATTCTCGTACCACCGTCACATTCTCCTGGGATTCATTTTGAAATGAGTCTATGTGAATGGTTGGCGTTGCAGGCGATGTTTCCCGTGATCGGTAAAGAAGAATCAAAGCCTCATTATGCACTCGTGGCAGATAAGCTTGAGGATCTTGAAGCTCATTATCCTGAATATGATATGTACAAACTGCTTGAAGAAGAAGAAGCCAAAGAAGGAATTCTAGGTCGTCTTGGTGAACAGGCCGTAGAGATGGTAAAGAAAATTGAAGATGGTTTATCGCGTGGACTTGTGGTTCAAGTTCACTGGGGTCAATCAAGAGTGACTAGCGTTTATCCTCATAAACTTGTTTACTTAGAAGGCGAGCTTTCTTTAGTAGGTGAGGATGCGGGCGATCGTTGTCTTGTTTCGTTTTCAGTTAATGATATCAATTCTATTCGCTTTGATGTGACAAAAAATTATCAACCAAACTTTTCACCGATTGAAGTCGATGACTTTATTTTAGCACTTCGAGTAGTTTCAGGAAATGAAGAGAGACTTGTTCTAAAATTAAAAACAGCTAATGATGTGGATCTTAATCCTCCATATCATTTCTTAGCGAATCCTTATATTACGACGAACTCCGAGGGAGATGTCATTTGGGCTGCATCAGTCGAAGTTTGTGATGATTTCTATGCCTGGTTACACGATCTAGGCGATCGTGTGCAAATTATGGATCCAACTCACGTAGCAACAGGCTATAGTGAATGGCTCCATCGATCGAGTGAAATTAAAAAGGCTTCATAATTAGGTGAATAAATCTAAGGGTTTTATTCTTTTATCTTTTCTTCCGGCCATTGTTTTTTGGTGGCTTGAAGAAAACTATCCTCTTCGCATTGCACTTGCTGCCGGTCTTGGGATGGCAGTTATAGAAGTCATTGTTGAGCGATTAATGCTCGGTCATGTTCACAAAATTTCAAAATTCAATTTTATTATTTTAATGTTCTTAGGAGCGATGTCTTTATTAGGCGATGAAGGCATTTGGTTTAAACTTCAACCTTGTTTCACTGGTGTCGGTGTAGGAAGCTTTCTTTTCTATCAACGATATAAAGGTCAAAGCATAATCGCTGATATGCAAAAAGAATTTCCACAAAAGGTATCTATTCCGGCCAAGCTCACAAAACGAATAGAGTTTCATATGGGCATCTTCATGTTCTCTTATGGGCTATTTATGGCAGGTGTCGCCGTTAAAGCTTCTACAGACTATTGGCTCTTCTTTAGAACGGCAGGGTTCTATATCTGTAGCGCTATCTTTCTTGGTGTTGAAGTGGTCTATATGCGCCGTTGGGTCAGACATAACGGTCTAGATTGACTTTATTAAAGGGCTGCAGCGTTGTAACTACCAAGAACTTTAAAAGTCTTCGTAATATTTTTAAGCTCCAGCAAACATGCAGCGACCTCTGGATTTTTTTGATCTCCAAGAAAATCAATGAAGAAAACATACTGAAATGGATTTAATGGATCTGGGCGCGACTCAATCTTTGTCATATTCAGCTTATGAGAAGAAAAGCATTGGAGACATTCTAAAAGAGCACCTGGCTTGTGATCTGTCACAAAAGCCAAGCTTGTTTTATTTTTCTCAAGTGTATTGGGATTTTCACCTAATCTAGATAAAACTAAAAAACGAGTGAGATTCGTATCATTATTTTGAATCTTATCACTTAGGATTTCTAGATCATAGTATTTGGCACAAAGTTCACTGGCGACGATAGCTTTACCTTTTGATTGATCTGCATTTTCACGTAGAAGCTTGGCCGCGCCAGCAGTATCGTATTCGGCGTGGGCACGAATATTATGACGACTTAAAAAATCACGACATTGTGATAAAGCGATCGGATGAGAAGCTGCTTCTGTGATTTCTTCAAGAGGAGTGCCAGGTAAGGTCATTAAACAGTGCTTGATGGGTTGAAAATGTTCTCCCCATACTTCGACATTTTCAGCATATAAAAGATCGAGGTTAACTGTAACGTTTCCAACAATTGAGTTTTCTACAGGAAGAATAGCGAAGTCGACTTCTTTTGCTAATAGAGCTTCAACGACCTGTTCAGATAAGGCAAAGCCAAGTGGTTTGGCTTGTTGTCCGAAAAAACCTTGAAGAGCTAGTTCTGAATAGGCTCCACGTTCGCCTTGAAAACCAACTTTCTTCACTCTTCACCAAGTCTTAGTTTTTGATCAATCGCCGTTAGAGATCCAATAAATCTTGCACGAGCTTGATCAGCAAAGCGATTATATTTATTCATATCAACAAAAAGCTGCCAGCTATCATTTTGAACAACACCTAAAATTTTCATCAAACGCTTATAGCCTAAAGTTTCAATTTCTTGTCTTTCAGCACCTGTATCCATGAGCGTTCTGCCAATGAAGTGAGCAAGAACAAGAGAGTGACTGATTTGGCGATCATGCTCTTCAGCCGTTGTTTCAATCACTTTTAAGCCATGGCCATTAAGGTAGCGCTTGATATCGTTTAAAAGTTTATCTTCGATTCTAACTGGACATAAAACAATCTTATGACCAAAGACAGTTTCTCTCGCCGAGTCCGGTCCAAACATTGGGTGAGTGGCAAGGATTTGAATATTTTCAGGTAAATGCTTAAGCATGGCATTGACGGGTAACTCTTTTACCGAACACACGTCAACGAGCAAGCTTTTAGGGTTGAGCTTATCTTTAATTTGAATCATGAGGTTTTCAAACTCACTAATCGGAACAAAGGGAATCACAATAGGGCACTGACAGACTTCATCAAGAGTTCCAGTTTGAACTCCTAATTCTTTAGCTTCTTTAGAAACATCAGATAAATCGCAGACAATGACATCAGCGTCTTCTTTTAGATAGCGAGCAATCAGTTTTCCAAGGCGGCCAAAGCCTATAATTCCAACTTTCAAAGTAGTACCTCTCTCATACGACGAAAGGCTTCTCTTAAATCAGATTCACTTGCTGTAAAAGCAAAACGAAGATGTCCTTCCATTCCAAAAGCCGAGCCGCCTAGACCTGCGACACCAGTCTTCTCTAAAATATAAGTGGCCATCTCTGCTGAATCTTTAAAACGATCAAAATACTGAGTGACTTTAGGAAAGAGATAAAAAGCTCCACCAGGAGTTTCAACTTCAAACAAACCTTTTGATAGTTCAAGACACAAGTCTCTTCTTTTTTTCATGAGCGCAACCATAGGAGGTACAATTTCCTCTTCATGATCAATGGCGGCTACTGCTCCCCACTGTGCAAAAGTACAGTTATTACCTGTTAAATGGCTTTGAAGTTTATTGAGGTTTTTAGTGATTTCAGTCGAGGCAATACTGTAGCCAATTCGAAATCCTGTCATCATAAATGTTTTAGAAAAGCTTTGGACAAAGATAACATGATTGAATACTTCATCTGATAAAGAAGCAAAACTAAATTTTTCTTGATCATCATAAACTAAAGCATCGTAGGCTTCATCACTAACGATATGAATATTCTTTTCGACTGCTAAATTAGCAATAGCAATCATATCTTCTTTTTTATAAACAACTCCTGATGGGTTATTGGGGGAGTTGACGATAATGAGTTTTGTTTTTTTTGTAACAGCAGCTTTAATCCCGTCTACAGGAAGCTGAAGATCAGGGGCATCAATGAAAACAGGAATTCCACCGGCAAGCTTAACAGCTTCAGGAAAGCTTACCCAGTAAGGTCTTGGAATAATAACTTCATCGCCCGGATTTAATAGAGTTTGAAAAAGGTTATAGAGTGTTTGTTTAGAACCGTTTGAAACGAGAACTTGTGAAGGGTCAATCTTACGTCCCGTTTGTTTTTGAAATCGAGTTGCGATTCTTTCACGCAGTTCAGGGATACCCTCAACAAGCGAGTAGCGTGTATGGTTTTCAAGCATGGCTTTATAAGTCGCCTCTTTAACCACATCGGGAGTAGCAAGGTCAGGCTCTCCAACATTGAGAGCAATGATATCTTTGCCTTCTTTTTTCAATTTCATTAAAACGGAGGCAAGGCCCACAGATTTTGAGCCTTCAACTCCAAGTAAACGATCTGAAATCATATTAGTCCTTCTTAAGGCCCGTATTCATAAGTTCTGTTTGAATACGTACCGATTCTTCGTGAATTGTATCAAACAATTCTTTTACATAATCGGCATGAAGGCCAGCGCTTTGTCCTTGAGATAGGCGTTTTTCCATTAAGGCACCCATGCGCTGCATTTGTAGTGGAGTCACGTTGTTTTCAGCTTTTGCTTTTCCAATTTCAGTGACGATATTTTTTCTCATTGAAAGAGCGTCAATAAGCTCTTGATCGATACGATCAATCTTTGCTCGAAGTTCATCAAGCTGAGCTTCAAAGTTTCTGTCAGCAGAAAATTCAGTTCTAAGACTTAGAGAAGTTAATATTTCTTTTAATGAATCTGGCGTTACTTGTTGAGCGGCATCAGACCATGCATCATTTGGACTCATATGCGTCTCAATCATCAGGCCTTCCATATCAATGTCCATGGCTTTTTGACAGATACTGCCAACAAGATCACGAACACCGGCGATATGACTTGGATCACAAATCATTGGAAGATCAGGAAGCATTCTTTTTAATTCAATAGGGATTTTCCAAATTGGGTTATTTCTGTACATGGTTTTTTCATAGCTTGAAAATCCACGGTGAATAGCACCAATCTTTTTAATACCGGCACCAGCGATACGCTCAATAGCACCAAGCCATAAAGCAAGGTCAGCGTTAATTGGGTTTTTAACTAATACTGGAATATTAGTACCTTTTAAAACGTCGGCAATTTCTTGAACTGAAAAAGGATTGGCCGTGGTACGAGCACCGATCCAAAGGATATCAATACCATATTTAAGAGCAAGTTCTGCATGGGCCGCAGTTGCAACTTCAGTCGTAGTTAATAGACCTGTTTCTTCTTTAGCACGGGCCATCCACTTTGGACCTTCTTCGCCAACACCTTCAAAGGTATTTGGACGAGTTCTAGGCTTCCAGATACCAGCTCTAAAGATACGAACATCGTCGTTCTTTTTAAGCTCGTGGGCTGTCTTGATGACCTGTTCCTCAGTCTCAGCAGAGCATGGACCAGCAATAACCAACGGCTTTTTAAGGTTCGGGATCCATTTAGATAGAGGCACGATATCAAGTTTCATAGCTTTCTCGAAGTTCAGGGTTTTGTCCTAATAGAGCAAGATATATGCCTATCTTAGCATTGTTAAGCTGCTGTTTTTTCGTGTATAACACATGTAAATGCTGACTTAGGCTCTACATATGTCTAAAAAGCTGACGGTGACTTCGCAAATCAATGAAAAAAGGATAACTAAGATTATGCCTAAAAGATTTACCTCTACAAAACGCTTTATTGGTTTCCCTTGTACCCACCGTCAGTGGAAAGCTGATAGTCATTGCAAGTTCGTGCACGGCTACAGTCGTGAGTTCTATTTTGAATTTGAATGTAGTGAGATGACGAAAGAGGGTTGGGTTGTCGATTTTGGCGGACTTAAAGATCTTAAGGCTTGGCTAGATACGATGTTTGATCACACTTTTTTAGCTTCTTCAGATGATCCATACTTAGAACTTTTTAAAGACATGGATCAAAAAGGCATCATTCAGCTGCGAGTTCTTCCTAATGTTGGAATGGAAGGAACGGCAGAGTGGGTTTATCACGAGTCTGATAAATTGATTCGCGCAAAAACGAATAATCGTGCTTGGGTTTCAAAAGTTGAAGTTCGTGAAAATGAAAAGAACTCAGGCATCTACAAAATCGTTGAATAATCTTAAACTTCTTCATTTGAGTTTACTAACCAATAAAGTTCTTGATTGTTTGTGCTGTCCATTCTGTACTATCAATGGCTAGGTCATGACCAGCTTCAGGATGCATTTCTAGTTTTCCACCCCAAGCCTGATGAATTTTTTCAGAGCAAGAATAATGACATAGACGATCTTTTTTTCCGGCCATAATGAGAAGCTTTGGTTTTGGTTTTTCTTTTGAAGCATTGTAGGTGAGAGCAGCTGTAATTTGATTAATGAAGCTTTTATGTGAAACTGGACGTTCACGCTGATATTCAATCCATTTTTTTAAGATAGGTGGATGTTTATCTTTTCTATTGGATACCATTTCTAAGATGCCACGCTCAACTTCATCTCTGTTACGTGTGACAAAAAGTTTTAGAAAAGTTTTCATGCTTTGTGGTTGAAGTCTTTTGTGAATTGGACAAATACCTTTAAAGCTTGTGTTCATTAAAACGCAATTTTTAAAATCATCAGGGTAGAGCTCCATCCATTGACGGGCCATCATGCCACCTAATGAAATAGCGACTAATGTATTTTCTTGTTTACCATCAAAGCAATGAGCATATTCTTTGCGCATATCTTCAACATAGGCTTTAAAATTTCTAGGTGAAATGATTTCATTTTTTTCACCAACACCTGGATAGTCTAAGCCGATGATGTTGGCTTCTGGGAAAGTTGAGCGCATTACTCCGTAAAAATCTCCCCAATGTCTTTTTTCTCTAACAAGTCCTTTTAGTAAAAAGATATTCAAAATTTGATTCCTAGTTGAGTTTGCGTCCATCACATCATAATCTAGCACTTCTCACTCACCAAGTGATTCAAATGTTCCTAGGAGTTGACTCATGTCGTCAGTATTTACAAAGATTATTAATGAAGAGCTACCTTGCTTTAAACTTTATGAAGATGATCTCGTCATGAGTTTTTTAGCAGTTCCACCAAATCAACTTGGTCACGCTCTGGTTATTCCTAAGGAAGAGATTGATCATATTATTGATGTACCAACTGACACTTATGCTCGAGTGATGCAAATTGGTCAGTTAGTTGGAAAGGCTATTCATAAAGTTACTGGATCAAAACGTGTTTGTTTTATGGTTCAAGGATTTGAAGTTCCACATTTTCATCTTCATGTGGTGCCGTGTAATCAACCGAGTGAGTTAGATTTTAGAAATGCCAAAGCAAGATCAGATGCTGATATGAAAGACATGCAAGAAAAAATCGTCAAAGAGTTAAGTCAGTTAATCTGAGACGAATTTATCTGTTTCTTCAATAAGTTTTGAGCGAATTCCTGTTTCTGCTAGAGCATGTCCACTATCAGCAATAATGTGAAGTTCAGCTTCAGGCCATGCTTTCTTTAATTCCCAAGCGTTCTCAACAGGACAAACCACATCATATCTTCCGTGCACTATAACGGCTGGAATGTGGCGAATCTTTTCAACATCACGAAGCAGTTGATCTTCTGGTTCGAACCAACCTTTATTGACGAAGTAATGACATTCAATGCGCGCGAACGCATCTGCAAATTTAATATCTTCTTCGAAGCCTTGAATGTGAGCTTGATCTGGAATCAGCTTGCTTGTTCTTGCTTCCCAAACCGCCCAAGCTGTTGCCGCTTCTCTTCTAACACTGGCATCTTTTGATGTTAGTCTTTTATAAAAAGCACTCATGAAGTCATGACGTTCAGACTCTGGGATAGGCTTGATATAATCTTCCCAAAAATCAGGATAAATTTTTGAACAACCTTCTTGGTAAAACCAATCGAGTTCTTTTTTTCGAAGCATAAAAATGCCACGAAGAAATAATTTTAAACAACTCTCGGGATGAGTTTGTGCGTAGGCGAGGGCAAGAGTTGACCCCCATGAACCACCAAAGACGGCCCATTTAGAAATATTTAAATGCTCTCTAATTTTTTCTATATCAGAAACAAGTGTCCACGTTGTGTTGTCTTCAAGTTCTGAGTGAGGTTGAGATCTTCCGCATCCTCGTTGATCGAATAAGACGATACGATATTTTTGTGGATTAAAATAACGTCGATAATTCTTCCCGCATCCACCACCTGGCCCGCCATGAAGAAAAACAACTGGTGTGCCTTCCGGATTGCCACATTCTTCAACATAAAGTGTATGAAGCTCTGAGACTTTAAGGGAAAACGTGTGATACGGTTCTAGTTCTGGGTATAATTCTCTCATGGGTACGATCATGCCATTTGGAGATGAGTTTGGCACGCGAACAGTTAAATGGATTTTTAATAAATGGTTATTATAGTGAAGAGCGTGGGCGTCCAAGCCTCGTTCTTTGGCTACGCACAAAAGAAGCTCCTGCCAAAATCGTTATTTCTGATCCTCAACTTGTTTTTTTTATATCGCGCGACGTTTCAAGTGAAAAACTGTCAGGCATTGCTAAATTTGAGCGAAAGCTCTTACCTCTAAAAGACATGGGCTTTCGTGATGTCGACGGCCTTTATTTTCAAAATCATAAAGATCTTTTAGAAGCAAAAGATATTTTACAAAATGCAGGTGTTCGAACTTACGAAGCAGACATAAGACCATTGGAGCGCTACCTCATGGAGCGTTTCATCCACGCCCATGTAGAAGTTTCAGGCACTATTCAAAATCATGCAAAGAGTTTAGTTGTTCATGAGGCGCAGCTTCGAAGTGCAAAACCCTTCGACGTCACTTTTTCTCTTTTGTCTCTAGACATTGAAACAAGTATGAAAGGTGATCTTTTATCAGTAGGACTTCACCAGATTAATCATGATGGAACTGGAGATGAGAAATCTTTAGTGCTGATGAATGGATCTGAAAATGGTGAAAAGGATTCAACTCTTCCGGTGGAGTGGCTAGGTAATGAACTTGAAGTTTTAAAGCGAATGCTTGAGACGATTAAAGAGTGGGATCCCGACGTCATTACGGGCTGGCACGTCATTGGTTTTGATTTTAAATTTCTAGAAAAGAAAGCCAACCAATACGGTATTCACCTTACAATGGGACGAGAAAACGATCGCCTAAATATTTTTGAGCGAAATGGAGCAAGCTTTGCTTCCATGAAAGGAAGAATTGTTCTTGATGGGCCTTGGGCCTTTAAAGCGAACTTCTTTTCGTTTTCTAATTTTAAACTCGATACCGTGGCCCATGAAGTCTTAGGTGTAGGTAAAGATATTGAAGCAACTGGAATGGAGAAAGTTGCTGAGATTGAAAGACGATACAAAGAAGATCGTACTGCACTAGCTCGATACAACCTGATGGATGCCGTTCTCGTTAATCAGATTCTTTTAAAGACTGGTTTGTTTAATATAATGCTTGAGCGCTCAAAGATTTCTGGACTCATGATTGAAAAAACTGGATTTTCTACAGCGGCTTTTGATCACTTTCTTTTACCTAGGCTTCACCGCAAAGGGCATGTTGCACCAAATGTTTTAGATATCGATATGGAAGGTGGCGCAAGTGGTGGCCACGTTTTTGATCCTGTTCCAGGCTTACACGATCATGTCATCGTCTTGGATTTTAAAAGTCTATATCCGTCCATTATGCGTACTTTTAAAATTGATCCCTATTCAAGAATGGTAGCGGAGTTTGAATCGAGTGAAGGTAAAAATATCGATGATATTCTAAATACTCCCACAGGCATTAACTTTTCAAAAAATGAACATATCTTGCCAGATTTTCTAACTGAACTTACTCATAAGCGAGGCTTGGCGAAGAAAGATAAAAATGCGGCGCTATCTCAAGCCATTAAAATTTTAATGAATAGCTTTTATGGGGTTATGGGCTCTCGAGGTTGTCGCTTTTATCATGTTGAGCTACCTGAAGCAATTACTGGCACTGGGCGCTGGATTTTAGAAACTTCTAAAGCCTGGATTGAAGAGCAGGGCAATAAAGTTATCTATGGTGATACTGACTCCCTTTTTGTTCAGCTAAAAGTAGGCGAAAGTTCCAAAGCATTTGAAAAGGCTCATGATTTAGCTGAAAAACTTAATATTGAGCTAGCGAAAATTATTCAACAACGATTTAAAATAACTTCGCATCTGGAAGTTGAGTATGAAAAATATTATAGAAAGATCTTCTTCGCGCCCTTAAGGGGCGGTGAAGGGGCAGCTAAAAAGCGATATGCTGCCTGGCAATGGTCGAGAAGTGATATTGAAAGTCCTAATCCGAAAGGCGAGTTTACCTTCAGTGGCCTTGAAGTCGTCAGACAGGACTGGACGGAGCTTGCTAAAATTTATCAACGTGAAATTTATCGTCGTCTTTTTTTAGATGAAGATATTAAAGAGTGGACCAAGAAGTTTATTGAGCGAGTGAAGAATCGTGAATTCATCAAAGAGCTCATCTATAAAAAGCGACTTAGTAAAACTGCTGATGAATATAAAAAGAATATTCCTCAACATGTCCGCGCCGTTATGATGCTTTTTGATCACCCAGACTTTGCTGAAGAGGCTAAGAGCGCCAGAGATGTTGAGTATATGATGACCTCTAGAGGTCCAGTACCAATACAGTTAGATCCGCAAGACATTGATTTTCAACACTATATCGATAAACAGATTCGTCCTTTGGCCGAAAGTGTTTTATGGTATTTTGATACAAGTTGGGATGATTTAGAGGGCGGAGCCCAATTGGACTTATTATAGTGAGCACGAAAAAAAGAGAAATCGTAATTAAAGCTTTTCGTCGCTTTTTTCAGCAAAGAGGGACGACTCTTGCTGCTGCCAGTTCTTTTTACTTTCTTTTAACTGTTGTTCCTACTGCCTTACTTTTAGTTCGCGCTGTTGGACTTATTTTTGGAGATCTTTCAACTGCACTTGATCAAGTCTTTCTAGTGGCACAGAACTTCTTCCCCAATTTAGCGGGGGGATTTCTCATCACGATTAGAGAACTGGTGCAAACAGCCTTGTTTGGTTCAGTAAATATTACGATCGTGAATTTCATTTTCTTAATTATTGGTTCTTTATCTTTTGTTAATTCGCTTTGGACAGGTGTTTATCTTATTACAGAGGATCGAAGCTATCTTTCTTGGCGAAACTATTTAAGTGGTTTGTCTCTGTTAGGTTTTTCATCGATTTTTGTCTTTTTGGTTCTCATGATCCCAGTCTTAACCCTTTGGTTTATCAATTTTATTAAAACGAACTCGTTTATTTTAGCTATCTATGAAGCGATCGATTTACCGAGACAACTTTTATTGCAAATTACTCTTTTAGACTTTGATTCAAACTTCCTTATTAAGTCTGACTACTTTGCTCTGACTTTGTTTGTTTTATATTTTACCTATGCTTTTCGCCAAATTTTTAAATCAAATCTGGCGTGGAAACACGCTTTGATAAGTGCCATAACCTTTTCTAGTGGCGTCTTTATCTTGAAAAAAGTTTTTTGGCTTTATCTTCAGACGCTCAAGGAATCGCTTTTAAGTAATTATGGTAAAGCCTACACGCTGGTTTTGGGTGCGCTTTGGATTTATTTGTTGATGTGCTTTTTCTTTTTTGTTGTCTCTTTAGCTAATGAACTCACATCGCGGCGGCGCGCCTTGGTGGCTCATTCAACAAAAGGCTACCATGGTGACGCTTTAGAAGGAGAGTTAAATTGATTCGCGTACTGATCGATCTCTACACATTCTTGCTTATCATCGATATTATTTTGAGTTATCTGCCTCAATATCGTCATCAGCCAATCGTAGCCAACATTAAAAGGGCTGCAGACTTTACGTGTGCCCCTATCAGACGTTGGTTACCAAAAGATTTACCTTTTGATTTTTCTGCTTTCATCGTTATTATTCTTTTAAAACTCATCGAAGTTCTCTGGTAGCTTGTCATATACTTGCAGTGAGTCGTATCATTAGATTTAGGATGATATACAACTGAGGTTTGAATGGATTCAAGCTTAATGCAATTTGATTTAATGGCTAGAGAAACTCTCGAGCTTTCTAAAAATTTAGACCCAAGTATGTTTGATGAGATGGAATCTGATTTTCGTCCTTCAGGTCAAAATTTCAAACCAATTGGTCCAGGAATTCTTTATCGAGTCGTCACTGGTGGAAGCACATTCAGTCTGCGTGGAATCGCTTGTGAGAGTATAAAAGAAACATTTGATGAATTAAATGATGGTGATCGTAGTCTTCGAAGTGCTTTAAAAATTGAAGATGATGAAGAAGTTGAAATTCATCACTTTCGCTGTGATTTTATTGAACAAGCTGAAGTCGTCATGGATCAGTTGTTTAATCGTCGTTTTCCACTCTATGAAGATATGCTTTGTAATCTAAGTGATCCTGGTTACAGCTGGTGGATGGAACCAAACCAAGAAAGTTTGATTGTTTATTTCAAATCTCAAAGTATCGAACGTGAAAATAACCTTATTAAACTTGGACCAATTGGGGATGATCTTCTTGCTCATCGTCGTTTTGGGGAATTAAAACAATCGCTATCATCATTGTTTAGTGTTCGTGAGTTTAGCTGTGATGAAAGACGTCTTATCATTAAACCAGTTGATTCAACCTCAAAAGGGTATAAAGCTTTAAGAGATATCTTTGAAAGTGGCCGCTCACCAAACGATTTAAGTGGTTTTGGAAGCAGTGAAATTGGTCGCACCTTATTTTTCTATTTAAATGAATTGGCCAGTGTTCGAAATTTTTGGAGTCAATTAGCTATTAAATTAGAGAAAAAAACAAACCTATCTTGATGCGATTGCTTGCTTCGTCTATAATTTAAATATCAACAGGAAGTTGATTTTGATAACAGGATGTTTACTGTGGAAACTGCTAGTCATTCACAGGGCCTAGGCTCTGATCGTTTAAGAAAAGCTATTGAAAGAAATCGTGCCAAGCAAGAGAAGCGCGAGACAATTCAGATGTCACGTCAAAGCTCGAACACCCAGTCTTCATGGACCTCTGGCACAACTTCACAAGGCCCAACCATTGCTCAAGATGCTGACCAAGTTCGTTTTTCAAGTACTCTAAGATCAGGCCCAAGAAAACCTCCGGCGCCTGTGAGCTATTCAAAAAGATCGACCGCTTTAGTAAAAGTAAAACCAAGAGTTAAAGCAAAATCTCCAAAACGTCGCTCAAACTTGAGTAAACCACTCAATGTTAACGATACTGTTGTTAAGGTGTTTTGGGCCGTTTGTGGTGTATTAGTGCTTAGATTGATTTTCTCTGGTGGTGGAGTCGTTGACTACTATAATCGCAATGCTCATCTTAATGATAAAGTTTACGAAAAAGAGCGTATCTTGGCCGAAAACGAAGCTCTTCGTGGTGAAATAGAACTGATTAAAGTGAACAATGCTCACCAAAAGAAATTAGTGAGAGATCACCTAGGCTTTATTGCAGCTGACGAGTTTTTGATTCTATTTGCGAAAGATTCAAAGGCGCAAGAACTTGCAAGCGTTCACCAACTTTAAGAGCTTTTGCAAATTCACTTGAAGCTTTAACTTCAAGCACATGTCTGGCACGAACCGTTTTTGAAAAGACAATATTTGGTGGCTCATCCATCCCTGGGTGGGCTTCTAAGTTCTTATCGATATCAACGATCGTAAGCTCATCATCTAAAAAAACCAAATCAAGGTTGAAGTAAGTATCAGGCATCCAAAAGCGACGAGTGCCAGTAGAAGGATACCAAAAAAGTGCACCTTCATTGTCTTTGAACTCATGATCCTTTGTTCCAGACAACCCAACTTCTTGCTCTTTCATTGAAACCAATAAAACTGTTTCAATCATACGGCCAGAAGGATGGGCCAAACGAAAACGTCGCACAGAGTCAAGGGGATCATTCGCATTTGCCGTACGAAGGGCCTTGAAGGTTGCCGGGTCTTTTTGCGTTGTGACACTTTCATCTTGGCAGCCGATAAATGCGCTTAAAGATAAAAAAAGGATGAGTTTTAGGCTTATTTGGGGCATAAATTTATTCATGCCTTCTATCCTAGAAGATGCATGAAGAGGTGACAATGGAATCGAATCATACTGCTATAAAAACCGGACTTATGCGTACTCATCATTGTGGTGAATTAAGAGCAAGTGATATCGGAAAAGATGTCATCGTTGCAGGTTGGGTAAACAAGTCTAGAGATCTTGGCGGTCTTCATTTCATGGATCTTCGTGACAAGTTTGGTGTGACGCAATTAGGCTTTGAGCAATTCAAAGGTGATCTTTCTATTTTAAAAAAATGCTCGCTTGAGTCAGTCGTTTTGGCGAAAGGAAAAGTTGGTGC